>Ga0308165_1000165_pt1 | contig 162988 bp, 129 predicted proteins | sample PhyWR2_FD_201032 | JGI IMG/M metagenome (GOLD analysis project Ga0308165, IMG submission 201032) | Phyllosphere microbial communities from UC Gill Tract Community Farm, Albany, California, United States - DLSLW.R2 | ecosystem: Host-associated > Plants > Phyllosphere > Unclassified | place...
TGGAGACTTACTCTTGAACTCCAGTGCTACTCTACCTTTTCTAACTAATTGTTGAATGGTTGGCATTGTGCTTTTTTATGTTTTTTTATTAAAAAATTTACCGCTCCCCCGGCATCTTTACAGATAGCCCATAAAACGGACTGCAAAAGTAGAACAATTCTTTTTAAAAATCAAGGGGTTAGCTTAAAAAGTTTTCAGTTGGCAATTGCCGGTTTTCAGTTGGAGATTAGGGAGTTGCAGTCCGGTTTGCAGTTTACAGTTTTCAAATATCAGTTTTCTTGCTAAAACCGGCTAACACAGGCGTCGTGCTGAACTTGTTTCAGCACCTCAATTGCTGTTTAAATTACTTTCCGGTTATTGTCATTGCTAACCGAAGCGGGGGAAATAGAGAGGCGTGAAGCAATCTATCCCGCCTTAAACATTCGAGCCACCTTAGCATCATTCCATAATTATAAACTGTTATATGGAAAGCAACTTCAACCTTTCTTAGGTTGGGTTCGGCCCCGTTCCAAAGGAACTCCTCCGGAGCTAATGTTAAAAGCTCGTGAAAAACTCGCTTTCCACGTATATCGGGTTTAAGTGGCAACATAGTAAAACTATTAACGCCTGGCTTTTTCTATATCTTTTAAAACTATGCATAGTTTAAATCCATAAAAGATTGTGTTAAATACTTTATCTTTAATAAAAATCTAAATTTTATGTTCTTAAGTATTATTGGAATTATTATTCTTTTTATCGGTTTTGTGGTATCAAACCAAACCAGCTTTATTGGCCGGTACAGCAGTGTTGCCAAAATTATTGGCGTAGTGATCGTCATTCTTGGCTTATCCTTTTCGATGTTTAAAATTATTGATGCGGGTGAAGTTGGCGTTAAAACTGTTTTTGGTAAGGTAGATAACGAAGTATTATATAGCGGCTTAAACATCATTAACCCAATAGCGGTAATTACCCCTTTTGATGTTAAGACACAAAATTACACCATGTCTGGCGTGCACGACGAAGGCAATAAACAAACTGACGATGCTTTACGTGTTTTATCTGCCGATGGATTGGAGGTAATTATTGATCTATCGGTACTTTTCAGGGTAAAAGGCAGTGCCGCTCCAAATATTTTAAGGGAAATAGGCACCGATTATCTGGAAAAGATTGTCCGGCCGGTTTCGCGTACTGCCATACGCGATAATGCAGTGGCTTACGATGCAGTCGCCCTATACTCGAGCAAACGAGACGAATTTCAATCTAAAATATTTAGCACCATTGAGAAAAGCTTTGCAAAGCGGGGCCTGGAACTGGAGCAGCTTTTGGTGCGCAACATTACCTTGCCGGCATCGGTAAAGGCAAGTATCGAATCTAAAATTAATGCCGAGCAGGATGCCCAAAAGATGACTTTCGTACTCCAAAAGGAACGTCAGGAAGCAGAACGCAAAAGAGTAGAAGCACAAGGTATTGCCGATTACCAACGTATCCTTTCTACCGGGCTTAGTGATCGCCAGCTTCAGTACGAATCTATACTGGCTCAAAAAGAAATCGCAAAATCGGCAAATACCAAGGTAATTATTATGGGTAATGGTAAAAGTGCCCCGATAATTTTAGGCGGGAATTAATCATTCAAAAACACTGAATATGAAAACAAAAATTTTCACGCTCCTTCTTTTGGGTATCACCTATTGGTGTAATGGACAAACTACCACAGCTCCTAAAAGAAAGGCCAATGTAGATTTTGATGCCTACGAAAAATTAATACCCCAGGTTAAAGCCCACCGAAAAAGCAGACTGGTAGATTTGCCAACCTTTTTAAAAATGGCTGAAGAAAAAGGCACTGTTATTTTAGATACCCGCTCGGATAGTTTATACAAACGAAAACATGTTAAAGGAGCAATACACCTTAACTTCGCCGATTTTACCCAGCCAAACCTGCTCAAACTCATTCCAAATGCCGATACCAGAATACTAATCTATTGCAACAATAACTTTATTGATGATGCTGCAAATTTTGCAAGCAAAACAGTTATCCCCGTAATGGTTAATAAAAAGATTGCCCCCATTTCACTGGCATTAAATATCCCCACCTACATTAATCTGTATGGTTATGGGTACAGAAATGTTTATGAACTTTCTGAACTGGTAAGCACATTAGATAAAAGGATAACTTTTGAGGGTACGCATGTTAAAAATTATGCTGTTCGGACCCAGCCATTAAAACAAGCTAGTTACAATCCTTAAAACCATCTTTCAGTAATCTTAACCTGGCTACCGCAGCTTCGAGCTCTTTAGGTGCTTTGCCATATTCGTAGGTAATTTTATATTGTTTACCGTCGGCATTAATGGCAATCCACTCAGCACCACCGTCTGCACAATCGGGGCAGCCAATGGTTTCGGGCAAGGCAGCAATCTTCTCCATATTCAGATCGTTTTTTATGGCATTCACATCCGCTTCAGAAATTGTTTTGCTGCAGGTTTTGGTATCAGTGGTCTGGCCGTTTTTCGATTTAGAAAAAGTAAGTTTCAAATCGCTGATGAGCAAGTTGTTGGAACAGTACCCTACGCACATGCCAAACGAAGAGCCATAGCTAATGCTGTTCAGGTTATTAATGCGGTCTTTTTTACATCCGGCAAAGGATAAAATGGTACTGAAAGTAATGAAGAGTAAGGTTCTTTTCATAGGCTTAAAATTAATTGGTTATTTATTTGGTTATTGGTATCAAGGTTTTAACACAGGGCTTAGCTGTTCCGAATTTACAAAAATGGCCCTGTAAGCAGGCACCGATGCTTCTAAAGTCCATAATAATACACCTTTTCTATTGGTTAACACCATAATATGCCTTTTCGAGCTGCAGCAAAGTATGTTCTCGGGAGTAATCATATAGGCGCTCCCCATCCGGTCGTTATAAATTTGAGGGGGCAACTTAATGTGCATATCCAATGCTGCGCTTTTGGCCGGTTGGTTCAATTTAAAAGCATATACGCCCGATTGATGTTTATCTATCCCGTTATCGAAAAACATTAAATTACCTTCGGTATTGATGTGTACAGCGTGTGCCTGAGAAAAACTGGCTTCGGCAGGCATGGTAACATCCCCTCCTTTGCCGAACTTCCAGATAACCTTACCTGTTTTCGAATCGATTTTCCAGATTTGTCCATTGTTGTAAAACGAGATGATATAATTACCATCCTTGTCGTAATTTAAACTGTTGGCGTGCATCCAGTCTTTTTTGGTTTTTAACAGTGCTTTATCCGCAAATGGATCAAGCGCATCAAATACGCTCCATTTCCAGATCTGTTTTCCTTTTTTGTCCATCACCATAATACCATCGCCGTTTATGGTATCTTGTTTACTTCCTCCAATACGGCTTAAATCGGTTATCTTCTGATCAATAAACAAGGTTACCAGTTCGCCTTTTGTATTTTTTAAAATTTCGTGGTGAATGGTTTGTTTAAAATCGCCCTGACCCTTTTTCAGGTGCAACAGGGTATCGCCGTTCAGATTAATTTCCAATATCTGGCTGCCATAACTTGTGGGTTCATCATTGCCGCCCAAAATAGAAAGCAAGGTTTTATCTTTTGTAAAATTAATTACTTTAAAACCTACATTATCAACCATGTGGTACCACCTTAACCTGCCTTTATAATCAACCAGGTAAGCCATCCCCGGAGAATACCTTTTATTGATGAGAATTAACCCGTTTTTAAATTCTTTCGGGATCAACTTATCATCAGCACTTTTGGCCTTAAACTGATCTTTTAACCATTCGGGTAACTCGCGCGATTCGAATGTATAGGTTTTACTGGCTGTTTCGGAGCCCTTATTTACCGTAATAACCTGATAGGCGTAACTGGTTTTTGGCAAAATATTGCACAACACCAGAGTGTGTTTACTCTTGCCTTTCGATAGCGGCGTTACCAGTTTAGCAGAATCGGCAATTTTATTGGGCCAGTATTTTACATAGATATCAGCATCCGAGCTGGTATTTACATCAAGCTGAATTTTTAATTCATTGTTGTTGTGCAGGCCAACCTTAATTTCTTTAATGCTGGCTTTTTCCGAGCACCCGAAAAAGGCTAGCAAAAGAAGTAAAACTGCTGATTTTAATATATACTTCATAAAATTTCTGATCATTAAAGATATGCGGGATATTGCTTGTAAACAAAAAAGAATATGCAGTAAAACTACATATTCTTCTCACTTAATAATATTTTGTATTAATTTCTACGATCAGAATTGTTCAAATTAGGGTTAATGCTAACCTGACTTGTAGGATAAGGAAAAAATTGATCTCTAGGCATTTGTATAGATGGGCTTTTACCTATTCTGGCAAGATAGGCATTAACTACTTGCTCGTATTTGCCCATTCTTATTAAATCAGCTCTGCGTTTACCTTCGTAAAATAATTCCCAGCCTCTTTCCTGCAAAATTGCATCTCTAAATGTGTTTTGATTCAAATTAGCTAAAACCAATTGAGTTGCGTGAGAACGGCGTTTAACTTTATTTACCAACTCTATACTTTCAGTAGAAGGACCACCATTTATTTCATTTAGCGCCTCTGCTCTACTCAATAATATATCGGCATAACGAAGAATATTAACACTATGACCATCATAATAAGTATTGGCTCCTTTCGGATCAGCATATTTTGATGTAGCAACATTGGGCATATACAAAACTCCGGCCGGAGCAGTAGCACCTAAAGTAGGCGCTTGTTTGTGAATTAATTTATCGGTACCTGTATATTCTTCAAAAAACATTTTCTTCCTATCGTCAGAACTACTGATACTATTATAAAAATCCCAGGTAACTGCATAATATTGCCATCTTTCGGTAAGCACCGGATGCTCTAATGGTCCAAAGTGGTTCAACAGCTCAGTTCCGTTCACATTCGCATCACTTAATACAGAAAACATATTCTCCACACACCAGGTATTGGTCTCCGCAAATAATCCAGCGTAGGTAGGGTACAGATCATAAATATTTAAATCAATTACTTGCTTGCAATAATCGGCAGCCTTTTGCCATTGATGGTCACGTAAATATAATTTTGCCAGCATTCCAAGGGCCGCCCCTTTGGTTGCTCTTCCTACATCATTTCCTGGATAAATAGGATTATTCAAATAGTTTACCGGCAAATTGGCGGCAGCATATTCTAAGTCACCAATTATGAATTTGTTCATATCGGCTAAAGATGTTAACGGTGGTTTAGCACTATAGTCTTTAGCCGCCATTTCCTTTTCAGTTATTAAAACGCTAGGCCCCCATATATCTGTTATATCCATATACGCAATGGCTCTTAAAAATCTAATTTCTGCGAGAAATTTAGCTTTTTCAGCATCTGTAATACTTTTCATTGGCGTAATATTTATAATTGCCACATTTGCATTTGCAATTAACTTATAAATCTGCCTCCAATCTTCCAGGATTAACCCGTTTGATGAATTCCATTGGATGTTAGAAAGCTGCCCTGGATCACCTCCGTAGTCACAATGACCAAGATCTGTGGTTAAATCTGTCAAGGCAAAGTGACGCACCGTCCAATAGTCAAAATTGTCGCCAACCGACGGGCCTTTTAAGCGGGCATAGACTGCATTTACTCCTGCAATGGCATCCGATTTGGTTACGAATGCATTACTTTCAGTTAGAATGCTATATACCTTTGGCTCTAAACTTTTTTTACAAGAAAATTGTATAACTAGTGCCGTTGTCAGTAAAAGAATAATATTATATTTTTTCATTATGTTAAATTTAAAGTGTTCTTGTACAAATGGTTAGTTAAAAGAAGCTTTAATTCCAAATGTTACCGTTTTAAACGCAGGGAAAGCGTTAAAATCTAAGCCACCGCCCGTATTTGAAGCGGAGTGTGTATTTACTTCAGGATCTGTTCCGGTATATTTAGTAATCGTAAACAAGTTTTGCGCCTGCACATACACATTTAGCCCGCTTATTAACTTTGTTTTCTCAAATAAAGATGCAGGTATTGAATATCCCAACGAAACTGATTTCAACCTTACATATGAAGCATTCTCTACAAATCTGGAATTTACATAACCGCCATACTGGCTTAGAAAATAACCTTCTCTTGGAATATCGGTATTCTCATTTTTACCTGCTACAAATCTATTCAATGCATCAGCGCCAGTAGTTGATTCCAGTACCAAACGATTCATATTGTATAAATTATAACCAAATGCACCTTGAAAAAATACATTTAGGTTAAAACCTTTATAACGGAAATCATTGGCTAAGCCTCCGCTAAAACGAGGGGTGGTATTTCCTAAATATTGTTGGTCGTCTGGCGTAATTACTCCATCCCCATTGGTATCAACATATTTCGGATCTCCAGGTTTTGATGCTGGTTGTGGTGCGTAAACTTCGCCCGTTTTAATTACACCAGCATATACATATCCGCGTAACTCACCAAGTTCTCTACCTGGTAATACCCGGGTAAATTCTCTTCCAGAAACAGTACCACTAGGATTGGCAGTATTTACTGGAATATTATTGATTTTATCTCCTAATGAAAGTACTTTTTGTCTATTATAAGAAATATTAAAAGTCGTGTTCCAATTAAATGCCTCGCTGGTAATATTTACTGTATTTATGGCTAATTCGATACCCTGATTTCTTAACGATCCAGCGTTTGCGAGTTGAATCGTTTGGCCATAATAGTTTCCAACAGGTACGTTCAAAAGTAAGTCGGTTGTTTTTTTATTGTAATAATCAATTGAAACATTTAATCGACCATTAAAGAAGCCCATATCCACACCGGCGTTTAATTGGGCAGTGCTTTCCCATTTCAAATCAGGGTTGGCTAAATTTTTAGCTTCAATTCCTGAGACTAAACCACCATCGGCATCTATTGCCGTATTATAACTACCAAATTGTGCTAAATAGGCGTAGTCTAAAATCCTGTCATTACCAGTTACACCGTAACTTACTCTAGCCTTTAAATTAGAAAAAGTATTCAGATTTTTAATGAAATCCTCATCAGTAAATTTATAGGCTAACGATCCAGAAGGGAAATAACCGCGACGGTTGTTTTCTCCAAATTTAGAAGAAGCATCGCCCCTAAAAGTAAATGCTGCTAACAACTTATCTTTAAACGCATAATTTAACCTTCCATAATAAGAATTAAAACTAGTTTGAGTTTTATTACTTCCGTATCCGTTTGGTAACGCGCCAGCAGTCAAATTATAATAGAGAAACTGATCTGTAGAAAACCCTTTTGACCCCACGTTTACTGACTGAACAAAATCTTTCTGTGCAGAAACCCCTCCTAATAAAGTAAAATCGTGATCATCAAACTTATACTTATAAGTTAAATAGTTTTCTATTAACCACCTAAAAGTTGATGAGCTTGTAACATTTGCTAAACCTTTATTTGCTACACCAGCAGGTATTGTTTGTGGCGTATAAGTTCCTAAATCAGTTTGAGAAAATTCACTCCCTGCGCCTAAATGGTAGGTTAGATTTTTTATTACCTCATAATCAAGTCCAATATTGGCATTTGCTAATTTATTGTTTCTATCATTAGTTGGCTCTAATAAGTTGGCAATAGCATTACTTTTACCCAAATAATTGAAGTATGTACCGTCAGCATTGTAAACTGGCAAATTAGGTAACGAAGTGATAATACCAAAAAGTGGTGGTGTAATCCCATCACCGTATGATTGTTGTTTAGATTTAGAACTAACGCCATAAAAATTGGCATTCAATCTTAACCTTTCATTTAATTTTTTATCAACACCAATTCGCGCAGTGTACCTGGTAAAGCCAGTGCTTTTTAATACCCCAACCTGATCGATATAATTACCAGATATGTAGAGTTTCGAATTTGCATCACCACTGCTGATACTTACGTTCATATTATCAACCACCGAATTTTGGGTAGCTTCGTTTAACCAGTTTGTATTTGCGGGTATAAAACTGGCTGGGAAAAGTGGCGATTTACCATTTTCAGCATAAGTTGCGTTTTGTATATCTGTATATTGCTGACCTGTTAGAAGATCAGGCTTGTAGGTCAAATACTGACGGCCAGTTGAATAATCGGCATCAATACTTACTTTACCCATTTTTCCTTTTTTGGTAGTGATTAATACTACCCCGTTACCGCCTCTGGCGCCATAAATTGCTGCTGAAGAAGCATCTTTCAAGATCTGAATATCCTCAATGTCATTTGGATTAATGGTACTGCCATTTTCAGAAATAAAACCATCGACTACATATAACGGACTATTGCTCGATTGAATAGAATTCCCACCCCTGATGGTGATTTGAATTCCTGCACCCGGTGCAAAACTGGTTTGTTGTACCTGCACACCTGCAGCCTTACCTTGTATGGCCTGGCCAATGTTACTTGTACTTCCGCCAAGGTTCATTTCTTCTGCCTTAACTGTACTTATTGAAGCAGAAATGTCACCTCTTCGCTGGGTACCGTAACCTACAACAACAACTTCGTTTAGTTTATTTAAATCTTCTTCCAGGTTTACATTAACCACATTAGAAGCACCAATGTTTACCTTTTGTGTTTTATACCCTACCAGGGTGAAATTTAAAACACGCAATTTCCCTTTTAAGGTTAAGGTAAACTTACCATTGGGATCAACAGAGGTGCCGTTCTTTACATCGGTTTCTGTTACCGAGGCGCCAACCGCCGGCAAACCTTTTTCGTCTTTCACTGTACCCGTTACTACAGTTTGTGCACTTGCAGCAATGGGAATGAGCAGAAACAGACAACAATAGATATGTTTTAAAAGTGCGTTAATGAGAGGGTGTTTTTTTATAGGAATGCTCTCCCTATAATGAGCTGTGGTTCTGTAAATTTTAGTCATCTTGATTCGTTTGATAGTTGATAGCATGCAGGAAGCAACGACCATTGTTTCTTGCTTATATAATATTAGCAATTAAACAATTCACTTGTACAGTAAAACACTGCGCAATCGATTGACTAAGTAGACTAAACACGGTGAAAGATCAATAAAATGGAGTAATGTGCTTCTTATCGGCTTGTTTTCAGCGATAATAGCTTAGGCAGTAGGCCTGATTTGGAGACTAATTTCGTTAAAAAGACACTGCATGCTCTCAACAGCACTTTCGGTATTGGTTTTGATAACGAGATTGGCCTGAGATGAAGACTCGAATTTGGCACTTACACCCGTAAAATTGGGAATTAAATTTTGATTGGCGTCTCTGTACAAGCCTTTTACATCCCGCTGCTGACAAATATTTAAAGGGCAATCAATAAAAACCTCAAAATAACGCTCGCCAATAATTTCGGCAGCCATTGCCCTTTGAGCCTGTAATGGAGTAATAAAAGAGCAAATGGTAATGATATTATTATTCAACATCAGTTTGGCTATTTCTGCAGCTCTTCTGATATTTTCGGTGCGATCTTCTTCACTAAAACCTAAATCTTTATTTATGCCCTCCCTTAGTGCATCTCCATCCAATGCTACAGAAAAAAAGCCATCTGCTTTTAATTTCTCGCTCAATAGGTTAGAAATGGTTGTTTTTCCTGAGCCAGAAAGGCCGAATAACCAAATCACCAATCCATTTTGAGCAGAAATACAAGATGGAAGGTTAGGCATTGTTTGTTGTGGCATGAATAAAGAGGTTAGCTTTTAAAATTAATCAACTTTACACAAAAAGCCTTCATTTAACAGCGATTCTTTATTGTACAACATCGGTTTTCCGGATAGGGTACTGACATTACAACCACTAAATAAGCTAATGGCGTGGCCTGCAGCGGTATCCCATTCCATAGTAGGGCCAGTTCTTAAATAAATTTGCGCCTTGCCCTCTGCCAAAAGACAAAACTTTAATGAGCTGCCCACAGCAATGGAATTTGTAACCGGGTATTGACTTAAAATTTCTTTTTCATTGCCATCAGCATGCGATCGGCTTACCGCAGCCGTCCATGAGGCAGTGTTTACCGCCCTAAGCTGCTGTGGCGCTTCTCCGGGCAATTGTTTCCAACTGCCAATAATTTGACTACCGTAGTATAATATATTTTGTACCGGAATGTAAATTACGCCTAAAACCGGCATTTGCCCCTCAATGAGAGCAATATTTACGGTAAACTCTCCATTTTTTTTGATAAACTCTTTTGTCCCATCCAACGGATCGACGCACCAGAAATAATCGTAATCTTTCCGGTCCTCATATGGTATACTTTTTCCTTCTTCGGATATGATTGGAATTGCCGGATATAGCTTTTTCAGACCAGCACAAATAATATCATTTGCCATTTTATCGGCAATGGTTAAAGGCGAGGCATCACTTTTGGTTTCTACTTCAAAGCCTTCCTCGCGGTTATATACTGTTAAAATTGCTTCTCCAGCGGCCACGGCCAGATCAAGTATTGCCTGGATATCGATATTTTCGCTAATATTATTTTGCATCGAGCACTATTTTTGAATTTTTGATCCGTTTGAGTATTTCCAGCTGTGGGTTCCGTTTATCCAGATCCGATTGACGGGCATTTTCTATAAACCGCTGCTTCATTTGGGCATTCTCGCTATTGAAAAGCACAATATCCGCTTCAGGAATAAGTTGCCCCTGAACTGATGGATTTACCAAAGTATATCCAAGTGTGGTTAACGTTTGCTGGTTAATTAGCTCAAATATATTGATTTCTTCGGCGCTAAGCTCTTTTAAAAACTTGCGGGTATTGTCTTTAATAATGGGTTTAGCCAGGTTCTCCCACATTTCGCCTGCATTAGCTGTAGCCAGCGATTCTTTTGAGTGATGAAAATCGAGCATGCTTTCAAAATACTCAATTTCCAGGAAGCCGCATAACTTTTTGATCACTTCTTCAGGGTTGGCAATCAGTTCTTCGTAATTTAAAGCAAAAAAACGCGCGGGCTCAATTTGTTTTGACAATTCGATACAAGCAGCCTGATCTTTAAACCACTGTTGTGCCAAATGGTAAATGTGCTTTTCGCCAACAATTGCCTTTTTAAAGGATAAGGCTACATCGCGCCCATCGCGATACAGATAAATGTATTTAAGTTTGGGTGAATATTTTTCCAGCTCGCTGGCATAATGTACGTTCGCCATACTTTTGCAGCACCAATATTTCGCATTTTTTGCCCGCGCTACAGATTCGTACACCAACCGGTTAATTTCGAATAAGCTTTGCTCTTTCGAGTTTTCGTAAATCCAGTCTTTATCCAGTTCAACCCCATCCCATGGCACCGGGTTGGCATTTACATAGTCAACCACATCGCTAACCAATTCCCGGTATCTTTCATCATTTAAAGGGCCATACAAATTTAACAAGGGTACAAAAGTGACTAAGATATGCGGTGGATGGGGAGAAGCTATTTCATCCGACTGATCTAAAATCACCCTGAGCAGGTTAGAACCCGACCTTTGAGTACCTATTATCTGGATGCCCAGTGGGCTTGAAATCTTGTTCATGAAATAAATGTGGTTAAAATTCCGAAAAGGATAGCGCCCAGTATTAAATATACGGGACTTAATTTATACTTAAAACTCAATACAAAGGCAATAATAGCGACTGCACATACCAAAAATGTTCTTGGCTGCATTAATAATATTTTAAAGGCAGAAGAAATAATGAGGCCGATAACCACCACTTTAATCCCTCCAATCATGCTTTTAATTAGCGGATGATCTTTTGTACGGCTAAAGATTTTAAAAATCATAATCATCAGCGCCGCTGCTGGTAAAAACATACAGCAAGTGGCCAGCAATGCGCCCGAAAAACCGGCCAGTTTATACCCAATAAAGGTAGAGCTAACTAAAATTGGTCCTGGGGTAATCTGACTAAAAGCAATGGCATCTATAAATTGTTTAGTATTAAGCCAGTTTAAATCTTTAACAAAAAGTGATTGCATAATCGGGATAATCACATATCCGCCACCAAACAGGGAAATGCTAATGCCTGAAAAAACGGTCCCGATTTTTAAAAAAATATTAGGGTAACTTTTAAAAAAACCGCTAACGAATAAAACCTGATTGACAAACAAAACAACGAGTACCGATAACGAAACCGGACTTAACCGCAATTTGTATTTCATTTTAGGCCCACCTAAAATCGCTTTGTAATTGTTTTTTTGTCTGTCTATTAATAAACCACCAATTGCCCCAACCAGCATTAAAACTATGGTTAAAATATAACTTCCAGCGAGTAAATCAAGCGTAACTGCTAACAGAAAAAGGGCTATTTTACTATAATTGAAAGCTATTTCTTTTCGAAACAACTGTAAACCGGTAGAAAAAATAATGATGCCAATGGTTACGCCAACATACGCCATCACCGAAGTCCATTCTATTTTAAAACCATTTGAAAAGTAAATGTAAGCCAGGCACAGAATTAGCAAACAGGCAGGCAGCAGCACCGCAAACATGCTTATAATGGCACCCAATTTCCCTTTTAATGTATAACCGATATTGGCTACAACATTGACCGCCATTGGCCCGGGCATAAATGAAGCTACCGTTACACTATCCAAAACAAGTTCGTTATCGATGCTCTTGTCCTGATCTACCATAATAGTCTGGATTAAAGATACCAGCGCCATATGCCCGCCAAAGCTTACACAACCAATTTTAAAAAAGGTAAAAAAGAGGTACCTCAGCGTTATTGCTTCCTTAGTTAAACCTCCCTGCACCGATAACTCCATATTTTGATTTATTTAAGGTTTAACCTGATATTCTTTTCCCATAGGATGATCAAAAAACAGTAGTTAGTTTGGGATAGCCTGTATTTTAGGATCAGATTTTCTAATAACCTAATTTATAGATTTTGGCGCAGATAAAAGCGCTAAAACTTTACACAAACGTTTGACTAAAGATATGTTTTTATAAAATTATCCATTCAACTTAAATAGATCGATTTAGCTACCCATTAACAAATGGATTGATGAATTTACCGGTGTATTTTTTTATGTCGATTTTAAAACTGATTTATGATACAAATTAGCGAAATTGGTTTATTTGAAGCGCTGAACAAACGTTTGTGTGAATTCTATTTTCTATTACTTACTATTAATCGCTTAAAATTAGTAGGTTATCTCGGCCCTATACTGGCTGACATATAAAACAAAAAGTCTTTCAGGTAAACTGAAAGACTTCCTCTTTTTTAAGCTTTTGCCGCCGCCTTGGTATGTTTTTTATGATGATGATGTTTATGGCCTTTTTTAGTCTGCGATTTTTGCGTGCCGGCTTTAACTGGCGTGGTGGTTTGCGCGCTTACGGTATTAATGGTAAAAGCGGCTACTAATGCGATTACTAAAACTTTAATTGCTTTCATTTCAATTGATTTAAAGATGAATAAACCTTGTTATTTTGTTTATTAAATCTCTAAAATCAATATGAAGATTTGATGAACTAGGGCAGATCGAAAGCGAGCATATAACTTAACCTTTTTCCGGTTTGTATGTATTCGGCAACTACCTTCCCATCAACGAGGATTTTATATTCTGCCTGCGATTTTGCTTTGGCCTTAGCCAGGGTTTTAAGTTCTACATGAGTTCCAGCCTTTAAAATTAACTGCTTTTCCCATGCTCCACTAATGTTTTCTAAACTGGCTTGCTTGCCGCTTTCATCGGTGTAAGCAACATCGGCTTTCAGGTTATCCTCAAAATCGGCTTGATATGTTACGGTGTAATTTTCTTTAAGGGGTACATCTATTTTTCCTTTCGACTTAGAATAAAAAGTGGTTGCGGTAGAAAAGGCACAGCTACTTAAAGCAAGCATCAGCAAAAAACAGTAGAAAATATTTTTCATAAGATAAGGTTTAGAAAAAGATGACGACCATTTTAAAAGAAAGGTTGCACAGGAATTAATTTTGAATGAATGAATTTTGAATGATTGAATAGGCAGCTTTCACTCATTCTATAATTCTATCATTGAATAATTCAATATTTTAAGCAAAAGTATCCAAATACAAATCCTCTACCTTTTTACGTGCCCAGGGCATTCTTCTTAAAAATTTTAAGCTCGATTTGATGCTTTGGTTGTTATTAAAACAATCAATCCTGATCAATGTACCCAGTTTTTCCCATCCATAGTGTACCTGAAGATCGGTTACAATTTTCTCTAAGGTAATACCATGCAGGGGATTGTTTTTTTGCTGTTCGGCCATGGGTACAAAGTTAAGGCAAAATTATTGAGGTTTATACTGTGCCATCCAAACATTTGCGCCACCACAATCGGGATCGTTAACCTGATGTTTTAACACCACAAAATGATTGCTTTCGAGCAGTGAACGATATTCTTCGGTAGCTAATGAAGCATGAAACAGGTTTTCGCCACCATTCATCCCCCAGGCCTCTCCCCTTTCGGTACCAGAGGTAAACAATAAAAAACCATCAGGTTTGAGGTGATTCCTGAAAATTTCGAACATCTCGGGTTGATCTTCGGCAGGCAGATGGAAGAAACTGTGCCAGGCAATAAGCACATCAAATTTTTCGTCGAGCTGTAGCTGGCGCATATCCAAAAGCATTAACCGGGTATCTGGAAAATTGTTCCGGGCAAGTTCGATCATCTTTTCACTTCCATCTATCCCCACAACATGGATATTGTGCTTAATGAAATATTCCAGTATGGGTTTTCCATTACCGCAGCCTACATCCAGCATGCTGGCATTTGGCGGGAGTTGTTCAATAATCGCATCCAGATAAACACGTTCTACCGAATCGGCATAACGGTTCCCGGCAAACCAATCACCTATTTTATTGTAAACCTGATAAACGTTTTTGCGTTCCCCTTTTTCCATCCTTTAGCCTATTGCAGTTGCATCAATTTCAATCAACATACCAGCTAAAGCCAAACGTTGCACCGGAATAAGCGTATTTACCGGAAATTTTAGGTTGGGCCAAATTTTGGTCGATTCTTCAATCAGTATCCGGTGTTTCTCGTCATCATAATCGACCACCAAAGTGGTTAACTTGGCAATATTTTCCATCTTTAAACCTTTGCTGGCTAAAGCAATCGCGATATTTTCGAACACAATAGCCACCTGCGTGCTAAAATCGGTGCTTAAAATACCATCGGTTCTGCTGCCACCCTGCCCGGCAACAAATACCAGCTGGCTCCAGGCCGGAACTGCGGCCACATGCGAATAGCCATGTGGACGAGGATCGTAAATCCCTTCGGGATTGCTTATTTCTAATAGTGAATTGCTCATGACTTCTAATTTTATTGCTAAACTAAGTGATATGGAAGATTAAACCGTCGGGGCTTTGCAATAAAAAAGCCTCCGGATCCAGGAGATCGGGAGGCTTTCAATGAATAGCAATATCTTAATTACCTGTTGCTGTCCATGTATTGTTATCAGGGTTCGAATCTGGTAATACTTTATTTGGATCTAAAGTTACCGATTCAATTGCTTCGGTTGTTGGGTAACGCACTAACCAGCTGGTGTTTTTCATCCAAACATCAACCGGTACTTTTATGATGTCTGTTTTACCGCTTTTGGTTTTAATCTGAAGAATAATCGGCATTGGCATTTTCTCCAGGTTTACCACTTTAATGCTGTAACCAACCAGTTTATCGCCATCCTTAACGGCTTCAACTGTTGCAATGCCCTGATCCATTTTCCAGCTGTTTAACCACCAGCTTCTCCAAAACCAGGCTAAATCTTCGCCTGCACCATTTTCCATTGAACGGAAAAAGTCGAAAGGTGTTGGGTGTTTAAATGCCCAGTTTTTAATGTACTGGCGGAAAGCATAATCGAAACGGTCTTCGCCTAAAATCTGGTTCCTTAAAATATCTAAGCCCCAGCCTGGTTTGCTGTACAGGTTAACACCAATATTACGTTCGGCCATTCCATCAGGCATTTGCATAATGTTTTCATAAACCGGATTACCAATTACGGCTTTACCAATTCTATTTAAATCGTTCGGAGCACCAGCATACTCGCCATTGTTAAAGCTGCTTTTAGAAATACCATTGATGAAGGTATTAAAACCTTCGTCCATCCAACCGTATTTACGTTCGTTCGAACCTACAATCATTGGGAACCAGGTATGACCAAATTCGTGATCGATTACCCCCCAGGCACTTCCTTTTTTAGCTTTCCAACCGCAAAATACAATACCAGGATATTCCATACCACCAATATTGGTTGCTACGTTAACTGCCATTGGATAAGGATACTCGAACCATTTTGACGAATAGTGCTCGATGGTAGATTTTACATATTCTACGCCACGGCCATAGCTATCAGCACCATTGCTTTCTACCGGCTGTGCCGAAACGGCCAAACCTGTTTTACCACTTGGCAGTTTATACCTTGCAGCATCTAAAACAAAAGACTTTGATGAAGCCCAGGCTGCATCGCGTGCATTTAAGATTTTAAATTTCCAGGTTAATTTATCCTTCGCCGGACGAGATGCCGGATCAGTAACCTCAGCTTCTGTACGGATATGTACGGTAGCATCGCTGGTTTTAGCCGCATTCCATCTTTGCAATTGGGTTGGTGTAAAAACTTCGGCAGGGTTTAACAACTCGCCTGAGCCCATTACGATGTGGCTTGCCGGAGCAGTAATGGCAAAATTGATATCGCCATACTCACAATAAAACTCGCCACCGCCCCAATAAGGCAAAGTGTTCCAACCAATTACATCGTCATATACCGACATGCGTGGAAACCATTGTGCAATGGCGAAGATTTCGCCATTTTTTGTGGTTAAATGCCCGGTTCTATCCGATCCTTCTTTAGGTACGATATACGAATAATCCATTTTAATGGTGATGATATCGCCATTTGGAGCCATTGGCTGATCTAAACGAATTTGCATGCGGGTATCTTCTACCAGTGAAGTGAATTTTACTGCAGCCGCTTTTTGCGATACACTGATGTTCTGGATTTTATAACCACCGTCAAATTTTTCGCCTTGCGCACCATAACGGCTACGCGAAGGGGTAATGGCATAACCACGCGAGGTTTCTTTAAAGGTATTCTGATCTAACTGCAGCCACAAATAAGGTAGTTTATCAGGACTGTTATTTTTATAGGTAATGGTTACGCTTCCGCTAACCATACTTTTGGTTTCATCGAGATTAGCTGTTATGTTGTAATCTACACGGTTTTGCCAGTACTTAGCACCCGGGGCACCGTTGGCAGAACGGAATTCATTTCCATTTTGGGTGTAAAATAGTGGTCCAAATGCCTCAGCGGGGTTATAATTGCTGGTTGGCGCAGGCGTGGTGGCTTGTTGGGCAGAAGCTGAAAATGCAAAAGCACAACAAACTACACAAAAAGTAAATAGTTTAGTCATATTCATGATATAATAAGGTTGTATTCGGGAGGTAAATATAAAAAATAACCACATATAGATTTATATGTGGTTATAATGTTACCAATGAGTAAAGAATCGGTTATTGATCTGCCTTTAATTTGGGCAAATCCTGTAATTTTCTTTCCTGCGGTGTTAATTTTTTCCAGGCAACGAAAGCACGCGAGATATAAAAAGCATAACGATATGGTCTTTCTGCTTTCACAGCTTCTACCGAAGGGCGGTAAATGATCATGAAATTTTTAAGCTCTTCGCCTTCCAGTTTAGTTAAATCGGTAATTGCTTTTGCAGTAAAATTTTCATCTATTTCCTGCATGTACATTTCTTTCTCTTCTAAATCGGCCTCTTTGCGTTGTTGCCTTTTGTATTTGCCATAACCCAGGTTCAGGTTTAAACCACCAACTTTATCAGTCATCCGCTTGCGGTTAAGGTTACCTCCTGTGCTTAGCAAGGTATATTTTTCGGCCAAAGGGTCTTTAGCATCGGTAATCTGGCTATTCATTCTTACCGCGCTGATATTTACATCTTTTAAATTATTGGTTTTAACCGGCAGGTAAATGGTTCTGTTTAACAGATTGGTTAAATACAAAGTATCGGTATGGTAGCCTACGGCCGAAAATTCAATCAGATCGCCCACATTGGCACCTATGGCATACCGGCCATCTTTATTGGTAAGCGTTGTTTTTTTACTGTTCAGATTTCTAATGGTTACACCAGGCAGTGAAAGTGTTTTTTTCGAAAAATCGAAGACCGTACCAGTAGTAACCGTTTGGGCAAAAACGCCAAAGGGCATAGCCAGCAGTAGAAAAATGATTAGTTTGCGCATATTCAAAAGTAATTTAGTTCTTTGTTTAAAATCTGCTTTTAACAAACTTTAACATTATAACAAACGGAGTTAGATTAGTGTTTTTAAATAATTAGCCTCATCGAAACTGATTAACACAGCTTTATTATTTTTTTCGATAACCGGACGTTTAATGGCGCTTGTATTTTCTTTTAAATAGGTAATGGCCAAGTCCTGCGTGTTTATTGCGGCCTGCTCCTCTTTGCTCAGTTTTTTCCAGGTTAAACCTTTGCGGTTAAGCACTGTTTCCCAGCCAAAAATATTGCACCACTCGTTTAACTTTTCGGCAGTAATACCTTTTTTCTTAAAATCATGAAATTCGAAATCAATTTGATTTGCCTTTAACCAATCGAGCGATTTTTTAACTGTGTTGCAATTTGGAATTCCGTAAACGGTCATATTTAAATTAAATGAGTAAATGTTTGAATGAATGATTAAATGCGAAACCGCTTCATCTTAAAAATTTAGTCAAAGATAACAAATTGCGATGCATTCATGTAAGATGTCTTGGTGGAAGATGGAAATATCCGATGGCACAGTCTTATTCTACCCGATATTAAAATCATTGAATCCTTAAAATCCTGTTCAAACCATTGATAATAGTCGTTCGTCACATTTTTAGCCCCCTCCATCACATTTTAAATATTGGTATTATTGCGCTTTGTAAAATTGTGGCATAAATAAATTAACACAATGGAAATTATATCTGGCAATCCCGCTTCCGAAAAAGCAAAAAACATTAACCAACTGGAGTTCTGGATCTCAACCACACTCTATATTCTGGCTTTGATCAGCATTTGCACACAAACCACCTATAATTCTGGCCATTCTTATCATTTTAGCGTAAGCAGTATTGAATATAGCGTAATGAAGAACTTTTTCCTGCCCGAAATGTTCAAAATCAGCGTGGTATATATCAGCTTTCTGCTGTTCAACTTTTGTTTTATGCCGCAGCTATCAAGAAAGAATAACATTGCACTAAACATTATACTTTCAATTTTGGTGACCGGCTTTTCAATTGTGGGCTGGATGGTAGCCAATACTTACGCCCAGGCTTATCGCTTAGTCGACTTCGACAACATGAGCAATGCTTACGATATGCTTTTTGGTGAGGCCTTTACCTATGTATTTTTCCTGTACCTTTTATTTAATGCATATGCCTTTTTTAACGAAAGGGGCCTTGAGCTATTAAATAAAATCCATTTTTTAAGAGATTATAACCACAATATTGTTCAGGAAATTTTTATAACTACCCGGATCTGGCTGATTTCGCTTTTGGTGTTCGCCGCTGTGCTCTCGTTTAAGCTCGATTATGATTTACTGGTTATCTGGTTAATTGCGCCACCTGCGAATATCTTTCTTGCCTTTTGCTCTATTTATTACATTATTCCAAACCTGCGTAAAAATCAGAAAGGTTTTGGCCGTTACTTTTGGGGTAATGTGGCTGTTAGTTCACTCATCACGCTCCTGTTGTTAATTATGCTGGTTCCGTTTATGCGCAATGGTGAAACCGTGCCGGTTACCTTAATATTAGCAGCCATAGCCATGGTTTGTATTACTACCCCATTGGCCTGGTACATTTATAAAAACAAGTTCGAAAAGCAAACTGAAATCCAGATGCTGAAAACTGAGCTGGGTAAATCAGATGCAAGTTTAAATTTCCTAAAATCTCAAATCAACCCGCATTTTTTATTCAATGCCTTAAATACCTTGTTTGGTACCGCCTTGCAGGAAAATGCGGAAAGAACAGGCGAAGGTATTCAGAAACTGGGCGATATGATGCGTTTTATGCTGCACGAAAACACGCAGGATAAGATTTCGCTTACGCGTGAAGTAGAATACCTGAACAATTATATCGACCTACAAAAATTACGCACTTCGCGGTCAGCCGATATCCGCATTGAAGCCCAGATTGAGGAGCAGATCAACAACCTGCAGATTACCCCCATGTTGCTGATCCCCTTTATCGAAAATGCTTTTAAACACGGAATTAGCTTGCAACAGCCCTCATATATTAAAATGACCTTGCAAACTAAAGACAGTACCTTGTACTTTGATGTTAGCAACAGCATTTATATTAAGGCTGACAATGACCCTGAAAAATTGAAAAGTGGCATCGGGCTTGAGAATGTAAAACAACGCCTTTCGTTACTTTATCCGGGTAAGCACGAATTAATTATCCGCGAAAGTGCCAATGAGTTTTTTGTACACTTAACGTTGGAGTTGGTTTAATCCAATGTATATTATTGATTTAAATTGAGTCTTTTGTTTTAAATTTATAATTTTAGGCGATTAGTCATATCTATGCGGTAGCTATCAGATAGAATACTGTATAATGGAGAAATTATAAACAATCTTTAAAGATTTCTCCACTGCGGTCGAAATGACGATCCCTTTTAAAGGATGGAGATGCTTCCTTCGTCAGCATGACAGAAAAGTAAAAAATAAGAGAAAACAAAGATGATTGCCATTGCTATAGATGATGAACCCATTGCATTAGATATTATAAAATCGCATGCCTCAAAAGTTCCGTTTATCACTTTGCAGGAAACTTTTACCGATGCTTTTGCGGCCATCACTTACCTTCAGCAACACAAAATTGACCTGATTTTTCTGGATATTAAAATGCCGGACATCAGTGGTATTGATTTTTTAAAAAGCCTGAGCAAGCCACCAATGGTTGTTTTTACCACAGCCTATACCGAACATGCCGTACAAAGTTTCGAACTTGATGCAGTCGATTACTTACTTAAACCCTTTTCACTTTCGCGTTTTTTAAAGGCCTGCAATAAAGCACACGAGTTGTTTAACCTGCGGAGCGAAAAACAGGAGGCAAAAGCCAGTCAAATTTTTATAAAAGATGGCTACGAACAGGTAAAAGTAGAACTGGATGAAATTTTGTACATCGAAGCTTCTGGCAACTACACCCAAATTCAGCTCAAAAACAAACTGCTGAGCTCGCGCATTACCATTAACGATTTAGCCGATTCACTGCCGAAAACAGATTTTATCCGCTGTCACCGGGCATTTATTGTGGCCAAAAACAAAATATCCAGATTTGACCGCAGCCAAATCTGGATAGAAGAAAAAGTTATTCCAATTGGTGCTACTTACAGCGGCATTCAACTTACCTAGCTTATTTTACATTTACGCGTATGCCTGCCGTATGGGTAGTAAACTCAGGCGCATACATACTTTGCAGTGTGGTAATACCGTTTGAGAAATTGCCCGAATGGCTAACCCTCAACGGATATTCGAATACATAAGTTCCCTTAGGCATGTAACTGATAAAGAAATTGGTCGAAGCATCTTTAGTACTTTCGTAATAGCCCAAACCATCCTGGTACTTATACCTCGAAATTACATTAACTGGCTCAAAGCCCGATGAGCGCATATCTTTTAAGTGGATGTACTCCATATCGCGGTCGCAATTTATTTCTACCCTCACCTTTACCAAATCGCCGGGTGCCAAAACATTATTAGCAGTTAGTGGGGTTAAGATATTACCTGTATTGCCGGCCTTTTGTAAAAACAGTTGTTTCTTAATCTTAACGCCTGTATTGGCTGAGGTAATTTTATCAAGCTGTTCAAAATATTGCCAGTATAAGGCACCCCAGACAATAGTTTGGTTGTTATTTTTAATTTGCACCTTTCCCATTTCTGGTTTTACGTTAGTGCCTGCAATGGTTACTTTCTGATATCCTGTACCTGCTTCTTTTACGGCGTTCGAGCCTTTCAAATCGCTTAGTTTTTCGCTGCCGATCGTGATTTCGGGTTCATTACGTTCGCTTAATAAATCTGTTCCTTTCATTAACAAAGCATAACAGGCCGCAACAGTGGCTTTTGTGGTTTTCCAATCGTTGGTTTGTTTGTTTTTCAACAGCCAGATTTTCATTTCTTCAACAGCTTTGGTATCCTTTCCTACTTCATCAAAGGCTTCAATCAATAAAGATTGCGTTTCAACCGGACTTTGGTACCACCACCAGCCTGCTCTGTTTTTGGCCCAGTACATTCCCATTTCCTCACTTTGCTGAGCGGTTTGATTGAGAAGGGTAATGATCTTTTGAGCTTCGGCAGCATTACCGTTCCTGCTTAAAACCAAAGCGGTTTGTGCTAGCTGATAGGTATCAAAAGTTTTCCAGTTTGCGGTTAATCTCTTCAGGTAAAAATCTCTCGCTTTTACAAAATCTGTGCTGGTATTTTTGGGGTTGGTATAACTTCTGGCAAATAAATAATGTAGTGGTAAATAGCCAAAGTGATTTCCTTTCAGCTCCTGTTTATAATCTTTAACCAATTGTGCATCTAAATAAGCAACGGCTTTATTGAGCATGGTATTAAAACCCGGATAAGCTTTTTCATCCACCATTTTCAGTTTTTTTAACTGCCCCATTCCTAAAACAATGTGTTGGGTAATGTAGCGGTCTTCCCGCATACCAGTAAACCACGGAAATGCACCATTGTTATACTGCATTTTTGCCAGCTTATCGTAATTGCTCTTCAATTCGTAAGTCATCCGGTTTAAATCGAAAAGTACGGCCAAACGTTTTTTACGCTCGCTTTCGTTATCGGCATTACGCACCCATGGCGTTTCTTCCAATAAAATAGATTTTAGCTCCTGATTTTTCTCCAGATTGGATAAAAGTGCTTCACCGTTATTGGTGCTTTGCCACTGCGCAAAAACTGTTTTAATTTTTGGCGATGAATTGATGATTCCTGTAGCAAAACTGTTGGCGTAAAAGCGGCTGAAAGTTTGTTCAGCACATTCGTAAGGATATTCCATTAGGTAAGGTAAGGCCTGTACGGCATACCAAACCGGGTTGGAGGTAAACTCGAAGGTTAAACTCTGGTTGCGCAAAGTTTTTGAAGCGCCCGATTTTTCGAGTTTCTCCATATTGAATGTTTTAGTGCTGTTACCGCGTACGTTTACGGGCATACTCTCGGTAACCAGCATAGCATTGGGCAACACCGGAATGGTATTTTCTTCGCCATCGCTAAACTTGCCACTTAGCGCTAAAACCTTATACGTTATGGCATTTATACCCGATGGAACAATCACAGTCCATTTTAAAACCGAACTACCTTCGTTGTCCACTTCAAAAGCTTTTTCAGCTTTGTCTGTTGGGGCGAAAATCTGGATTGGTTTGCCTGTTAATGCATCGGTTAAAACTAAACTGGCTTTACCCTCCAGTTTTTTACCGGCTAAATTGTTCAGCTTGGCGCTTAGCAAAATGGTATCTCCCTCGCGGAAAAAACGTGGCGTATTGATCGCAATGGCCAGTTGCTTCTGGGTAACCAGTTCTTTGGTAACCGATGCGGTTCTTAAATCTTTGGTGTGGGCAAAACCCATCATTTTATAACGCGTTAACGATTGCGGAATGGTAAATTCGATCTTGATTTCGCCATTTGCATCAGTTAACAATTGCGGATAAAAAAATGCCAGTTCGTTAAAATTGGTTCGGGCGACAACCGCTGTTTTTTTGATATAATCTGGTACAATTTCCTCGCGTAACGTAGGCTCCCCAACAGCAAATGCGAGTTTATCGCTTGACTGGCTGCCATAAATTGCATTTGATGCATCTGCAGCCGAGACAGCAAGTCCCGGCACCTTACCCTCCAATGGTGCACTCGATATCTGAGTAACAGAACCAGTCATGCTTTTCTTTTGTTTTGAAGCATAACCCGCAACTACCACTTCATTTAACGCATTTCCATCGGGTTTCAGGGTTACATCCATTCGTTTTTTACTTCCCACAACCACAGTTTGGTTCTTAAAACCGATATAAGAAAAACTAATCTTATCGCCGGGTTTGGCATCGATAGTATAAATGCCAAACACATTGGTGGTGGTTACCGATTTACCTGATTTGATCTGCACGCCAGGTAATGTTTCTCCTTCATCATCGAATACTACACCATAGGTTAATTTACCCTTTTCAAGCTCAGCCAGTTTTTGGATCGCTTCTGGTAATAATCCCCTCTTTTTGCCCCGTTTGATGTTACTGATGTAGTTGCGATATGCATAATTATAACCCCCATAATAACTGTAACCGAAGAGGTTAAGACTTTCATACTCACGGACAAATACAGCGTAATTGATATTCGACCTTAAAAACCATAAATAACCGGGGCTAGCATTACTGTTGGTATTGAAATTCCAGTTGTAGAAATAGTAATTAAAACTGGTTTGCAAATAAGGACTCCAGTTCATCTTCTTAAAATCGTCCAAACTTGCATCGTAAAGTGTGGCAATCATTTCGGCCATCTGCTTTTCGCCATTGTTATTGCTGATTTGCAATTTCCAGCTTTCCTTTTCACCCGGTTGCAATTTATCCCTGAAGGTTAAAAACTTAATATCGAGCTCCTTTTTAGGATCCTGAATCCTAACCTGCTGCATTGAATTGTAAACCGTACCCTCGTGCACCATGGTAAACTGCACCGCAAAGCCATCCTCGTAGTTTGCATCGGGCTTAATGCTTACGATACTTTGCTTTGGCGAGAGGTTAAGCCAAACTTTGCGGGTTACGCTATCGCGGTAATATACTTCGTAATAGCCCTTACTATCATTAGCTAAGCCAGCCAAACGGAAAACAGCACTTTCTCCCGGTTTAATTACACTTGCCACGGTGCTCAGCCATTCGGTATTGGATTGGATTTGAGCAGGCTGCTCATGGTAAACCACTACATATTTATCCACCTTGATGGTATCATTTTGCTCGTTTAGAGCGATTAAATTAATTTTGTAGTAACCTGGCTTTAAATCGCGCTGGCTAAATTCCAAATCACCCCTGCCATTTTTAATGGTAAGATTTTGCTTCAATTCGACTGATTTTACCGGCCATTTGGCCACTTCCAGTTCGTTATTGTAATCTTCATCAGGAAAAATTTTAATAAACTCCTCCTGAGTCATGGCATACTTTTCGGCATAAAAAGGGCTTTTGTTCATCAGCCGTGATGGTGCCTGCAACAAGCTCCATTCGGCTTTAACGCTGGCCTTAATGGGTTCGTTATTTAAATTGCTTACCCAAAAAGCCAGGCTATCTCTCTTGCTGTTCATGTAAATAACCTGTTCGCCGCTAACATTCAGGTTAATATCTTTTTGCCCTACATTAACTGAGGTGGTTTTGGTGCGGGTTTCGCCATTTAAATCAATTACTTCTACTTCTACATCATAACTGTAATTCTGTCTCGTATCAGTCGCTTTTGCAAAAAATGTAATATCGAATTTGCCGCCTGCTTTAGTTGTTGTTTTACCAATGGCCACTTGTTTTCTTTCGAAAGCCCGCGAGCCGTAAATAGCCGATTGTTCAGCGTAGTTTAACCTATAGTCGTATAACGCCCTACGGAAAATCTTATAATTCACACTGGCATTATTGACCGAATATCCCGAAAAAGCATTGGCTTTACCCACAACCTTAATGCTGTCGTTCAGTTTATACCGCTGGTTGGGTTTATCAAAAACCACTTCGAAAGTGGGCCTTTTATACTCTTCAACCTGAACGGTAACCTGGCCATCATCAGTCTCAATGGTCATAACGCCATTTAATTTACCCATTGGGATGCTGAACGAGCCCTGAAAGGTACCGTAATCATTACTCGTTACACTTGTTGTGGCAATTTCTTTCCCATTGGCATCTTTAAAATAAACTTCGAGCATTTTGTTTACCTCAATTTTGTTTTTACCATCTTTTGATAACAGGCACAAGCCTTTGTAGTAAACGGTTTGCCCCGGACGATAAATAGGCCTGTCGGTAAAAAGGATTACGCGGTTATCATCATCATTATCCCGGTAGTTGCTATAATTGCTGATGTTTAATTTCAGTGCATCTTTGCCAAGGGTTACCAGTGTCCACGACATGTTGTTATTGATTTCGTTGGCGCTGGCATAACCTTTATCGTTGGTGGTAAGCAAAGCACCGTTAACATATTTCCGGGTATTGTAATCGTATCGCTGTTGCTGGATTTTAACGTTTTTTAGCGGAGCACCATTGCTGAGCTGACTTACAAAATATTCGTGTCTATCGATATTAATCCTGTTGATTACGGCCATGGCGGTAACCTTAAAATTGATCATACTGTAAATGGTATCCTTCTGCGCACGGTTAATGGTTTGGGCAATTAAAGTATAATCGTTAAAAGGTAAACCATCCATTTTATCAATTAAGGTATGCGTTTGGTAATCGTTGCTTTGGGGCACCACAAACGTCCATTCTTTTAGCGTCTTTTTATTTTTCAGGAAGTTGGAAAAATCCTTTTTGCTATCAAACTCTTGATACTCGTTTTTATCTTCCGGTGTTTTAAAAAGCTTGAAATGCACGGTATCCACATTTTTATACGATAAATGGAGCTGTGCGGCTTTATCGGGCTGTAAATAGCCTTTGGTTTGGATAGTGAGCTCACTGCTTTTGATCTGGACAATCAAATTTTCGGCATTTTTTGCGCCAATGCTTTTAGGATAGCTGTTGATGGCTTTTTCGGCCAGGGTAACCGCCTTGATCAGGTTTTGTTTATTGCTATCAATTTGTAACTGTGCATTTTTATGAATCAAAGCTTGCTCGCACAAGATATCGGCATAAACTTCGCTCCCTGTGCTTTGCCCGGCCAAACGGTTTAAAGCGGTCTCAAAAGTTTCCGGATTATCGCTCAAAAAATACTGGCGCACAAACTTTAAACGCCGCAGGTCAATATCGGCCAAAGCCGACAAATTATTGTTGTCTTGATGAAAGCTGATCAGGTTTTTGAATAATTGCAGCGCCTGTATTTTAAACGAAGTACTATCAACAGGCAATTTAACCGCTAAAAAATCAGCGCGGCTCCCCAGCAAGGCCGGATTGTTTCTGTCCAGCAGTTCATCGCTGTAGTCGGTTAGGTTAATCTGCGTATTGTTAAAGATATCGATGGCGCGGTGTGCCAGTAAATCGTAAAGTGTTGGCCTGAAATTACGGTTGTTTTTATCACCCACTAAAACAGCATCCAAAACATTTACTTTGGTTTGTTGCAAAAGCGAAGCTTCACTTAACGATAGCAGAAAATATTTTACGGTTTCATTATTCAGTTTTTTAATGTCCCAGGTTTTAATGTCATCGCCAATATCGCCCTGCACCTGCGTGCGTTGTATAATTTGCCAGTTATTTTCTCTCAGATAATTCCAGTAAGTTTCGGCCAGGAGCGACTGGAGAATGCTTTTTTCGGGTTGTTTTGCGGTATTGATATCTTTACGTAAATCGATCAGGATTTGGTTAAAGGCATCTTCTTCCAAATAGCTTTGAAAAATCATGCGGTAAATAACCGATTTGATTATTAAAGGGGTGTTGTGTGTTTCATGCGCCTGTTTGCTAATTTTCCCAATCAAGGCCAATGCATCTTTGGGCTGGGCACGGTTGGCAATCGAATCAACCCGGTAAAAATCTTCGAAAGTGTATTGCTGCGCCGAAACATTTAACGAGAGCAGGAATGCACAGCTGACAAAGGCGAAAAAGCGTAAAAATAGGTTCATAAATAACGGAGTTTTAATATAGATGGGTGGGGCATAGAAATTCCATAACCGTTTACCATTTTATCTGATTTGAATACTAATCTATTATTAACCAATTAAATGTTACAAGTTACAAACATTATGGTTTTTAACATTCAAAGCATAAGCTTATCTTTGCACACATGTCAACACAACTAAAAAATCTATCCGATTTCTCTCATACTACCGTTCCGAGCGGAGCAGACTATAAATTCGGCATTATTGTAGCCGAGTGGAATGCCGAAATTACCGGCGCTTTATACAACGGCGCATTAAAAACTTTGCTGGCCAATGGTGTAAAAGAAGAAAACATTGTCTCTTTACCTGTACCGGGTAGCTTTGAATTAACCGGTGGTGCCGAAATCTTATTGAGCAAAAGGAGTGATATTGATGCGGTAATTTGCCTGGGTTGCGTAATTCAGGGGGATACGAAACATTTCGATTTCATTTGCGATGCAGTTGCACAAGGGGTAACCAATGTTGGCATTAAATATAGTAAACCGGTAATTTTTGGAGTTTTAACTACCAATAACCTCGAGCAGGCGCAAGACCGTGCTGGTGGCAAACATGGCAATAAAGGCGATGAAGCAGCAATTACAGCAATTAAAATGGCCGATTTTTCTGCCAACATTTAACATTGCGTATTAATAATTATTTGTATCTTAGAAATTTAATATTAATCCAATTTGCTGAAACCATCATGATTTTATGATTGCTTTAGCACCTTTGAAAAGAAACTTATACAGATGAAAAAAGTAGCCATCTTATTATTGGCGGTGTTTTGCACCATTACCATTTTAGAGTCTTGTTCTTCTAAACTTTGTCCTGCATACGGATCTTATCCTGAAGGAAAACGCAGAAGAAACTAACCTCCTATTTCTTAATTCTCATATTCAGGTCATTTGCAGAACTTTATTTAATTGCAGGTGTTATTCTGAAAACAATAAATATATTCATGAATTGGGTTAACTTAACTTCAGTAGAACAACTTGAAGAAATCAAAAATGCAAATGGTTACAGTCTTATTTTTAAGCATAGTACCCGTTGCTCAATCAGCCTGATGGCTAAAAAGAACTTTGAGTTTGATTGGGATATAATTCCTTCGGATACTAAACTTTTCTTTTTAGACCTGATTAGTTACCGCGATATTTCGAACCAGATTGCCGAAATATTTCAGGTAGCGCACCAATCGCCACAAATTTTATTGATTAAAGATGGTGAGTGCATATTAGAAGCTTCGCACAGCGATATTTCTGCCGAAGAAGTGGCAGAAGTAATTGCAGCATAAACACAAAATATTTTGATAAACAGAGGGTATTCAAGCAATTGGATACCCTTTTTGGTTATTACTGGTTGGTGGCCCACCAACCAGCTTTATTGATCTCGGCTTTATTGATCTTGGTTTCGGTCGGTGAGCCACCGACCAACAGGGTTGTGAATAGAACCTTATCCGTCCGTAGTGTTCTGAAGTGGGCTCTACGGATTAGAGAATAAAAAAGAGTCTCTGACTCGTTATTAAAAGTTGAGTGATAAACTCAATCTTATTCATCAATCCGTAGAAACGCTGCGTTTAACTGTACGGACAGGATATGCCACTACCTAATGGTTGGTGCTCACCAACCAGCTTTATTGATCTAGGAACAAAAAAAGGCCTGTGTAAACACAAGCCTTTAATATAATTTATGGTGGTTAAAAATTAAGCAACCACCGTGTTTTCTATTTTCAATACTTTCGATGTTCTCGTTCTGGTTTCTTTGCACAGTTGTGGATCCTGAGCCAAATCTTTACCATAAGTTGGGATCATCTCTCTGATTTTCGCCTGCCATTCGTCGGTAGCTAAATCTTCTGCAAAGCAACGGTTTAGTAAATCGAGCATGATTGAAACAGCTGTTGATGCACCCGGAGAAGCACCCAATAAGGCTGCAATAGAACCATCGGCTGCATTTACCACTTCAGTACCGAATTCTAAAATACCGCCTTTTTTCTCATCTTTCTTAATTACCTGTACGCGCTGACCGGCATATTCCAGTTCCCAATCTTTTAACTCAGCAGTTGGTAAATATTCTTTCAATGCTTCCAACCTATCCTCAGGCGATTGCCTTACCTGTTCAATTAAATATTTTGTTAAATCTAAATTGTGTAATCCAGCCGAAATCATTGGGCGGATATTGTTAAACTTAATCGATTTTGGTAAATCTAAAAACGAACCGTTTTTAAGAAATTTAGTCGAGAAACCAGCGTAAGGGCCAAACAACAAAGCTTGTTTGCCGTTGATCATCCGGGTATCGAGGTGTGGCACCGACATTGGCGGCGCACCAACTGCGGCTTTACCGTAAACTTTAGCGTGGTGTTTTTTAATAATTTCTTCGTTGGTACATTTTAACCATTGCCCGCTAACCGGGAAACCGCCAAAACCTTTTCCTTCAGGAATATCAGACTTTTCTAACAATGGCAATGAGCCACCGCCAGCACCGATAAATACAAATTTAGCTACGCGCTTGCGTTTATCGCCGTTATCTAAGTCTTTTACCTTTACAATCCAGTTACCATCTTTATTCTTTTTCAAATCGCGGATTTCGTGATTGAAGAACAAGCTCACATTTGGTTGTTGTTTCAGGTTGTTAAACATATCGCGGGTGAGTGTACCAAAGTTAACATCGGTACCTAAATCCATTTTTGTTGCAGCAACTTTCTCGTTTTTCTTGCGGCCATCCATAATCAATGGTGCCCAGTTTTTTACAAGTTCAGTATCTTCGGTATACTGCATATCGCTAAACAAATCGCATTGGGTTAATGCATCGTAGCGTTTTTTAAGGTAATCGACATTCTTTTTACCCCAAACAAAACTCATGTGCGGAATGTTGCGGATAAAATTGCACGGATCGGAAACCAATCCCTTTGTAACCAGGTATGACCAAAACTGTTTAGAAACTTCGAAATGCTCGGCAATCTGAACCGCTTTTTTGGTTTCAACCGTACCGTCCTTCTTCTCGGGCGTGTAGTTTAATTCGCAAAAAGCAGAATGTCCCGTTCCGGCGTTATTCCAGGCATCAGAACTTTCTGCTGCTGCAATATCTAAACGTTCGTAAATTTCAATGCTTAAATTGGGTTCTAATTGTTTTAATAAAACACCCAGGGTTGCACTCATGATGCCCGCCCCTATTAAAATTACATCAGCGTCAGTTTTACCAACTGTCTTTTTCTTTTTTGTCATCTTATTCTAAAGGAGTTACAAATTTAACACGATTTTAAACATCCTACGAATTTTAAGGCATTAAATCTGAAAAAAATTGCGTAAAAACGAAAAATACTTCTCTCTTTTTGATGGTTTCTAATCAAATTTTAATCCAAAATTTCACATTGACCATACATGCAATAAAAAAGACATTTATTAAACAATAGGCCACAATATTAATTTACTAAATGATACTCATATTTCTCGAAGATATTTATCATTTTACTTTTAAATGCAGACATTTTTTAAAAGTTCGACAATGAATTTGGAAATTGAAAATCAAAAACCAACATAATGAGCAATTTTTATTTTTTTATTGACTAAAATGCTAGTTTTATACAGCTAAATATCTACCACTACGCTATGAAAAAATTAATTTTAATCTGTCTGGCACTTTTTCTTGCCGGGTGTTCTAAAGAAAAAACAGACCAGGTATTGCTCGAACTGGACAAAAAGAAACTCGAAGAAAATATTAATTACGATAAAATCACTTTCTACAAGTTTGCCAAAATAGCCGTGCGATCAACTGCGGTGCAAGATACTACCCTGCCCGAGTATCAGAAATTCAGTAAACAAACCCAGAGTGTGGTAAAAACCTTAAATGCGGTAAATGCACACCAAAACGAAAGCATCTCAGTAATTGATGCATTTAGAATTTATCAGGAATACCGTTCGGTTAAGCAATTTGTAAAAGAAACTGATGAAGATGTTTTCCCACTTTTAACCAGTGGTTTTATCGCCATGAAAACAGGTACTAAAACCCCGCTGCCGTTTTTTAAAAATGCCGAAAAGGCAAACTACCAAAATATTGAACATGCCGTACTCAGTATGGTGGTGTTGGCAACGCGCGATTTAGGCCAGCCTTTTGCACTTTACGAATGCGCCAAAACACAACCCGAACTGCTTGATGATTGCGAAGTTAAAACCCTGCTCGAATTTGTAAGGGGTTTCTTGTTTTTCAGCAATAATCTTTTTTACCTGTCGGAAGATGGCCTTTCTAGAAATATTAAATGGCTCGATAAAAATGAAAAGATTCCGTTGCCCTACACAAAAGCCTTTTTTGGCTGGAGCCGCCTGAATGATGAACAAACCCACCTCGCTTTTCACAGCATGAATTATCTGTTCAGGGGTTTCGACCGGATGCGGATGGAGCGTAAAATAGATGAAGAGCGCTCGCTCGAAGATTTCGACGCATTTTTAACCGACATGAATAAGCTTGGCATCCAGAACGAACTGGTTTGGGGAGTAACCGCTTATCTCTACTTAAAAAAAGAACAGCCCGAAAAATCAATTCCAGCTTTAGAAAAACTTAGTACAAGCGCTTTAATTTCAAATACCGAGCGTGAAGCCCTGCAACAAACCATTGCTTACGTAAAAGACCGCAAATCAGACAAGGCTTTAAACAGTGTTTATGATAAAGCTTTTCTGGGTAAAATTGCCACCCGTTACATGTTTGCCGTACTGGCAAAGGTAGACTGGGAAAAAGTGATGAAGCAACAAGGCGTTCCATACACGGAAGAAGTATTTGCAGGAATAGGTAAATTTAAAGCCTTATCTAACGCAGTAAGTCAGTATACCCAGGCTTCAACACTAGAAAAAGGCAAAAAAGATATTGGTAAAAAAGGCAGCGAACTGCTGGAGAAGGCTAAAGGATTATTGGATTAATTAAATTTAACAAAACAACCATCATCTCGACTGAAACTCAGTGGAATGGAGAGATCTATCTCCAGGTAGATCTCTCGACTAGGTTGCACTCCGCTCGAGATGACGTTACTCCGAGTCATTTGTAGCGATCTTTATTCAAAAAATCAACCTCCAATATGGCTTAAAATATTAATCAGCTTACCAAAAGGATCGCGCGTGTAAAACCGCCTTACCCCCCAATCTTCGTTAACAGGGCCGTATTCAATAGTGAATCCGGCCGCTTTTACTTTTGCCAATACCTCGTCAACATCTTCTACCTCGATAGATAGATCGGGTGTTGCTGTGCCCGATCCACCTTCAGAAGCAAAACTGATTTGCACATCCATTTTTTGCCCTGCTGCACCATAAGTTGCAATCCAACCGTGATCCATCACCACCTCCAGACCTAAAATATCCTGATAAAAACGGGCTGCAGCCGCAATTTCCCGAGTGTTTATATTAACTACTATTCTTTTTACCACAGCAGAGTGATTAGGTTAATTCTTAAGCTTTGCCTTAAATATTTTTTCCAGTTTTTCTATTTTAGGCTGAATAACCAACCTGCAATAAGGCTCACTTCCATTTTTATTAAAATAGTTTTGGTGGTAATTTTCGGCAACATAAAAAGGCTTGGCAGCTTCGATGGCTGTTACTACTTTTTTGCCATAAGCATTGGTTTTATTTAGCTCAGCTTTATATTTTTCGGCTGCTGCCTTTTGCTCAGGGCTATGGTAAAAAATAACCGAGCGGTACTGCATTCCACTATCGGCACCCTGACGGTTAAGCGTAGTAGGATCGTGACTTTTCCAGAATACCTCCAGCAACTCATCGTAAGAGATTACCAGCGGATTGTAGGTAATTTGGAGTACTTCGGCATGTCCGGTTGCGCCTGTACATACCTCCTCATAAGTTGGATTGCTCAAAGCACCACCTTCGTAACCCGATTTAACAGAAACTACACCTTTTAAGCGTTGAAATATGGCTTCGGTACACCAGAAACAGCCCATCCCAAAGGTTGCCTTTTCTGTTTTTTTTCCCTGTGCCTGCACCTGGTTGATAGCCAAAACGGCCAATAGTATTAAAATTATCTTTCTCATTTGTGTTTATTTTATTTGTCGCAAACAAACCTTTAACCTTACAGTATTGCCGGATTATTTACATCTAATTATACGAAATAAATTAAGGTGTAGTTTGCTTTAAAATTATAATGGATTTAGCGTGACAATCGAACATTTTACCGCTTTTAGTGTTTTTGTTAATAACTTAAAAAACTGTATATTAATCCATTAATAGCATACCACTAACACAAAAATCAGTTATTAACAATTCTTTCTAAATTCGTACAACATTAAATTTAAAATTATGTCAACACCTTATATTCCTTGTTTAGATTTAGGCTCGTACATTAACGGCACCGAAGAAGAACGCAAAAAGTTTTCTGATGAACTGGGCAGGGCCTTTAACGATTCGGGCTTTGTAACCATTACCAACCACGGCCTGAGCCAGGAACTGATTGATAAGCTTTACGAAAACATTAAAGCGGCTTTTGCTTTACCGGTAGAAACAAAAAGGAAATACGAAAAACCCGAACTGGCTGGCCAACGCGGTTATACCAGTGCCGGAAAAGAAACTGCCAAAGGTGCTAAAACCCCCGATTTGAAAGAATTCTGGCAAATTGGTCAGGAAGTTACCGATGGCGATCCGGTTAAAAATGAATATCCTGATAACGAAGTTTTAACAGAATTACCAGAATTTAACCCGGTTACCGGAGAGATTTACAAGAAACTGGAAGAAAACGGAACGCATTTATTGCGCGCCATTGCCACTTACCTGGAATTGCCAATTAACTATTTCGACAAACATGTGCACAACGGCAATTCGATTTTAAGGGGTATCCATTACTTCCCGATCGAAAACCCCGAATTGATTCCGGATGATGCAGTACGTGCAGGCGCACATGAAGATATTAACTTAATTACTTTATTAATTGGAGCAAGCGCCGATGGCTTGGAAGTTTTAACCCGCAGCAACGAGTGGTTACCGATTAAAGCACACCATACTGATATTGTGGTAAATGTTGGCGATATGTTGCAACGCCTTACCAATAACAAATTAAAATCAACTACACACCGGGTGGTAAACCCGCCACGCGAGCTGATGAAAACTTCGCGTTTCTCGGTTCCTTTCTTCCTGCACCCACGCAGTGATATGGATTTAACCAGTTTACCATCAACCATCAATGCCGAACACCCTAAAGCCTACAGCGATATGACCGCTGGCGAGTATCTGGATGAACGCCTGAGAGAAATTGGATTGAAGAAATAGTTTGCAGTTCGCAGTACTCAGTTTGCAGTCACAGGCAAAACGTAAACAAAAATTAAAGCATCGGCTAAAACCGATGCTTTTTTCGTTAATTTAATTTATGCATTCTACAACACTATCCGTTTTTGACGAAATTAATGGTATCGGCGCTGCCTCAGGATTATTTCTTCATAAAAATTTACTGCACATTGTTGGCGATAACAGCGGCTATTTGAATGAATACCATACCGAAACCAGACAGCTGCGAAAAATTCAAATTCTATTTGATCCTTCCTTAAATCAGTTAGAAAACATTGCCAAACCGTTAAAACCCGATTTCGAAATACTTTGCCAACATGGCGATAAACTCTACATTTTAGGTTCGGGCTCTACCAGCAAACGAAACCTGATGATTGAATACAATCTGAAAACACAACAGGTTATTAAGCACGATCTTACCGCTACTTACAGCAAACTCAAAACTATCGCCAATATAAACGACGAAAATTTTAACCTCGAAGGTGCAATTTATACGGGTACAAGCTGGCTACTTTTTAACCGAGGTAACGGAACTGAGCAAAAGAACGGCATATTTATTATTGAAGGCAGCAATTTAACACTTGCAACACAAGCTAGATTCTTTGGCTTTAAGCTCCCAAATATCAACCATATAGAATCGACTTTTACAGATGCAGTACTGGTAAAAAATGAAATATTTTTCATAGCAACTGCAGAAGATACCCAATCTACTTATGCAGATGGCGACATATTGGGCAGTTTTATTGGCAGCATAAACCTGCAAACCCTAAAATTAACTTTTAGCCATAAAATTTCGGGTAAGCATAAATTTGAAGGGATTACTTTATTAAACCAAAGCAAAACCAGCCTGTCTTTTTTATTGTGCGAAGACCGGGATACGGAAGAACTTAAAACGATAATTTATAAGCTAACATTGACTAATTAAACCTATATTTGAAATGACTCCCTTTTAATGATACTGCACAGCTAAAAATTTAATTATGCTAAAAGAGAATTATCCGGGAGGTTATCAAAGTCTGTTCGCTGTTTTCAATGCCATTTATCCAATTGGCGATGAACTAAAATCTGCTATTGTTAAAAACAGTAGTATTATTCAGATAAAGCGAAAAACCACATTATTAAGTGCAGGCGAGAGCAGCAATACCATTTATTTTATTGTAGCCGGTGCCGCAAGGGTATATTATCTGGATAAAGATGGCAAGCAAACCAATACCTGGTTTCTATTCGAAAATGAATTACTGATTTCTGTTTACAGCTTCTTTACCGGGCAACCGAGTTTCGAGTACATAGAAACCCTGGAAGATGCTACTTTAATTGCGGTTAAAAGAGAAAAACTGGATGAATTGTATCTCAAATACATGGATTTTAATTTCATTGGCCGCAAACTCACCGAGTACTACTACATCCGCAACGAAATGCAGGCCAATGATTTGCGGATACTGAGTGCAAGGGCGCGCTATGAAGAGTTACTTAGACGGAGCCCCCAGCTTTTCCAAAGGGTTTCGTTAGGTCACATTGCTTCTTATCTGGGTATTTCGCAGGAAACATTGAGCAGGATTAGAAAGTAAGTTTGTTTTTTGACTTTTATCAAAAGTCAGGCAATAATTGAGCTTTAGATTTGAGCAATAAATATCAAATCTATGTTACTTATCATCTTTATTGTATTCGGATTCTGTTTTCTTATCGAAAGAATTAAGCCAGGATGGAGCCTACCAAATGTACCCACATGGACCATCAGGGTTTTAGGTGTTAATTTTGTACAACTTAGTATTGTTGTCCTGGCAGGTTACACCTGGGAAAAATGGCTTTCTTCGATTTCTTTATTTCATCTTTCAAATTATGTGCCCGCCTGGCTTGGTGGTATTATAGCATACTTCATTGCAACATTTATTTTTTACTGGTGGCACCGTTGGAGACATACTATAGATTTTTTATGGCTGGGTTTTCATCAAATCCATCATAGCCCTCAAAGATTGGAGGTTATAACTTCGTTTTACAAGCACCCTTTAGAGATGACTGTAAACTCAATCATCGGGAGCCTTTTAGTGTACACATTACTAGGTTTAAATCCTGAAGCGGGTGGCTTTTACACCCTATGCACGGCACTTGGAGAGTTTTTCTATCACACCAATGTGAAAACGCCACAGTGGATTGGTTATATTTTTCAGAGACCAGAGATGCATCGCATCCACCATCAGTACGAAAAGCACAGCAACAATTATGGAGATATTGTTTGGTGGGATATGTTATTCGGAACATACGAAAACCCAAAAGAATTTAAAAGTACGTGTGGTTTCGATAATGAAAAAGAGCAACGGCTCGTCGATATGATAAAGTTTAAAGATGTACATAAGAGCTAATGGAGAGTTGTCAACTTTCTAGCCAGGTGGTTATTAAAGTTGACAACTCTTGATTCACTAAACCAGGTTTTATTTCCTCGATTCATCAATCGCTTTATTCACCACATCCTCAATACGGCCTCTGATTTTTAAATTCGATAGCTTATCAGAAACAGTTGGATTAACACGGTTAGATAAAAACACATAAACCAAACCCCGCGAAGGATCTACCCAAACGCAGGTGCCGGTGTAACCCGTATGGCCATAAGTTTGTGGCGAAGCCAGTTCGGATGGGTAATGTTTGGTGGTATCAGGATCCCAGCGATCGAAACCTAAGCCCCTGCGACTCACATTTGATTGTTTGGAGGTAAACATATCAACTGTTGCATTTTTGAAATAAGTTTCGCCACCATAAGTTCCGCGGTTTAACAGCATCTGGTAAATAATGGCCAGATCGTTTGCGCTCGCAAATAAACCTGCATGACCAGAAATACCACCAGCCAAAGCTGCACCCTGATCGTGAACATAGCCCACCAGCAAGGTTTTCCTGAAATACTTATCATCTTCAGTTGGAATAATCTGCTCGGGTTTAAAACGGTTACGCGGCAAAAAGCCTGCAGTTTGCATGCCCAGTGGTTTATAAAAATTTTCGTAGGTATACTGGTTTAAAGGTTCTTCGCTAATGTGCTCCACAATATCTTTCATTACATACATGCTGATATCGCTGTACACGTATTTGCCACGAGTTTTAATGGGCGAGTTGAGCATTTTTGGCCACATAAAATCTTTAAAGAAACCTTTTTTAATGTAGTAGTTATCGGCTACTTTAGTGGGGTAAGCAGCCGACGAATCCCTGCTGTAATCGCCGGTTTTCACATAATCGTGAAAGGGGATATAAGGAATAAAACCCGCCTGGTGCAACATCACTTCGCGCACCTGAATATTGTTCATCGGTGTCGTACGTGCTTTAGGGATATAGGCACCAATATTGGTATCGAGTTTCAGCTTGCCTTCTTCAAACAAACGCATTACGGCTGGCGTTGTAGCGGTAACTTTGGTCACCGAAGCCAGGTCGAAAATATCGGTTACCTTATCAGGTACCTGCGTATCGTAGGTATGGGTACCGTAAGCTTTATTAAAAATTACCTTCCCATCTTTAGCTACCAAAACCACTAAACCCGGAGTTGCTTTTTGAGCAATGGCTTCGGCTGCAATGGCATCAATTTCTTTTAAATTATTGGAGTTTAATCCTGCATCTTCGGGTACCGTATATTTTAAACGGGTAGCCGCTGTGGTAAAGCCCGAGCCCATGGTATAACGCGCAGAGTAAGCCGTGGTTAATTTATTAGTAGCGGCAATACCCCCGAAAATGTATTGGGGAACCAGATTGGCAGCATCGGCATTGTTTTGTGCCGTCCAGATTATGGGCGATTGCAGCAAATCGAAAGATTTTAAGCCCGGCCCGTTACCGAAAAAGGAAATGATTACCTGTTTGTTTTTGCTGATGCTGTTAATAAAATTGATGTATTTGGCCTGGGTTACATGCTGATCGTCAATAGCAATTAAAATGGTATTGAAATATTTCAGGTCATCCTCCAGGTTATTGAGATTCAGGCTGTCTTTATATTCATCGGCTGAAAAGGAAGTAATCTTTGCGTATTTATTGGCCAAACTATCGAAAGCGGTACTGTATGCAAAGCCCAGACTTACGGAGGCAATATTCTTTTTATCGAGCGATTTTACAGGCACAATTGCATCCTGATTGTTTAATAATACAGTGGTACTGGCAATACTGTTGGCAATGGCAAGTTTTTTCTCGTTTACAGCATGTTCTTGTGCACAGGCCGCTAAACATAAAACATTAAAGAAACTTGCCGCAGCCAGGATATACAATTTACTTCGCTTCATATACTTTCTCTCCGTTCAGGTAGGTTTTTAAAACTTTGGTTTTTAATATGTTTTGTGGTGTTGTTTTTAAAATATCGTGATCGAGGATTACAAAATCGGCTAATTTGCCTTTTTCCAGACTTCCCTTTTCCTGTTCTTCAAAATTGGCTTTGGCTGCCCAAATGGTCATTCCACGTAAAGCTTCTTCTGGTGTTAAGGCATTTTCTGTCTGAAAGCCACCTTTTGGAAATCCTTTTGCATCCTCCCGCACCGTTGCAGCATAAAACGTTAATAATGGATTAATGTTTTCAACCGGGAAATCAGTTCCCAATGGTATCCAACCATTCTGTTTCAACAATTGTTTGTAAGCATAGGCACCTTTTAACCTTTCGGCACCTAAACGTTGTCCGGCCCAATACATATCAGATGTAGCATGTGTAGGCTGTACTGAGGGTACAATGCTGGCTTTGCCAAAGAGATTAAAGTCGCTGGCATTTACCACCTGCGCATGTTCAATACGCCAGCGCTTATCATTTTTGCCTTTTAAAATTTTGTTATAAATATTCAGCATCACCCGGTTGGCCGAATCGCCAATGGCATGGGTACACATCTGAAAATTGTTAGCCACAATTTTTGCAGCAACCTCTTCAAAATGTTTTTGATTACTGAGCAGGAAGCCTGTTTTGTTGGGCATATCGCTGTAAGGGTGTAATAAACAGGCCCCTCTCGAACCTAAAGCCCCGTCGGCATAAACCTTAAATGCACGCACATTCAGCCTGTCGGTTTTAATGGGGCCACGGGCAAAAAGGTATTTATAATTTTCGGGTGCATCAGAAAGCATCACATACAGCCTCATTTTGAGTTTCTGCCCTTTTTGCAGTTTTTCTATAAATTCAACCGCCAGATAACTCAGTCCGCAATCATCAATAGTGGTTAAACCAGCGGCAAAGCAATTCCGCTGGGCATCAGTAAAAATCTTTTCGGCTTGTTTGGCATCGGGCGAAGGAATTTTACTTTCAACAAGGGCTACGGCATTATCGATTAAAACACCGGTGAGCTTGCCATTTTCAGTCAGCATATCACCACCGGTTAGTTTTTGAGCAGTTTTGATTCCCGCATCATCAAGCGCTTTTTGGTTAGCAATAGCGGCATGGCCATCAATCCGGTTTAAAAACACCGGGCGGTTTGGAAACAATTCTGTTAGCTTTTGATTGTTTGGAAAAGCTTTGTTTTCCCAATCATTTTGGTCCCAGCCATTACCAATTAGCCAGCCATCGGGATGGGTTTTGGCAAAAGTAACTAAACGGTTGAGCACTTCATCCCACGATTTCGTTTCGCGTAAATCGGCGGTTTGCAGGCTTTGCCCATAACCAAAAAAGTGCGCATGCGCATCAATAAAACCCGGATAAACGGCTTTCCCATCGGCATCAATTTCTGATTTGGCCTGGTACTTATCGCGGATCTCGCTGGTTTTACCAAGACTTAAAATTTTACCACCCTTCACTACAAAAGCTTCAACGGTATCAAAACCTGCATTAACGGTATACACTTTTGCATTGTACACCATTACATCTACTTCTTCTTTTTTAGTGCAGGATGCGAATAGCAAAGCCAGAAAAAGGCCGTATAGAAAAGATTTCATATCGATAAAGATAGAAAATTGAAAGCATTTGGCTTTGTAAATTAGATTTTACAGAGATAAAAACAGTTTAATTATCAAGTCCGGGATCTTACCAAAAAGATTAAGGTACTGAAGCTGGTTGGTGCGGACACCAACCAGTAAAAAAATGCATTAAGATTGCCAGTCAAGCTGGCAATGACGATTAGTGCAAAGGGAATGCAAAAGATGTGTCTAGGCGATAGGTTCCGAACCCCGACTATCCTCGTTCTGCCCCCCAACACCTATTCAGAACACCAAAAAGTTGAGAAAATTAAAAAAACGGAATCGCTGGCTTATAAACTACTGTTTTCAAATTCTTGCTTCTGAAAGTGTTAATAAGGATAAACACAAAATTTAAAGCGTAGAAACAATAAGGGATTATGAGGTAAGTGTAAATACTATAGCGCCCGCCAAAATGCATTATTTTAGCCAACATACTAAAAGAATAGATCAGTGTTACCGCAAGCGTCCATGTAGCTTGAAAGTTGAGCAGTTTTTTACCCATTTCATCTAATCTGGAATCTTCATTCCGCTTTAAATACCATAAAATTAATGGAACAATAAAGCCTAATACAGGATAAATAATAAAGCTTAATGCTGATAAGTTTAAGAGCTGGAGAAAGTAAGACTGTTCCTTTTCTACCTGCCCGGTTAAATCTATTGGGGTCAAATCAAAAGCCTGCGCCAATCTTTTTATAGTATCTCCCCTTGCCCCCGTTTCATTCTGCTCAATGCGTTGAATAGTACGCAAACTCAATTGGGTTTGTTTAGCCAGTTCTTCCTGACTTAAGCCATGCTGGTTTCTAAGTGCTTTTACTTTGTCTGATAGTTTCATTGCTTTCTGATTCGGTTAACAAATGTAAACGATCGTATTCAGATTTGATGCCGACTTATTTACGTCATTTTTATGCCAGCTCACCACAAATCAATTAATCCTATTTACCTACAGTCATTTACATGTTGAGTTTTAAACAATTCCAGTTCTTTAAGCTTATTTTGCATAATTTAGCGAATTCACTTTGCCCTTATACATGACTGATATTATTCACTTATTGCCTGATGCTGTTGCCAATCAGATTGCTGCCGGAGAAGTTGTTCAACGACCTGCTTCTGCAGTAAAAGAATTGCTCGAAAATTCGATAGATGCCGGTGCAGATAAAATTCAACTGGTAGTAAAAGATGCGGGTAAAGCCCTGATTCAGATTATTGATAATGGCTGTGGAATGAGCATAACCGATGCACGCATGTGTTTCGAGCGCCATGCTACCTCGAAAGTAAAAAAGGCTGAAGATTTATTTGCCATCCGCACCATGGGTTTCCGTGGCGAGGCCATGGCTTCTATCGCCGCCATTGCGCAGGTAGAAATGAAAACCCGCAGGCACGAAGATGAAATAGGTACTTGCATTTCTATCGAAGGCGCACAGGTAATTGCGCAAGAGCCGGTTGCTACTTCGCCGGGTACACAGATTGCAATTAAAAACTTATTTTTCAATACCCCAGCCCGCAGGAATTTCTTAAAGAGTAATCCGGTAGAAATGCGCCATATCCTCGATGAGTTTCAACGGGTGGCTTTGGCACATCCCGAGGTATTTTTCAGTCTGCACCATGATGGGGTAGAAATATTCAATCTCCCTAAAGGCAATTTAAAACAACGAATTGTCCACCTTTTTGGTAATAATTATAACGAACGATTAGTACCTGTAGAAGAAGAAACAACCATTATTAACCTGAAAGGCTATATTGGTAAACCTGCCTTTGCAAAAAAAACCAGGGGCGAACAGTTCTTTTTCGTAAACAACCGTTTTATTAAAGATCCGTATTTGAACCATGCGGTAAGCACGGCTTTCGAAGATCTTCTACCTGAAGACAGTTATCCGCTGTATGTGCTTTTTATCGAAATCGATCCAGCAAAAATTGATGTAAATGTTCACCCCACTAAAACCGAAATTAAATACCTCGATGAGAAATCAATTTATGCCATTTTAAAATCGGCGGTTAAACGTTCTATCGGAAGATATAATATCGCTCCTACCCTCGATTTTGATCAGGAAACAGGTTTTAGCAATATGATTACGCACAAAGCAGTTGAAGACATTGTGCCTCCAAGTATTAATTTCAATCCCGACTTTAACCCTTTTGCCAGCGACAAAAGTTCAACCTCGGGTTACGCTTCTTCGCCAAGAAATTATGATGCCAAACCGAGCGCCAAAAACTGGGGTACGCTTTACGATATAACCGAGCAACCTGTAGTAGAACAAACCAGTTTTTACGAGGCTGACGATGCTGTTTTAGAGACCAAGCAAAAGCAATATATGCAGCTGCACAACCGTTATATTGTTTCGCAGATTAAATCGGGTTTAATGGTGATCGATCAGCAAATGGCACACGAACGAATCCTTTACGAGCGTTTCCTCGTACATCTCGACGATCGCAAAGGTGCTTCGCAGCAAAGTTTGTTTCCACAAACCATTACACTGAATGCACATGATTTCGAACTGGCCAAAAGTTTGTTAGACGATATCAAAAGCCTGGGTTTCGATGTGCGCGAATTTGGCAAAAACACCCTGGTAGTTGAAGGAGTTCCGGTTGATCTGGGCAGCAGCAACATCAACGAAACACAGTTATTTGAACAGTTGATTGAAGGTTTTAAAAACTCACAACAGGAATTAAAACTAAATAAGCGCGACAGTTTAGCCAGAAGTTTAGCTAAAAACAGCGCCATTAAAGCGGGTACAAGTTTGGCACAAGAAGAAATGAATACGCTTATTGATGAGCTTTTTGCCTGCAAAACCCCTAACTTTAGTGTAAGCGGTAAACCAATTATCCAAACCATTACTTTAGCAGAGCTGGATAAGAAGTTTGAGAAGTAGGTCCGGGGTCGGAAAGTCGGAGGTCCGAAGATTTGGAGCAGAAAGACTAAAGCTGAGAGCGCAAAGCTTAGATGACCTTAGGTGTCTTAGGTGGTAAAAAATAGAGACCAAAGCTTAAAGACTAAAGCTAAAAGCTTAGATGTTCTAAAGACCGGGGTCGGAAAGTCGGAGGTCCGAAGATTTTGAGCCGAAAGACTAAAGCTGAAAGACCAAAGCGAAAAGCTTAGATGTCCTGAAGACCGGGGTCGGAAAGTCGGAAGACCGAAGATTTTGAGCCGAAAGACTAAAGCTGAAAGACCAAAGCGAAAAGCTTAGATGTCCTAAAGACCGGGGTCGGAAAGTCGGAAGACCAGAGACTAAGCTTAAAACGGAAATCGTCATTTCGACCGTAGCGGAGAAATCTATACGCAAGACCAATGCATAGTGCCCGGATATTGAATAAGAAAAATAACAACACAATTAACCGATTTAAACAATTAACCAGTTAAACCGTTAATAACCGATTAAACAACTTTAAAAATTAAATGAACAACATATATATCCCACCAGTAGTTAAAAACCTGCTGATTATTAACATCTTATTTTTCGTAGCTACGTTATTGCTTCCTAATTTTCATTTAGATAATTTACTGGCTGTTTTTTATTTCGATTCGCCAAAATTCAGATTCTGGCAACCGCTAACCTACATGTTTATGCATGGTGGCTTTGCACACATATTCTTCAATATGTTCGCCTTATATTCTTTCGGGAGCCTCCTGGAGTCACGTTGGGGAGCAAAAAAGTTCCTGATTTTTTATTTTATTACCGGATTGGGTGCCCTTGCCTTGCAATGGGCTGTACAGGCCTATGAAGTACATCAGCTTATTGGTCAAATTACCATGTTTGATGGCTGGGAAAAAATGATTCAATCTGAAAGGCAAGCCCAAACATTGGGCAGCATTTATTATGGCGGCATGGTGGGTGCTTCGGGAGCCATTTTTGGGCTATTGGTTGCTTTCGGAATGTTATATCCTAACGCCGAGCTCCTGATCATGTTCATCCCCGTACCGGTAAAAGCCAAATACATTATTCCAATTTATATTTTAATAGAACTATCTTTAGGTGTTGCCCAGTTTGAAGGCGATTCTATAGCCCATTACGCGCATTTGGGTGGTGCTTTAATCGGTTTTATACTGGTTAAAATATGGAAAGACAAGAACGATACATTTTATACGCTCTATGAATAATACGGTTAAAGATTTAAAGTACAAGATTTTTCAATCTGGCAATCCACTGTTCTTTTACATTGGCATTAACGTAATCTTGTTTCTAACCACCGCCATTATCGGTGTGCTCGTTTTTTTTAGCAAATCAGCATTAGATATGGGTGAGCTGGTTAGAGAATATGTGGGTTTACCTTCGAGCTTTTCTAAACTGCCCGAGCGCTTTTATACCCCAATCACCTACATGTTTTTTCACGATGGGATTCTTCACATCCTGTTTAATATGCTGGGTTTATTTTGGTTCGGCAGTATATTCATGAATTTCTTAAAAAGCAGGCAGTTCCATTTTGTGTATCTGGCTGGCGGTTTGGCCGGCGCATTGATCTACGTAATTGGTTTAAACACCATTCCTGTATTTGCCGATAATTTGCTGGGGCAAACGGTTATTGGTTCATCGGCAGCAGTAATGGCCATTATGGTAGCCACTGCAACCTTAGTACCTAATTATACCATTATGCTTTTGCTTTTTGGCGAAGTCAAAATTAAATGGATCGCCATTGTTTACTTCATGATTTCGTTTATCGGGCTATCATCGGCCAATGCCGGCGGAAATTTTGCCCATATTGGTGGTGCTTTACTAGGCTTCTTCTACATTAAAAGTCTGCAAAACGGAAACGACTGGAGTAAATTATTTGAGCGCAAACCCAAATTAAAAGTCGTTAGAAACGATAAACCGGTTAAAAAACCAGGGGCTAAAGACGGCGTTTCGCAACAGGAAATTGATGCCATTTTAGATAAAATATCTACCTCAGGATATGATAAATTAACAGCAGCAGAAAAAGAAAAATTATTTAAGGCAAGTAAAGATTAATGGCAACAAAGAAAAAGTACAATTTCTTCGACAAACTCCTTTTGCCCATTGCAGTTACGCTGGCAATAGCTTTGCTCTTGGGTGTACTTGCCGGCAATATGGACCCACGGAAACACGCCATCATTGCTTTTTTTGGCCTTGCCTATCCTTATGTGCTTCTTTTCAATATTATTTTTCTGGTTTGGTGGCTCTTAAGCAAAAAATGGCTTTTTGCTGTAGCAACCGTTTTGGTTATCGCCGTTGGGGCAAAAACCTTAAAAGCAACTTTCGCCATCGGTGGCGATGAAGGGCCTGTTGAAAGGGCCGATAATAGCATCCGTATGATGACCTATAACGTGCACAGCTTTAAACTTTACGGAAAAGACAATACGGAATCGGTTAAAGAAAAAATGTTGCAGGTGGTTAAAGATCAAAACCCCGATATCATTTGTTTTCAGGAGTTTTTTACCCGTTACAAAGGCGCTTTTGATACTGTAGACAGTTTAAAGGCCCTGCTAAATACCAAATACTATTATTTTGTACCCACCAATAAAAATGATTATGAAGCAACGGGTTTAGCCATATTCTCTAAATTCCCGATTAAAGATTCTGGCAAAATTCCTTTTGTTGAAGGCTATGCGGGTAACATGAGTATTTATACCGATTTAAACATCAAAGGCAAAACCTTAAGGGTATATAATGTGCACTTTCAATCTATCTCTTTCGAAAAACAGGATTACGATTACCTGGATAAGGTAAAAGAAATGAATACCGAACTGCAGCCTTCTAAACGCATTTTAAGGATGCTGAAAAGTGCTTTCTATAAAAGGAGTGGTCAGGTAGATATTATGAAAAAGGAAATGGCCAGCTGCAAAACACCTTATTTAATTGCCGGCGATTTTAACGATACTCCTGCCTCGTATGTGGTTAACCAAATTACCGCCGGATTGAACAACAGTTTCATAAAAAAAGGCAATGGTTTCGGCACAACTTATAACGGCAAATTCCCCAATTTTCAGATTGATTATATTGCAACTTCTAAAGAACTGGAAGTGCTCAACTATAAAATCACCCAGGCCAAATTATCGGATCACTTCCCGGTACGTAGCGATTTAAGGTTTTTGGATTAATTTAAAATTCTGTGATTGAATTTTTGAATGACGCAATGATTGAATGACTGAATGATTGAATGATTGAATGATTGAATGATTCAGGCATGATGCTTATTCTCTCATTCAAAACTCACTCATTCAATTATTAACTTCTCTTATTCAACCAACTAAGTCAGCAGCAATCAATTCGCTCAACAATATTTTTTTCTTACCATACATCAACAGTCGGCAAAAAGCTTATCCCCATATTTGCTTCATAAAATTTAAAAAAAATAATCAAAAGATATGAGTTTAATAGATGCCCTAAACTGGCGTTATGCCGTTAAAAAAATGAATGGCCAACCCGTTGAACAAGAAAAAGTTGATAAAATTGTTGCTGCTGCGCATTTGGCTCCAACATCATCAGGTTTACAACCATTTAAAGTGATTGTGGTAACCAACCAGGAGTTAAAAGAGAAAATTGCTCCCATTGCCTATAACCAATCGCAGATTATTGATTCATCACACCTGTTAATTTTTGCTGCAAACGAAAATTATACTGAAGAAGGTATTGATGCAGTATTTACCAGAATGAATGCTGAACGTGGCTTACCACAAGAAGGTACCGATGCTTACAAAGCACAACTTAAAGGCATGATTTTATCGAGAAGTGCCGAAGAAAACTTTAACCATGCTGCACGTCAGGCTTATATTGGTTTTGGTGTTGCCATTGCAGAAGCGGCTTTATTAAAAGTAGATGCTACCCCAATGGAAGGCTTTAACGGACCAGCTTTAGATGAACTTTTAGGCTTAGATAAAAAAGGTTTAAAAAGTGTTACCCTATTGCCTTTAGGTCACAGAGACGAAGCAGGCGATTGGTTGGTTAACCTTAAAAAGGTACGTTCTCCTAAAGAAGAATTCGTAATCGAATTAAATTAAAAGGCAAACACCATTATATTTCCACCACAGGCCGCTATTTAGTGGCCTGTGGTGTTTGTAGCTTGCGCGCGTTTCTAACGCGTGCTGTAATAATTCTGCGATTCTATCGCATAACCGCGTTAAAAACGCTAAGCTAAACCATACACGTTAAGGAAACAAGCGTGAGCCAGGAACATGTATCAGCAATAATAAACTTTTGTAAAAAAGTGTTAAACCTCCGTACAATTTAGGAGCTCTATTGATAATTGGATATATTTACAGGATTAGCATTTAACATCCAATTCATGAAGATTTATAGATTATCGTTTATTATACTTTCATTTCTGTTAGCACTAAATTTTTCATCATCGGCCCAAACCGATACCGTGGGTATAAATACCATTATTACCAAAACCAACAAGGTTTTAACAGATTATCCAAACGAGAAAATTTATCTTCATTTCGATAAGCCTTACTATGCTGTGGCCGATACCGTTTGGTTTAAAGCTTATGTTACCGAAAATCAGAATTTCTTATCGGGCATCAGTAAAATCATTTATGTGGATGTAATCGACCAGAAAGATTCGCTTATCCAAACCCTTAAACTTCCAATTACCGGCGGTTTTGCATACGGCAGTTTTCCTTTAGATCAGGTTAATTACAAACAAGGCAATTACCACGTAAGGGCTTATACCTTGTGGATGCTTAACAACATAGACCCAGCCTATTTTAACAAAACATTTTATGTTGGCGAGGCCATTGATAAGGAATTAAAAACGCACATCACCTACAAAAATACCTCGACAGATAAACAGGAGAAAATTGATGCGCGCGTACAGTTTAAAGATGCCAATAATAAACCTTATGCCAATAAAAATGTAAGCTGGCAGGTGGTAACCAGTTACACGGTAATTGCCAGAGGTCGCGGCACAACAGATGCCAACGGCTACCTGACCATTGCCATGACCAACGCACAAAAAGCCGAATACCAGTTGCAAAAAGGTGAGCTGGTAACCGCCATTAATACCACCGATAAGGATGTAGCCAGCAGTTCATTCTCGCTTAAAAATGCCATTGTAAGCAAAGATTTTCAGCTTTTCCCTGAAGGCGGAAGTTTAGTGGCCGGTTTAACCAACAAGGTGGCTTTTAAAGCCATTAAGAGTGATGGCTTAGGCATTGGTGCTAAAGGAACTGTTACTGATAGCGAAGGTAAAACTGTGGCTACTTTTAGCGATCAGCATTTGGGCATGGGCAGTTTTAATTTACTTGTCGAAGCCGGTAAAACTTATAAAGCTGCTGTTACTTATAGTGATGGTACCACCCAAAGCTATAATTTACCTGCTGTAACCGCTAACGGTGTAGTGCTAAATGTGGATAACAGCAATGCCGATAATGTGGTAATTAAAATTGCAGCTAACGACGCTTTTTTTGCAGAAAATCAGGGCAAAAAACTTTATCTCATTGCACAAAGCAAGGGCGTAATTTGCTATGGTGCGCAAACAGCCTTATCAAACAAAGAGTACAATACAACTATTCTTAAATCGAAATTCCCGACTGGGATTGCCCAGTTAACCCTGTTTAATGAATATGGTAAACCGTTAAGCGAAAGACTAGTTTTTGTACAGCATAAAAACAATATGGCTGTGACTTTAACCAGTGCTGCAACTACTTATGGCGTTAAGAAAAAGGTTAAAATTAATGTTGCAGCTAAAAAAGATGGCGCTCCTGTTGAGGGTAGCTTCTCGGTAGCAGTTGTAGATGAAACCAAAGTACCATCAAGCGAAGATGCAACCAGTACCATTTTAACCGGACTTTTATTAAGCAGCGATGTTAAAGGTTATATTGAAAAAGCCAACTACTATTTCAATGCACCCGATGCCAAGAAAAATGCAGATTTAGATGTGCTTTTGCTTACCCAGGGTTACCGCAGCTTTAAATACACGGATATTATTGCCAATAAATTGCCTAAAATTGATTTTCTACCTGAACAAGGCATTGAAATTTCGGGAATTTTAAGACAAAACAATGGAATTCCGGTTAGAAAAGGAGCTCTATTGTTGAGTATTCCTGATAAACGTTTTAACCAGGAGGGCACTACAGATCCGGTAGGAAATTTTAAATTCTCGAACCTGGTATTCAACGATTCATCCAAAGTTACGGTTACCGCCAAGTACAATGTAAACTATAAAAACATGACCTTGAGCTTAAACGGTGCGCCTGTACCTACGCTTACCCGCAATTTTAGTGCGGCCGAAGAGGTTTTAAATATTGATAGTGCCCTGACCTCTTACCTGGATAATAGTAAACGCCAATACGCTTATTTACATACATTAAAAGATGTAACCATTAAGGCCGCCGTGGTACCAAAAGTGAGCCACAAAGATTATCCATCACTATCAGGGCTTAGCCAGATGGCCGACCATGAAATAACAGGCGACCGATTAAAAGGTTGCGGCTTATTGATTAACTGCTTACAAGGGATGCTGGCAGGAGTTACTTTCGCCGATAATAACTTCTATGTAACGCGCGATTACAACCAGGGCAAAAGAATCCCAATGGGTATTTTTATTAACGGTATGAACGTGGATGTAAACCAGATTAATACTTTAGATGCTAACCAGCTCGAATCGGTTGAGATCTTTTTAAGAGATGATTTAGGCCTGGTTAACCGCGCCAACAATGTAAATGGTGTAATTGTATTTAACCAGAAAAAAGCGCCCAAAGGAACCAAAATTACCAAAGCACAGCTGATGGATATGCTGCCGAAATACTACGAGCTTACTTTCTCGCCACAGGGCTATAACAAAGAAAAACAATTCTACTCGCCACGTTACGATTTACCGGCCAACATGAACCGCAACGATTTAAGAACTACCATTTACTGGAACCCTAAAGTAGTTACCGATGCAACCGGAAACGCTTCTTTCGAATATTATAACGCTGATGGAAGAGGACAGTACAAAGTAATTATAGAAGGTATAGATGCCAACGGAAACCTGGGCAGATCGGTGTTTAAGTATACCGTTAAATAAAATGTAAGAGTTAATACGTAAGATGGAAAAGGTAAGATGGAGGATGGGAAAGAATCCAATTCCATCTTACATCTCACATCTTCATATTACTACTTTACTTCAAAAGGCAACCTCTCCCCTTTTAACCCTGCAACAATATTCTGCACAATAATTTTGGCCATGGCTGCTCTCGTTTCTTCTGTGGCCGAGCCAATGTGTGGTAAAACGGCAACATTCTCCATGTATAGTAAAGGATTTGTTTTATCCATAGGTTCGGGGTTGGTAACATCTAATCCGGCACCCCAAATTACTTTTTCTTGTAATGCACGGATCAAATCCTTTTCGTTATGAATACCTCCCCTTGCCGTATTGATAAAAATGGCGTTGGGTTTCATCTTGCTAAAAACATCGAAAGTAAATTTGCCTTTGGTTTCGGGAGTTAAAGCCGTATGCACGGATAGCACATCGCTCTGTGCCAAAAGCTCTTCGAACGAAACATATCTGGCACCGATTTCTTTTTCAGCTTCGGCATTTTGCGAACGGTTGTGGTAAACTATCTCCATTTGGTAGGCTGCAGCACACTTTTTAGCCATTTCCAAACCAATTTTACCCAGACCAAAAATTCCGAGGGTTTTACCGGTCAATTCGATTCCCAATTCTGGACTGGGCTCGTAGTTTTTCCATTCGCCCCGTATAATTTTCTGGTAGGAAAAGAAAGCTTTACGCGATACTGCCAGCATCAATAAGAAAGCTGTATCAGCCGTTGCTGCACTTAAAACACCCGGTGTATTACCAATGGGGATATTCAATTTTTTAGCGGCAGCCACATCAACCTGGTCGAAGCCTACAGAGTGCAACGCAATAACCTTTAAATGGCTACAGGCGTTTAAAAAAGCCGCATTAAGTTTATTTGGGCCTACGCTAATCAAAGCATCCTGATCCTGACAGGCCTCAATCAATTCTTCGGCAGTAATCTGCCTGTTTTCTTTCCATTGGGTAATGGTTATATTATTTTCTTCCAATTGCTTTAAACCAACCGGAGCAATGTTGCCGCTTATAAATACTTTCATATTAATTCAACAGTAAATCTGATCAGGAGTTTTGACTAATGCTTACTTCACAGTAGCCGTAAGTACCTGATAGGTGTTTGCACTGAAATAACCCAGGGCATTATTCGAAATATTAGAAGTTGGATTGGCTGGCGTGGTGCCCTGATTAGGTCCGCGGTCTGCTTGCTGACTTAGCGCATACCAGTAATTAAAAATATTACTATCCACACATTCCATTTCAACCCTAACCTTATCATTGGTGTTCAGTTCGTCGCTGTCGTGGTCGTTATTGGGTTTAAAAAAGAGCTGAATCCGCAAATCGTTGCCATTGGTTAGCCTATCGTTGTTGGCATAATAACGTCTCGACAGTACATCGTTTACATACAGGTTAAAATGGTAAAAATTAACTTCATTAACCGGATCTGTAAAAAATGCAGCCGCTGTTTTACGGTCACGACCAAAAAATGTGTTTTTAATAATCCCAATCGAATCCATTTTAACCACATTAGGCATTTTAGAGCTGGCGGTATAGTTTTGTCCCTCAACGGTTGCATTTAAACTGTAGGTAACACCTGGCTCACCCTTCATCCGGTTAATATAAGTACCCGGCTTAGTACCTTCTTTAAATACGTAATTATTTCCTTTGCTATCGGTTACCGTAACGGTCGCACCCGAAATTTTCGGAAAAACATTTTCTTCGGTATAACCTATCGTTTTGCTGATTTTAATCTCTTGGTCCATCAACTGGTTATTAATAATCCCTTCAATCACTAACTGTGGGTCGGCATTTTCCGTATCGATAGAAATAATTTTCTTGCATGAAGCGAGGCACAAAGTGAAAAGGGCAAAATATATCGTTAGTTTTTTCATGGCATTAAAATTTAAAGTTCCAGGTAACGGATGGAATAAGTCCAAAGAGCGAAGTTTGCTGTGCAGCAGTTTTGTTCGGGTTTTCCGGATCGGTAATAAACTCAATAGAGTAAGGATTTTTTCTGGCCAACACGTTGTAAATACCAAAATTCCAGCTCGATTGGTATTTACCTTTTTTCTTGCCTTCTAATGTTGCACTTACATCTAAACGCATGTTGTAAGGCATACGACCTGCATTGCGCTGGGTATAATAATAGGCCGGTTGCCCGCCAACGGTATATTTTCCTGCCGGATAGGTAACCGCATTACCGGTACTGTAAATAAAGCTCGATGAAAATGTCCACCTTGGGGTCATGTTGTAAATTCCAACCAGCGAAATATCGTGTGTACGATCTTGCCTTGCGGGGAAATATTTACCATTATTTAATTCGGTAAATTTACGCTCGGTACGCGATAAGGTGTAACCCACCCAGCCATTCAGCTTGCCAAACTTCTTTTTGAAAAATAGCTCCAGTCCATAGGCGCGACCAATGCCGTAAATCAGCTCCGATTCTACATTTGAATTGGCCAGCAACTGGGCTGCATTTTTATAATCGATCTGGTTTTGCAGCCATTTGTAATAAATTTCGGCCGAGAGCTCATAAGTATTTTCTTTTATGTTTTTAAAAAAACCTAAAGCCACCTGGTCGGCAATTTCGGGTTTAATGTTGTTGCTGCTCAACACATACTGATCGGTAGGCGAACTCGATGTGGCATTGGTTAAAATGTGAACATTCTGCGTATTGCGGTTGTACGATGCTTTAATCGAATTTTCTTCGTTAAACAGGTAACTTACCGAAAACCGGGGCTCGAGGTTAAAATAGTTTTTGTAAAATTTACCTTTAGCCACATTTTCTGTAGAGGTAATTTCGCCCGCAGCATCGTAATTATTAAAATTACCCGGTCCCATTAAAGAGAAAGCGGCCAGCCGTACACCATATAAAAAGTTGAGGTGTTCATTTACGTTCCACTCATCAGAAATATAGGCAGCAGATTCTATTCCGTAACGGCGCTCCTGAGTAAGCGAATTTACCTGCGATGCCACATCACTATCAATATCAATTGGAGAAATGCGGTGCTGGGTAGCGTTTAACCCAAACCTGAGGATATGCTTGTTGCTGAAATACTGAAAATCTTCTTTAAAATTAAAATCGCGCACCAGCGAGGTGGCCTTAAAATTAGTGGCATCGTTCAGTAAACGAACGGTATAATTGTAGTTGTTGTAAATTAACGAAGTGTTAGAAAACAAGCGGTCGTTAAAAATGTGATTTAACCTAAAAGTTGTGGTTACATTGCCCCAGTTGTTCTCAAACAAATCTTTCACCCCGATATTATCTTTCCCAAAATAACCTGAAATGTAAATGGTGTTTTTGTCGTTTATTTTATAATTGGCCTTGGCATTGATATCATAAAAATTCAGCGTGCTTCCATTTACCGATGAATCAGGCGATGCCCTTAGAAACAAATCGATATAGGTACGGCGAAAACTTACCATAAACGAGCCACGGTCTTTTACAATAGGGCCTTCTGCTTTAATCCGAGAAGCAATTAAGCCAATACCGCCCTGAAATTTAAACTCCTTATTGTTCCCGTCATCCATTTTCACATCTAAAACAGACGATAAACGGCCACCATACTGAGCAGGCATACCACCTTTGTAGAGGCTTACATCTTTAATGGCATCGGCATTAAAGGTAGAGAAGAACCCCAGCAGGTGCGAGGAGTTGTACACCACGGCTTCATCGAGTATAATCAGGTTCTGATCGGCGGCACCGCCACGCACATAAAAACCAGTATTCCCTTCCCCACCCGACTTTACACCGGGCAACAGCTGGATGGTTTTTAAAATATCTTTTTCGCCCAACAATACCGGAATAGAATTGAGCGCTTTCATATCAACCCGTTCAAGCCCCATTTGCGCACTTTTAACGTTTTCGTTTTTGCGGTTATTGGCGCTAACGGTTACATCGGCCAGATCGTTGGCACTTTTTAGCTCTTCGTTTAGCTTGGTATCTTTCTTTAAATTGATTTTTTTAACCACAGGTGCATAGCCGGTATAGCTCACTGATACGGTATATTCTCCTTCTACCTGGGTTAAGGCAAAATAACCGTAAGCATTGGTTAAGGTTGCGCCGGTTGCAGGGCCAATTACTTTTATGGTTGCGCCAATTAAAGTTTCGCCGGTGCCGGCATCACGAATGGTACCACTAAGGGTAAATTTACTTTGGGCAAAAACGACTGTATTTAAAAGAATAAGGGTAATTAAGGCAAAGTATTTTTTTATGAGCATATCGGCAACTATCTAGAATGAAGGAAACCAAATGTACGAAATCCAAGTTCTATTGCGAATATTATCGGATTTCTTAAAGTTTGGTTTACTTACTATTAACGGGATAAATGGCAATATGGTGTGAGCGCAGCATATATGCACTTACCTGATCTTTCCCGGCCTGTTGAAAAGTGATCAGTTTAGAAGGTACTTTGGGCATGTGGCAATCAATACAATTGGTACTGAGCAGTCCTTTTGCAAGCGTAGCTTTGCTGTGTTGGGTACTTTGGTGACAACTGATACAGCGTTGCGAATAGATGCTTAAATTTCCTTTGATGTTTTCGTGCGTATTGTGGCACGATTGGCAGGTCATGGTTTCGCTCTTGCGGTAGCAATTACTTCCCTTGAGCATTTCGGTTTGGTTGCCATGCACATCGGGATCGCCACCGCCAAAGCCTGCAAAATCTTGTGCGTAATAATCGTCTAAATTATCGCCGGGCTGAAAACCAAAAACCGATTTTTGGGCAACCAATGCATTGCCCGAATGGCATACCCCGCAGGCATCCATCTTTTGTTTCCGGCTAAGCGTTTTATAAATGGTTATAAATTTTGCCGTTTTCTCTTCGGGGTTTTCGAGCTGAAAAACCGCATGTTGCCGGCCCGGTCCGTGGCAACGCTCACAATCTATGCCGTAAAGTAAAGCACCACGTTCCATTTCTTCATCAGTAGAAATGCCCGAAGTTTGGGTTACTTTTTTATCTACATACGAAGCATGGCATTCTAAACAACGGCTACCAATGGGCCGGTCGTAATAAAAGGTTTGTTTGGTAAAACCCGGACTAATGGCCCAATTGCGGATGGCCGAAAAATAAGAAAGCGGTAGTTCGTACAGCTTTTTGCCTTTCCAATAAGCATAGGTATAGGCCTTTTCGCCTGAGCCAAAAACCATATCGAACTTTTGGGCCCGTACTTCTTTTCCAGCTGCATAAGCGACCTGAAAAATGCCTCCTACCCTCTTCTCAATAACTACCTTTTGGTGCGCATCATAGCTAAAAGCATTAGAATCGGGTGCAAAAACCTTTAGCAATTCAATGTCGGCCACTGGTTTAGAGGTTAAGCCATGTGCGTTATGTGCAAAAGATTGTTTAATCTGCTGGTGGCACCTTATACAGGTAGCGGCACCGGTATAGGCTTCGCCCCTGATGTCTCTTGGCAATTCATCGGCCGCATTCATGCATCTTGAAAGGATAATGATGACTATAGCCATCGCTCCTAAAATAACCACGATCCGTTTTATACCTTTCAAGATGATGTTTTGCCCGTTTATTTTACAAACTGAATATAACTAAAATTGTAACCGCCTGTAGCAGCCAATACCCTAATTTTTTGTTTTCCGGCTTTTAGAGCCACGTTTTTAATTTCGAAAGTGGCAAATTTCTTCGCATCGCCGGTATTGGGTACAGCAATTTCTTTGGCCACGGTTTTACTATCAATTAAAATGCTGATCCTGCCAGTTGCCTGATCGGCTGCTGCATTAATTTTTAAAGTATAATTGCCTTGTTGTGCAACATTAACCGTGAATTGCAGCCATTCGCCTTTTTCGATGTGGTTTACATAATACTTTTCGTACTGAAGCGAATCTTTGGCAATATCAACACCATCGTTGCGGTAAATCCTGCCGCGGTTTCCGGCCGATCTTTTATTGGTTGAAGTATGGTAATCGGCCGTATCGGTATCAAAATAGGCAAAACCATTTCTGCCCAAATCGTAATCAACCGCATAAACCATGCTTTTGTTTTTGATCAAGTTGGCTTTAAAAGGCTTGGTATCGTTCGTAAAGGGCTGGCGAATCATCGCATCAATTACATCGTGGTGGATGATGGTATTTTCTAACCTCGAATAAATGGCCAGTTCCATCAGGCCACTGTACACGTTGCTATCTTTAGGTTTACTGCCGCCATTGTTCAGGTATTTTACCAGTGCATCGTAATTGGGATTCGATTTAATTTCCATCGGGTTATTAAAACCGATTTTCTTTAAAGGCCACCACGACCAGCCTATATTGTTTTTTTCTAAAAGGTGGATGGCATCGGTAAACCAAACGTTAGAGTTTTCGCCTGTTTCGCCCAGCCAAACGGGTACTTGCTGCTCATCGCGCGCTTTGATAATATGCGCTATGGAAGCCTGATCGTTATAATTCCAGTATTTGTGGAAACTTAAGGCTATATTTTTATCCCACAGCGGAAAAATACCATTGTAGTTATTGCCCCAGCCATTACCTTCAATAATAATCAGGTGTTGCTGATCTACCTCGCGAATGGCTTTGGTAATCTCGACCATCAGTTTTCTTAAGGGGGCATTTACTTTTTCTTTGGTTCCGTTTTTATCTTCTTCCGGATTGCTGAAACCATAGTTCGGCTCGTTTATAATGTCGTAAGCCCCGATGTAAGGTTCATTTTTATAACGTTCGGCCAGTTTACGCCAAAGGGCAATGGTTTTCTCCTGGTTGGCTTCGCTATCCCACAGGTAGGGTTTGGATGGATCGCGGTCGGCAATGTTTAAATCGTTTCCCTGCCCGCCCGGTGCCGCATGTAAATCTAAAATGAGGTACATTTTATTGGCTTTGCACCAGTTGAGCAAGCTATCGGTTAAGGCAAAACCTTTTTCGAGCCAGGTATTTTTTCCGGCCACAGGTTCCTGATCAACCGGTAGGGTATAAAGATTATAATGCATGGGCAGGCGGATGGAGTTAAAACCCCAGCGTTTCATCGAGTCGACATCAATTTTACGCATATGGTTAGCCAGCCAGGCATCGTAAAATTCCTGTGTTTGCTTTGGTCCCATCAGCTCTGCAATCCTTTCGCGGATGCGGTATTGCTGTGCTTCTTTATTAATTTTAAGCATATAGCCTTCCTGCAGCATCCAGCCACCTAAGCCAATGCCACGCAGCAGCACATTCTGGCCCTGCCCATCAACAATTTTTGTACCCGAGGCTTTTAAAAACCCCTGACTAAAACCGGTAAACGATATGCTGCTGAACAACAAGATATATAAAAGTGATTTTTTTAAAAACATAGTGGAGATGATTGAGAATTACCAGATATAAGTGGCTACTGCACCCTTATCGAGCGCTGCAGCATAAGTTTTACCGTTTTGGCTGATGTTAAATGCTGCAGCTTCTTTGCCGGTATTGGCCACCACAAGCACATGTTTACCATCGGGTGTTTTAAAGGCAACATTGGCTAAGCTATTTGGCTCGTTAGAAGCAATGCGTACCGAGCCCGGCCTTACAAATTTGGAAGCATGGGCAATGGAAAAATAAGCCAGGTTACGGCTATAGCTATCGCCGTTAATGGTAACTGCGCCCTGGCACATGGAGCAACCACCCCTATCGGTATAAGGCCTATTTTCCGGATCGGCAGCGAGGTTCCATTCCAAAACATTTTTGCTCCAGTTACGCGTAGCACCAATAATTAAGCGCTTTACCGGATTTACAATATTGATGGTTGCAGCATCAGGCTGTTCTACCACCATTTGCTCGGAGAAATAGATGTTTTTATCGGGATGGGCATTGTGCACATCGGTTAAAGCCTCTATTTTACCGCCGTATAGGTGAAAGGCCGAACCTGCGATGTATTTCTTCGCTTCCGGATCATCCAAAATGCTGATAGGATAATCGGGCCGGTCGGCATTGTGATCGTACACAATAATTTTGGTTTTAATATTAGCCTTTGCAAAGGCAGGGCCTAAAAATTGTTTTACAAAAAGTGCCTGATCTGGTGCTGCCATGAATAAACTGGGGTTATTACCAGGGTGCAGTGGCTCATTTTGTACCGTAATGGCATCGATCTGAATACCCGCTTTTTGCATTTCCTTTACGTAACGCACAAAGTATTTGGCGTAAGCAGCGTAATATTCAGGTTTCAGCATCCCGCCGCGGGCATCGTATGTTGTTTTCATCCATAAGGGAGGAGACCATGGCGAACCCATAATTTTAATTTTGGGGTTAATGGCCAGGATCTCCTTCATTACCGGAATAACATCTGCTTTATCGGGACCTAAATCAAATTTAACCTGCTCCAAATCGGTTTGCCCTTCGGGAAGATCGTTGTAAGAAAATACTTTTTCGTTTAAATCGGATGCACCAATACTCAACCTGATGTAGCTTACCCCAATATTATCGCCATTGGTTGCAAACAGTTCTTTAAGTAGTGCTGCCCTTGCCGGTGCCGACATTTTAACAATATGCTGCGCACTACCGCCGGTTAAGGCATAACCAAAACCATCAATGCTTTGAAAGGTTTCTTTATCGTTTATAACAATTGTGGGCTGCTTATTTTTGGCCGTAGCCAAACTTAAGCCAGTAGCCTGGCGAGTAAATAAGGCAGTACGATCGGCTTTGGTTAACCACACTTGCGGCTGGCTTTGCGCCATAACAGCAACTGAAAAAGTAAAAGCGCACCCCATTAAGAGCCCAATGGACTTGTTAAATAGCATATAAGAAAGATGATCTGGTAAAAAACAGGAAGAAAGACTAAGCTTTCTCCCTGTAACAATTAAACATTAAGGATATATAGACGGGAATTTATTTAGAGCCACCCCACTCTTTGCTTTGCAAAATTTTTGAGTTGGCCAGTTCTCTTTCCGGAACGGGTAATATTTCGTTCTTTCCACCAACAAAACCTTTAGAAGCGAGTTTAGAAGCTGCAAGCCCCCAACGTACCAGGTCAAACCAGCGTTGGCCTTCTGCGGCAAGTTCAATCCTTCTTTCTTTCATAATGTTATCCATGGTAACCGCAACGGGATTTAAACCAACCCTTGCCCTAACCGCATTAAACATAATATAGGCTTTAGTACCTGCACCAACTGCGGCACCACTTTTTAACAGGGCCTCTGCTTCCATCATGTAAGTATCGGCCAGGCGGATTTCGTACATGTTTTGGCCAAAGTTTAATTCCAGTTGACCAACAGCCGCTTTGGTTGAGGTACGGCCGGCAAACTTTTCGACAAAGTACCCGGTATTGGCGTTGGCATGTTTGTAACTCACTATGCCTGCTTTTTCCAAACTATCTAAATTGGCAACAGTGGGTTTATTGCGTGGATCGAAATGAATCAGATCAAAAAACTCTTGTGTAAAGGGCATTACGCTCCATCCCGAAACATAATCGGGAGCCTGTGCGGCAATTTTAGGTACATAGTTACGCGGGCCAACTAAAATACCCATCACGTTTCCTTCGCCACTACCCACATTGCCCCAGCCCATGTTTGAGGTGGTGTTGTAGGCAAGTTCCAGAATCGACTCGGAGTTGAACTTATTGGTTACTTTCCATAAATCGGCAAAATTGGTCAGCAGTTTATAATTGTAAGTGCTTGCACCAGGTGTTGCACCGTTTACCAATGCAAACTCTGATGCTGCCTGTGCCCATTTCTCCTGCCATAAATAAACCTTACCCAAAACCGCATGTACCGCACCCTGCCCTAAACGACCTGCTTCTGCTGTAGTTATGGTAGCTGGCAAGCCGGATAATGATGCTGTTAAATCGGCCTCAATTTGTTTGTAAACATCGGCTGGTGCCGCCTGTACTACGTTGTACATATTATCTTTATCAACAGGCTCTGTTAATAGCGGTACATTTTTAAAAATACGTACCAAATCGAAATAGAAAATAGCGCGTAAAGCTTTGGCTTCGGCTATGTACCTGTTTTTAGTATTGGCATCCATACCTATACCTTCAATTTTCTTCAACAGCACGTTTGCGCGGTATATACCTGTAAAGCCTTTGCCCCACAAATAACTTGGTGCACCCGAAAGCGAGTTTACCGTGTAGTTGTTCATGGCCTGTAAATCGCCCAGATCGGAAGGCGAATCGCCCCCTGCATAGTGATCATCAGAACCTGAAGCAAAGATGTTTAGTTTGGTTAAATAACCCGACGACTGGTTGCCCAACTGATCGTAAACAGCCACCAAACCATTAAAAGCCTGCTGTTGATTGGTATAATAACCACTCTCCAGAATACGGTCTCTTGGGTTTACATCCAATTGTTTCTGACAAGAAACCAATGCCTGACTTGCAACTACAAGCGCTGCATAAAATAAAATATTCTTTTTCATCTTCTACTTAAATTAAAATGCAACATTTAAACCAACCATAAATGAGCGCGACTGCGGATAAACACCTCTGTCTACTCCCAACACGGTACCACCGATCTCCGGATCGTAGCCGCTGTAGTTGGTAATCGTCCAAAGGTTTTCGCTCATTAAATAAACACGGAGTTTCTGTGCGCCAATTTTTTGTGTAATTTTTGAAGGAAGATTATAACCGATCTGAAGGGTTTTCAATCTGAAGTAATCGCCCTTTTCAAGATATTTTTTAGAGAATTTGGTATTGTTTCCGTTCGGATCGTTTTCTACCACCCTTGGAACCGTAGTAGAAGGATTGTTAGGTGTCCAGCGGTCTAAAACCGAACTCTGCCAGTTGGCATAAGTAACATCTAAACGACGTAAGCCCTGGAAAATTTGGTTACCCGAAACACCGTTTCCGAATATAACCATATCAAAACCCTTGTAAGCCAGGTTTACGGTTACACCATAAGTTAATTTAGGTAGCGGACTGCCAATATATGTCCGGTCTGATCCCGAAATGGTTTCATTACCATCTAAGTTGGCATATTTAATATCACCTGGTTTAGCTGTTGGCTGCAGTATAGTACCTCCCGGACCACGGTAAGCATCAATTTCAGCCTGTGTTTGGAAAATACCCAACATCTCATAACCATAAAACTCATTAAACGATCTGCCTAAACCAGTTCTGGTAAAGTTACCCATGGTTTGAAACGACTGCGCATTATCTTCGATAAAGCTCTTGCCAGGCAATAATCTGGTTACCTTATTTTTTAAGGTAGAAAGGTTTGCATTAACACCTAAGTTAAACTCGCCGATTCTTTTTTTGTATCCCAACTCAAACTCAAAACCTGTATTCTGCATATCGCCCACGTTTTCTGCCGCACCACCTGCTGCACCAACATAAAGCGGAATATCTGGTGTTTGTAAAACGCCTACCGTTTTTTTCTTGTAGTATTCGGCCGATAAGCTGAAATCGTTAAGCAAGGTTAAATCGAAACCGATATTGGTTTGGCGGGTTTCTTCCCATTTCAAATCAGGGTTTGAAAGTGCTGCAGGGCTCCATCCAATGGTACTGATATCGGTAGTACCGAACGAGTAGTTACGTCCGCTTTGTACCAGTGCAATGTACCTGAAATCGCCAATGGCATCGTTACCGGTTACCCCGTAACCTCCGCGGATTTTTAAGAAGTTGATGACTTTATTTTCTTTCCAGAAACCTTCTTTGCTCGGTACCCAACCCAATGAGAATGAAGGGAAATAACCAAATCTGTTGTTGCTGCCAAAGCGGGATGAACCGTCGCGGCGGATAATACCAGTAAATAAATATTTTTCATCATAATCATAAGTAACCCTGGTAAACAACGAGTTAATGGTATGTGGGGTACCATCGCTACCATCGCTGGTTCTATCACCGGCAATTGGCTTATAGTTCATATTGCCCTGATAAAAATCGGTTGCAATTACGTTGGCAAAATTTACGTTAATACCGCGGTTGTTGTTATCCAGGTAATATCCCTGACCTAAAATGGCAAATGCATGGTGTTTACCAATGTTTTTGGTATAACTTAAAGTATTTTCCCAGTTATAATTCAACACGGTATTTATTTCCCTGTAAAATGCTGCTTTATCATTTTTGTTTGATGAGGTTAGATAAAACAAAGGCGTAAAGCGGTCTTCGCCATAGAAAGCTACTTTGGTTCCAAGCGATGACCTGAATTTAAACTCGGATGTTGGCTGGATTTCGGCAAAAACGTTACCTACAATGTTATGATCCCAGGTGTAATTGCCTAAACGTGTTTGCATGTAAGCCAATGGATTACTCATTTCCTGCCCTACTACCGATGATAAACCATAAGGAAAACCTGTAGCCGGATCTTTTAACACATTAGGTAAAGTATAAGGAGAAGCGCCAATAATTGCCGGATTGGTTTCAATTGTTGGTGTAATGGGGTCTAAGTTAATGGCCGAACTTAGCGGACCACCAAACTCGCTGTTGGTATTGCCTAAACTGCTGGCTACTGAGTGACTATAACCCATGTTTTCGCCAAAGGTTAACCATTTTGCAGGTTTAAAGGTGGTGTTAATCCTTACGTTAGCCCTGTTCCATTGAGAAATGGGACTAGCCACAATACCATCCTGATCTATATAGCCAAAAGAGGTATAATAGTTCGCTTTGTCGTTCCCGCCCGAAACACTGAACTCGTGCGTTTGTCTTCTGGCATCGTTGTTAAAAATTACCGATTGCCAGTCTGTACCTTCGCCAAACGCTGCCGGATTTGCATAAGGTGCCGCTTTACCAGCGTTTACAGCCGATTCATTTCTGATGGTGGCATACTCGGTAGCATTTAACAGGTTTAATTTTTTAGCTGGCGCCGATGTACCATAAAAAGCATTGTAGTTGATGTTTAAACCACCTGCTTTACCTTTTTTGGTCGAAATAATGATAACCCCGTTGGCTGCACGTGCACCGTAAATGGCCTGCGAAGCGGCATCTTTTAAAACCTCAATCGATTCGATATCCGATTGGTTGAGGTAGCCAATACCGCTGTTATCAACAATTACCCCATCAACAACCCAAAGCGGATCGTTATTACCCGATGAGGCAAACGAGGTATAACCCCTTACCCGAACGGTTGAAGAAGTACCCGGCTGACCGTTACCGCTGGCAATGGTTAAACCCGATGTTCTACCTTGTAAAGACTGCTCGATCCGGTTAATCGGCATCGTTTCCAAATCTTTGGCTTTTACACTTGAAATAGATCCGGTTACTACACTTTTCTTTTGTGTACCGTAACCTACCACCACCACCTCAGTTAAATCTTTCGAATCGGCATTAAGCGTTACATTAATACGGCCACCTGCTGGAACAGTTACCGTTTGTGCTGCCATGCCAATTAAACTGATGGTTAGCTTTGCCCCTACCGGAGCCTGAATGGTAAATACACCATTGGCATCGGTCGATGCGGCTTTTGTAGTTCCATCTAACTTAACTGTGGCGCCTGGTAGTGGAGAGCCATTTTGCTCTGTTACTTTTCCTGTTACCGGAATGTCTTGTGCCAATAAGGCAAATGGGAAAGCCAGGAGACAGTAAATGAAGAATACGAATGTAAATCTTCCTCTCATAGAATTAGTTTTTTAGTAAATGATATTTGGTTAGTTCATGATACAGACTTATTCGCCGCTGTTTCATAAATCAAATCTATCGACGTGTGTAGCAATAGCAGCATTTAGCACTACTACACCAACCATACACCAACCCTCAAAAAGGCTAAAAAACAAAAAAAACAGGCCTACATAAGCCCTACAAGCGAAGTATAAAAAACTGTTTTACAGCGATTTAAATTTTTTTAACAGAAAATAACAGCTATTGTAACAAAAACATGCTTTTAAGACGTTTTTTGCCGTGCTATTTCGATCAGAAACTCGTACAAATTGGTTTCGGGCTTAAGCTGAAGTTTCTTTCTTAGCCGGTAACGGCCCACTTCTATCGCCTTAATCGTCACGTTCATCAGCTGAGCCATTTCTTTTGAAGAAAGGTTCATCGATAAGTAGGCGCAAAACTTCAGGTCGTTCTGGCTCAGATCGGGATACAGATCTTTTAGCCGCGTAAAGAACTCGGTGTTTACATGGTTAAAGTGTACGCTCATGTGGTCGAGCTCCTGGTCTTTCCTTTCTACATCTTTAATCAGCCTGATCAGGTGCCTGAAACTGGGTGAGCTTTCGTTAATGTCGTGGTTTTTAATTACGGCCGATATCACTTCCTTTATTTTTGCCAACACCTTACCCCGTTGCACCAGGTGCATGGTCATGGTAGAAAGTTCTTTGTTTTTATAGTTTACATCAGCCTCGAGCTTTTCGTTCTGCAGCCTTACAATTTCCTTTTCGTTCCTATCCAGTTCCAGCTGGTGCAGGTAGCTCATCCGATCCTGCTCTTTAATGTGTTTCTTTTTCTGCCACCTGATAATGAGCCTTAAAGCCAATACAATTAAGATGAGATAAAAAATGCGCATCCAAATGGTGTTGTACCAGGCGGGCAGCACCACAAAAGTATAACTTACCACTTCCGATTCGTTACTGATGCCGGTACTGGCCTTTACATTAAACGTATACTTTCCGGCAGGTAAGTTGGTATAGTCTTTTTCGCTTTTGGTACCCCACGCCGACCATTCGCTATCAAAACCAATAAGCTGGTAACTGAATTTGATATTCTTATCGTGCTCAAAAAGTGTTGAGGCATATTCGAAATGGATCGAATTTAAGCTGTAAACATATTCGGGGATTTCGTGTGCATCTTGCCGGGCCACAATAGCACCTTTATTTACAAAATAGCCGCCAAAAACCACGCTATCTTTATTCCCCAATAATTTAACAGTGCCCAATACCACGTTTGGCCGGGTGATGTTCTGAACGTATTTTTGATAATTGATGTGGTAAGCCCCTTTATTGGCCCCTATAAATATGTTTTTGCTATCGGGCGTGTATATCGATTCGAAACCGCCAACTACTTTGCCATTTAGCTCGGGCAGATATAAAATACTGAAGGCATTTTTGCCTTCAGGCCTGTGGAAATCGATTACCCCTACCTTTTTGTTGGTTATAAACCAGATATTACCATCGTTATCTTCTTTAAGGTATTGAATGGCAATACCATTTAACGCCGAACCGAACAATTTAAAACGGCTAAACTTTTTACTTGCAGCATTGTACTCAAAAACCCCGCTTGTTGTTGCGATTACCATCCTGTTTTTAAGGTGGAAAACATAATTATAGAGTTTGGTAGGCAATCCATCCCGATCAGAGAACAACGTAGTGCGCAGGATGCTTTTATGATCGGGGTTGAGTTCTATTTTATATACACCATGATAAGGGTGCGATGCCCAAATCAGATCGGGGTTATTGTTATCGGCAACAATAAAGCGCAGGGTTTCGTTAACGCCCGCAATTTTACCGCCGTTAACAAAGCGGCCACCAGCGTAGGTTATTTCTTGTAGCCCGGCGTAGGTACCCGCAATTACTTCTTTGCTCGGGTAAACATTATCCATGGTTTGGTACATCCAGGTGCCAATAAGGCCGTATAACGGGGTGGCGGCATTATCTTTCACCAGCAGCGTGCCGTCCTCATGCGCCATTAACAGTTGGCCGTTAATTTCATCAAGCCCCCATACCTGCCCTTTGGTGTTTTTTACCTCCTCAAAATTGGCCGGCGAATAGCTTAAATCAGGCATGGCGGTATTAATTTTTGCCCGGTACAAACCATTAGAGGTACCGATGTAAATAGATTGGTCGTATTTACGGAAAGCGTAACTCGTAATCTGCTTATTGCGATCGGGGGAAATGCTTTTAACCGCACTATTTATGGCCACATAAGCAATTCCATCATCGAGTGCCAGCCACATGTTCTTATCCTTATCAAGCAATATGCCCCTAACGTTATTGTTTTGTAAGCCTTCTTTGTAATTGTATTTCTGCACCAGGTTACCCTGCTTGTTCATAATATACACCCCGCCAGATGTGGTGGCCACTCCATATAAATCAGGACTGATTTGCGTGGTAAAGTAAACCCGCTCGTTTAAAAAAACCTGATCCAAACTGGTTTTTAAAGGTTTTAGCTGATGGTTAACCACCAGAAAGAATCCTTTTTTTAACATCGAAACCAATAAGGTATCGCCACCATAAGGCAGTACTGCGGTAATGCCCGAGCGGTTTAATACACTATCTGCGCAAAAAGGCTTCCACATTTCGTGGTCGTAAATCATCAGGCCCGAATCAGACGATTGTGAAAAAACCTTGCCCTTTGCTGCGCCCATAAACAGCCAGGTAGTATTGGTTTTATAACTTTTAATTACCCCATCCTTATAATGCAGAATAGCATGTATCGACCTGAAAAACACCTCATCACGCACGATTGAAACGCCCCAGATATCGGCCAGTTTCCGCATGTTTTCGGGTAACAGGTTTAGCAGCGAAGTATATTTTAAAACACCCTGTGCATTGGGGTAGAAATAGCCAAACTCATCTTGTCCGCCTACATAAATGCGGTTTTTAGAGTCGATCCCTACCGAGCGTACTGAGGTAAAATTGGGCAACCTGAACAGGTTCCAATAGCGGCCGTTAAAAGTAAGCAGGCCTTCGTTATTGCCAAAGTAGAGGATACCATTTTTATCCTGCTCTACATCCCAGTTCTGAATACCGCCATTGTACTGCTCGTTATTGTAGTTAACCACCTGCGGAATGCCCAATAGCACCTGGGCATGGGCACAATAAGCAGTCAGGAAACATAATATAGCCAGTAGAAGTCTCTTCATGTAGGATGGGGAACGGTTAAAACGCAATAATAAATATATAATTTTATTTCCGGTTAGCCGCGCTTACAATTTCAATAGCTTGCGCGCGTTTCTAACGCGTGCAGAAATAGCATAACGATTGTATCGTTAATTACGCAACAATATTTTTCACCACGTAAGACATCTTAGAGCACCCAAGCTTTGAGCTTTAGTCTTTAAGCTTTGGTCTTTCCGCTTTAGTCTTTGGTCTTTAAGCTTTGAGCTTTCTTAAGCAAATGTGGTTGCACAGCTTTTCTCCAGATGGCATAACCCGCAGCATTCATGTGTAGCATATCGCTAACAAAAAGCTCAGGGCGCAGCTGGCCATCTTTGGTAAGCATTAAGGAGTAAATATTAATAAATTTGGTATTGGCTTCGCCTGCAAAGAACTTTTGGATTAATGCATTCGAGGCTACAGCCTTTTCTTTAAACTTATCGCGACTTGGGCTCGGCTTAATCGAAATGTACACAATAGGTACGGTAGGCAGTTTTGCCCTGATGGCTTTGTACAGGTTAATGGTGCGGTTCAATACCGTATCGGGTGTTACCGCATCGTTGGGCAGGTCGTTTTCGCCTACATAGAGTACAATTTGTTTGGGTTGGTACGGAAAAACAACATCATTTAAATAATAGGTAATATCGTTAATCACCGCACCACCAATCCCCCGGTTTAAGGTGTTGTATTTGGCAAAAATCTGTGTGCAATCGTCCCATTTGCGGATAGATGAGCTACCTACAAATAACACCGGGTTTACAGGTGGTTTATACATTTGATCGTACTTTTTAATCACCTGTACATCATCCCAAAAATTGGGTTTCTTTTGGGCAAAGGTAGTTAGGGCTAGAAATGAGAGGCAAAGCAGAACGAAGGATGATCTTTTCATGTTAAATTGTATTAAACCGGGCACAATATAGCATTATAGCGCTGGCTGTGGTTAAATCAAACAAATTTATTACGGCTGGTTTATAATGTGAAATGTGATTGCCACGGAAGCAGTGACAAGCAATAGTTCCTTTAAAGGTATCGTCATTTCGAGCGGAGTGCAACGCAGTCGAGAAATCTGCATAGATAGATTTCTCCCTGCCCGATGCAGGCGGGCATTCCGCCACCGGGGAAAACCGGTTGGCTTCAGTCGAAATGACGATCCCATTGTGGATGGTGAATCGCAATGCAAAATACCGTATGCCGTTAAACAGCACTTTAAAATCCCCCGCCAAAGCTCCTTTCTACAGCCCCATTAAACCCTGCCGATAAAGCCGCAATATGCGCCAGCTTTTGCGGGGTAGAATGTTCGTTGTATAGCTCGGTTTCGGCCATGGGCAAAACTTTAATGGTTTCCACTTCGTGGCTGTTGGCGTTGCCTGTTAAATCGGCCACAATCTGGCCAACCAAAAGCAAATCGGTTTGCTCGGCCTTGTGGTTAAGCGAAAGGTATATAGAGGTAATAATGGCATTAATCTGGTAAACGATAGCCTGCACATCATAAAGCCCGTTAAAATCGGTGTGTTTCTGCATGGGTTCCTGCCGGGCCGATTCAATCGCTTCGCTCAGGGCTGATAAACTTAAATTGGCATTTTTACGGGCTATGCGCGATTGATTCTCATCTCGCTCTGCACGGTTTTGAATGGCCACCTCCAGGTAATTCAGGCTGGCTTTTGCTGCGTTAACAATTTTTACCTTCAGCTGCCGGCTATCCCAAATCGGGAACAGGTAAGTGGCAAAAATAGCGATTACACAGCCCAGCAGCGTAAACATAATCCGATCGTGCACAATGTGATCGAAATGCCCCTGGTAACTGCCCAGCGTTAAAATAACTGCCGGCGTAATAAACAGCACACTAATGGTATAATTTAAGCGGTTAAAGGCATAAAAGCCCAATAAAAAAACCGCCGAAAAAGACAGCAGCACGGCAGGGCTTTTAATGAGGTAAATTAATACCAAACCAATAACCACACCACCCATACTGCCTTTTAAACGCTGCAGGTTGCGTTTCCAGGTGATAGAAAATTTGGGCCGCGCTACAATTACCAGTGTTAAAAAAAGCCAGTAGCTGTATTTGCTGGGCTCGAGCTGCCAGATGAGTAAAAACCCAAATAGGAAACATATGGCCAGCCGCAGCGAAAACCTGAAGATGGGCGATTTTAAGGTAAGGTGTTCTTTAACCGAAAAGCGGTCGCCGGTAATAAACAGCGGGTAGGCAATGCTGCCGCTCAGCTCTTGCTGCTCCTTTTGGGGCACCCGCTCATTACCGCGTATCATTTCTATAATGCGCACAATATCGTTCATGTTGGCCATTACTTTGAGCACAATTAAACGCTGGGTTTCGTTTAAACGCTCCAGCTCCTGCTGCAACAGTACCCGGTTTTGATGGTAAGCCATATTGGTAGCCACCTCGCCTTTGTAAGCCTTGGCCGAACGTACGTGTCGCCCCAGTTGCTCCAGCTCTTTGGCCAAAAGTTCAATCAATGTGGCAATCAGTTGCAGGCTGCTGCCTTCATTTAGTGTTTTGCGCACGAGGCCATAATCGTAATGTACGGCATTTAGCTGCTCGTACAAATCAATCAGCAAGCGGGCGCGCTCTAACAGCAGCTGCCCCTTGGCATTAGCGGGGTTCATGGCGTACTTATCGGTAAGCAGCAAATTGCGGATCAGCTCGTGTTTCTGGTTTACTTTAATGTGCAGCTTAATGGCAGCTTTCTGCTGCAAATCCAGCGGTATGGTTACATCGTAATTTTTGGCTTTAATGTGCAGAAACTCGGCACTGCTCATTAAACATTCAAAAATGGCATGGTGCAGCGAGCGGTACGGCCTGATGAGGATCTGAATTAAACTGATTACATAATACCATACCCCACCTATTAAGATACAGGTACTAAAATACAGCGGCCGGGCCGGGTGCAAGCCCATTACAAAGGTGCACACAATTAAAGCCATTGTACCAATTAAGGCCAGCTTTTGCCCGTATACGGCAAACATCGAAAAGGTAAAGGCAGCCAGTACCACCACAGCGGCACTGAGGTAAACCCGATCCAATACCGACGATACAACGAGCGTGGTCAAAAAGAAAACCGAAATACTCCATACCGCGGTTTTAAGTTTATTTAAACGGTTATCGGGTAAATCGGTAAGGCTAATGAGCAAAGCCCCTACGCCTATGCCTTTTGCGGCATCGGGGTTGCCGAGGTAAAAGAATAAAATAATGGGTAGCACAACGGTAATGGTGGTGCGCAATGCATCAGAAAAATATTCGCCCAAAAAGAAATAAGTAATGGTAGAGCCGATGCTGTTTTTGCCCATGTATTAATAATGCTGATAATTGATAAACGCCGCAAAGGTACAGATTTATAATGCATGCATAACAAATGATTATACAAAACCAGATACTGATTTGTTCTTTGGACTTTAGAGATTAATTGCCCGCTATAGTACAGGGCTTAGCAACCCGGCACGCGCTAAGACTTTACTTAGGCTTTTATTTAGCGCTTTATTATTGTGGTTAATCAATAAAGTTATACGTTACTCCGTAGTGACACTTCGCTAAACACTACGGAGAGGTTGGTTAAGTGTTTTTAATCTTAAGATGCATACCGGCAATGGGAGATTACGCCTGTTCAGGCATGCATCTTTTTAACTAAAAACATTAGATAAGGTTAATCGAAAAATTAGTATAATTGATTAATATGCTACGTTAGGGAAAACAAATTTTCGGGTAAACCATGATGAAAACATTCATTTATCTAATTTTTATATTCGTTTTGCTGAGCTGCTCCAACCGTAGAGCGCCAGGTTATGAATGGCAACAAAAATACTTCGCCCAGGAAAAAAAACGTATAGTAACCATAATTACGGGCTACGAATTTGAAAACGGAAAATATAAGTTGTCTTTTATAGATTCTACCTATGAAACGTTTAACAACAAAGGGCAAAAAATAAGTTCAAATGGTACTCAATTTTATAAATACAATGCACAAGGGAAATTAATTGAAGAAGAATATTGCCCAAGAAGCTGTGAGATACCTGCTACTATAAGGTACGTTTACGATGAGTATAACCGTTTATTAAAAGTAATAAATGTATCAAAACCGGATAGTTTAGAATATGTATCAGAAGCATATACCTATGAGAACAATCTGCTGGTTAAAAAAACAATTAGAGCTGATTCTTTGGCAACAACCGAAACTTATACCTACGATAATAGGTCAAGATTAAAAACCAGATTGACCAAAAAATTCATCTCCATGAGGAACAAATGGATTAAACAACAGGAAACCATGTTCTATAACAATACCGACAGTTTAATTATGCGAAAAAAGCAATTCGTTGGTAGTCCTGAAATTATAATTTCAAAATATGTTTACGTAAACAACTTACTTTCAACACAAAGGGATACCACGCTCAACCCGACAAGCCCTTTGAATAAGAATACTGTTTATACTATAAATTTAAACCAAAAAAATTTTAAATATAATTCAAAAGGCAAATTGATTGAAAAGATTATTTTGCAACCCGATTATAAAACACCCTATCTGAAATGGACCTATGAATATAGGTAGCAGAGAAATTACCAGCGTTACGTTAAATAAACCTGCATTAATTGATACTATGAACGGTTTTATCAAGAATTTTCATATTGCCAACACCTTTATTTCTGCTTTCAACGCTTTATTGGATAAAAACACCCCTGAAGATTTAGATATACCAGATAAAAATATATCAATTGACATTCAAAATCTAGTTTTAGTATCGCAGACTGCAGATACTATTTCCTTTAAAAGCCTAATCTATTGGGGTAGCGATGAAATTGGTTATTACCAATTGGTTTTCACTTTAAACGGCCAGATAATAGATGAATATTTTGTAATCTATTGATAAAAGATAAATCGCTAACTAATTCCTGGTTATTAAAAAAGATTGCTTCACGCCTGCGCTTCCCCCCACGCCTCGGTTCGCAATGACGATCTGGGAGTGGGTTTGCGCGATATTGAAGTGGGTTTTGCACCCAGGCTTCCGACCCCGGACTTCGGACTCCCGACTAAAAAAGTTCGCAATGACAATTATAGCGTGGGGTTGGCGCACAGACTTCGGTCACCTGACTCCAGACTAATTCAACAATTAACAAAACAATTGCCTTTTAAAAAGGATTGTATAGGTATACCAATAACATTTGATATGAAAACTAAAGTAATAATATTAGTTGCCGTTTTGGGTTTAGCACTATCGGCCTGTAGTGGCAACAAAGCCGATGAGCAAAATGCCGATAGTTTGCACAAATACACCGATACGAGTAAAGTGATTGATAGTGCAGGTACCGATAGCACTGCAGATTCTACCACCAATGCGCCAGCTGATGTGAAGCAGTAGTTACACTATATCATCCCCCTACCCCCTTCAAAAAAGGGGGACAAGTTTTTCTTGAAGATAGCACTGCCGATTCTACCACCAATGGGCCGGCTGATGTGAAGCAGTAGTTACGCTGCATCATCCCCCTGCCCCCTTCAAAAAGGGGGACAAGATTATCGCTAATTGTATAGCGCGCGGATTAACCTTTATCGTCCTCGTTTGTAACGAGGATGGGTGAGCTTAGCGATTTTATCGCTGGTTTGCCTTTAGATTTCGTAAATTATTGGAGAGACCATGATCCCGATGTAAAAATCTGGACAGGGTGACGGCATGGGATTGGGCTTTGGGGTTTTCTACGTTTTGGTTAGCCAAGCAGACTTCCGACTCCGGACTTCGGACTGCGGACTAAAAAAGATTGCTTCACTCCTGCGCTGCTCCCCAACGCTTCAGTTCGCAATGACGATTACAGAGTGGGGTTGGCTCCCTGACCTCCGACCCCGGACTCCCGACTCCCGACTTCGGACTAAAGACTCCAGACTAAAAAAGATTGCTTCACTCCTGCGCTGCTCCCCAACGCTTCAGTTCGCAATGACGATTATGGAGTGCTTTGGCTCCCAAACTTCCGTCCTCCGACCCCGGACTTCGGACTTCAGACTAAAGACTTCCGACTAAAATATACCCAATAAATGGTATTGATGCTGAGTACAGTGTTTGGGAAATTTGCTTGTAATAAACAAACAATTTAGGGCATGAAAATAAACAAACTCCTGCTAATGGCACCAATGCTTGTGCTATTGGCAACAGCATCGGGCGTGTTGGCGCAGGTAAAAAAAGCACCAGCCAAAGCTGCGGCTCCTGTTAAAACTAAATACGGGGCATTAGCGATAGACAGATCAAATGGTTTTTATTGTGGTTTCTCGTTCGATCAGCCAAGCCGGCCTGAAGCCGAAAAAAGGGCTATAGACGAGTGTACCAAACGTGGTGGTGCCTGCAGCATTGTACTTACTTACTCGGGCACAGGTTGTGCGGCTTACCGTACCATAAACGGCAATGTAGGTACAGCATTTGGCTGGGGCATAGCGAAAACCAAAGAAGAGGCTGACGCAATAGCCACCAAAGAGTGTTTAAAAAGAAGCTTAGGCACGCAGCCAACCAACTTTGTTTGGAGCTGTAATTCGGTACAAGCTACCCCGTTAAAAGAAATATACAATGCCTCGCCAGAAATTACTGGTCCCGTAAAAATTGGCAACCAAATCTGGACCAGCACCAATTTAAATGTGAGCACTTATAGAAATGGCGAGCAGATTTATTACGCAACCAACCAAAAGGAATGGGAAAAAGTAAGCAGGGAAAAAATCCCGGCATATTGTTACCTCAATTTCGACCCCGGTAACGAAAAGAAATATGGCAAGTTGTACAATTTTTATGCAGTTACCGATCGTCGTGGTTTAGCCCCTGCAGGCTGGCACGTACCCAGTAGCAGCGAATTTATAACCTTGATTGCAGCTTTAGGTGGCGAAAAAGTAGCCGGTAAAAAAATGCGTGGTACCACCGGTTGGGACATTCAGGATTCGTACAAGTTTGCGCATGGCAATGGCGATAACTCATCAGGACTTAATTTACTGACCAATGGAAGTGCCGGTGGTGATGAATATGGTGGCGGCCAGTCTTTCAAGTATGGTATATGGCTAAGCTATTGGTGGTCGTCCACCACTAAATCAAGCGGCGACAGCTTTGCCTACTACCTCGATTTTAACAAATACAGCGAACCGCGTGTAACCGATTACAGTAAAACCACAGGTAGTGCAGTAAGGTTAGTGAAAGATTAAACACCCGTATCACCATAATGCTCAGATTTTGACGCGCTCAGCTCAGAAATAACTTAATCAACCGGAAATGATCGAAAATCTCCGGTTGATTTTGTTTTAGGGGGATCCGCTAATCATTTTACCATATAAGGCATTGAAGAAATATAACCTAATAGATTGCTTCACTCTTATCGTCCTCGTTTGTCACAGAGTGATTCCTTTAGAATAGCGAGGATGATCGGGAATAGCGATTTTATCGCTGTTTATGCTTTAATTCAGTTGCGTAACTATATGCCAGGGAATCTGCTCCCAGGCTTCGGACCTCCGACTCCGGACTTCGGACTAAAAACAAATCTGCGGGAGAATTTACGGTGCAAATAATTAACTTTATGCGCCAACGCTCATTCATGACAGACGAACAAATAACAGCACGCATTGAACAGGAATTTAAAGCGAAAACATTCGGCGTAACCGAACAGTATCTGGAAATTCATCAGCCTGTTTACCACAACAATCAATTACAGATAGCAAGAATTGACCGCGAGCGTAGCGACAAGCTCATTATAGCTTACTTACCTATACTAAACGAAAAATTCTATTTTGCCATTTATATTGACGGTAGTTCTGGTATAATCACAAACATCGGAACTGAACCTTATCATCGTGTTTATTTCCTGGCTACTTCAGAAAAACTGACGGCTGCTGAGCTTAAAGCCATGACTAGCCTGGCCATTTCTGCAAGCTGGAATAATGGAGACTTAAAGCCCAATGGCAAATCAACTTACCGCTTTAGCGCAGTAAAAATAATGCCCAATACCGAACCGGATGAGTTTGAAGATAAACTGAATAATCTGTTAACCTATTTAGAACAAGATAAAATAGGCATTACCGAACTGGTAACCAAAGCAAATGGTTACATTCAGGTTGCCATGGATATTCACAATGGAAACGGTTTAATTGGCGGCCCCTGCCTCGATCAAAAAAGTATATCAAGGATGAGTGGCTTAGGCTTATCGATAGATTTTGATCTGCAAGTTGGGGGAGAGAGTTTTAGGTAAAAAAACTAGCTAAAAGTTTTTACACGAATAAAAAGTTTAATTTATTATGAGTTGGGATATAGTAGTATTTAATTCAAAGCAAAAAATAAATGCCGTTGAAGAAGTAGACGAAGTATTACTTGTGGACATAGATTTTAATGCAATTCTGGAGCAGCATTTTAATCTCATTACTTGTGACAAAAACCACCGAACAATAAAAGGCGAAAACTACATTATAGATTACTACACTCACGAAGAACCAGTTAGCAATACAATTTTTCATCTCTATGGCGAACCTGCACTATTTGAATTAATACGTATCGCTAAAATCTACAACTGGCAAATATTCGATACAGGCCTTGGAGAAATGCTGGATCTTGATCACCCTGAAAAGAATGGATATAATGATTTTCAGAATTACTTGAAACAAGTAATAAAAGGTGACAAAAATTGATCTATTGGAAATTGAAAATTTTATCTACATCTATCGAATGATCCATATTTATTAAAATATTTAGCCCCTTACTGTTTTAAAATGCAAACAAAAAAGAAGTATCATTTTCTAGTATGGCTTTTCATTCCGCTTTTTTTGGTGTCCTATTTCTGCTTTTATTTGATATTGGAAAAAATTTGGTTTTTTGCCATTCCTTTGATGGGTTTTCTAGGCATGGCGTCCATTGCATTTTTCATTTTATGCATTATCGAAAAATACAAACCGGGAATATTTGTTGGTATTATTGTTATTGCAGTAGTTGCTATTTCAGAAATTGCCAATTCAGAATTATTTAAGAGCGAAAAAGTGTTAGCAGCAACACTTATGGACGATATGTCTGCAATTCGTTTAAGTTTGCGTGCAAACCATACTTTTGAAATGGTTAACTCAAATATTGCAAGCGAACAAGTATTTACAGGAAACTACAAGCTAAATGGCAATAAAATCATCTTCCTGGACAAGCATTTCGATAACGATTTTATTCCGGATACCTTAACTATTTTGGAAAACAAAATAGTTTTCCAATTCAATAAAGATGGTATGCCCGACACAAGCTTTGCACGATATTTTGATATAGACAAAAATCGAATAAAGTAGCTAACCCATCGTACTCTTTTGTCACAAAGTGATTCCTTTGGAATAACGAGGATAGGTGAGCATAGTGATTTTATCGGTACTTATTTCTTAACTTACTCACTTATGAGCATATTAAGGTAGACAAGCTAAAAACGTAAACTCAGGATATGACAACAATTGAAAAAATACTAAACCCGGCATTTCTTTTAAAACTGGTTTCAATTGAAAAACTCCAATACTATGCTACAATTGATACTTCAGTTAAAGATAAAGGATTGAATAGTAAGGTTGAATTAAGTGTAATGCTATTTGAGCCAAGCGGAAACGAAATAAAAGAACAGATTTACAAATTGATATTGAGTAATGTAACTGAATATCACATCGACTTTAGCAGTGCTGACAGCAGGACTTTTGAATTTGACACAGATGAGGTACAATTAAATAAAGACACTAAAGCAAAAGGAACATATACTTTAAGTTTTGTTAATTCATCTGTTAACCTGGATATTAAATTTAGTGAAATCGAAATAGATCACGATCTTAAATTATAACCAATTACCATGCTGCGACAAAGCATACAAACCAATTTTCTAAAAACCATCTGCTGGGTTAACGATTCGATTGTCGACTGGGCTTCTGCAGGAATGCAATATACGCTTGATGGAAAAGCCAGGCAATTGTGTGAATATACTTATGGTTTTGGAGATAGTGCTATCACTTCAGCTGACGGGCAGTATGCCTTTATCTATCAAAAACTTGGTACTAAGGGGCTATTATTAAAAAACGGGAAGCTTTTAAGAGAAATAAACCGCTCTTATTATTGCGCAAATGTTTATGAATATCCTGCTGCATTTGTAACGTTTGAGCATAAAACCTATTTAATTCACTGCCCCTTAAAATATTGCCGACTTGATTTTGAAGATGTTGAAACCGGACAAATTATAACCGATACTGAAGACAGGAATCCTTCTGATTTTTTCCATTCCCGACTTGAAATAAGTCCAAACGGTAAATACCTGATGAGTAAAGGGTGGTTTTGGCATCCTTATGATACGATTAGAGTGTTCGACATTATGGAATGCATTCAGCAGCCAAAATTGCTCGATCAATCTCAGATTTATCCAAATGTTGGAACTGAAATCGCTACAGCAAGTTTCATTGATGACAACACGGTATTAATTGGTTCCTCGAGTGAAGAAGCAATAAATGATGACCTACTCGAAAACCTCCCGCCAAATCATATTGCAATTTGGGATATCCAGTCAGACCAGGTTTCAAAGCCTGTTAAAATGGATATTGAATTTGGAAATCTTTATGCCATTAGTGATCAGTATGCCTGGGATATTTACAAATTTCCGAAGATTATAAATATTAAAACAGGCGAAATAACAGATCGGGATGAAACTATCGTAAGTGGCTTGCAAAACTCGTCAATCATTCATCATCTTGAAGAACTTCCAAAAGTCGCTTTTAACCAACAAACCAAACAATTGGCAATAACAAATGGAGACAGTATTGAAATTATTGGATAACCTATCCGAACAGGAATTAGCACTATACAATTACGCAGAATCTCTGAGTGGCGACATGGACGAGATGGAAGAACACCTTCAGGAGCAGGGGATTTTCGATCAGTATAGAAACATCCATAAAAGCTATTTCAAATTATTCTTCGAGATTGAAAACGAAGCAAGCAAGCTCGAAGTTTTGAAACGCCTTATATTTTTGAACTGGTATACTTTAGTTGAACCAAATTGTTATACCGGAATCCGTGATCTCGATGAATCAACTGTTTTTGAGTCCTACATTATTCTTAATGATTATATCATCCATCATAAAATGGATAAAGAATTTATATGGATGTTATCTTATTATTCGTGCTGGGATTTTACGATACTTCCTTTCTCAGAAACCCGCCTTGACGCTTTAACCAGATTTGTAAAAAAAGTAGATATAACAATTTTACATACGCCTAAAAAACAGCTTCCTAAAGGAGCGATGAATAACCGGGGGCAAATGGGCGTATACTGGATCAGCTGTTCGGTAGAAGAAGACTAAAGCGATAAAGATGATATGATTAAAATCAGCACTTAATTGTTAGAGACCCTGATCCCGATGTAAAATTCGGAACAGGGTGACGATAAGGGAGGGGGAGTGAAGCTTAAGCACCCCGACTCCGGACTGATTTATTCTGCGTAAATCACCTAATATCTGCGGGCAAAAAGAAATATGTAGAGATAAATATTTTGATCACCGCTGCTGTACCATGCCTAAGCACCCAGACTTCCGACCTCCGACTCCGGACTAAAAACTTCAGAATAAAAAAGATTGCTTCACTCCTGCGCTTCCCACCAACCCTTTAGTTCGCAATGACGATTATGGAGTGGTTTGGCACCCAGACTTCCGACCTCAGACTTCGGACTAAAGACTAAAGACTCCGGACCAAAGACTGCGGACTAATTACTCCGTCAGCTTCTCCTTAATCCCCTCAGCTATTTTTTTCACTTTCATATAGCCTGCTAAAGAACTGTTTCTTTTATCGAAATTAATAACCAGCCAGCCTTTTTGTGCTTTGAGGTTAAATTTATCACTGCCATTCAGGTTTACAAATAAATCGATATGCTGATCCAGCGGAAGTTCATTATCAAGGGCACTATCCAGGTATTTCTCCAGCTTATCCGTTTTACTTTCGGCGTATTTAGCTTCAAATTTAAAGTTTGTGTCGTTATCAGTAGTGCTGATAGATAAGCGACCGCCGCTGTTGCGGCACCCAAAGGTTAGCGCGGTGAATAAGATTGCGGTGAAGTATAGTTTATGTTTCATGGTTTGTTATTATTGGTTAAGTGGTTAATTGTTGAAATTGGTTAATTGTAGGAATTTCTTTGTCATCCCCCTGCCCCCCTCAAAAAGGGGGACAAGATCCCTGCGTAAGCGAAATTCAGACTCCAAACTATCGACTCAGAACTCCAAACTTCCTCATCCCCCTGCCCCTTCAAAATGGGGGACAAGATCCTCTTATAAGTGGGATTCCGGCTCCAAACTATCGATTCAGAACTCCAAATTATCGTTTGCAATCCCTTAGCACTGGCCGTCATTGCCAGCTCGACTGGCAATCTTAACCCACTAGCAAGGGTAACAATCCATATATGATGCTTTAAGATTCCCGTTTTCACGGGAATGACGAACATCTATGGGATTGTCCCCATGTAGCTTCAAAGGGGGACTAGATCCCCGCATGAACGGAATTCCGGCTCCAAACTCAGGACTCACGACTCCAGACTCAGGACTCCTCTAGCCTCCTGCCCTGCCTTTAATATCATCTGTTGCCGTATTTCTCGATCGTACTGATTTTACATTCTGGTTTCCGAAATTATAACTGATGCTGAAATTTGCCCTCCGGCTGGTATACCGGTTCACCACCTTCATGTTAATGTTTTGGTAAACCAGTTTCCCTTCCCAGTGGTTGGTAAGCAGGATGTCATCCATGTTTAAACGTAATTTAAGCTTTTTATCAAGCAATGTTTTCTGGATCCCGGCATTTAATGCACCCTGATAAATAGTGGTTTGCTCTACCCCGTTTACTCTTGGCGAGTTAAGCCAGGCACTAATTTCGATGCTAAAATTCTGCGGTAGCGTAAACGAGTTGGAAGTATATAAATTTACCGCAACTTTACCCGCGTTATAAGCCGCGCCCTCAATATTGCCATCGTTAAATTTACCGTAGTAAATACTAACATTGTTCTGGATGTTCCACCACTTGGCTATCCGGACAGGCACATACAAATCAGCAGAGTAGTTTTGCGAACGGCCAAGGTTTTGGCGAATTACACTGATTACACGGGTAGCATCATCTTGCTGACTGATTTGCGTAATCATATCGCGGGTATCCGAATAGCTTAAAGAGAACGAAATTTCCTTGTAACTGTAACTCACCTGGTAACTATTGGTAAACTGTGGTTTCAGGTAAGGATTGCCTTGGTCAACCGCAAGCGGATCCATGTAAAAAACAAAAGGGTTTAGCTGCTGGTAATTTGGGCGATCTACCCTGCGCCCGTAAGAATACCTGATGTTGTGGTTTTCGCTAATTTTTTGGTTTACAAATACAGTTGGGAATAGCGAAAGGTAATTGCGTTCTACCGATTTATTATCGGTAACCGAAGTGCCGTTTGAGTGGGTATGCTCGGCGCGCAGGCCCAGCTGAACCTGCCATACCTTCCACTCTTTAGAAAGGCTACCATAAACCGCATTGATATTTTCTTTGTACACAAAATTGTTCGATTTGCCAATGTCGTTCTGCCATACTCCTCCAATCAGTTGTTCAGAAAGAAAATCATTATTGGTAACAACATAACTGCTTTTTAAACCTGTTTCTATTTTCATGGTTTTAGAAACTGGTAAGGTAAAATCTGTTTTCGCGGCATACACCTTTATATCAGCATCGGTATTATTGCGTAAGCTGGTTTGGTTAGTCGGGTTACCGCTGGCATTTAAATAATTAGCCAGAAAGTTTTCGTCCTTTTTATTGCTGAATCCCGAAAAATCCATATCAAAACTTAAGCTCTTACCTTTTTTATCAAAATCGTGCTTAATATTAAAGTTGGCTGTTAAATTGCCCACCGGCGAACTCGAATTGGCATCTTGCAAAATATAACTCCGACTGACAGCACCGTTTTGTAAGGCATTAATATCGGTATTGCTAAAATTGGTCAGCTTCGTATTTACCGTATTCGCATCGAGCATTACGCCAAATACCGTTTTCTCCGAAGCATAATAATCGGCACCTATTTTGCCCTGAAAACCAACACCTCTGTTTTTACGGTCAAAATTTTGTGTTAAGTCGCTAAATACCCCGTTTGATGCGGTAGTCCGGGTTAAAAAGGTATTGTTAAACTGTGCTTTCCGCGCTATGGCACCATTTCCAAAAATATTCCATTTGCCCTGCCTATGGTTTAAGTTCAGGTTAACCCCGGCGCGGAACAAATCGCTGGGCGAATCGGGCATAATCCCCTGACCCGTATTAAAAGAAACTGTTCCATTGGTACCATAAGCCTTGTTTCTTTTAAGCTTAATGTTAATGATGCCTGCATTACCGGCAGCATCGTACTTGGCCGAAGGATTGGTTATCAGTTCTATGGTGCCAATCTGATCGCTGCTCATATTGCTCAGCAAAGTGGTAATATCCGCCCCCGAAAGGAAATTGCTTTTACCATCAATCATCACCACTACACCACTTTTGTTATTCAGTTTAATCTGGTCGCTGTTGCGGTCTATCTGTACCCCTGGTGCTTTTTCTAAAACTTCTAATGCAGTGCTACCGGTAGCCGTTAAGCTGTTTTCTACATTTAAAACCGTTTTATCAATCTGGTGTTCAACAAAGGGTTTTCGCCCCTGCACACTCACCTCTTTAAGTTGTTTGCTTACGCTTTCCATCCCAATGGCTGGTAATTGTAAATCATCTTTAAGCAGAAAATGTGTGGTTTTTTTGGTTTTAAAACCTACAATTGAAATTGATAGCTGGTATTCGCCGGTCTTTAACCCGGTAATCTTAAACTCGCCATCAATACTGGTCGATACGCTCTTTACCAAAACCGTATCCGGATATTGAAGTAGGCGAACCACCGCAAACGATACGGGAACGGTCTTTTCATCAACCACTTTTCCCGAAACGGTATTTAATTTTTGGGCAAAAGAAGCCCCACATGCCAGCAGGCATGCAATTAAAGTAAATAATGTTTTCATGGTTTTTTGTGTTTAAGTCAGTTCGTCACCCCGATCGGATCGGGATGATGAACTTTTTAAGTAACGCTACTATTCTTCAGGCTCAATACCCAGCTCTTTTTTAACTTCGTCGATCCGGTTCGATACAGAATCCTGGTAAATACTATCGGCAGTTTTATCCCTCAGCTCCAGTTTTAAATCATGCAATTCTTCTTCCAGCTTTTTCTTTTTTATCGCTTCTTCTTTTAATTCGGCAATACACTTCAAACCATCATCTGTCATTACCCAAACGCTATTATCATTATGGTCGTTTTCGGCATCGTTGCAGCTCCAGGCCCAGTAATTGTTAATGTAGCGATAAGAATCTTCCTTTAAAATCAGCCTGGTACCCACCGGTATTTCGAGGGTTAACCTCACCTCCTGGTTGCGCCAGGTAGTACCTTTATTTAAACGGAAACGTGGGTTAAAAACCATAGCCGAATCTTTTAAGGCATAGGTATAACTAATGTTCTGCGCATTCTGCAGAGCGTTTGAAAAAGTTTTACCCTGCGATTCGTATTTCTGTGTTAAGCGGGTAACATTGGTTTCGCTCTTTTCAATATTAATGCGGATTTTATTTGGTGTTACAAAAGGACCATCTTCGAAATCATCAACCACAATCTGATTTTTTTGGTTCATGTCGATGTGGTAGGTAACACTATCCTCTTTACTAAAGTATTTGCTTTTATCGATATCAATTACATAAGTACCGTAGCTTTTCAAATCAACAGTTTGTGTCAATTCTGCATGTTGTTTAAACTCTGTCGATATTTTTGCCGCCTGGTATCCCGTAATCGCTACACCAACCAGCCAGATAATTAACAAGGCAAAAGAAAGTGTTTTATTAATGGCTTGCTTGTTAAATGCCACCCTGATAGAGAAGAGCACCAAGGCCAAAACCGGGATAAACAATACCACAAACGCTCCAAACAAAATGGCGCTACGGTTGCCATCGTTTACAATCGAGAAGGGGAAATATTCGTAAATGCTCGAGTCCCAGAAACCCTGAAAAGCAGCAGTTGTAACAATTAGTGTTAACAGTAAAAAAGCGCCAAAAACTACAATAAAGCCGGCAATTACTTTAAAAATCACTTTGCCTGTACCCGATATAAAACGGCCCAGCCACTCAAAAAACTCGCCGATAAAAATCCCGAAACGTGCAAATAAAGGTTGTGCGTGCTTATTTACTTCGCTTAAACGCTCTTTAACCGCTTGTAGCTCTTCATCTAAGTTCTTTTGAAAGCCTTGCAAATTGGCCGGCTCGCCTTTCATTTCCATTCTTTCAATGCGCGATTTTGCCTTTGGCATAATAATCCAAAGCAGCGCATAAACCAACAGCCCCGAGCCACCCACAAAAATGGTTAGCACTGCAGCCAGCCTGATCCATTTCACATCGGCATTAACGTAATGCGCAATACCCGCACATACCCCGGCAATAACCCGCTCATCCATGTCGCGGTATAATTTTTTCTCGGCATACTGATACTGGTAAGCACTTTGCGCAACAGGCTCTTCTTCGCCCTCGGTAGTGGTATCAAAATCCTGTACCCTGCCCATTTGTGCAATAACCGAATTTACATTGGCCGCATCAACAACCTGCTTTTTCTGCTCTTCCAATTGCTCGGTAAGCAATTCGGCAATACGGTTTTCAATATCCGTTACAATTTCCAGATCGTCGGCATGGTTGGCAAAATATCCTTTTACCTCGTTCAGGTACGCCTTTAAGAGTTCGTAGGCACTTTCTTCAATGTGAATAATCGTGTTCCCTATATTTATGATGATGGTCTTTTCCATTTCCTTGTTACTAATGATTATGAATTGGCTCCTTGTTGCGAAATCCCAACCGCGTAGGCCAGTTCCTGCCAGGTTTGATCTAACTGAGATAAAATGCCTTTGCCAACTTCGGTTAAGGTATAATATTTACGGGGCGGGCCTGAGGTAGATTCTACCCAGTTGTAGCTTAATAAACCATTGTTTTTAAGCCTGGTTAATAATGGATATAATGTGCCCTCAACCACCAACAGCTTTGCCGACCTTAATTCAGCAATGATATCAGAGGCATAAATTTCGCCCCTCGAGATGATTGATAAAACACAGTATTCCAGAATTCCCTTCCGCATTTGTGTTTGCGTATTTTCTGCTATCATAATACAAAGATATATGTTTTAAAAACTACCATGCAATACATAGTACTAAAATAAATCAAAATAAAAACATAACTAACTGAATATTAGTGCAATAATTTTTATTAAAAATTTTGATATGAGTATGAAAATCTGTAAAAGTTGAAATATTTGTATTATTTTAGCAAAGCAAGTCCCGTAATTCTTCGGTTTCAGCAGTCCCGCTATTGCCCATAGTCCAGTTTTTTTGAGAAAAAAATCGGAAGCTATCTGGCGCTATCGGGTTTAATTTGCAGCGGCAGTTGGGCTTGGGTTACAGGCCTAAATTAAACTTCCGAAATTTTCACCCCACTGGCCTAACTAACATCAACAATTAACCAATTTAAACAGTTTGAACAGTTAAACTATATAAATACTATAGAATTAATATATTTTAATATTTTTGCAGCGTCTTAACTTATTTTCATGAAAAAATCGATTGCCAGCATTGTTGCTGAAGCAAACCAAAGTGGCGAGGGTACCCTTAAAAGAACGCTTGGTCCAATTAATCTCATTTTAATTGGTGTGGGTTTAACATTAGGTGCGGGTTTATTTTCTATTACCGGTTTGGCGGCAGCCAACCACTCCGGGCCAGCGGTTACCTTATCCTTCGTAATTGCAGCACTGGGTTGCGGTTTTGCGGCCTTATGTTATGCCGAGTTTGCCTCTATGATTCCAGTTGCAGGCAGTGCCTACACCTACTCTTATGCCACCATGGGCGAGCTTTTTGCCTGGATTATTGGCTGGGATCTGGTACTCGAGTATTCGGTTGGTTGTGCTACCGTTGCCATTAGCTGGTCGCAATATTTAACCAAATTCCTGGCCAGCTTACATATTTATCTCCCCGCCCAACTTACGCTATCGCCCTTCGAAACAGCTAAACTCGTCGATGGCTCTACCGTACACGGCATTATCAACATCCCGGCTGCCTTGGTGGTAGTACTTATGACGGCTATTCTGATCCGTGGCACAAAGGGTTCGGCCATTGTAAATGGCATCATCGTATTTTTAAAAGTGGGCGTGGTACTCGTTTTCATTGCACTGGGCTGGCAGTATATCGATCCGGCCAATTACCATCCTTACATCCCTCAAAATACTGGCACATTTGGCCAGTTTGGCTGGAGCGGTGTATTACGTGGCGCCGGACTGGTGTTCTTTGTATTTATCGGTTTCGATGCCGTAGCAGCTTCGGCTCAGGAAACCAAAAGCCCTACGCGCGATTTACCCATTGGCATTATTGGCTCACTGGTGGTATGCACCGTGTTATTTGGTTTATTTGGTCACGTTATGACGGGTTTGGCCAATTATAAAGAGTTTGCTAATAGTGGCGCACCTGTGGCCATCGCGATAGAAAAAACACCTTATGCCTGGTTGAGTCAGGCCATTATTTTAGCCATTTTAATTGGTTATACCTCTGTAATCCTAATCGATTTAATGGCGCAATCGCGCATGTTTTATTCCATTAGTAAAGATGGCTTGCTCCCTAAAATGTTTTCAGATGTGCATACCAAATTTAAAACACCTTATAAATCAAACATCATCCTTTGTTTGTTTATCGGCTTGTTTGCGGCGTTTGTACCCATGAATGTGGTTGGGGAAATGACGAGCATCGGTACCTTACTCGCCTTTCTGATGGTTTGTGTGGGCATCCTTATTTTACGTAAAACCAATCCCGAGGCTAAACGTCCTTTCAAAGTACCTTTGGTACCTTTAATTCCAATTTTGGGAATACTAACCTGTGTAGCCATGATGGTATTTTTACCCTGGGAAACCTGGCTTAGGTTAGCCGTTTGGTTAATTATTGGTTTGGTTATTTATTTTTGGTACGGCAAAAAGAATAGTAAACTAAGGGCTGTGAATGATGATGTTTCATCGTCAGAGTAGTTATAATAAATTCATTTTCATATACATGGCGCGATTAAGCTGTTTGGTTTTCAGTACAGCTTAATCGCAATATTTCAGTACCATTTCGGGTGCGGGGATGCAAACTGTAAATCGCTGAACATAAACTGCATAAGTTATTCACAATTACACATTTTTTAGTTTTTTTGGCTTGGGTTTTGCCCTATGGTTATTAACCTATAAAACTCAATCCCATGCTCATTAAACTACACACCCCCGTTTTCAGGTTTTTCAGGCCAAAAACTGAAACCCTAAAAAAAACGCCCGTACAACTTACCAGGGCACAATGGATTACTGCCGATAGAATTGTGATTGCAGTAATGTTCATTGCTACCATTGTAGGTGCAATTTTATTCTAATTTCAGATGGAAAATCAAAAATCTTCTGAAATCATTTCTTTATTCAACATCACTGCGGCCATAGTGCCTGCTGCCGTTATTACCGATAACGACCTAAATAGGGTTGCGCAATCGCCTGCCGCATAAACACCTGTTGCAGTAGTTTGCTGCTGCTCATTAACCTTTATTGTTTTCAAATCCGTAAGTTCAAAATTTAGTTGCGCATCAAAGTCAACATGCTGCTCTACCTCTGCCCTTGCGTACACCGCTGTTAAAGCTAGTTTTTCTCCGCCAGCAAAAACCACCTGCCCGAGGTTGCCATTTACATGATCAAATTCAATAATTTCATCTTCTACAATCTGGATCGATTTAGATTTCAGCTTTTCAGTTTGCTCGGTTGTTAATTCCGATTTGCCATTGGTGAGCAAGGTTAAATCTTTATTCCACAAATACAGGTTTTTAGCCATATCAAAAGCGGGGTCGCCGTTCATCATTAAACCAATTGGCTCATCTTTAACTTCGTAACCATGGCAATACGGACAGTGAATTACCGAGATGGCCCAACATTCTGCCAAACCTTTAATTCCGGGCAATACATCTTTTAAACCGGTAGCAATCAGAAGTTTTCTGGCCGAAAAACTTTCGCCACTTTCAAGTCCAATAGTAAATCCACCTGTTTTTTGACTAGCCTTAATGGCTTTACCGGCTATCATTTTAACGGTCGGATATTTCAAAACCTCGGCTTTGGCCTCGGTTGCAATTTCGGCCGGTTTATCACCATCGTGTGTTAAAAAATTATGCGAATGCGGTGTTTGCCAGTTACAGGGTTTGCCGCTATCGATAATTAATACCTTTCTTGTCGCCCTCGCTAAAGTAAGTGCAGCCGACAAACCTGCATAACTGCCACCAATTATAATTACATCAAAATCCATATTTCTTTCTTTTAGAACAAAAATCAGCAAAGACTTTATTAAACGCAACAAAGATGCATTATAAGATTGTCATTTTTTATAGATAGTACCATTAATAAAGCCGCCATAGTAAAAACGCTCTTCCACAACCTCATAATCTTTTCTTAAAAAATAAGGGTGCATATCAATCAGGTTACTGGCTTCTACAATCCCTAATAATTTAAAAAAACGGTACATCGATTTCAGCAACAACCATTTCCACCATTTTCCTTTGTTTGTATTGAGCGAGAAATCGACCAGAAACCACAATGCCCCTTGCTTTAAATAGCTATCCAACTGTTCAAATACTTTATCAGCTCTTTCCTCCGAAAAATTATCGAAGAGAAATGGCGTAAGCACTACATCAAAAGGTGCTTCGGAAGTAAAAGTTTCAACGCCCTCGTTCACAAAAATTACTTCGTTATCCCCACAATTCCTAGCTTTCGAAAGTGCAATCATTTTAGCCGAAATCTCCACGTAACCAATTTTCAACCCGGCAGGGTGCACTTTGGTCAGTTCTTCTAAAATCCATCCCGTTCCTCCACCTACAATCAGCACGTTGCTATTTTTTTTGATATAATGCAGTTGATTGACCTGAGCATTTACCTGCGCCTTAAAAAACACCAAACGGCTTAACGTATCGTAATGTCTGGCTATTTTATCGTAGTTATTTACCATGGCTCAACAGGATGATTAGGATTTATAGATTTTATGATCAAAGCGGATCATTACATTAATTATTATAGCTGAGCAGAATTTTTAAGTTTTACCGATTAATCAGTTAACCGATTTAAACAATTAACCATTACCTCACAAATTGCATCCCTACTATTCCGCAAATGGCTTTGAATAAAATCAATCCGTCAATTACCATTAAATAATAGAGGATATTTTTTCGCCGGTGCATGGAGTAAGCCACATAAATGGTAAAGATGAAAGGCAGTATATTACAAAATACAAGCGGCCAGGCAAAACCTTTGTAACTGGCAAATATAGCCAGCGAAATTAAGCCAACAATTAACAGCGGGATTAGGATATTAAAAATGGTTCTTCTTAGTCCGTAGCGCACTACAAAAGTTCTTAAATGCCTGTTAGCATCGGTTGGGTAATCTTTAATATCGAAAATGATGGCATTTACTGTACAAAACATCCAGTTTTTGATAAATAACCAGGTCCACAATACCGAATCGTGGTAGCCTATACCGGTTTCAATTTTGAGCATGATAAGCGGCAGGACATTAGCGCAGCAGGCCCACACAAAGCCAATTACAAAAGCTTTTAACCAACCGGTATTGCGCAGGTTAAACTTTAAAAATGATCGGGGCAATAAACCATAATACAAACCGCCTGCCGTAACAATAATCAGTATAGCTACCCAGTAACTAAGCGGCAAAGCCAGAAAATGATCAAAATTCTGATAAAGCAGGTTTACCGCCAGCAGCATACAACTGATAAAAAGTATAGCCTGACTGTAATTAATAAACTGCTTATGCTTAAAATACCACTGGTTCCGTGGATTGGTTGTAGAGGGCTTTGTCGACACCTTATTATAAGCGTATGTATAATAAATGGTTGGCGCCAGAAATAGTAACAGGTAATAATTTAGCGAATTAAAAGGCACTCTTAACTGCACAGTAGCTTCGATAGTTAAGGCAACAGCCAGAATACCAACAAAGTAATTTCCGAAAAAGATGAACCTGATAATTTTACTGAGCATTGCGACTGTTTTTCTGCAGCCAATTTATGTAAACTTAACCACATAAGAAACATGAGACCAACTAAGCTTAAATGACTTATATGGTAAAACAAATACCACAATTAAAAACCGAAAATTTTAACCACAAAAAAAGCCTTCCAGTAATCCTGAAAGGCTTTGGTGGGAAATGATCCCGATGTTCAAATCGGAACGACACCGCGGTGTAAATATGGTCTCCTGAACCAACTGAGCTAATTTCCTTGGCGAATATTGTAATTAAAAACCCAAAATTTAGCCAAAAAAAAGCCTTCCAGTAATCCTGAAAGGCTTTGGTGGGAAATGAGGGGTTCGAACCCCCGACCCCCTCGGTGTAAACGAGGTGCTCTGAACCAGCTGAGCTAATTTCCCTGGTGAGTATTGCAATTAAAACCTTTTAACTCCTTAAAAGGCCTGGTGGGAAATGAGGGGTTCGAACCCCCGACCCCCTCGGTGTAAACGAGGTGCTCTGAACCAGCTGAGCTAATTTCCCTTTTGTTATTTTGTCAATTTAATGCCCCACTCTCCGTTTGGGAATGCAAATATAGCGCTATAAAACTGTTCTGCAAATCTTTTTTTCTTTTTTTTCAGCTTAGCAAAGTTTCGAGGATTTTATGCGACTGAACCGTGCCAAAGGAAGCCGTATGTAAGGTATAGAAAACCAATATCTTATCTAACAAAAACCTGCGCTGCGTATTAGCTAATTTTATTTCAGAATTTTTTTCGAGTGGCGTATTAAAAAGCGAAATAAACTGCAAAGCATCGTCTAATTGCAGGTAATTGGCGTGAATGGGCACCCGAGAAAAGAACTCTCCCTCCTGCAAATCGAAGTAAACCTGATCATTTCTCCTTTTCTCGTTTGGGGCAAAGCCCAAAAAACGGGTTAGCTTTAGTAAAAAAGACAAGTGAAAATTCGGGCTGATTTCTTCTACCTCATCAAACCAGGCCACCGAATTGAAAATATAATCGAACAGATCTTCATCGGCTGATTGTTGCCTGATACTTTTATACAACACTTCGTTAAGGAAAATAACGATGCTGGTTTTTACCATATCGTATGGAATGCTCTTAAAAACCGGTGTTTGCCGCACCTCCGATACCCGCTGAATGTTGGTATTGGCTTTGTGGTACACCACCATATCGAGCAAATGGAGCGATTGCAGCATGTTCATTTTGATCTTCGCCTTTGGCTTTTTAACCCCATTTATCAGGTAAGATTGCATGCCAAATTTATCGGTAAGTACCTGTACAATTACACTGCTTTCGCTGTAATTGGTGGTCTTTAAAACAATCCCTCTAACTTTATGCAACATGCGTTTAAAACATTTTTTTCAAAAGTATGTTATTTGTGCAAATTTAATTGTGCAAAAAGTAATCACGTTTTACAAATAAGATTAGTTTTGCCGTTAATATTATCATTAAAAAAAGCTGCACATGTGGGTTAAGCTATCGAGATTTATTCTTCAGAACCGTATCGCAATCATTCTATTTTTCGTTCTCGGAACCATTTTTATGGCTTATCAGGCCAAAAACGTAAAACTCTCTTACACAGGAAGTAAAATATTACCGGTAACCGATAGTGCATTTATTAAATACAATGCCTTTAAAAAAACCTTCGGCGAAGATGGTAGTGTGATGGTGGTAGGTATACAATCGCCCGATATTTTTAAGAAAGAAGTTTACAACCAGTGGGTAGAGCTTTCTAACAGTATCCAAAAACTAAAAGGGATCAAGCAGGTATTATCATCAGGCAGGATTTTCCAACTGGAGAAAGATACTGTAAACCAAAAATTTGTTTTAAAAGCAATCCCCGGTGGTTTGGTTAAAACCGATGTGGAAATGGATTCGATTAAAAACACCATTTACAACAATCCTTTTTTCGAAGGCTTGGTTTACAATCGTCAGAATGCCACTTTAATGGCCATAACTTTCGATACCAAAATATTAAATACGGCAGCACGTAACCCGATTTTAAAAGAAATTGAGGCAAAGGCAAAAGCTTTCCAAAGCAAAACTAAAATACAGGTACATATTTCGGGCTTACCTTACATCCGTACCGCGGTGAGTAAGCTGGTAAGTAATGAGTTTGTGTTGTTTTTAGGATTATCCATTTTAGTTTCAGCATTAATTTTACTGTTTTTCTTCAAGAAATTCTACGCTGTTTTCTTTCCGATTTTAGTGGTAGTGATGGGCGTGATCTGGAGCATCGGCACCCTGGTGTTATTCGGTTTTGAACTCACCATTTTAACCGGGCTTATCCCACCACTCATCGTAATTATTGGTATACCGAACAGTATTTTATTGTTAAACAAGTACCAGAACGAATTGAGGAAACATGGCGATAAACAACTGGCATTAAGTATAACCATCGAACGGATTGCCATTACCACTTTAATTGCCAACATTACCGCAGCCATTGGTTTCGGTGTATTGTATTTTACGGGTAGTGAGTTATTGATGCAGTTTGGAAGTGTAGCCTCTATCAATGTAATGGTTACCTGGTTAATGTGTTTATGCCTAATTCCAATTATTTTCAGCTACCTGCCACCACCGAAACTGAAAGCACAAAACCATGTTGAAGAAGGATTTTTGCATAAATTACTGGTTAAAACCGATCTACTGGTACAGCAAAAAAGCAGCTTAATTTATATCGGAACGATTGTGATTTCGATCATCGCCTTTATTGGTGTAATGAAAATCAACGTTAATGGTTACGTGGTTGATGATTTACCCAAAAACTCAGAGATTTTAACCGATTTAAAATTCTTTGAGAAAAACTTTGAAGGGATTTTACCGCTTGAAGTAAGCGTAGATACCCGAAAAAAGAATGGCGTTTTCAACCTAACCAACCTGAAAAGAATAGAAAAGCTGGAAAAAATGATTTCTGCCTATCCGGAATTTTCGCGTTCTATTTCGGTAAACATGGGCTTAAAATACGCTACGCAAGCATTTTACAATAACGATTCTACATTTTTCCGTCTGCCTGACAACCTCGAAAAGAACTTTATTTTGGCTTACATTGCCAATGGAGGAAAAGGCAACGCAAGTTTATTAACGAATTTTATCAGTAAAGGCAATCAAAGCACCAGAATCAGCTTCCAAATGGCTGATGTGGGCTCAAAACGTTTGGATGCAATTATGACCGAGCTGAAACCCCGAATTGACAGCATTCTACCTCCAGCCAAATTCGATGTGGAACTTACCGGCTCCAGCATCATTTTCTCTAAAGGTACCGATTACATGTTGAAGCACCTGGTAGAAAGTATTGCACTTGCTATTGTACTAATTTCATTACTGCGATTGGCTCAATTTAAGAGTCTGGGTATTATGTTTATTTCGCTATTGCCCAATATTGTGCCTTTAATTATTACCGCAGGTATTATGGGCTATTTTGGCATTTCGCTAAAACCTTCAACCATCTTAATTTTTACCATTGCATTTGGTCTGGCTTCTGATCAAACCATTTATTTCCTTACCCGCTACCAGCAGGAGTTAAACCTAACCAATTTCAGTGTACCTAAAGTAATTACCGATACAATTACCGAAACCGGTGTAAGTATGACACATATTGCCTTAATTTTATTTTTTGGCTTTGGGATCTTCACTGCTTCAACTTTTGGTGGAACAGTAGTATTGGGTTTACTCCTATCGATAACGCTATTGGTAGCCTTGATTTTTAACCTCACTTTGTTACCTGCATTGGTATTGTGGTTAGATAAAAAGAAAGTTAGAAAACTGGTTTCTGACGAAGAAAGCGCGAAGAACGCGAGTGAATTTGATCATTAGGTGATTTGAATCCTATAAGGTTTTAAAAACCTTATAGGATTATTATATTTATAAAAAAATTGCTATGAAATATTTTGATAAATTTCATCCCGCCAATTTTTACCATATTTATAACCATGCTGTAGGAGACGAAAATTTATTTAGGATACATGACAATTTTATTTTTTTCTTAAATAGATATAATAAATACATCTCTCCAATAGCTAAGACATTTAGCTATTGTTTAATGCCTAATCATTTTCACATTTTGATACAAGTGAGGGATGAGGAGGAAATAAGACGATTGGCTAAAAACAATCATGATGAGTTTGATTTCCATAAATTCATTATGCAACAACTCAGTAATTTCTTAAATAGTTATGCAAAAGCCTTTAACAAACAGCATAATAGAAGAGGTGCTTTATTTTTGGATTTCACCCGAAGAAAAGAAATTAATGATGAATTTTATTTCTCTAGAATAATTAACTATATCCATCAAAATCCAGTGCACCATGGCTTCTGTAAGTCAGCTGCAGATTGGGAATACTCTTCTTATAACTCAATAATTTCTATTAATAAAAATACCAAACTTGAACGAAATGCTGTCTTCGATTGGTTTGGAGGTATAGAAGAGTTTATATTATTTCATCAAAAAGAGAAATTTGCAGATTTTGAAATTTGAATTTGAGACCTATAAGGTTTTAAAAACCTTATAGGTCTATCGATTTACAAAATCACCAACCCCACATTCCAGCCAATCCAACCGGTGTAGCGTGAATTTTTAAAAGAAAAATCCTGATGTTTTTGCTGCAATAAACCAAAATTACCAATGGATGTAATTTGTTCGGTGTAATACACATTTACCGAGGGACCGCCCTGTATAGCCAGCCATTTATTTAAGCGGATATTTAACGGTAATTCGAATTTATTGAGCAGGTTTAGATAATCCCAACCGCCCTGATAAACATATTGACTACTGACTTCGGGATTTAATGAAAATTTGCTGAAAAGGCCAATTTCTTTTCCAAAACCCAACCCTGCAGTATATCTTTTTTCTCCTGTTTTACTGTTCATTCCAAACATCAGCATATTATACAACCGCTTGCTACCCCCTTTGTAAGCCACATTGTAAGTTGTGCTTTCGTTTGTACCCAAGCTAAATTTATGGTATCCATTTAGGGCAACATTAATTAAACCAATGGAGTAACCATCGTTCTGCCCCGAAATATTGATAATCCCGAGTTGAGCTCCTTTAAGTTTCCCTGCGTAATTAATTACTCCCGTTTGCAATCCCCTGGCTGTATTTGCAGTATAATTACCCAGTAAGGCAACGTTAACTCCTTCTGATTGTCGGTTTAAATTGGCTATACCAGCAACCTGCATCCCCATCGATTTATCCCTGACCACATTTGCTGCTACTCCAATTTGAAGTCCCTCTTGTTTTTCTGCCACCAGATTTAAGGCTCCAATCTGAAAACCATTAAAACTTCTTCCAATACTATTTAACCCCACAGATACCTGCCCCCCCCTGAAACTTTGATTAACAATGTTGCACATTCCCCCAACCTGGAAACCTTCAAAGCTTTTACCCACATAATTATAGCCTAATGCAATTTGTGCAGCTTTCACACCGCCAATTACCTGATTAAAAAAGCCAGCTATTTGTGCACCCCGAACATTGCCTCCAACCAGGTTAAAAGCACCGGCAAATTGAAAGTATTGTACGTCGCTCTTATTAATATTGAAAATTAAACCAATTTCTCCACCATCTACACCGGCACTGTAAGCACCAATGGCATTGAAAGAAAACTTGTTTACTACCTGTCCGCTTAACGAGCCGTGAGAGTTTAATCCCGGAAGTAATGCAAACTGAAACGGTGCTTTAGCAATAAAGCCCCCAATGTTAATCGACTGGATTTTTTGCCCGGTAGTAACCAATGTATTACCCAACCAGGTTTTTTCTACCTCATCCAGATCGCCACTGAGAAATCGCTCATTGCCTACATCTTTTTGATTGGTTACATTAACCTCTGCCAAAAAATGGGTAACAGTCGATTTATAATTCTCTTTACTAACAGTTAAGGATATGGGTTGGTTAATGTTTTTTAAACGCATAGAAAAATAGCCGTTGCCATCCGAAATTTCGGAAACCAGCAAGTTTTTTTCATAAATACTAGCCTGTGCTATTGGTTTTCGCAGTTGCTTATCTACAATTTGCCCGGTAATGGTATACAATTCGGCATTACCCACCGATTCGTTAACGAGCAGTAGCAGTTCTAAAGGAGCATACCTGATGATGATAAAATTACCTGCCTGGCGGTATTCGAAACGGTGATTTAAGATTTTATCGAGCGCCTCAGCAATATTCAAACTATTATCATGAATGCTAATCAAACTATCGGTTGGCAATATATTGCTGTTGTAAGAAAAACGGAATGCCCCCTGCGCTTCAATCATGCTGAGTACCTTGCCTAGTTTTTGCTTTTCGATGTTAAGCGAAATATTCCTGGCCAAAAGCGATTGCGCCTGAGCAGAAAAATTAAACCACAGCAACAAAAAACAAATCAGCTTGATTATCCGCATTGCTTATTTCAATTTAATGATACCATGACCATATTCGACCTTAATTTTTAAAGTTTGGGCCACCACCTCTAAAATCTCGTTTAACTTTTCGTTTTTAAAGGTAGTGCTAATCGGTAAGGTTTGAATAGCCGGATTTGCAATAACAATATTGTCTTTAAACTTTTCGTTAAGTACAGCCACCAGTTCGCTGAGCGGTGTCCCATCACAAACCAGCTCTCCAGAGTAATAGTAGTTGTAAAGTTTACCCTGATTTTCGCCTTTTAATAGTTTTGATTGATTTTGGATAACTTCTACCTTTTCGCCTGCAGTTAAACGTACGCTATCCTCCTGGTTATTTACTTTAACAATACCGCTTTCTACAATCACCACCGTTTTGTTGTTATTGCTTTTTACATTAAATGCTGTTCCAACAACCGTTACCCTAACCTGGTTAACATCGATAATAAAGGGTTTTGCCTTATTGGCACTCACTTTAAAAAAGGCCTCGCCTTTAAGCTTTACCTGCCGGGTTTTATTGAAAAAGCCACCTACAAACGACACAGAAGATTGCTTATTCAGAATCACTGTAGAGCCATCAGGCAGTTGTTGGGTTAATGCTGTTGCATTGCTGGTCACCTCCATTTTATTGGCCACCAAATTTTGGTAATCAAACAGGCCTGCAGTAAAAACAACTGCGATAACCGCTACCCAACGTAAAACAGTTTTGTAACCCAGCGTTTTGGCTTTAGCTTCTTTCTCCAACCGGAGGTTTAATCTGGCTAAAGCATCCTGCGCATCAACCCCTAAATCATGCTGCAGTTTACTCTTTTCCAGTATCGTTCTGAAATCGGTTAATTGTTTAAGGTTTTCGGGAGAAGATTTTGCCCATAATTCTACCTGCTCATTTTCGGGCACAGTGGCCTCACCAAGCAGGTATTTTGCAAGTAAATCTTCATTTATAGGTGTAAAATTTCTATCCATAAGCTTATTTTAAAAGAATAAATATGAGAATCAGAAAATCGACTACGCGGTGGCGTAAAATTTTTAAGGCCTTGCCCATTTGGTTTTCGACCGTTTTAACCGAAATGTTGAGGGCAGCTGCTATTTCCTGATATTTCATCTGATCGAACCTGCTCAATTGAAATACATTGCGGCATTTCTCGGGCAAATCGTTTATTGCCGAATGGATATTTTTCTCCAGTTCGGTTACTGCAATTTCTGTATTTAAGTTTCCCATATCGTTTTTTACGGCATCAACATAATGCACATTGAAATTGGCTCGTACCTTTTGATGTTTGAGGTAATTTAAACTTTCGTTGTGCACCGATCGGTAAAGAAAAGATTTCAAAAAACCATCTGTTTTAAGCTGTTCTCGGCGGGCCCAAATACGCACAAACACGTTTTGTACAATTTCTTCGGCATCATCTCGATCTTTAACCATGGTAAAAGCATAGGCATGCAGGCTTTTAAAATGCATTAAAAACACTTCGTCGAAAGCCTGCTTGTTGCCGCTTTTAATTAATCCGAGAAGCTGAGTATCGTTACTTTCCAAGCCTGTTATTAATGTTTTTCGTTTATTTTACCACAGATGCACAGGGATTAACACAGATAATAAGTGGGCATAAGTCAATCTTATGAAAACAAAAGATAAACCTTCATCTGTGTTCATCCTTTTTATCTGTGATTAATATTTTACATCCTATGCCGTTAAAATTGACCTCAATTTACGCCTTATTATAATTTCTTTTAAAAAGCCGGGGATTATTTTATCCAACACCACCAAAAAGCGATTAGCAAAACCTGGGATGATTTCCTTTTTCCCTTTAAGCATCCCATCAATTGCGGTTTTAGCTACATAATCGGCTTCTAAAATAGTGGCTTTGGCAAAACCCTTTAAAGTATGGTTCATTACCAGCAGTTCGGGTTTGGTATTAATGCCTCCGGGACTAAGCAAACTGATGTGCACATTGGTGCCACTAAGCTCGAGCTGTAAGCAGCGCGTAAAATAGCCTATAAAAGATTTGGTTGCCCCATAAACCTGCTTTTTGGGCACAATAAAATGACCACCCAAACTCCCTACATTTAAAATATAACTGGGTTTAGTCTTATCAATATGGTTTAAAAATAAACGGGTAAGCAAAACGGTATTGGTAATATTCAGCTCTATTTGGGTGCGGTAAAAATCGGTGTTTTTATCTTCAAACCACGACCAGTTGCCTAAACCTGCATTGTTAATTAAAACCTTAACCCCAATCTTCACCCTATCTATTTGCTCAAATATCTGGCTTGCCGAAGTACTTTCGGTCAGGTCTATTTCAATGCAATAAACCTTACAGTTAAAATTAACCCTGAGGTAATTGGCCAGATAATCAAGTCCACTGTTTGGCAAGGCCACCAATACCAGGTTGAGTCCACGTTGTGCCCACTCAATGGCAAAAGATTTCCCTAAACCTTCGCTTGCACCTGTAATTAATGCTGTTAACTGTTTCATTTTATTCTTTTAATTTCTTTATCGTCCTCGTTTGTAACGAGGATGCTCGAGCTTGTCGATTGTGCCCCCTCAGCATTATTTTTTGCCACAGATTGCACTAATTAACACAGATTTAAATTCCTTACTACTCATCCATCTACCACATTACAAATGTGGTTCTCACCCGTCATTGTTATTCCAAAGGAATCACTTTGTGACAAACAAGGACAATGTTAAGGACGGTTTTAATTGTGTTGAAAATGGTTCACTGTTTTCCCTAAACCTACCGCAAAAGGCGTAATGCGGTAATTTAATTCGGCAATGGCCTTATTGCTACAATACTGTTGGTTGCACTTTAAGCGGTCGGCAAATTCGGGGAGAAAAAATGGCGTTAGATTAAATATTCTGTTTTTCAAAAACTCGAGCATGCTATAGGCTTTAATAATGCTTACCGGAATTTTATACAGGTTGCGTTTTTTCCCTGTTAATTGTTTCAGGGTATTAAAGAAACCATTAAAAGAAACATCCTCACCACCCAAAATATACCTTTCGCCATTTCTGCCATGCTGCATGGCGGCAATATGCCCATCCACCACATCATCAACAAAAGCATAATTGGCAATGGCTTTTCCATCGCCCGGAATAAAATGCCAGCTGCCACCTATATAACCGGTAACCATTTTACTCACGGTATTGCTGTCTGTTATCGGGCCATCGCCATATACACGAGAAGGATTTACAATAACCACATCAAGCCCTTTTTGTACAAAGTTTTTCACCTCCAGTTCGGCCAGGTACTTGGTACGCTCGTAACTAATGGGAAAGCCTACTGCCCGCGGATCGTTTTCAGAAACCGGGAGGTTAAGCGTTGGTCCCCAAACGCCACAGGTTGAAGTATGCACTACCCGATCGACCCCCATTTTTAACGCACAACTTAAAACATTGGCAGTACCGGTTACATTTACATCGTAAAAATCGGTTTCATTTTTACACCACATTTTGGCCATAGCAGCGGTATGATAAACCTGGGCACAACCTTTCATGGCTATTTCTAAACTTTTAATATCTAAAATATCGCCTTTTACAAAGTGGATATTGCGGTGCCTGATGAGATAAGGATGCTGGGTATCGCGACAAAGTGCTACTACATCATGTCCCGTTTCGGCAAGACTAAGGCAAAGTTTACGCCCGATAAAACCTGAAGCTCCGGTTACCAAAACCCTGAGGTATTTATGATTAATAGCTTCCATATTAAACGAGCTCCATTTTTATGGTGTACAATGAATGGTTAACCACTACCAGTTTACAAATTCCGTTTTCGAAATAATAATCATTATAGTTACCATCGGGCAAATTAACGCGATATTGGTGTGCTGCTTGTTTTTTAATGGGCAAAAAACACTGAAAATTATCTGAATATACCTGACTGACAGCAACTGGCTCGGTGGTGTAAAGGAGCATCATGTTATAGGCAATAGATTGGTTTAAGCTGTTAAATTTATTACCTGCTTGCAACTGGTAAACATCATTTTGAAAAGTGGTTTTCTTCCGTTCTTTTGCTTTGCCGTTAACGATACGACTTACATCGGACGAGATTAAGCGGCCATTTTTAAAATGAGCCAGATCTTCGGTCTGCACATCAATTTTGAACACAAAGCGGGTGCTTACCAACGAAGTAATTTTGAGATAAGTATTTTCGCCATCGGTATTTTGATTGAACGCAAGTTTCCCGATAACTTCGCCATTGCGCTTAATTTGATAAATCTGGGTAAGCTTATGCGCAAAGGCAGAAAAATTTAAGGCGATGAGTAAAATCGCGAGCGTTGCAGGTTTAGCGAATGGAGTAACGCTGTTTAAATTGCTTTTTTTGTTTATCCTTGGCAGAAGGTATTTCTTACACAGCCAAATTATTAATGCTGGAATCATATTTTCTCTATTTTTAGAGCTAATACAACTCAAAAGGTTTTTACCCCTATGCCGAATTTATTTTTTTTGCATTGGGTTTAAGCCCAATGCTCATTGCAGGACAAACATTAAAATTGGTAAAAATCCTATTCGGTAGCAGGCTTTTCTTCTTCCTCATCTACAGGCACTTCTACCGTTGGATCGGTAATAATTTCGGCATTGCCATCATTGTCTTTTTTGGCAAAAAGAATGGGATAAAGCATCCATAAAGCACCAACCATAACCAATACCCCGGCCAGCATTTGTACGTAACGGCTACCACTTACATCATTACTTTCTAAAACCTTATAGGCAATGTAGGTAAGTATGCCTAAGACAAGTACCCAAACTGCTTTCTGTAACTTTAAGAGCCTGATCATGAATTATCTTTTTTTAAGTTTTATGATATGTACTAGAACAAAGATTAACCCAATTAGTTCGAGCAGGCCGCAGAAATAAAAAGCATAAAGCACAAAATCGCGGTTTAAAGGGTTTATTACCGCAACAATTGGTAAGGCAATTACGGCCACCACCATCATTGCAAGCCCTATATTAAATAATTTCACATTAAAAGTATTTACATCAAAACTACCAAAATCCGCTCAATTCTGTTAACTTTGCAACCTTTAATTTTTTGAGGTACTTGATTGATGTATAGCGAATTTAAACAATTGGATCTTGCCAAAATAGGGCAAGAAATACTGGATTTCTGGAAAAAGGAAAATATCTTTGAAAAAAGCATTTCATCCCGCCCAAAATCTAATCCGTTTACTTTTTACGAAGGTCCACCTTCTGCCAATGGCATGCCGGGGATTCACCACGTAATGGCGCGAGCGATTAAGGATATTTTTTGCCGTTATAAAACAATTAAAGGTTATCAGGTTAAGAGAAAAGCTGGTTGGGATACTCATGGCCTGCCGGTTGAACTGGGGACCGAAAAAGAATTGGGCATTACTAAAGAAGATATCGGTAAAACAATCTCAATCGAAGACTATAATGAGGCTTGTAAAAAAACGGTAATGCGTTACACAGATGTGTGGAACGATTTAACCGAAAAAATGGGCTATTGGGTAGATATGGATGATCCATACATTACCTACAAGTCTAAATACATGGAATCGGTGTGGTGGCTTTTAAAACAGATTTACGACAAAGGATTAATTTACAAAGGTTACACCATCCAACCCTATTCGCCAAAGGCGGGGACTGGTTTGAGTTCGCATGAGGTAAATCAACCAGGGGCTTACCGCGATGTTACAGATACCACTATTGTTGCCCAGTTTAAAGCGCTGGTTGATACGCTGCCAACTTTTTTACAAGGATTTGGCGATATCTACTTATTAGCATGGACTACAACTCCATGGACTTTACCATCGAACACCGCTTTAACCGTTGGACCAAAAATCGACTATGTTTTAGTTAAAACTTTTAACCAGTATACCTTTTTGCCAACGAATGTAATTTTGGCGAAAAATCTGGTTGGCAAACAATTTAGCAAAGTTTTCTTTGAAAGCAGTGAAGCTGAAGATTTTGCAAACTTTAAAGCTGGCGATAAGAAAGTACCTTATCAGATTCTGGCTGAATGTAAAGGGTCGGAGCTGGTTGGAATTAAGTATGAACAACTTTTAACCTACGCATTACCTTCTCAAAATGCTGAAAATGCTTTCAGGGTAATCTCAGGAGATTTTGTAACTACTGAAGATGGTACTGGTATTGTACATACTGCACCTACCTTTGGTGCAGATGATGCTAAAGTTGCCAAAGAAGCTATCCCTGAGGTGCCACCAATGCTGGTATTAGATGATAATGATATTTTGGTTCCACTTGTTGATTTACAGGGCAAATTTACCAAACATGTTGGCCCATTTGCAGGTAAATACGTAAAAAACGAATATTACAATGCCGGCGAAGCACCTGAGAAATCAGTTGATGTAGAAATCGCTATTTTATTAAAAGAAGAAAATAAGGCTTTTAAAGTAGAGAAATATGTTCACAGTTACCCGCACAGCTGGAGAACTGATGAGCCTCTTTTATATTATCCATTAGATTCGTGGTTCATTAAAGTAACTGATGTTAAAGACAGAATGTTCGACTTGAATGAAACCATTAACTGGAAACCAAAATCAACCGGTGAAGGCCGTTTCGGAAACTGGCTAAAAAATGCCAACGACTGGAACTTATCCCGCTCAAGATATTGGGGAATACCATTGCCAATCTGGAGAACTGAGGACAAAAAAGAAGAAGTATTAATTGGTTCGGTTGAAGAACTTTACAATGCCATTGAAAAATCAATAGCAGCTGGTTTCCAAAAAGAAAATCCGTTTAAAGGATTTGAAATCGGAAACATGTCTGAAGAGAACTATGACCTGATTGACCTGCATAAAAATGTAGTTGACGGGATTATTTTAGTATCTCCATCGGGTAAACCCATGCAACGCGAAAGCGATTTAATTGATGTTTGGTTTGACTCGGGCGCTATGCCTTACGCACAATGGCACTACCCTTTCGAAAACAAAGAGACTATTGATGGAAATGAAGATTTCCCCGCAGATTTTATTGCCGAGGGTGTAGATCAAACCCGTGGTTGGTTTTATACCTTGCATGCTATTTCTACGCTTGTTTTTGATAAGGTAGCCTACAAAAACGTAGTTTCGAATGGACTGGTATTGGACAAAAACGGGCAAAAAATGTCTAAACGTTTAGGCAATGCTGCTGATCCGTTCCAAACCATTAACGAATATGGTGCCGATGCAACGCGTTGGTACATGATTTCGAACGCAAATCCGTGGGATAACTTAAAATTTGATATTGATGGCATTGTTGAAGTGCGCCGTAAATTCTTCGGTACCCTTTACAACACCTATGCTTTTTTTGCACTCTATGCCAACATTGATAAATTTGAGATTAACAAAAACAATTTAAGCAAAGTTGAAGACCGCACGGAGTTAGACCGCTGGATTTTATCGTTATTGCAAAACCTGATCAACGAAGTTGATGAAAGCTACAATACGTACGAGCCTACCAAAGCTACACGCGCTATCCAAGCCTTTGTTGATGAGCATTTGAGTAACTGGTACATCAGGTTAAGTCGCCGCCGTTTCTGGAAAGGCGAAATGACCGAAGATAAACGCGCAGCTTACGAAACGCTTTATACCTGTTTAGAAACCCTGGCCCAATTAATGAGTCCGGTGGCACCATTCTTTGCCGATTGGTTGTACAGAAACCTGAGTGTTACTGATGCACAAGCGGCACAATCAGTACACTTAACGTTATGGAAAGAAGCCGATCAAAGCCTGATCGACAATGCCCTGAACGAAAGAATGCTTTATGCACAGGATATTTCGTCGATGGTTTTATCGCTGCGTAAAAAATCAGGCATTAACGTACGTCAGCCTTTAGAGAAAATCTTAATCCCATCGTTAAATGGCGATTTCGAACAAAAAATCTCAAAAGTTGCCGATTATATCCTTTCAGAAACCAATGTGAAGCACATCGAATTTATTACCGATACCCACGGCATTGTGAAGAAAAAACTGAAAGCCAACTTCAAATCTTTAGGTAAAAAGGTGGGTAAGGATATGGGCACGGTTAAAGAAGCTTTGGAAAATGCTAATCAGGATGATATTCAACGTTTAGAAGTTGATGGCTTTATTATTGTAGTTGGAAGCAATGAACAGGATTATACCATTAATTTAAACGATGATGTAGAAATTTTTGCAGAAGATATTCCGGGATGGCAGGTAACTAACCTGGGCAGTTTAACAGTAGCCCTCGATGTAACCATTACAGAAGAGCTGAAACAGGAAGGTATTTCGCGCGAGCTGGTTAACCGTATCCAGAATTTACGTAAGGAACTGAACTTTGAGGTAACCGACAGGATTAAAGTTTCGTTACAAAATGATAACTTGGTGGCCAATGCTGTTGCAGGTAATAAAGCCTACATTTGCGACGAAATATTAGCAGATACACTAGAATTAACAGATACTGTAAATAATGCAAACAAAATCGTTATTGATGATGTTGAGTTAAGCATTTCGGTAACTAAAATATAAATCCATATATTAGAAAACTAAATTACAAACATGGAAAACAGTAATAAAACGCGCTACTCAGACAGTGAACTTCAGGAATTTAAAGAATTAATTCAAGATAAATTACGCAGTTCTAAAGAGGAACTTAATGCATTAACTGCATCTTTGAGCAATCCTAATGCTAATGGTACAGAAGATACTTCAGGTGCTTACAAAACACTGGAAGACGGTTCGGCAACGATGGAAAAAGAGCAGATCAATCAGTTGGCTGCCCGTCAGAAAAAATTTATAGATAACCTGGAGAATGCCCTGGTACGTATTGAAAACAAAACGTATGGTATTTGCCGCGAAACAGGTAAACTGATCCAGAAAGAACGTTTACGCGCTGTGCCACATGCTACTTTAAGTATGGAAGCTAAATTAAAGCAGGGTTAATGAAAGGCTATACAAAACCTTTAATTGTTATCTTTTTGGTTTTATTGGCCGATCAGCTGATTAAAACCTGGGTAAAAACACACATGTACCTTGGGCAGGAGTTCCACATTATCGGAAAATGGTGTATTATCCATTTCACCGAAAACAACGGAATGGCCTTCGGAATGGAATTTGGCGGCGAGTTTGGTAAACTGGCTTTATCACTTTTCCGCATTGCGGCGGTAGGTGGTATTGGCTATGGCTTACACTATTTAATTAAACATAAATATCACCGCGGGTTGATCTCGAATGTGGCATTAATTTTTTCGGGTGCATTGGGAAACATCATCGATTCGGTTTTTTATGGCAAAATTTATGGCTACGAAAGCTGGTTCCACGGCCGTGTGGTAGACATGTTCTATTTCCCGATTGCCGAAGGACATTTCCCGAGCTGGTTACCAATTTGGGGAGGCGAAGAGTTTGTTTTCTTCAGACCGGTTTTTAACCTTGCTGATGCAGCCATTTCAGTTGGGGTGATATTGATCCTGATCTTTCAGAAAAACTACTTTAAAGAAGATGTAAAGGATGATGTAAGCATTAACAGTGAAATTGTAGAGGATTAATACTCCCCTATCGTCATGCTGAACTTGTTTCAGCATCTCAAAACTTTAAGATAAACATACAAAGCCCATTTCTTAACCGAGATGGGCTTTTTTTTTTGCAAAACCGTGATTGCTTCCCTACCGGTCGGTGACTCACCGACCGGCGCCTATCTCTCACAGAGATTTTCCATATCAGTAGGTTTGTCGCACCAACCCACCCCAGATACATTAACTGTTCTATAGGTTGGTTTCGCACCGACCGACTCCAGACACATTAACAATAGGTTTATTAACTTTGTCAACAACAATTCGCGTGCAATGATCAACTTCCTCAACATATCCTATCTCCAATCCGGAAACGAAAAGCAACAGCAAGCTTATCAGGTTTTGACTGAGCACCAGATCATGCAAAAATTGGCAGCCTTTACCCCTGTTTTGGCGGGCACCATCCCGATTAATATCGATATTGAAAGCAGCGATCTGGATATCATTTGCTACGTGCAGGATAAAACAGCATTTACAAAAACAATAACCGATCTATTCCAAAACGAAAAAGGATTTAAAATTACAGAGAATCCAACCATTCAATCTATCAAAGCCAATTTCTTTATGGCTGGGTTTGAGTTCGAAATTTTTGGCCAGGCCATACCAACAATACAGCAAAATGCTTACAGGCACATGGTAATAGAACATCGAATCTTATTGGAAAGGGGTAAAATTTTCAGGCAGGAAATCATTAGGTTGAAAAATCAGGGCATTAAAACTGAGCCAGCCTTTGCACAACTGCTGGGTATTGCAGGAAATGCTTATGAGGAATTATTGAAATTAGCATCGACTGTTGAACACAGTGAAGGATTTAATATTGAAACATAGTCCTCGTTTGCAACGAGGATTAACGAGATTCGCATTTGTAATGCGGCACCTAAAACAACAATCAATGTGGCGATTAAATCGCCATCCTCAGTCATCCTCGTTATTCTAAAGGAATCACTTTGTGACAAACGAGGACGATAAAGAGTCTTTGACTCGTCCCATTTATTGAGTTTGAAAACTCAAATCCATTCCCCATCCGTAGAAACGCTACGCTTAACTCTACGGACAGGATATCGCTTTAAAATCTTATATTTGAAATAACCAAAACCAAATATAGCTATGAAATTATACACCATCCTACTCCTGTTCATTACATTTAACTTCTCTGCATTAGCCCAAAAAAGCCTTTTTAATGGCAAAGATTTAAAAGGCTGGCATGTAGACGTACCTGCAATGGACAAAAAACCAGACACCATTAATCCATTTATTGTACGCAATGGCATGCTGGTAAGTTTAGGTACACCGGGTGGACATTTAATAACCGATAAAACTTACAAAAACTACCAGTTAACCGTACAATACCGTTTTGCGGGTAAACCAGGCAATTGTGGTGTTTTAGTGCACGCCTCCACACCGAGAGCTTTGTATGGCATGTTCCCAAAATCGCTGGAAGTGCAAATGCAACACAAAGATGCCGGCGATTTTTGGTGCATTGAAGAAGACATTACGGTACCTGATATGGTTACCAGACGCGGACCAAAAGAGAACTGGGGTGTAAACGGTGATAAACTGCGCCGCATTAAAAACTTAACCGATGATAGCGAAAAACCACTTGGCGAATGGAACACCATGATTATTCAATGTTTAAACAATGAAGTTAAAGTTTGGGTAAATGGCGCATTGGTAAACGATGGCACCAATTGTACGGTAAGCAGCGGCCAGATTGCTTTACAGGCAGAAGGCAGTGAGGTAGAGTTTAAGCAACTGGATATTAAACCTATTAAGGAATTATCGAAATAGAGAATCGTCATTTCGAGCGGAGGGCAACGCAGTCGAGAAATCTGTATAAATAGATTTCTCCATTTCGCCACCGGGGGAAACCGGCTGGCTTCAGTCGAAATGACGACCACAGAAAGGCTGTCTCTCACATTGATTTTTATACAAATAAATTACCCCCCAGGATGACATTCGTATTTTGGAAAGTTAAACGTTAATTTCATTTTTAAAACAAAAAAAGAAGTCAAGTTTTTATAGCATAGTGGCCATTAAAACTTGACTTCTTTTATATAGGATAGTGATCTCCTTAAGAAATTAAACCCCGTTAGTCGGGATTTGTAATCCCGATTATTGAACTAAGGATTTGTAATCCTTAACAACAGATACTCACTGCAAAGCCAATGAGGTTATTAGGCTGATCCTCCCGATGAAAATCGAGACAAGTAGTCAAAAATGCTTTACTCAGTGTTTTGGGCAACCCCCGTTAGTCGGGATTTGTAATCCCGATTATTGAACTAAGGATTTTTAATCCTTAACAACAGATACTCACTGCGAAGCCAATGAAGTTATTAGGCTGATCCTCCCGATGAAAATCGAGACAAGTAGTCAAAAATGCTTTACTCAGTGTTTTAGGCAGCTCCTTCGACAGGCTTAGGATGACATTCCTATTTTACGTTAATTTCATTTTTTAAAACAAAAAAAGAAGTCAAGTTTTATAGCAGAGTGGCTATTAAAACTTGACTTCTTTTATATAGGATAGCGATCTCCTTAAGAGATTAAACGCCTAGTAACAATCTAGCCGGATCTTCTAATAATTGTTTCACACGAACTAAGAAACCAACTGACTCGCGTCCGTCAATAATTCTGTGATCGTAAGATAAAGCTACGTACATCATCGGACGGATTACTACTTCACCTTTTTCGGCAACCGGACGTTCAACAATGTTGTGCATACCTAAAATAGCCGATTGTGGTGCATTGATAATCGGAGTCGACATCATTGAACCAAATACGCCACCGTTGGTGATGGTAAATGTTCCACCAGTCATTTCTTCGATAGTTAATTTGCTATCGCGTGCTTTTAAAGCCAGCTCTAATACCGATTTTTCAATCTGTGCTAAAGTCATGCTTTCTGCATTACGTATTACCGGAACCACCAAACCTTTTGGCGCAGAAACAGCAATAGAAATATCAGCAAAATCGTTATAAACCAATTCTTCGCCTTCAATACGACCGTTTACAGCAGGGAAATCTTTTAAAGCTTCGGTTACCGCTTTAGTGAAAAAGCTCATAAAACCTAAACCAACACCAAATTTCTCTTTAAACTGATCTTTATATTTTCCGCGTAAATCCATAATTGGTTTCATGTTAACCTCGTTAAAGGTGGTTAACATTGCGGTTTCATTTTTAACAGCAACCAAACGTTTTGCAACTGTTCTACGTAATGGCGACATTTTTTCGCGACGCTCGCCACGGCTACCAGCCGGAGCTGCAGCAGCAACAGGTGCACTGGCTTTTGGTGCCTCAGCTTTTTTACCAGCTTCAGCCTTAACAGCATCATCTTTGGTTATACGGCCATCAACACCAGTACCTTTTACAGCAGATGCATCGATACCTTTTTCGGCAAGGATTTTACCCGCAGCAGGTGAAGGAGTACCACTTGCATAAGAGTCTTTAGTCGGTAGTCCTGAGTCTTGAGTCTTTGAAGCCTCAGCTACCGCAACCGGAGCTTGCGCATCAGACTTAGGACTTTCGACTTCTGACTTAGGACTAGCAACTGCACCACCGTCTTCAATTTTACAAACTACTGCACCAATGGCTAAAGTATCGCCTTCGGCTGCTATGGTTTTTAAAGTTCCAGCTTGTTCTGCGGTTAATTCGAATGTAGCCTTATCCGATTCTAATTCGGCTATTACTTCATCCATTTCAACAACATCGCCATCGTTTTTTATCCAACGTGATAAAACAACTTCGGTTATCGACTCACCAACAGGTGGAACTTTTATCTCTAAACTCATTTTTTGTAATGTTATGTTTTTTATTGTTAAAGGTTAAATGTTGTAAGGTTGAAATGTTCAGAGTGTTTAACCTTTCCACCTTCAGCCTTCCAACCTTCTACCTTTTTCTTGTTTTTAATTGTTACATGTTGTAAGGTTGAAATGTTCAGGATTTCTAACCTTACACCTTCTGCCTTCCAACCCTCCACCCTTTATTTTTCTAATGATCAAATTTCAATAATCAATTATCAAGACCTAACGCAATGCCCTAAACGCTTAGCGCCATGCCTTTAATCGATTTGAACTAATTTTTTGGTTGCTTTTTTTGCAATGTCCTTCACGTCCTCTGTTACCGGAATTTCTAAAGCCTTGGCTAAAATATAAGCTTGCTGGTTAGCATGTTGTTTTGCAAAACCTGTTGCAGTACTGCTGCTCTCTCTTCTCGAAATTACATCGATACCTTTTAAAGCAGTTTTGTACAACTTGCGGAACAAGTATGGCCATGCACCCATATTTTCTGGCTCTTCCTGTACCCAGAAAATTTCTTTGGCATTTTTATATTTTTTCTGGATGGCTTCCATCTGATCAACTGGTGTAGGATACAATTGTTCTACACGAACAATAGCTACATGTTTCAATTTATCAGCTTGTTGTTTCTCCAGTAATTCGTAGTAAATTTTACCGCTACAGAAAACCACACGGCTTACATCGGCAACTTTAACATTTACATCATCAATTACCTCTTTAAAGCCACCTTCGGTAAATTCTTCTAATTTAGAAACACAGGCCGGATGACGCAATAAACTTTTTGGTGTAAATACGACCAAAGGTTTACGGAAATCGCGTTTAAACTGGCGACGTAAAACGTGGAAGAAGTTAGCCGGAGTAGAACAGTTTACTACCTGCATGTTATAATCGGCGCAAAGCTCCATAAAACGCTCAATACGTGCTGATGAGTGCTCTGGTCCTTGCCCTTCGTAACCATGAGGCAATAACATTACCAAACCGTTTTCGCGCTGCCACTTGGTTTCGGCACTGGCAATATACTGATCGACAACAATCTGCGCACCGTTAAAGAAATCGCCAAATTGTGCTTCCCAGATGGTTAAAGCATTCGGGTTAGCCATGGCATAGCCATATTCGAAACCTAAAACGCCATACTCTGACAAGTGCGAGTTGTAAATATCAAATGCAGCCTGTTGATCAGAAATGTTAGCCAATGGTACGTATTCTTCCTCGCTGTCTTCGAGTGTTAAAACTGCATGACGGTGAGAGAAAGTACCACGTTCTACATCCTGACCACTTAAACGAACACGTTTGCCTTCTGATAACAAAGTACCATAAGCCATTTGCTCGCCCATTGCCCAATCGAAAACATGCGTTTCGTTAACCATTTTGGTACGCTCGGCAAATAGTTTTTCGATTTTTTTGAAGAACTTTTTATTCGATGGTAAAGTGGTAATGCGTTTACCAATTTCCAATAAAGTTGTTTTTTTAACTGCCGTAACCGGAGAAACCTCGAAATCTTTAGGTGTAGCCATCCGTAAATCGGCCCAGGCACCACCAAATTTAACTTCGGTATTCGCGGCAACAAATGCTTTGGCTTCGTTTAAACGTTCCTGCAAAATACCACGGAAATCTTTTTCCATTTCTTTTGCCAAACCTGCTTCTAACGAACCTTCTTTGGTTAACTGCTCGATATAAATTTCCCTTGGGTTAGGATGTTTTTCAATAGTTTTGTACAATAAAGGCTGCGTAAATTTAGGCTCATCAGACTCATTGTGACCGAAACGACGGTAGCAAAGGATATCAATGAAAACGTCGTTTTTATATTTCTGACGGTATTCCATCGCCAGGTTAATGGCATACACCAAAGCTTCAGGATCATCGCCATTTACGTGAAAAACAGGTGATAAAGTTACCTTAGCAATATCGGTACAGTAAGTACTTGTACGTGCATCTTTATAGTTGGTAGTAAAACCAATCTGGTTGTTAATTACCAGGTGAATGGTACCACCGGTTTTATAACCTTCCAAACCAGCCATCTGGATTACTTCGTAAACAATACCTTGGCCGGCAACCGACGCATCACCATGGATTAAAATAGGTGCTAAACGGCTATTGTCGCCGCCATATTTAAAGTCGATTTTAGAACGGCTCATGCCTTCTACCACACCATCAACAGTTTCTAAGTGTGATGGATTTGGGCATAAGCTTAAGTGAACGCTCTTACCCGAAACCGTAGCTACATCGGTAGAATAACCTAAATGGTATTTTACGTCACCACCAAACGGGGTATCCGGGTTGTAGCTTTTACCTTCAAACTCGGCAAAAATGTCTTTATAGGTTTTTTGCATGATATTGGCCAGCACGTTTAAACGACCGCGGTGAGCCATACCAATTACAAACTCTTCAATGCCCAGTTCTGCACCTTTTTCAATTACCGAATCCAATGCCGGGATTAAAGCTTCTGCTCCTTCTAACGAGAAACGTTTTTGACCTAAAAACTTTGTTCCCAGAAAATTTTCGAAACTTACCGCTTCGTTTAATTTACGGAGGATGCGTTTTTTCTCTTCGATTGAGAAGTTAGGCGTATTACGTACACTTTCCATTTTTTGCTGAATCCAGTTCAACACTTCAGGTGTACGTAAAAATTTATATTCGGCACCTATTGAGTGCGTGTAAGTTTGTTTTAAAACCGCAACAATATCTTTCAGCTTTGCTGCACCAATACCAATTTCAACACCAGAGTTGAAAACGGTTTCCAAATCAGCATCAGAAAGGCCGAAATTAGAAAGCTCTAAAGTTGGTAAATGTTTGCGTCTTTCGCGTACCGGGTTGGTATGCGTAAATAAGTGACCGCGGCTACGGTAGCCATCAATCAGGTTAAGCACATTAACCTCTTTTAAAAATTGTTCCGGAGTTTCTACGGTTACTGCGGTGGCTTCAGATCCTCTTCCAAAATCGAAACCTTCAAAAAACTTTTGCCAACCAAATTCAACTGATTCAGGATCCTGCTGATACGACTGATATAAAGCATCTATATATTCGGCATTTGCGCCGTTAAGATAAGATAAACTACCCATTATTAACTATTTACTATAAGCATTACAAAATTAGAATTTTACCTTACATTTTTGGCAAAAAACCACATTAAAAATAAGAATAACTGAATTTTTAATAATTGATTTATTGAAAGATATATCCCAAACCACAATCAATGGTCAAAGAAATACACTAAGTCATTCAATCTACCTAAAAACCAATGCTCCTCTCCTCACAACTATGATGCCCAAGTGGTGGCATAATTGCCTTTTGGGTCGAGATTTTTAATGTTTTTATCGAGATCGAAAACACTTTTCGATTTTTGATCGTTACCTACCCCTGCCACGTTGGCCCAATTGCCCCAGTTACTTGCCGGATTGTAATCGATCAGTTTTTCTTCAAAATAAGCGGCTCCAAAAACCCAGCTTACTTCTAAATTATTAATCAGATACAGGGCTGCCGTTTGGCGGGCAATGTTCGAAATAAAACCAGTTTGGTTTAACTCCGTCATTACCGCATCAACTACCGCAAAACCAGTTTGCCCGTTACGCCATTTGTTAAAATTCTCCTGTTCGTTTGCCACATCAACCAAACCCTGGCTTCCAAAACCATCCGGATTGAAAAAGGTATTGCCATATTTCTTAAACATGAAACGGAAATAGTCTCTCCACAACAATCCCAATAAAATATGGTTAAACATGGCTTTGGTATTGGGTACACCTTCCATTTTTTTAATTTCCCAGTACACCTTACGCGGCGATAAACTGCCCATAGCCAACCAGGCCGATAATTTCGACGCTAAAATTAAATTCTTGGTAGTGGCAGCCTGTTGCATGGCCACAATAACCTTTTGTAAATGCACCAATCCTTCGGCTTCGCCACCGGCAAATTCGAAATCAGCACGCTGGTCTTTTTCCTGTGGTAAAAGGTTAAGGTCGGACATTGATGGCAAAGTACCCCAATCAATTACCTCGGCTACGTTGATGCGATCGGGTGCAGCAAAGCAAGGTTTAATGATCGAATCGCGTTCAATTTTCTTTTTAAACTGGTTAAATGCATCGGGGATATCTTTTATCGGAAAAGGTAAATCTTCTTTATTATATAAGGTATGGCCAATAAAGTGTTTCAGGTTAATGCGCAGTTTCCACAGGGCGTTTTCAACCAGTGTAGATACATGCGTTTCTTCGCGGGCTACCTCGCGGTGGTGGTACACTTCAGTAATTTCGTACTCCTGCACCAATTGCGGAATAATATCTTCGGGGTTACCCGCAGCAATGAGTAAATTGCCGCCTATTTGTTTTAAGGAGGCACGTAAGCCTAAAACGCTTTCTAAAATGAACTGCGCCCTGATGTTGCCGGTTTTGAGGGTACCGTATTTTGTTTCGCCAAACAAGCGGTGATCTAAAATATAAACGGGCAAAATCGAATCGGATTTAGCAATCGCTTCAACCAACATTTCATTATCATGTAGGCGAAGATCGTTTCTAAACCAGACTAAAATTTTTTTGGACATCTTTTAAGGAAAAGGAGTATAAGAACGCGTTTACAAATTTATTTTATTTTTCCACTTCATCAAACCCTTAAACAATTCTTTACAAACAGGTAACAAAAGGATCATCAGCCTTTTAATCTCGTTTTAATCTCTGTGCAAAAAACCCTTTTGTATCTTTGGTGTTTTAAAATCATGGCAAAGAAAATACTGATTACGGGCGCTTCCGGACTAGTTGGCACTGCACTAAAAAAACATTTGCAGGCAAAGGGTTACGAAGTGAATACACTCTCGCGAAAAAGCAGCAAAGATCCAAATAATTTTACCTGGGATGTTTACAAAGGAACGATTGATACCAATTGTATTACCGGAGTTGATGCGGTGGTACATTTAGCTGGCGAGGCCGTTGCCGATAAAAAATGGACGCCAGAACGTAAGCAACAGATTATCGATAGTCGCGTAAAATCTACCGAACTCCTTTTTAACACCATAAAATCAAACCCCAACCACCAAATCAAATGTTTTGTATCCTCATCAGCAGTAGGCTATTATGGCGATTGCGGCGATGAAATACTCACGGAAGAAAGCCAAAACGGTTACGGTTTCTTAGCCGAATGTTGCAAACTTTGGGAAGATGCCGTAGATGAAGGTAAAAAACTGAGCCTGCGCATTGTTAAATTGCGCACCGGCATTGTGTTGAGCACCGAGGGAGGCGCATTGCCGCAGCTCGCCCAACCTATTAAGCTATTTGCCGGGGCAGCTTTGGGCACCGGTAAACAATGGACGCCATGGCTGCACATTGATGATATGGTTGAAATGTATATCGAAGCGATTGAAAGCCCCAAAATGGAAGGCAATTACAATGCCTGTGCGTCTTTTCCGGTTACCAACAAGGCGCTTACCAAAGCCATAGCCAAACACCTGCACCGGCCTGTTTGGCCAATCAACGTGCCTAAAGTAGTATTAAATTTATTATTGGGCGAACGCACAGAGGCGGTTTTAATGAGCAGCAATACTTCTGCACAGAAAATTCTGGATGCTGGTTTTAAATTCAGGTATACGCATTTAGATGAGGCACTTAAGGCGCTTTACGGGCGTTAATGTACTTATTTTAGCCGCTGAGGCGCGGAAACACGGAGGGAATTGAATCCTCAGAAAGTAATAGTAGACTTTTTTGAATACAATATTTAATGACCAGTATCTAATAATTATGTTTAACTGCATTAAAACATAATTATATGTGCAGTAACTGTATTATTTAATTGAAACAATAGGAATAGGTCCTTGACGTATGTCCATTATAAGAAATAAGAACTTGGCAAAAACAGCCAACACCACTTGTACAGATTCTACAACGGTGTATATTTGCAACAGCAGTGGTGCTAAAAAATATCACCTTAAAGAAAACTGCAAAGGGCTGAGCACCTGCCAGCATAAAATTTTAAAAATAACATTGGAAAAGGCGAAAACCGACGGAAAAACATTGTGTGGATGGGAAGATTAATTTTACTGGGTTTTATTTTATGTTTTCATCCGCTCCTTTGCACCCAGCAGGTTGTATATGCTAAACCCAACGATTTAAAGAAAAGGACTTTCACTGCAAAAGTAATCCGGGTTATGGATGGCGATACGATGGAAATCCTGTACGAGCAAAGGCCAACCAAAGTACGTTTGGCACATATAGATTGTCCGGAGAAAAGAGGCAGGCAACCTTTTGGCAACAATGCAAAAAAAGCCCTATCTGATTTGTGTTTCGGACAAAATGTAACGGTTTACGCCGAAAAGTACGACCGCTACCGCCGCCTGATTGCTGTAGTGATTAACAATAAAAAACAAGTAGTAAACCAGGAAATGATTAAACAAGGCATGGCCTGGCACTTTAAAAAATATTCTACCGATCCTGTTTATGCCCAGTTGGAAATCGCAGCCCGAAAAAACAGGGTGGGATTATGGAGAGAAACGAACCCCACGCCGCCCTGGGAATGGCGAAAATCGAAACACAATACCCCGCTCACAGCAATTATTTCGAAATAAAAGGAGTAAGAAATAAACGAGCATTGTAATTTGCTGTTATTACCTTTGAGCAACATCCTTTTTATATGAAGAAAGCCATCTCCATCTTTTGGTTCCGCCGCGATTTACGTTTAACGGATAATGCCGGATTTTACCACGCACTAAAAAGAGGCCACCCGGTTTTACCGCTGTTTATTTTCGACAAAAACATTCTCGATAAACTACCGGAAGATGATGCGCGCGTAACCTTCATTTACCAAACGATTGAAGATTTAAAAAAGGACCTGCAGAAACAAGGTTCTGACCTGCTGGTTAAATATGGTAAGCCAGAAAAAATCTGGAGCGAAATTTTAACTGAATATGAAGTAGCAGCGGTTTACACCAATCACGATTACGAACCTTACGCCCGCGAACGCGATGATAATATGGCTGAGTTTTTAACCAGCGAAAAAATTGCGTTTAAAACCTATAAAGACCAGGTCATTTTTGAAAAAGGCGAAATTTTAAAAGCGGATAAAACTCCTTATACCGTTTTCACTCCTTTTTACAAACAGTGGCATGCCAAATTAAATTCCTTTTATACCAAAGCCTACCCCACCCAAAAATATTATAAAAACCTGTTGCCTGGCAAAAATCTCGCCTTACCTCCGTTAAAGGAGATGGGTTTCGAGAAAAGCAAGCTTGACTTTCCGAAGCTCAGCTATCATAGTAAACTGGATAACTACGCCAAAGAACGCGATTTCCCGGCTATAGATGGCACCACGCATATTGGTTTACACTTGCGTTTTGGTACATTAAGCATCCGTAAGGCGGTACGCGATGCTATTGAAGCGAAATCGGATGTTTGGCTATCTGAATTGGCCTGGCGCGAATTTTACATGACCATTCTTTGGCATTTCCCCTACTCGGCAACCGATTCTTTTAAAAAACAATACGATAAAATTAAATGGCGCAACAACGAGGATGAATTTAAGGCCTGGTGCGAAGGCAATACGGGCTACCCGATTGTCGATGCAGGCATGCGGCAGTTGAACCAAACCGGCTGGATGCATAACCGCGTGCGCATGGTAGTGGCGAGCTTTTTAACCAAACACCTCCTTATCGACTGGCGCTGGGGCGAAACCTATTTTGCCGAAAAACTGTTAGATTACGAAATGGCCAGCAATGTTGGTGGCTGGCAATGGGCAGCAGGCTCAGGTAACGATGCGGCTCCCTATTTCAGGGTGTTTAACCCCGAGCTACAAACCAAAAAATTTGACCCGAAACTGGAATATATTAAAAAATGGGTGCCCGAATTTGGCACAAAAAAATATGCCCAACCAATAGTTGAGCATACTTTTGCAAGGGAAAGGGTTTTAAAAGTTTTTAAAGAGGCTTTGAATTAGTTAACATTGAATGAAGGTGCATTAGGTACTCCACCAGTAAAGAAACGCCCTGTACCAGAAATTCCATTAGCTGTGCCACGCTTGACTCCTAGATCAATTATGATGGGTCCTGTTGCATTTTCAATACTATAGCTTGGCAGGTTATAATTATATTGTTCTGGATTTGCTAAGGGTGGAAAAAAGCCAAAAAAATTGTAATTTAAGTTATTAAAATAATAATCTGTTTCATTCGTTCTCCAACCGCCAAATGTTCTCTTTAATTCTTGTCTAGACGAAAAATAATACCTAAAAGAGGAACCATTTGATTCTGATACAGGAGTGCTTTCCACCCATAAATCAACAAATAACCTTCTTTTGCCATCTTCATTATAGTATAATTCAGACTTTACGGCTGAGGTAGTTGTTTCTGCTTCAGTTGATGCCTGCCTATTACCAGATGGAGATGTTTTAGTTGAAATGTTTGAAACAAAAATCCCTTTTGTGGAATCTGTTCGGCTAATACTATTAACCTCAACGTCACTTTTATGTTTACCTGAATAAGATATCATCCGCTGATCCTTAGTATAAACAGTTGTAATATCACCAATTTTCACTTCACCGTTTAAATTGGTAAACAATGCGGAAAGCGGAGTTCTAAATTTGTATGCCAGTGAGCTATCAGATTTTATATCTATAATTTCATTGTATTTATTCTTAAACTCATTGAAAGCTTGAATACTATTAACCTTTTCGTATTCTTTAGCAATCTCCAGATAAACATCTCTATAAGACTTAAAATTTAACAATTCTTTTGGTTTCGAATTAATACTTTCCGGTTTTAATAAAACGTTAAGTAAAGAATCAAAAGCCTTTTGATCTCTGAATTTCAGATATCCGTTCTCAATACTCACCGCATTGGTTAGAGGTTTTCTTCAGGATTTACAATAGTTGAATCCTTTTTACAAGAACTGATCGAAATAGCAGCTAAAATATGTAGTATTAAGCAGCGTAAATTAAATTTGTTTTTCATAATATAATTGTATGTTTTCACTTACCTCCCAAACATACAACTAAAAATTACGTTAAAAAAATTAAAGTCAAAAAAAATGCTCAACCAATGTTGAGCATATCTTTATATAGAAAAGAGTTTTATCTAATTTGTAACACTTACAATTTCGATATCGAAATCTAAAATCGAATTTGGAGGTACTCTGTACAATCCTGTTGTATTATCCCGGCTTCCAGAAGATTTGTAAGCTAAATCAGAAGGGACAATCATCCTAAATTTACTACCTACTTTAAATTTAGGTATCATAATCTGCCAAGCTTCGATTAGGCCAGCCAAAGCAATAGAAAAAGTACCATCAGTTGAAGAATCAAAAGTTGTTCCATCCAATAATCTGGCTGTATACTTCATTGTTACGGTGCTTTCAACACCATTAACGGCATCTCCTGTACCAACAGTATTTACAATATAATAAATTCTGCTAGGATCTTTAGTTGCAGTTAAACCTTTTGTTATTAGAAAGTTTTTTATCTTATCTTCATCAAACAACCATTGTTTACGGTATGGATAGGTTTTGATTGTAAAATCAAGATTTTCGTTAGATGGAATCGCACCAAGGCCATTTTTCCCAAAACCCAGCGAAGATGGTAATAAGACTCTGGCAGTTCCCCCTGGTTTAAGATTTAACACAGCAGTCCTTAAAGCAGGTATATTAAATTTGGTAGATGAAAGTGAAATTTGAGGATCGGTGAAGCTATTTAAATAACCAACATAAGTACCCAAATTACCATTTGGATAAGATTGAAGGTAAGTAGTTCCGTTACTTAAAGATTTTAGTGTAATATCATACAAAACAGAATCGGAGTTCAAAAACAAAGTTCCGTCAGCTGGATTGGTTACCTGAAAATAAAACCCGGTTTTATCTGGGTCTGGTACCATCGACGTTAAGTTATTCTTAGAAATATATGATTTTATAGCTGCATCATCTATACTTTGGATAGACTCATACTCTTTTTTACATGAGCTGAAAATCACTGTAGCCAGCAAAAGCGTAAATAGGCTAAGTTGAGTAAATTTGTTCATTTATTATTGTACGTCTGTAAGTGTTATGGCTAATGATTTTATACCATATAATAGGTCTAAATATTAACCACTACCCGCAAAAATAAGCTTTTAATACGGATGCTACAATTTTTAACCAATTTTAACAAATAGCGAAGCTCTTTTACTGCGCATTAGAAAGCTGGATGGTAAAATCTAATACCGAGTTGCCTGGGATTGGCCCTACTGCACTGCTTCCATAACCTAAGCCTGGTGGCACGATTAACCTGATTTCGCCTCCTTTTTGAATTTTCGGAATCCCGATTTTCCAGCCTTGGATTAATTCGGCCAGATTAAAGGTTTGTTCCTTACCACCGCCGTTATCGAAAACACTTCCGTCTAATAAACGACCTTCGTATTTAATGGTAATTTTGGTATTGGCCGGATAGGTAAAAGAACCTGTGCCTGGTTTAATGATCTGGTAATATAATCCCGAAGCATCTTTGGTTGCATTGATATTGTTCTTCTGGATAAATTCGGCAATCTGTTTTTCGGGATCTTCGTCTTTTTTACAAGCTGAAACAGTTACCATGCATAAAAAGAGTAGAGTAAGTATTCTAAGTTTAATCATGCGCGAAAATAGGGCTTTATTGTGATTGCTGCAATTATTAACCAAAAACATTGGGGTTATAACGATCGCTTTTGCTAATAAATTATATTACCAAGTCAATTTCCCATTGGTTGGAGCAATCCTAATGCGGTTGTCATAATTATTCTGTAAGATTGCTTCGTCGTTCCTCCTCGCAATGACGAATTAACGAAATCGCTAAAATAAAAAAAGGTTAAGTGCTTTATACACCTAACCCTTACCCCCTCAACCTGCTAACCTTTTACCTTAAAAAATATACTTATTAGCTTCGATTAGCTGCTGCGCTACCCTTTGGCGGGCATCTTTAACATTAAATGGCTCCATTTTGGTAAAACGGCGTAAACCAACCTGCATCATGCGCAGTTCATCGCCTTCGGCAAAGGCCCACAAAGCTTCTTTACCTGCTTTGGCAATGCCATCAACCGCTTCAACCAGGTAAATACGCAACAAATCCAACTGACCGCTAACTGCTGCTTCGCCAAGCATAGCAACCAGTTTTTCGGTTCTTAACAATGCTGATTCGGCTACATATACATAACTGGCCATATCGGCAATATTCATTAAAATTTCCTGCTCTTTGCTTAAAGTCATCATCAGTTTCTGTACCGCAGCACCGGCTACCATTAAAGTTGCTTTTTTCAGGTTAGCCAATACTTTTTTCTCTGCAGCAAACAATGTGGTGTCTTCTTCGCCAAAATCAGGGATGCTCATCAACTCGGCCGCAACTGCTGTAGCCGGAGTCATTAGATCGAGCTCACCTTTCATGGCGCGTTTCAGCATCATATCAACGGTAAGCAAACGGTTAATTTCGTTGGTGCCTTCAAAAATACGGTTAATCCGGGCATCGCGATAGGCCCTGTCCATCGGTGCATCTGCAGAGAAACCCATTCCGCCGTAAATCTGCACGCCTTCATCTACTGCATAATCTAAAGCTTCCGATCCCCATACTTTTAAAATGGCGCACTCAACGGCAAACTGCTCCACCGATTTTAACCTGGCCTTGCCCGATTCCATTCCACCGGCAACCAACTGATCGTAAGTATCGTCGATATTTTGTCCGGCACGGTAATTTGCCGAATCTACAGCATAGAGTTTAGATGCAGTTTCGGCAATTTTAAAACGAATGGCCCCATATTTCGAAATCGGGCGATCAAACTGGATCCTTTCATTAGAATAGTTGATTGCTGTACTCAATGTCGCTTTTGAAGCACCTATTGCCGCAGCCGATAGCTTGATACGACCAATATTTAAAATGTTTACGGCAATTTTAAACCCATTCTCCCTATCGCTTAACATGTTCTCTACGGGCACCGGGCAATCGTTAAAAAATACCTGGCGTGTTGATGAACCTTTGATACCCATTTTATGTTCTTCGGGGTTCATGGTAATGCCACCAAAATCTTTTTCTACAATAAATGCGGTCAGATTTTTATCATCATCGATTTTGGCGAAAACGATAAAAATATCAGCAAAACCACCATTAGTAATCCACATTTTTTGGCCGGTAATGATGTAATGTTTGCCATCTTCGCTCAGTTTGGCCTTGGTTTTACCCGAATTTGCATCCGATCCAGAGTTTGGCTCAGTTAAGCAATAAGCAGCCTTCCATTCGCCCGAACCCAGTTTAGGAATATATTTGGCCTTTTGTTCTTCGTTACCATAATACAGGATAGGTAAGGTACCAATACCAGTGTGTGCAGAAAGTGCAACGGCAAAAGAATGACCAGCACCTACCACATCGGCAACCAACATGGAAGTATTAAAATTCTTGCCAAAACCACCATATTCTTCAGGCACAGAAACACCTAAAATACCCAGCTCGCCTGCTTTGGTAAGCAATGAAGGCATTAACTCAGGGTCTTCCTGTTTATCAATTTTATCTAAATTCGGGTAAACTTCTGCTTCCAGAAAATCGCGACAGGTTTGTGCAATCATCTGCTGCTCTTCATCAAATTCTTCAGGGATAAATACTTCCTGATAAGTGGTGTCTTTAATTAAGAATTCGCCACCTTTAATTGTCTTTTTTTCAGTTGTTTCCATTGTTATAGTATCTAGTAGCAAGATTTAAGTATCAAGACATCAGTAGTAAGTATCAAGATATCAGTAGCAAGTATCAGGACAAGTTTATATCAAAAAACTCCTATTATGCAATCCAACCTTGACACTTGATACTCACATCTTAACTCCTAATACCCACATCAAATTAATTTTCTTTCCAGGGCATAAATCATCTTTTGAACTTCAGTAGTTTTTTCAATCAGATCAATAGTAAGCGGATCATCCAATAATCCCAGTCTATTTGAAATAATCACCTGAGTTTCCAGCTCAAAAGCAGAGCCCTGACTTATAGTTAAAAAATATTTAAACTGTGCACTGGTTCCCCTACCCGCTCCTTCAGCAATATTGGAGGGTATTGAAACAGAGCATCTTTTCATTTGAGAAATCAAACCATATCTCTCATCAACAGGCAAAAACGAACTAGCTTTGTAAACATCAACTGCTAAATCAATTGATTTTTGCCAAACTTTTAATTCTTTAAAATTGTGCATATATTATTAGTATTAGTGACTGAGTAATATGTCGGGATGATTTTATAAACTGGTTAATTCACCTGTTATTAAATCTTGATACTACATACTCATATCTCGATACTAATTAAAGCAACTCAAAGATTCCCGCAGCGCCTTGCCCGGTTCCTACGCACATGGTTACCATTCCGTATTTTTTATTTTGTCTTTTAAGTTCGTTCATGATTTGCACGGTGAGTTTTGCGCCGGTACAGCCCAGCGGATGGCCTAATGCAATTGCCCCACCGTTTACATTAATCACATCAGGGTTTAAATCCAGGGTTCTGATTACGGCAAGTGATTGCGAAGCAAAAGCCTCATTGAGTTCAATCAAATCGATATCTTCTTTTTTCAAACCAGCTTGTTTCAATGCTTTTGGAATGGCTTCAATCGGTCCAATGCCCATAATGCGTGGCGGTACACCTGCTACCCCATAACTCACTAATCTTGCAATTGGCTCGGCGTTTAACTCCTTCATTTTCTTTTCAGAAACCACCAACACAAAGGCAGCTCCATCTGATGTTTGGGAAGAATTACCTGCTGTTACGCTACCAACGGCATCAAAAACAGGTTTCAGTTTGGCCAGTTTATCCAGTGTAGTATCTGCGCGCGGCCCCTCATCGGTATCTACCACATAAGAACGGGTTTTCTTTTTCAGGTTGGCATCCAGGTAATTTTCATTTACGGTAATGGGCAATACACCATCTTTTAAATGACCGTTTTTGATGGCATGAACCGCCTTTTCGTGCGATTTTAGCGAAAAGGCATCCTGGTCTTCGCGGCTTACTTTATATTCTTTGGCCACTGCTTCAGCGGTTAAACCCATTCCCCAGTACCAATCGGGGTTATTTTTAGCTACTTCGGCATTGGGTACCAGTTTCCAGCCGCCAAAAGGCATCCCACTCATTACCTCTACGCCTCCTGCAATAATGCAATCGGCCATGCCTGCTTTGATTTTAGCCACTGCAGTAGCAATGGTATCTAAACCCGATGCGCAATACCGGTTAACAGTAACACCCGGAACCTTATCGGTATCCAAACCCATTAGCGAAATCATACGGGCAATATTTAATCCCTGTTCTGCCTCTGGCGTAGCGTTACCTACTATTACATCATCAATTTGTTCGTTATCTAAATTCGGAACCGAGGCCACCAGTGCCCTGATTACTTCAGCTGCTAAATCGTCGGCCCTTGTGAAACGGAATACACCGCGGGGTGCTTTACCCACTGCTGTACGGTATCCTGCTATTATATATGCTTCCATTTTTTTAGTATCTAGTAGCCAGAATCAAGTATCAAGACTTAATTCGTGCATTATTATGTTATTTATTAATTACGACGAGTATTTTTTTTTCGACAATCCGCATCTTGATACTTGATACTCATATCTCAATTTTCAATTCACTAATTCCTCAAAGGTTTCCCTTTCGTTATAATACTCTGAATCCGCTCGAGCGATTTTCTTTCGCCAGCCAGTGATAAAAATGCTTCTCTTTCCAGATCGAGTAAATATTGCTCAGTTACTTCTGTTGGAGCAGATAAATCGCCACCACACATTACATAACCAAGTTTCTCAGAGATTTTCTTATCGTGTTCGGAAATGTAATGTCCGGCGTACATGCTGTTTGCACCTGCGTACACAATACCCAAACCTTGCTTGCCTAAAACCTTGATATCATTGCGTTGAACTGGCTTGGTGTAACCAGCGTCGGCAAGCTCAATTGCTTTTGCTTTTGCATCAGCCAGTAAACGGTTGCGGTTCATCGAGATCGAGAATTTATCTTTTTGTAAATAACCCAACTCGTAAGCTTCGTAACCTGAAGTTGAAACTTTGGCCATACCAATGGTTAAAAAACGGTCTTTCAGGGCATTCTGAACAATCTGATCGTCTTTGTATTCATCAGAAGCACGCAAAGCAAACTCTTTGGTACCGCCACCACCAGGAATTACACCCACACCAAATTCTACCAGCCCCATGTAGGTTTCGGCAGAAAGTTGTACGTGATCGGCATGTAAGCTAAACTCGCAGCCACCACCCAGTGTGAGGTTATGTGGCGCAACCACTATGGGAATAGAAGAATAACGGATACGCATTGAAGTATTCTGGAACGTGCGGATGGCCATATTCAACTCATCCCACTCCTGCTCAACCGCCATCATAAAAATCATTCCCACGTTGGCACCGGCCGAGAAATTAGCCCCATCGTTACCGATAACCAGGCCTCGGTAATCTTTTTCGGCCATGTCAATGGCTTTGTTGATCCCCGAAATTACATCTCCACCAATGGTATTCATTTTGGTGTGGAATTCTACATTAAGGATACCATCGCCCAAATCGATAATGGAAACGCCAGAGTTTTTCCAAATGGTTTTATTTTCGCGGAGGTTGTCTAAAATGATAAATTCATCGGTACCCGGTAAAGCTTTATAGGTTTTAGATCGAATATCGTAATATTTTTTAACACCGTTTTCTACTTTATAGAAACTTGTATTTCCGGCAGCAAGCATTTCGTGTACCCAGCCTGCAGCTTTATTTCCATATTGCTCCATGCCTTCAAGCCCTTCTTTAACACCTACAGCATCCCAAAGCTCAAATGGGCCAAGCTCCCAGCCGAAACCTGCACGCATTGCATCGTCAATACGGTACAATTCGTCAGAAATCTCCGGAATCCGGTCAGAAACATATTCAAATAAACCAAAAGAAGAATGACGGAACAATTCGCCAGCTTTATCTTTGCCTTTCGCAAAAATTTTCATCCGCTCGCGCAGGTTTTCAACCGGCTTGGTCATTTCTAAAGTGGCCGATTTTACTTTTTGCTGGGGTTTATATTCCAGTGTTTTTAAATCAAGCGCGAGGATTTCAGTTTTACCCTCTGCCGATTTTGTTTTTTTATAAAAACCTTGTTGGGTTTTATCGCCCAGCCATTTGTTCTCTTCCATTTTTTGCACATAAGCCGGAAGCTTAAACAAATCGTGCGCTTTATCGTCAGGGCAATTATCATAAAGGCCTTTGGCTACTTTAATCATAGTATCTAAACCCACCACATCGGAAGTACGGAACGTAGCCGATTTTGGTCTGCCCAAAGCCGGACCAGTAAACTTATCAACTTCTTCTACGGTTAAATCCAGTTTTTCTACCAGGTGCAAGAGTGCCATAATAGAATATACACCTACCCTGTTGGCAATAAATGCAGGGGTATCTTTACATAAAACAGTGGTTTTACCCAGAAATTTATCGCCATAATGCATTAAGAAATCAACGATTTCTGGTTGGGTATGCGGTGTTGGGATAATTTCGAGCAACTTGAGGTAACGCGGCGGATTAAAAAAGTGTGTTCCACAGAAATTGGCTTTAAAATCTTCGCTTCTGCCTTCGGCCATTAAATGGATGGGAATGCCTGAAGTGTTCGAAGTAATTAGCGTACCCGGTTTACGGAACTGCTCTACCTGTTCGAAAACCTTTTTCTTAATATCAAGATTTTCGACTACTACCTCAATTACCCAATCGTACCCCGAAATTTTCGACATATCATCGTCGAAATTTCCGGTTTTGATTTTATTTAATGCTTTTTTGGTATAAACCGGCGATGGATTTGTTTTAACAGCTGTTTGCAAAGCGGTATTTACAATCCGGTTTTTTACAGCTGGGTTATCCAGCGCTAATCCTTTTGCCTGTTCTTCGGCACTCAGTTCTTTTGGGGCAATATCCAAAAGCAAAACCTCTACACCAATATTGGCGAAGTGGCATGCAATACGCGACCCCATAATACCCGAACCTAAAACAGCAACTTTATTAATGCTTCGTTTCATTACTTTATATATTTTTCTTTAGGCCTGATTAAACCTGTACAAAGTGAATTTATTTTGCTTCAGATTACATTGTGATTAATCGACAGTATAGGCTACCGTGATATCATTTAGTTTGATCAATAGATTAATGAATGTTTCTTTTTCTTTTTTGGTAAAGTGCTCATCCAGATATTCGTTAAATTTGCGTACCACACCTTTGGCAAGTTGCTTTTTTTCTTTACCAAAATCAGTCAGGAAAACTTTTACAGAGCGTTTATCTCCAACAGATGTTTCGCGATAAATGAGATTAGCCTCCTCCATATTATTTAGCATGCGCGAGAGGCTGGTAGCTTTTACCCCAAGCAGGGCAGCAAGGTTAGAAACAGCAGTGCCTTCATCATCATTAATGTTAATTAACATATAACCAATGGCCTGGGTAATGCCAAAACTTGAAGCCATTTGATTATATTTATTAAACATGTTTTGCCAGGCAAACTTAACATGGTAGTCTATTGTTTGTTGTTGTTTCATTCTTTAATTTATTATGCTTGCATAACAAAGCTAACGAATGTATTTTGTTAATGCAATAGAAAAAAACAAAATAATTGTCAAAATTTTCTTATAATGGAAACACACAAATGAAAACGACTTAATATGTTAAACATGAAGCACCTCCTCCTGTTTAGTTCATTTCTTTTATGGAGCTTAACTGGCAAAAGCCAGGTATCTTACTACGGTAGTTCGGCTGCAAACAGTCAGAAACTGGAAGTTTTTAAAAAGACAACCACCTTGTTTACCCTGCAATATGCCGATTATGCGGAACTGGAAAAATTTGACCAGGCGATTAAAAAAGTCTGGACGGTAACCCCTTATAAAATTATTAAACCTGAAGAACTATCGCGTTACGATACCGTTGCCAATTATTCTTTTTTTTATTTTGATGGTTACGCTGAAAAAACAGACAGTACAAAAATCGCGAACATTGTGTATGCTTTGAAACTGATTACACCGGGCAAGAAACCCCGCAAAAAGGAAGAAAGTGTATTGGCAACCGTTACACTTTTTGCCGACAGATCGACCAACATGCTGGTTGAAATACAAGATCAGCAGTATGGATCGCAAAACAGCATTAAAAATTATCTTCTATCGAACCTGTACAACAAATCGCATTTCAACAATTGGTCGCCGGGATTGTTAAGCGGTTATTTAAAACAAATTAACGATGGATTAGTTGCAGCAGAAAACCGGGGGATAGACTACCAGTTTTACAACAGAGTGCGTTTGCCTGAGCTGGCAAAAGAGACCTTGTATATCCCCGAATATATTAAAGCAGAATTTTCGTCGCGACTGGCACTTTTACCCCCATCAGGTGTTGTTGCTGAACCTTACAATTACAAACTGAAATTTGTATCGAACAAACAACTCGACAGTTTAATTTTAAATCAGGCTACACCAGTTAAATATGTGATTTACACGCAGCGATCTGATGATAAAATTATCAGCATTTATGATAGTAAGGATAATCAGATTATTTACCAGCGATTTTATCCGAATTTACCCAGCTTTGAGATGAACGATTTAAGCGATATTAAAAAAAGGATTCTATCTATTAAATAAAGTTGCGTAAAACCAAAAAAGTCCCGGCGCAAACCGGGACTTTCTATTTTCATTTTAAAACAGACTAGTAAAGGGTAAACTCTACACGGCGGTTTTGTTGACGGCCGGCAGCTGTTTTGTTGCTTGCAATTGGTTGACCCATGCCATAACCTGTAGCTTCGATACGTGATGCATTTGCACCTTGCGATACCAAATAAGCTTTAACAGATTCGGCTCTGTCTTTAGATAAACGTAAGTTCAATTCTTTTGAACCTGTATTATCGGTGTGACCAGCTAATTTTAAGCTAAAGTTTTTCTGAATCAATAAAGCAGCTACTCTGTTTAATGATGCATAAGATTTAGAACGGATGGTAGCTTTACCTAAGTCAAACTCCAGGTTTTTAATCGCTTCGTTAACTACCTTACGGTCTTCTTCGGTTACGATTACTTTTTCTACTACTTTTTCAGGCGTTTTTAACGGACAACCAGCACCATCAACTACAGTACCTGCAGGGGTGTCAGGGCATTTATCCAGTTTATCGGCAACACCATCACCATCAGAATCTTTTAACAAATCATTCATTTCTGAACGTAATTTTGCATTTTCAGCTTTCTGAGCATCTAAATCACCTTTTAAACCATCAGCAGTTTGCTTTGCTTTCAGCGCTTCATCATAAGTTAAAGCAACCGGATTGTGGAAAGCCAATTGTTTTCCGCTACCTAAAGCAAATTCTAAACCAGCATAAGCATAGTTATACTTATCGTTACTACCTCTGTAATAACCATCTAAGTTATCACCATCCACAAAATTGATGGTCCAGCCTAAATCTAAATTCACTGCTTCAGAAATTTTAAACTTAGCACCTAAACCTACCGGAATAATTAACTCCTGAATGTTTTTGTCGCCAGCGTACAAAGAAGTACCAGCAGCTGTTGTAATAGTAGGTTTATAACCCGCTATACCCGCACCAGCCGAAGCATAAAGCTGCAAAGTGTTTTCTTTTTTAAACATATCGATGTTAAACATGTTAACTACCGCGTTTAAACTTCCTGAATAAGCCAATTGAGTATCAAAGGCTCTAACTGGCGAGCTGTTTACAACACCACTCTCGTAAGGTTCGGTATTATCGCCTTTTAATTTACCACGCACTCCATCTAAACGAAGAGAGAAATATGGGGTAAATTGTTTTTTAATGTACAAACCATAACCGAAACCAGATTTGTTGTTACTGAAGTCGTTTTTGCCACCTAGTGGCGAAAGCGGAGTTAATACACCCGCATTAACACCGATAGACCATGTTCTGAAAGTAGCTGAACTTGCCGGTGTTTCTTGTGCAGAGGCAGCCGATCCGATTAGCAATCCAGCTAAGGCAACCGGAAGCGTTCTTAATAGTTGTAATTTCATAGTTTTTAAATATAACGTTGAATAAGCGTTACCTAACTATTGCAATAGTTATACCAAAACCTACAAGCTTGTAAAAATACTTATCCACTTTTCCACAATCATAAGTTGAAAGAGTAGATATTTATTACACTATTTATCCTGTTTAATATCGCCGGCAAATTTCCATTTGGTACTGAAATTTTCTGGCAATTGCTGATTGGTTAACAAAGCCCTTACCATTTCTACCGGCATATTGTTTTCGTGTAATATACGATCGTGAAACTGAATATTTGTCATTTTGCCAGTCTGTACCAGTTCTTTATGTAATGCCCTGAACTGAAGTCCACCTAACATGTAGCCGATTTGGTAAAGTGGCCCGTAGCCACCGGTAAAAGACCGTCGCACTTCTGCTTCGGCATTTGCCCGTTCAAAACCTACCCGCTCTACCAGGAAATCGATACACTGTTTAGGTGTCCACTTGCCTAAATGATAATTCATCGAAAAGATGATACGAGCACAACGGTGCATGCGCCAAAAAAGCATCCCTATTTTATCTTCAGGAGATTTAGGAAAATTCTGGTCCCAAAGCAACATTTCCCAGTAAAGCGACCAGCCCTCCGTCCAGAAAGGTGTACTAAACGCCCGGCGGTAAGGCTTGTACCTGCTTTGCATAAAATATTGCAGGTTATGGCCCGGAATAAGTTCATGAAAAACTACCGCTCTTGAAAAATGGCGATTGTTGCCTCTTAAAGTCATCATCTTCGCTTCCTCACTCATATCTTCGGTTGGGTAGGCAATCAGTACCGATTCGCCACCCAGAAAAAACGGCGCAAATAATTGTTCTTTTGGCGTTAGCATCCTCATCTGCCAGCCCTCTTTGGCCAGTGACGGAATGGCAATCAGTTTATTATTTTCTACAAAACTGATGGCTTCGTTGGCGAGTTCGTAAACCAGCTCAGGTTGTTTGCCCAACTCGGGATAATCGGTTTTCACTTTTTCGAGTGCTTTTTTCCAATCGTTGCCAAAGCCCATTTGTTGCGAGGCTTTGAGCATTTCGGCATCGCACCAGGCAAATTCCCTCATGGCAATGGCTTCAATCTGCTCGGGCGTATAAGCAATCATTTCATCTTTTAATTTGCTCAACAAGGCTGGCCGACCAATCGGATTCCCAACAATACCGCTTCCATCATCTGCAGCATTAGATAGCCTGGCCATTTTACCCAACACATCGGCATAAGCCTGCAAAGCATCGGCTACCTGAGGATAAACACCTTTGGTGGCTTTGGTAAATTGCGGATCGTAGCCATCGTAAAATTTATAAGCTTCGGTAAATGCGGCAAGATATTGATTAACGGTTTGCTGTGCCCAGGATGCCTGCATGGGTGTTACCGCCAAATCTTTCTGCTGTACCGCTTTTGTAGTTTTTCGGATATCATCACGCAGCTGTTCAAATTGTTGCTGTACAGTTTTGCCATCTTGTTGTTGACCAACTCTTCGCTTTGCTTCAAAATCAATCAGCGATTGGGCAAAAGGTAAGGTAAAAATGCTGTTTTTAAATTCGGCGTAATTTTGTTGCAAACCAGCCGAATCAGCACGGATATCGCGTTTAAGTAAAATATAATCTACCCTTTCGTTTACTGTAAGTTTAGCGAAGGGTAAAGTGTTTAACTGTTTTTGCCAATCGATATAAAATCTGGCCATCCGTTTAAAATATTCTTCAGTACGTTTGAGATTATATTTACGGTTAAACATGGTTTTGTCTGACTGGTATTGGTTAATCAGCGGACTTACCAGGCTGGCTTCATTATTTTGGGCCTGTAATTTTAAGGCGAATGTTAAGAGTAAAAACAGGTAGCAAAGTTTACGCATAGCAATAGATTTTGATTAGCTGACGCAATATAAAGAAACAGGAAGAATTGGCCACAAGGGAGCCATGTAACTTATTGAAGATACAATGCTTTTGGTTGCTAAATTATGGTTAAACGAAGGGCTTTTAGTCCGCTTAAACCTTGCAAGTCTTCCAAATCAAGATCTTCGGTTTCAGCACCTAACACTCCGGTTTCCTGCAGGTATTTTACAAAAGGCAGGTAATCGTCTATATCCCGTTTATTGAAATAGATTAAGGCCAGCTTATCAGGCTGGGTTAACCGTTCTTCTGAGTTCCGGATAAGCACTTTGTCGATCCGTTTTTTGATCATCTGGTACCTGATGTTGTAAGCACCTTCTACATCAAACTTTCTCTCATCAATCCTGAAACTGATATCGATAGGATGGTTATGTATAAAAATCAACTGGGTAGTGGCCAGTTTAACAGGCAGATCAGGCTGGCGCTGCTGTACCATTTTGGCTATGGCCGCCATTGATGAAAGCTGCCACAAACGCAGGTTCTTGAGGTGAAAAGGATTGAAAATTCGTTCGGGGGCAATAGACTGCCCGATGTAAATGTCGTACTCCACCCCATCAGTTCTGAACTTTTCGAAATAGCATGGAAAAGACTCCTGCAATTTCTCGCGTTCGGTTTCGAAATAATTGTTAATGTCGGTATTAATCAACTGCATGGAGGTTTCTAAAGCCTGGCGATGTTTGTAAACCTTCCCACCCTGTGTAGAAATACTTTCGAGATATTGATCGATAACCTTTTTTGTATGGGGATGCGATTGCGAAATGAGTTTTAAATAATCGCTGGTTTCTTCATTGAGGAAAATATTGAGGCTGTTTTCTTCGGTGGTATTCAGCTCATCGCCGTGCAAAATAGCATTCCATTTGTTGCAGTTAAAGGTAATTTCGACCAGCAAGGCATCGCTATAGGTTTTACTTAGCTGTTCGAGTGTATCGCGAAGCAGGTTCAGGTGCAAATTAAGATCGGCCTTACTGGCAACATTTCTTTCGGTTGTAGAGTTTCTAATATCTATTGCCCCATAAAATGGATAAACATCTGTAAAGCTGATATCCTCCTTACGCAGGGGCAAATTCTTTTTCCTATCGTGCAGGTGATGCCAGGCTGCCTCGTTAAATTTCCATTGTACGGCAGGTTGAATAGAAGTATATTTTTCTTTAATGATGTTTTCGATCTCGAGATTAAATTCATCTATATAAACCTGAAGCAACTGGGCAATTGGTGCAAGTACTTGTTCTAACAGTGTGATTTTCTTTTCATCAAAAGTTTCGCCAACCCAGGTATGCATGCCAAGCACCCCAACCAATACCTCATTATGAAATACCGGCAAAAGCGCCATCGATTTTACATTGAGTTCCCTAAAGCGCTCTAACCAGGGAAACATTTCCCGGCTTTCGGCCCAGATATCGGGCGAATAAAAAGAATTGGGGTTTGCTGCATAGCCCTCGGCAATTTGCTGAAAAGCTTCGGGACTTAGGGTTTCTTCGCCCCATACCGAGAAAAGTAATCCACTACCCCCTTTTACGTAGCCGTAAACCATTTTATTGTTAACCCTTACAAAAGGGAAAAGATCGAACTGGATATTGGCATTTTGTACCAGGACTTTTAGCGATTGAATTACTTCTGAATAAGCTACCCCCTCGTTGCCCGGAGCCCTGCTCAACCTTACGGCTTTGATATTTTCGACGGCCTGCCTTGCCGTAACATCGGTAATGGTAAGTACCGAAATCCCCCTGAGTTCGAAAAGTGATAAGGGCAACACTTGCTGCAGTTTTTCAAGTCCGGCGTCATCACTTAAATATTGCTGTAGCTCGCGGTAACTGAGCTCGGGTAAGGGCTGCCTGGCTTTTACTTCGATAAAGCCTGTATTTACCCCGATATGAAAATAACCTAGCAAACCAGTATCTGAATTGATGCCCGAATGGTATTTTTCCTTTAAAGGTGTATGGAAAGCATACAATTCGTTCAGAATAAAGGAATATATAAAGTGTAAACGATCGCGCTGTTGCTGCTCAGGCGTTCTGGATCCGGCAAAACTGTTGCTATCTTTTTCTTTCTTTTCGAGCAGCTCATACATCAGCTCTGTTCCGTAGAAAGTGATGGGCTGCATGGGTGCGCAAAGGCCCCAGGCCTGATGATCTTCGGCTAAAAGTGCCGGCGAAAGGCAGGCATACACATGCTCCAACAGTAACTCGTGCTGGTAAATGTCTTCGAGGGGAATAACCTGATTATCGATCCCCTGCTTTTTAAATTCTTTTAAGGCATTATGGTAAAGGGCAGATTTTACGGTTTGCTCTTCTTTAATTTTCCGGTGCAGGTATTGTATAAAGGGGCCAAAAGAGATTGCCGAATCTACACCGTGTACATCCGGAAAATTCATAGCAATGTTAAATATACGCTTCTTCATCTCTTTAAATTTTAATTCAGCCGGCACACAACCTGAACAATAACCGGTTGCCTGGAGCTAAGATAAAGAAATAGAAGTGATATTCAGCTACCAGCCTATGGCCTTATCATCTCCCCTGGGATCTGCTCCGCCCTGATAGTTGCCCCATTTGGTTCTTAAAATGGCATCCACCCTGCCAATTGATCCTCTTGGAACAATATTGTAACCTTTGGCTTTTAATTTTTGTGTGGCCAGGCTATCAATTGCATCTTTTTCTACATACACTTCATCGGGTAGCCACTGGTGGTGGAATTTTTTAGCAGCTACAGCCTGTTGCATCGACATATCAAAATCGATTACATTAATGATGGTCTGGAAAACAGAAGTAATAATGGTTGAGCCACCAGGTGTGCCTACTACCATAAACAGTTTCCCGTCTTTTTCTACAATAGTGGGGGTCATGGAGCTTAACATTCTTTTATTGGGTGCAATGGCGTTGGCTTCGCCGCCAACCAAACCACACATATTTGGTGCACCAGGTTTAACCGAAAAATCGTCCATTTCGTTGTTCAACAGAAAACCTGCTCCCTTTACCGCAACCAGCGATCCGTAAGAGCCATTTAATGTGGTGGTAATTGAAACGGCATTCCCATCGCGGTCTACAATAGAAAAATGGGTGGTTTCTTCGTGTTCTTTTCCTTTAATTTCGCCTGCCAATATAGCACTGCTTGGTGTTGCCGCAGCCCAGTTAAAGTTCGCCATTCTGTTTTTATTATAGCTGGCATTTAATAACTGCTGTTGTGGAACGGCATAAAAATCGGGATCGCCCAAATGTGTAGCGCGATCGGCATATACCCTACGCTCAGCCTCTACAATTACCTGCACGGTTGAATCGGCATTGTGCCCCCATTTTTTTAAAGGATAAGGTTCTACCGATTGAAGCAACTGGATTAAAGCAATGCCCCCGCTACTGGTTGGCGGCATAGTAATAATTTTATAACCTTTATAAGTACCGGTAATGGGTTTACGCCAGGTGGCGTGGTAGTTTTCTAAATCGGCTTTGGTAATTAAGCCCTTACCGCGTTGCATTTCGGCCACAACCGAATCGGCCACAGCACCTTCATAAAAACCGGCCCTGCCTTTGTCCTGAATCAGTTTTAAAGTATTGGCCAATTCTTGCTGTACCAGTACATCATTTTCCTGCCATGGATGCTCTAAGTTTACAAGAGCGGTACCGCTAGGATTAAAATCCATTAATTTTCTGTGCAAGCTATTTAACTCGCTGGCTTGTCGGCTGGTAATTTTAAATCCATTCTTTGCTAAATCTATTGCAGGTTGTATTACCTGTGCCCAAGTTAGCTTTCCATATTTTTTATGGGCTTCTACCATCCCATCAACCGATCCGGGCACGCCTGCGGCCAAATGCCCATACAAACTTTTATCTACTACCGGATTACCGGCAGCATCCAAATACATATCCCTGCTTGCTGCAGCTGACGCTTTCTCTCTAAAATCTAAGGCATTTATTTCGCCGTTTGCACCTCTATACACCATAAAACCGCCACCGCCAATGTTACCCGCGTTGGGATAAACAACGGCAAGTGCAAACTGTACGGCTACGGCTGCATCAACTGCATTACCACCCTTTTTTAAAATATCAACACCAACCTGCGAAGCTTCGGGATGGGCAGAAACCACCATGCCATTTTTATATTCGCCACTGTTGTTTTTGCCTAATTGCCCGGTTACGCAACCCGCCAACAAAACTACTACACACAGGTAGGTTACCGATTTTTTTAAACTATTGAGGGGCTTTGTAGTTCTCAGCATCTTTGTATATCTTTTCAATTACTTCGTTATTTTTCTCGGTAATTACCTTTCTTTTCAAGCTTAATTTTGGAGTAAGCTCTCCGCCATCTATGCTCCACTCTTTTGGCAACAAAGCAAATCTTTTTACCTGCTCCCACTTACCAAAGCCTGCATTAGCGGCTTCAATAACTTCGTTGTATTTGGCTAAAACCTGTTCGTTTTTAATCAGGTCATCTATTGCGGTAAAACTAATGCCTTTCCGGCCCGCCCAGGTTTTTAAGGTTTCGAAGTTAGGTACAATCAATGCCGAAGGAAATTTCCTGTTCTCGCCCAAAACCATAATCTGCTCGATAAAGATCGATTCTTTGTATTTATTTTCGAGCATTTGGGGTGCCACATATTTACCACCTGCTGTTTTAAACATTTCTTTTTTGCGATCGGTGATTTTTAAAAAGCGGCCATCTACCAACTCGCCAATATCGCCGGTATGGAACCAGCCTTCCTGATCTATGGCTTCGCTGGTTAAGTCAGGTCGGTTGTAATAACCTTTCATTACCTGGTGCCCGCGGGTCAATACTTCGCCATCTGCTGCAATTTTTACTTCTACACCTTTAATTACTTCGCCAACGGTGCCAAACATGCTACCACCAAAATGGTTTACAGTAATTACCGGCGAGGTTTCGGTTAAACCATATCCCTCAAAAACCGGCATACCTGCTGCCCAGAAAATGCGTGCTAAACGTGGGTTCAGGGCTGCTCCGCCTGATACGATTACTACAATTTCACCACCCAATGCTTCCTGCCATTTTTTAAACACCAGTTTGCGGGCAATGCCCAGTTGAAAGTTATACCAGACACCTGCGTTAACCGAATATTTTTCGGCCAAAGCAACCGACCAGAAGAAAATGCCCCTTTTAACGCCGGTTAAAGCTTTTCCTTTCTCCATAATCTTATCGTACACTTTCTCGAGCAGCCTCGGAACGGTAGAAAATGCGTTAGGCTTAACATGCTGAATATCGGCCACTATGGTTTCCATACTTTCGGCATAGTATACTGCGGTAGAATTGAACAGGTACAGATAAATGATCATCCGTTCGAAAATGTGCGACAAAGGCAAAAAGCTCAATCCTTTTTTAACGCCTTCGGGAATCACTACTGATGAGTTTACAAAATTAGCCACCAGGTTATTGTGCGTAAGCATTACCCCTTTAGGTGTACCTGTTGTACCTGAAGTATAAATCAGCGTTAAAACATCTTCGGGCTCTACTTTTGAACGGTAATCATCCAAATTAATCTCTGTAGCGGCCTTGCCTTCATCTATCAGTACATTCCAGTTTTCGGATTCGGCAATTTCATTGAAACTGTAAATCTTTATGGCCGGATTTATGGCATCGGCACAGGGCTTTATTTTTTTATATAATTCTTCGTCAGCCACAAAAACAATGGCTATCTCTGCATCCTTTAATATAAACTGAATATCGTGTTCTGCCAGGGTTGGGTATAAGGGAATCTGGTAAGCCCCAATTTGGTTAGCGGCAAAATCGGCAATGTTCCATTCGGGCCGGTTGTGCGACATTACAGCCACTCTTCCACCTTTGGTAATACCTTGTTTAATTAAACCACGACTTAAATTATCAACCGCGGTACAAAAATCGGCTGTACTATAATTTATCCATTTCCCCTTAATTTTTCCGCTGATGAATTCCTGCTTAGGATTTTCGAGGCTATATTTCAAAAGATCAAAAACCCGTTTAATTTCTGCCGCCATATCAATTGTTATTATTTGGTTAAGTTAAAAAATCAATCTTTAAGATTGATCATTATATGCCTCTTTAATTAAAATAATACATCCTGTTTAGCCAGGAGCTGTATTTATCCTCATCAAAAATTTAAAACTAAACTTAGCAATTACAAAATTACTATGCAAGCATTGTTTTTTAATACTTTGGGATTTTGACCTAAAAAACAGAAACGGCATTAAAGTTGTTAGGCTGATAATTATTTTACAAAAACATATAAATTATGAAAAAGTTATTTACAATTTTAGGATGCATTGCATTATTTGCACTGAGTACAACAAGTGTTAAAGCTCAAAACTATAAAACCGGATTAGGTTTAGGTATTGATTTTGGCGATGGTGCGACATTTGTTGGTCCATCGATCAGACACCATTTCAGCTCTAAAGCAGCAATTCAAGGAGATGTATTATTTGGTGGAAACTCAACCCTTATCCAGGGTTTCATCCAATACAATTCATCTATCCCTGGTGCAAGAGGTTTAGATTGGTATTTAGGTGGTGGTCCATCTGTTCAATTGTATAAAGGTGGTTCTAACTTCTTCTTAGTTCCTATGGTTGGTTTGGATTACAAATTTAGCGGTGCACCATTAGCATTGGCGTTAGACTGGAGACCAAGAATTTACCTAGGCGATAATGATAGCGATTTTAACGCCGGCAGATTTGGCTTAGGTTTTAGATATACTTTCTAAGCGAAGAACCGTATTTAGCGCTAAGCGTAAAAAATCCCATAAGAAATTAATCTTACGGGATTTTTTTATGGCGTTTTAAGTTAACTGCGAGTTGAAAACTCTTAACTGCAGACTGACTAAATTCCCGTCCATTTTTTCAATACTGCTTTTTGAGCTGGTGTTGCATTTTCGTTCACCGTTGCCTTTAAGCGTACATTTGGATTTTCTTTCAGGGTTAAAGAAATTTCTTTCTCCAGGCCATCACGTTTAACTTTAAGTTTTAGCACATCGCCAATGTTCTTTTTGGCTACCAAAGGCAGTGCATCTAAAGATAAAACCGGGCTTTTTAACCGAACGGTCGAAAGTGCTTCGCTTAAAGTGGTATCATCTAAAGTAAGTACCACATCGTTTACGTTTAATCCGCTCACCCAGGCAGCAGAGTTTCTTACCGTAGCGGTAATAGCCAGGCCTTCGTTGGTTAACTGCCCGGTAGCTCCGGTAACCGGTTTTCCGGGTGTTGCATTTTCGGTCGAAACATCAACACCGGCATAGCCGAAATATTTTACATATTCTACATCATCTACCCCGTTAACATATTTTTCCCAGAAATTGGTAAAGCTAATGCCCGATATTTTCTCCACCATCGCTTTAAACTCTGCATCGGTATAACCGCGTTTTAAAGTTTTGCATTGCAGATACATCGCTTTCATCACATCATCCAGGCTCTTAGCACCTTTTGTTGCATTGATAATTTCGAGATCCATCAAAATACCAATCACCTCACCTTTATTGTAGTATGAAATTGAATTGTTTTTTGAGTTCTCGTTCGGGCGGTAGCCAATAATCCAGGCATCGTAACTAGAAGAAGCTGCCGATTGGTATTTAGCACCCGGTGTATTTAGAACTGTACCTACACCACCTGCCAAATCTTTCAAAAATTCGTTTACATCAGTAAAACCTGCACGGTGCAAATATTTGTTCTCGTAATAAGAGGTAAAACCTTCGGCCACCCAAAGGTTAGTGGTGTAATTTTCGTTGTCGTAATCGAACGGGCCTAATGCAACAGGGCGCAAACGTTTCACATTCCAAAGGTGGTGATACTCGTGTGCTACCAAACCTAAAAAGCCTTTATAACCCTCAGCGGTATTGTATGCATTCCGGGTAGCGCCTAAAGTGGTAGAGTTTAAATGCTCTAAACCGCCGCCACCTTTTAAAAAGTTATGTACAATAAACAAGTAATATTTATTTGGGTTTTCGCCATAAACTGCAGTTTCTTTCTCTACAATTTTGGCCATATCTACTTTAAGTTTTTCTTTATCGTAATTACCTCCACCGTACATGGCTACTTCATGACGAACACCTGCAGCGGTAAATTCAAAAGTATCCTGGTTACCCACTTCAATCGGGCTATCGTACAAAATGTCGAAATCGGTCGCTTTATAAGTAAACTGTTCGCCTGCAACCGGAGTTAAACCGGTAGAAACTTTAGACCAGGTATTAAAAGGGATAACTTTAACGGTACTTGGCGATTTAATCATCCCATCAGGATGCATAAAAATTGCTGTAGGCGATAAAAACGCATGCGCCTCATCGATAAATGCAGTACGAACAGAAATTTCGAATGCATAAACGCGGTAATTGATCTGAATATCTTTGGCTTTTGCCGAAAAGATCCGCCAGGTATTTTTTCTTACTTTTTCTACCTTCACGGCTTTGCCAGCTGCGGTAGCTTTAAATTCTTCAACGCTTTTTTCAAACTCACGAACCAGGTAAGAACCAGGGGTCCAAACCGGCATTTTTACATCTACATAATCTTTTGCCAGGCCAGAAATATTCATCTGCACCTCAGCATAATGCGCTTGTGGCTCTTTAAAAGAAACCTCAAAGCCTATTTTTACCTGCGCCTTCGCTGCCATAATACACGTTAGTAGTAAAACTAAACTTAAAATTGATTTTTTATTAAACATATTCACTGTGTTTTGCTGCAAATTTAGATTTATTGACGGGTTTTCAGTATGAAATAGCTAAATGTGGTGTAAAATAGTTGTTTCTGTTCGCCTCGCGTTCAGCGTTTGGCGATGGGCAAAAAGCATGAGAATTTTGCTCATCAAGTCGCGCCAGACTTCAATTTATTCATTTTTGTAGAGATAACGATTGATCAAGACTTATTATTTTGCACCCAAACTGTGGACTTCCGACTACGGACTTCGGACTAAAATCGGTAACATCCTTAATACAACAAATTTAGGACTAAACTATTTGGATATTTTTGCGCTCTAATGTTGGAACATTAATGTTATTTTAATGTTTTAAACACGCACGACACAAATTTTAACATGAAGAAAAGGTATATTTTTTATGCTGTTTTAGCTCTGGGCCTGGCCTATCTGGTATATTACAGAATTAACGCAAACAAAAAACTAGAAGGAAAAGGCGGAGCATCTGCTGGTAAAGGTAAAGCAGGGGGTAAAGATGGAAAATCGGCACCACTTGTGGTTGATGGTATTGTGGTAAAACCAGTATCGTTTGATAACGACCTGGAAGTAACAGGCGCTATCGAAGCTAATGAATCGGTAGTATTAAAAAGCGAAGTATCGGGACTGGTTACCGGAATTTATTTCCAGGAAGGTACCACCGTATCAAAAGGAAGTGTTTTGGTAAAAGTAAACGATAGAGATATACAAGCGCAATTGCAGGATGCGCTAACCAAGCAAAAACTTTCGGGCACTAACGAGAACCGTGCAAAACAACTGTTGGCCAAAGGGGCAATCAGTCAGGAAGAATATGATACTGCGCTTGCAGATTTAAAATCGCTACAGGCACAGGCCCAATTAATCAGGGCACAGCTGGCTAAGACCACTATCCGCGCACCTTTTACAGGTCGGGTGGGTTTACGCAGCATTTCTGCCGGCACCTATTTGACCCCCGCTACGGTAATTGCCAATCTGGTGAGTACCAATCCGGTTAAGGTTACCTTTTCCGTTCCGGAGAAATATGCCGGTCAGGTTAAAATCAATTCCGAAATTATTTTTACTACCGATGGTTCTGCTAAACAAAACAAAGGAAAAGTATATGCGATAGAACCCGGCATCAATGCCACTACACGTACTTTACAAATCAGGGCTTTGGCTCCAAATGCCGATAATGCGCTGTTACCAGGATCTTTTGCAAAAATTAAACTGGCCTTAACCACGCTTCAAAATGCAATCATGATCCCTAATGAAGCTGTTATTCCGGTTTTAAAAGGTAAAATTGTTTATATCCAAAAGGATGGTAAAGCACAAGAAGTTAAAGTAGAAGCTGGTACCCGTACCGATGAAAACATTGTGATTACCTCAGGACTTAAAGCAGGCGATACGGTTTTAACTACCGGATCGATGGCTTTAAAGAAAGATGCACCGGTAAAAGTTCATTTGGTTAAAGAATAATTATGAGTATCTCCACCACGAGCATAAAAAGGCCGGTTTTGGCCATTGTAATGAACTTGCTGATTGTTCTTTTCGGGATAATCGGCTATACTTTTCTGGGCGTGCGCGAGTACCCCTCTATCGATCCAACGGTGGTTTCGGTAAGAACTTCTTACCCTGGTGCCAACTCAGATATTATCGAATCGCAAATTACCGAACCGCTCGAAAAATCGATCAATTCGATTGATGGGATCAGGAATATTTCTTCATCCAGTAATCAGGGTGCAAGTAACATTACGATAGAATTTAACCTCGATAAAAACATTGAAGAAGCAGCTAACGATGTTCGCGATAAAGTTTCGCAGGCAGCCAGAAACCTGCCTAAAGATATTGACGGACTACCGGTTGTAAGTAAGGCTGATGCCAACTCGGATCCTATTTTATCGATGACGATTCAGAGCGATAAGCGCAATACGCTTGAGTTAAGTGATTTTGCCGAAAACGTAATTGCCGATCGCATTCAAACCATTCCGGGGGTAAGTAGTGTTCAAATTCAGGGGCAGCGTAAATATGCCATGCGCATTTGGATGGATCCCAACAAATTGAGCGCCTATGGACTCACCTCTCAGGATATTGTTACGGCTTTAGATAACGAAAACGTAGAGCTGCCATCGGGTAAGATTACCGGCGCAACTACCGAACTTACGGTTAAAACCCTTGGTAAATTAACCAACGAAAGCGAATTCAATAACCTGATCCTTAAATCAGACAGCAACCAGGTTATTAAATTAAAAGATGTTGGCTATGCTGTTTTAGGACCAGAAAATGAAGAAACGGTTTTGCGCGAATCGGGCAGGCCAATGGTGGCGGTAGCCATTATCCCGCAACCAGGTGCCAATTACCTCGATATCAGTAAAGAGTTTTACAAACGTTTCGATAAACTGCAGGCCGATATTCCGCAGGATATCAAGTTAAAAGTAGCCTTAGATAATACGCTTTTTATTAAACGTTCGGTTACAGAAGTAGCTGAAACCATCGGCTTATCGCTGGTACTGGTAATTTTAATTATTTACCTGTTTTTTAGGGATTGGGCCATTGCTTTCAGGCCGTTGATCGATATTCCGGTATCGCTCATTTTTACCTTCTTTATCATGTACGCCTTTGGCTTTTCAATCAACGTATTGAGTTTACTCGCTATTGTACTGGCAACAGGTTTGGTGGTTGATGATGGTATCGTGGTTACTGAAAATATCTTTAAAAAGGTAGAAGAAGGCATGTCGCCATTTGAGGCCGCCATAAAAGGATCGAACGAAATCTTTTTTGCTGTAATTTCGATCTCCATTACCCTAGCCGCCGTATTCTTACCGGTAATTTTCTTACAGGGCTTCGTGGGGCGTTTATTCCGCGAGTTTGGTGTGGTAATTGGTGCTGCCGTATTGGTATCGGCCTTCGTTTCGCTTACACTAACACCGATGCTAAATGCTTACCTGATGAAAAAAGGCGGGCATAAACCATCACGTTTCTACAACTGGACCGAACCTTATTTTGTAAAGCTGAACGATGCCTACGAATCGAACCTGAATAAATTTTTAGATAAAAGATGGCTTTCAGTGCCAATTATCCTGGTGTGTATAGGCCTCATTTTCCTTTTCTGGAAGATATTACCGAAAGAAACTGCGCCTTACGATGACCGCAGCGCCATCAACATCAACGTATCTACACCAGAGGGTGCCTCTTTTGCCTACACCGATAAGTTTATCATGAAACTGAACCAGTTGGTAATTGATTCTGTGCCCGAAAAGAATGTGAACATCACCATCAGCTCGCCAAGTTTTGGGGGTTCGGGTGCGGTAAACTCAGGTTTTGTAAGAATGGGTTTAACCGATCCGGAAACACGCAAGCGCTCGCAAAAGGATATTGCAGATATGCTTACGCGGGTAACCAAAAAATATACAGAAGGTAAAACCATTGTGAGCCAGCAACCCACCATTTCGGTTGGTCGCCGTGGCGGATTACCCATCAGTTACATTATTCAGGCACAAAATTTTGAAAAGCTACGCGAGAAAATTCCATTGTTTATGGATGCTGTAGCCAAAGACCCTACATTTACCGTTTCGGATGTGAATTTGAAGTTTAACAAACCCGAAATTAACCTGACCATCGACCGCGATAAAGCCAAAAATTTAGGCGTTTCTATATCAGCAATCGCTCAAACCCTCAACTTAGGGCTAAGCGGACAAAGGTTCTCTTACTTTTTTATGAACGGGAAACAATATCAGGTAATTGGTCAGTTTGATCGTGGCGACAGGAAAGACCCGCTTGATTTAAGCTCGGTTTACGTACGTAACGATAAAGGCGAACTCGTTCAGCTCGATAACCTGGTAACGGCGAAAGAAGAAAGCAGCCCGCCACAATTGTACCGGAACAACCGTTTTATTGCGGCTACCGTTTCGGCAGGGTTAGCACCGGGTAAAAGTATTGGCGAGGGTATAGATGCCATGGATGCCATATCGAAAAAAGTATTAGACGAAACCTTCTCTACCGATTTGAGTGGCGAATCGCGCGATTTTAAAGAAAGTTCATCTAACACGGTCTTCGCCTTCGGCCTTGCCCTATTATTGGTTTATTTAATCCTTTCGGCACAGTTTGAGAGTTTTAAAGATCCGGTTATCATTATTTTAACGGTACCTATGGCAGTTGCCGGAGCCTTTTTATCGCTCTGGTTATGTGGTCAAAGCTGGAATATCTTTAGCCAGATTGGTACCATTATGCTTATTGGTCTGGTAACTAAAAACGGGATCTTAATTGTAGAGTTTGCCAATCAGCTTAAAGAAAAAGGCATCGCCATTCCCGAGGCCATCAGAGAAGCTGCTGTTTCGCGTTTACGCCCCATTTTAATGACCAGTTTGGCCATCGCCATTGGTGCCCTGCCTATTGCACTAGCATTGGGTGCTGCTGCAAGAAGCCGTATGAGTATGGGAACCGTAATTGTGGGCGGTACCACGTTCTCGTTGGTATTAACCCTGTTTGTAATCCCGGCCATTTACTCTTACTGGGCCAAACCTTACAAACCGAATAAAGAATTAAAAGAAGCCCATCGTTTTGAACAGGAAGCTTTACATATAGAAGAATAAGATGAGCAAGAAATTAAGAATATTTATCCTGCTGATAAGCTTATCGCTTTCGGGTTTTGCACAAGAAAAGCTAAGCCTGCAAGAAGCCATTACTATTGCTTTACAGAATAATTACGATATTAAAATCAGCAAAAACCAGATTGATATTGCAAAAAACAATGCCAATATTGGTAATGCTGGTATGCTGCCTAACCTTACCGGAAGTTATACCAACGGGGGTAGTATCCAAAATACCCGCCAAACGCCTGCAACGGGACCAGACAGGGTAATTACGGGCGCAAAAAGTACCAACAACAGTTATGGTGCCGATTTAAACTGGACTATTTTTAATGGTTTTACCATGTTTGCCAACTACGACCGGCTGAAAGAGCTGCAAAAACAAGGAGAGTTAAATGCCCGCTTAACCATATTAACTACGGTCGCTGATGTAATTACGGCTTACTACGATATTGTAAGGCAACAACAATTGGTTATTGCGGCAGATAGTGCGATGGATGTTTCCGTTTTGCGTGCCAATATTGCCAAAACGAAATTACAGCTCGGTCGTGGCTCAAAATTGGATGTATTGAGTGCACAGGTAGATTATAATACGGATACTTCGAGCTATTTGCAGGCAAAAAATACTTTGCAAGTGGCTAAAGTGCGTTTAAATCAGTTAATGGTTAGGGAGGTAGGCACTACATTTTCGGTAGAAAATAAAATTGATGTAGATAAAGGCATTTTATTTAGCAAAATGGCCGAAATGGCCCAACAGCAGAACCCAAACGTACAGAATGCTTTCATTAACCAGCGTATTGCTGCTTTAAACCTAAAATCAATCCGCGGGGCAAGATATCCATCGGTAAGCTTAAATTCGGGCTACAGCAGGGCAAACAGCACCAGCCCAACAGGCTTTAACCAAAAATTTGCCGCAAACGGATTTACCTATGGCGTTACTGCCAGTATCAATTTATTTAACGGCTTTTTACAACGCCAGCAAGAGCGTAATGCAAAAATAGAAATCGATAATTCGGCCATTACCTTAAATAAAACCAAGCTTGATGTAAACTCGCAGTTGCTTACTGCATACGAAAATTACAGCACCTACCTGGATTTAATTAAGCTTGAACAGCGCAATGTAGATATTGCCAAAGAGAACCTCGATATCACCTTAGCCAAATACCGTTTAGGGAGTATTGCACCTTTAGAACTGCGGGAAGCGCAACGCAATGCCATTGATGCCCAAAACCGTTTTATTGAAATGCAATATCAGGCTAAAATTGCCGAAACTACCCTAAAAGCCATTAGTGGAAGCATTGATTTTGTTCAACCGTAGGTTTATTGGTTCATTCGTGATTGGTTGATTGGTATTAGTTTCTACAAAATGTCCTGCTCAATTTTCACCCTAATTATTTGTTCTTTCCATTTGTTATGGCTAACTTAATGCCTGGTTACTGTAATATGGATTGATTTTACGATCTTTATTACACAGTCAGAAGCAAAACCCATCCCCTGGTAAACAATTATTAATTAATTGATTGTTAAGGTATGGAAAATGTTTTGATCAGTACACTCAGAATGCGTTTTGCAATACTGCAAAGCCAACCTTTAACTGGCGGTATAGTAGCCAGAAACTTACGCATTACCGACAACGGTAGCGGCGAACTTAGCCTGTACGGCGATTTTACCATTACCCTAAAAGTATTGGATTTAACGACCAGCGGCGCACCAAACTTAAACTCCTTAATGACTTTTACGCAACAGGTAATTAGTAGCAAATTACGTGGTGGCGGGTACAAGAGCGGGGTTAGTATTCTAAAATATAATGCTGCAAAAAGAGTATTTGACAACCATAAAACCTGGACCTACTCAATTCGTTATAATTTTAACTTTACTGTAAATGTTATTCAGATTAACATGTTAGGTCAACTAAATGGAAACGATTTCGTGCTGGCTGTTGTTGACAGTATTGGCCACCAGTTTACCGATAAATATGGTAGGCGACAAGATTCTGCAGGACTTACCCAAAGAGCGAGTTGGCCTGCAACGGTAAGCTATAATAATTGGTTAAAGGATAAATACCTAGGTGCTCATGAATTCTTTCATACATTAAATTTACCTGATATTGAGGACACTACTAAAAAGAACAAATTGATGTATCATCTAGGTGACAATATTGGGCGTGAGATATCAGAGACAGAAAAAGGTGATATAATGCAATACATGTTAGGAGATATAAGAGAGATGACTAAAGGCTCATATTCAAATGCCAATAACAATACTTTATACCGTTTAAGGATATTTTTAAACAACCCAATATATGGCTTCAAATACAATAAGAATAAGTTTAAATAGCATATTGCTATTATTAGTTTTTGCTTGCCAAAACAATAGTAGGAACAATAAAATTTTAAGTAATCAGTCTATTGATACTTGCCAATATTATAGATATGATGCCCATCAAATAGTTTCGAATCTTGGTTGTCAGAACTGTCATTTACTGCTAATACCAGGAGATAAAGATGATCGCGGATGGGCAACATTTAGCGATTTAGTGACAATGGATAGCTTAAAGTTAATAGATTTCGTGTTTACCAAGAAACATAAAGGTTGGTACAGTAAAACAGGAACATTTAAAACACCCAGAATGGATACTTTAAGTGAATGCCAGATAAAAAGTGTTATTCGATATATTAAAGATCAGGGAAGAGATATCCCAATGTCTAACCAATAATTATTATGGTTTCCAATATGATTATGGCTTCCAATATGATTATGATAAAACTAAGTTTAGGTAGTTTGTTATTTTTTTTGGTTATAGCATGTACAAGTAATTCCAAAAACACTGCAAATGTTAACGTTAAAAAGAAAAGAATAGATACTTGTATATATTACAATAGATATGATGCACATCAAATTGTATCAAATCTGGGCTGTCAGAACTGTCATGTTCCTTATGGCGATAGAATGAGTAAGAAGATTTTAACATTTAGTGAACTATCCACAATGGATAGTTTAAAACTTGTTGACTACACCTTTACCAAAAAACATAAGGGATGGTTCAGTAAAACAGGCCCCTGTAAAGATGCAAAAATGGATACCTTAAGTGATTGTGAAATTAGAAATGCAATCCGATATATTAAAGATTCCGGTAGAAATATTCCAGTACCCAGCCAATAAATGCCAATGGTTTCAAATGCAATAAAGCTAAGTTTAGGTAGTTTGTTATTTTTTTGGTTATAGCATGTACAAGTAATTCCAAAAACAAAATAATTTCACCTATACTCAACTGTGTTTAGTGTGTTTAAATTTTCAACAAATTATTTACGGCAAAACATCCCTAAAAAGTACTTACGTCAATTCTACCCAAACAGCTGAACACCATGCTTTTCTACCTTCTAAATTGCATCTAACGTAACATCTGGCAACCAAAACAAGTGGTTAAACATCAGTAACGAAATTATTGCAAGTTTAAAATTCTATAATTTATCTTTATATTTAATCCATGATACTTGTTGCAGATAGTGGCTCTTCAAAAACCGATTGGATGGGCTACCACAATGGCGAAACTGTTAAGTTTAGTACGCCGGGAATAAACCCTTATTTTTTAAATGAGCAGGAAATTTCCAAGTTAATTTCTAAAAACGAATCCTTAGCCCAACATGCAGATGAGGTTAAAGAAATTTACTTTTTTGGGGCGGGTTGCTCCTCTCCTGATAAGCACGAAGTAGTTTCGAACGGCTTATCAAACATTTTCACCAACGCCTTTATTTCAGTAGATCACGATCTTTTAGGTTCGGTATATGCAACATGTGGAAATGCAGAGGGCTTGAACTGTATTTTAGGTACAGGCTCCAATATCTGCTATTTCGACGGAAAGAAAATACACGATGGCCACCACGGCTTAGGTTATGTTTTGGGCGATGAGGGTTCTGGTACTTTCTTCGGTAAAAAGGTGTTGTTAAGCTATCTTTACAATAAAATGCCTTCAAACTTAGCCGCCGAATTTAAAAAAACCTTCCCGGCAGAAAAAGAGCAGATTATTACCAATGTGTACCAAAAACCATTTCCGAATATCTATTTAGCGGGTTTTAGCCGCTTTATGGCCAACCATAAAGATCATCCTTTTATACAGGAAATATTAAGGAAAGGTTTTCAGGAATTTGTAGACACCAACGTTAAAGATTACCCTAAACATAAAAATGTTCCCTGCCATTTTGTAGGCTCTATTGCCTATTATTATCAGGATGCACTTATTTCGGTATTGGTAGAAAACGGCATCGAGCCCGGCAAAATTCTGCAAAAACCTATTGATGAGCTATTTAATTTCATTTTACACAAAGAGGGCATCATACAACAGGCCAGCTAAATCAAAATCTGCTTTAAGCCATAATAAATTGTTAAAATATGTTTAAGATTGTAAACATATCCACACAAACTTTTGTTATACGTTTAACAGCATATAATTGCTAACACATATGAAGAGAATACTGGTAGTAGATGATGATATTGAGGTTTTAGAAACCATACAATTGATACTGGAAATTGGCGGCTTTAAGGTTTCAGCACTAAATGACGGAGAAGAGATTTTTAACCGTATTGCGCAGTTTAACCCGGATTTAATTTTACTTGATATTTCGCTTGGACATATAGACGGACGTATTTTGTGCGAGCAATTGAAATCTATCGAAAGTACTTCTAAAATTCCGATTTTATTGATTTCGGGTTTATACGATCCGAAAGATTTTACAACGCTAAACTATGGTCAGGATGATTTCTTATCAAAACCTTTCCAAATGGATGTACTCCTGAAGAAAATTTCAAAAATCCTATCCTTAGAAGAAGATCAGCCGAGTTTTCTTTTAAACTAAGGCACCACACAATATTTTAAAGCCAAAGAACATGCCGTTTTTTGGCTTTCTTTTTTTGCACCATCCCAATCTTCCATCCCCACTACCTTCCTACCTTTTACCTTGGTTAATCTGTCATTTTGGCAAATAAAACCCTTTGGAACAACCCTTGTTATGCAGGATATAGATTAAACAATTTATTTACATATGAGCATACAGGAAAAAGGAAATATCTCCATCCACACCGAGAACATTTTCCCTATAATTAAGAAATTTTTATACTCTGATAACGAAATTTTTCTTCGTGAGTTGGTTTCAAACGCAGTAGATGCGGTTCAAAAAATTAAAAGATTAGGCTCATTGGGCCAGTTTAACGGCGAAGTTGGTCAGCCATTGGTACAGGTTGCTGTTGATAAATCAGCGAAAACCATTACCATTAGCGATAATGGTTTGGGTATGACTGCCGAAGAAATTAAAAAATACATTAACCAGGTTGCTTTTTCGGGCGCAAGTGAATTTGTAGAGAAATTTAAAGATGCAAAAGACGCCAACGAAATCATCGGTAAGTTCGGTTTAGGCTTCTATTCGGCCTTTATGGTAGCTGATTTGGTAGAAATCCAAACATTATCTTATCAGGACGGTGCAGAACCAGCACGATGGGTTTGCGATGGCAGTACCGAATTCGAAATTACCGAAGGCACTAAAACCACCCGTGGTACCGATATTATCTTGCATGTAAACAAAGATTCAGAAGAATTCTTAGAAGAATCTAAACTTCAGGAAATTCTGGATAAATACGCTAAATTTTTACCGGTTCCAATTAAGTTTGGTACTAAAACCGAATCTGTAGAAGATGGTGTTGATGAGGAAGGCAAAGCAAAATATAGCGACATAACTGTTGATAATATCATCAACACTACCAGCCCCATCTGGACAAAAGCACCTGCAGATTTGTCAGATGAAGATTACCTGAGTTTTTACCGCGAATTATATCCGTTCTCAGAAGAGCCTTTATTCTGGATCCACCTGAATGTAGATTATCCGTTTAACTTAACCGGAGTATTGTATTTCCCTAAGTTGAAAAACGACTTCGAAATGCAACGCAACAAAATCAAATTATACTCGCGTCAGGTATTTATTACCGACGAGGTTAAAGATATTGTGCCTGAATTCTTAATGTTATTGCATGGGGTAATCGATTCGCCTGATATTCCGTTAAACGTATCGCGTAGTTTCTTACAAGCTGACAGTAACGTTAAAAAGATTAACAACTACATTACCAAAAAGGTAGCTGATAAACTTGCTGAGCTTTTTGCTAAAGACCGTAAGGCATACGAAGATAAATGGAAAGACATTGGTCTTTTTGTTAAATACGGTATGATTAGCGAAGAGAAATTTTACGATAAAGCAAAAGATTTCGCGCTGGTTGGCAACACCAAAAATGAACTTTACACTTTACCTGAATACAAAGAGAAGGTATCGCCTTTGCAAACTGATAAAAATGGCAGCGTAGTTTATTTATATACTAACGATGCAGCTAAGCAGGATGCCTTTATCCAATCGGCTAATAAAAAAGAGTATGACGTATTGGTACTCGATTCGCCAATCGATAATCATTTCATTAATCAGTTAGAGCAAAAATTAGAGAAAACTTCAATTAAACGTGTCGACTCGAGTGTTGCTGATAAGCTGATTGAAAAAGACGAGCAAAACGAACATGTTTTAACCGAAGATCAGGTTAAAGAAGTAACCGGCATTTTCGAAAAGGCTATTACTAAACCAGGCATGCATGTAGAAATTGTGGCTTTACACCCGGAAGAGCTACCTGTTACCATTACCATGGATGAGTTTATGCGCCGTATGAAAGATATGGCTGCTATGGGCGGCGGAATGGGTTTTTACGGACAAATGCCAGACAACTATAAGGTAGCCATTAACGGTAACCACAAGCTGATTAGCAAAATCCTTAAATCGGACGATGCTGAGCAAAGCACACTGGCTAAGCAAGCGGTAGATTTAGCGCTATTGGCACAGGGTATGTTAACCGGAGCTGAGCTAACGGCTTTTGTAAGCAGAAGCGTAGAGCTGATTTAATCAGGTTAAAACTTATATACATTAAAGGGTAGGAAATGATACGTTTCCTACCCTTTCTTTTTGGGTATGCTACATAAAGGGCATAAAAAAAGTCCCGATTTGCATCAGGACCTTAGATAAGAATTTTCGGGAACTCTTAGATTAAAATTAATATTTTTATTAGCTGGCTACAACATCTTGTTTCTGATCTACATTAAAGTAATCTTTATGTTCTTCGATCATTTTTGCAATGGTAGCGGCTTTAGTATCGGTGATTTTAAATTCAAATGCAGGCTCCTGGTTTTTCTTAGATCTAACCATTTTCTCTGTATAGAAACGGTACACTAAACCATTGGTTAATAAGCCGTACTTAGCTTTTGTTTTACGGAAATACTTAGATAAGCGCGAATCGTGGATATCTAAATTATCGTTGTGGTGTTTGCACTCTACCAAAATAGTTGGTTCACCATCTTTCATAATGGTATAATCAACTTTTTTACTTTTCTTAACTCCAAAATCCAATACGGCTTCAGATTGAACCTCAGAAGGATCGAAACCTAAAATTTGAATAAAAGGCATTACTAGGGCATTCCGGGTTAAATCCTCAGATTGAACTTGTGGAAGCATTTTCTTAATTCTTACGGCAAATTGCCCGATTTCGTCTTTTAATTCCATGGTAATATCTTTATAGGTAGTTAATTTTTTAAGTTATATTGACTGAATACCGAGTTAGCCGTGATGATAATCTGATCAAGACTTTGTTTGTCGAAAAAATTCCTGTTTAACATATCAACCATATAAGTAAGCTTAGTAATATCGCCGGCACGCATGGTAAACTGAAAGCTTTTCATTCCATCTTTAATGGCTTGCTGAACGTAATTACGCACAACCAAAAAAGATTTTCTAAAAGCATATTCGCTATCCAGCTTGCCTTCTACCATATTTTTCATATCAAGATTGCTGTACTCGTTCTGCATTCTCTGATAGATATCAGCGTTAACCCCTTGTTTTTTGAGGATCCCGTTGTAGTAGATTTTATTAAGTAAATACTCGTATTCGTTGTGTTTCATTTTGGAGGAAGATAGATGTAGGGGAATATTTTCTTGTTTCTCTGTATTATTTAAATCTTTTTTACTGTTTTCAATTCTTAATTTTTAACCCAGTATTGTATGGCCTGTTTTTAATTTACTTATCTACAGGCTACACAAGATTGGGCAGGCAGATGTTTTTCATCGGGAGTTTTAACACTTCCAATTATTGTTTTTGGCAAACAGTTTAAAGATTAGAAAAAGAAGTTAGGCTGGTAAGTTTTTTACATCAACCCCGTAGAATTTTACACGAAACCCCGTGTTTTTAGAGACAAAACCGGGGGAGAAGTTTTTTTTAGCCGAGTAGTTAAATCAATTCATTTTTATTTAACTTGCAATCAAATCACAAAAACAAACATATTTAAATAATCATGAATCTAAAATGCGTTGTTATTGACGACGAGCAGCATGCAATTGAGGTACTCACAGATCACATTGCCGAAATGCCTGGTTTAACTGTTTTTAAGACCTTTACCAGTCCTGTACAGGCACTTACAGAAATTAGTGTTGACGATGAGATTGATTTATTGTTTATGGATATTGACATGCCAGGCATAAATGGTCTGGAGTTGGCTAAAAACATCAGAGAGAAAGCTAAATACCTGATATTTACTACCGCACATCCCGACTATGCCCTGCAGGCATTTGATGTACAATCGGATCAATACCTACTTAAACCCATTTCATTTGCAAAATTTGCACTAGGCATTGACCGTATTTTAAAGAAAGAGGCTAATGCTGTTAAACCTTCTCCGAAAGAAGTTGATCAGGTTGCCGCGCTTTACATTAAAGGTGATCATAAATACGCCTTTTCTAATATTGCGATCGATGAAATACTTTACATCAAGGCTTTACAAAACTACATTCAGATTATTACCAAATCTGAAACCCATACTACATACCTTACTTTAAAGGAGATTGAAAAGGCGCTTGAAACTCACGCATTTATCAGGGTAAACAAATCAAATATTGTTGCCAAAACCGCCATTAAAAAGGTTGATGGAAATATTATCCGTTTGGTAAACAATGAAATGATACAAATTGGCGAAGGATATAAAGACGCTTTCTTTGCTTATGTTCAAAGTAGTTTATTAAAATCAAACCGAAATCAGTAGCAATATTAAAGAGCAATGTTCCAGGTACTCACTGTCGAAATTGTTTGACTTTGATCGGTAGGCACAGTTTGGTAGTTATTTTGATCTTTGATGCTTTTATAAATAAAAACTGTTTTTTTTGTCAATTTAGCAGATTGTTGTGCTTTCATTTTATGAATATACTTAAAGTAATAGATTATATAATAATTAAGATAAAGTTCGCTCCCAGATAGATATAGCCGACAGCTTAATGGATTTAATTTAAAAGATATTAAACAGCATATATCCAAGTGCTCACTGTTGCAACTGTGTGGCTTTGATCAACAGTCGGATTAGTGCTGAATTTATTTTGATCTTTGATGTTTTTATAAACGAATACTGTTTTTTTTGCCAGTTTAGTTGTGTGTTGCGCTTTCATGATATTATTATTTTAAATGTGATTTATTGCTGTTGTTATTAATTTCTGTAAAGGTGCGGCAGAAAAACAACTGGCACTATTTTTTTACACAAACCCCCCTATTTGGGAGATAAAACCCCCATTTCAATAGATTAAAAGCGAAAAAATGAACCTTTTAAATTTAAATTCCTTCTATAAAAAATATAAAATCCACTTAATTGTCTGGATAATTTACATCGTTTATGAAGTATTTATCCTTGGATTAATTAATAGAGCATTTCTTCCACCCAGTGCTTATGTTGGACTGTATACTACTAATATTTCTGTTTTTTACAGTTACTCATTCTTTCTAAATAAACTACTAAACAAACGGGATGCATCATTTAAAGTAATTAAGATTTCATTTCTTATACTAGGTGCGGTTGCATTATATATATGTATACATTACCTCTTAAGTTCACTTTTCAGGGCAATCGGAATTATTCAGGCATCTTCTTCTATAGTTATCGATAGCGCCTATGTTTCAATTCTTACTTATCGCTCCTTATTATTTATTGGTTTTGCTACAGGTTATGTATACATCATTAAATCATTTGAAGAGCGCAAAAAGGTAGAAGCATTAGAAAGACAGAACCTGGTTACCCAAATTGAAAAGCAGGCATTGGAAAACGACCTGATACAATCGCAAAACAATTACCTGCGGAGCCAGATTAACCCACACTTTCTGTTTAATACCCTAAATTTTATTTACAACGATGCCCGTAAAAAGGCCCCTATGGCAGCCGATGCCATTATGAACCTTGCTGAAATGATGCGTTACGCCCTTAAACGGCCCGAAGCATCGGAGGTTGTGCCTTTAAGTGAAGAGATTGAACAAATAGAACATTTAATTAACCTGCATAAACTCCGTACTGCTAACACCATTAACCTCGAACTTGAGGTAACCGGCGATTTATTCGGACTAAGATTTCCGCCCCTTATCTTATTAACTTTGGTAGAGAACATCTTTAAACATGGAAATGTTTCGCACTCTACCCAACCTGCACAGATAAAAATTGTTTACCAGAATAATAACCTGAATATCACTACCATTAACATGATAAATGATAACAAGGGCAAACAAACGGAAAGTCACCATGTGGGGATTGAGAATATTGCTAAACGCTTGAATAATTTTTATGGCGAAGAGTATGTATTCAGGTATTATCAAGACCCGTTAAACCGTTATATTACGGAAATTGACGTAAATATTGTTAACCCGATGGCTAAGTTAAACCGCTAATGGGCCATTGCGTTTTGACGCTGAATTTCTTTTACCAGGAAATAATACATCACCATCTCGTGCGTGCGCTGATCTTTATTGAACAGCCTGTTTACGTGCATGTGCATTAAATCGCTAAATAGTTTTGCCTGCTGTTCCGGCCTGCACTGCTTTATAATTTCAACTAATGAAGTAGATAACGTATTGAATTTTTGCTGCTGATTTTCATTTAGTCCGCCAAATGCAGCCTTTCTGAATTCCTGATACTGACTGTTTAGCTGTTTAAAATCAGTTGCATCTAAATGATGTTCGCGGTTAAATGCATCAGAAATCCCACTAAGCACTTTGAACAGGCCTGACCTGTCGATTATTTTTGATACTGCCAGCGTTGATACCAGCGCAGCACAAAGTTTATATTTGTCGAAATGGCTGGGCTGAGTTTCTAAAAGAGACAAAACAAAGTTACTATCGGCAGCAAAATGCTTTTCTGCATTTTCAATATTATCGCTCCCATAACGTTCGAGTTCGCGTTTGTAGCTTTTAATCTGTACATCTGATACCAGGCCGCTGTTTAAATGTTCGGATAGATCGGTCATCAGGTCTGAAATTAATATCTGTACCTTAAGCTCATCGTTCAACTGCAGCCTGAAACGGATGTGGTTTCCATTTTCGTTGTAACGGATAAAAAACCAGGATTTGATATCGGCTCCGTGCTTATCTAAATAAGGCCCAATGATTTCGGCCAGAACCTGATCTGACCGTTGCTGGTGCGTATAAATTTCGAAATACAACCATTCTTTACCTGGCGGAAAAAACCGGGTTACTGTTGTTGGTTCTGCAGGTGTACTAATACCCGCATAAAGCTGCTGGTTATGTGTCAGACATAAAATAAACTGAGCAATATAGGGCTTCGCGTTTTCATCAACCACCGTACTTTGCTGAGGGAAAGTAACTTCTTCTACATAAATACTGCTTTGTTTTTGCATATATTGCAGAAAAGCAGTTAAATCTTCATCGCTCTGGAGTGCAAAACATAAAGTCTGATCGGAAACACCTGTTTTAAAGCATGGGCTTACGCCAACTTCTTTCAGGTATTCGCGACAGTTGGTTACAGATAAAGACTTTTTATCAAGCCCTAACAGCTTATCTTTCTGTATTTTCCATTTGTTATTGCTTAAAACAATATTCTGGTATTGCAGCCGCGGATAGTAATCCAAATCGGGGAATATGCTATCGAGCGGCAGGGAAAGATTACTTTGTAAGCCCTGATATTGTAAATCGCAGAGCAGCCTGAATACCGAAAGATCGGATCTGGAATAATTATATGCCGAGGCTAAACGTGGTACCAGGCGCTTATTTAAACGCTTAGAACGCAAAATTACTTCCTTACCCCGCACAGCAAGCTGAATATCGTTTAAGGTTAAAGGTGCGGCTGAAGTATCGAAATTTAAAATAGATAACTGGTGATCATAAATCAGTTTTCGCCTGTTTACATTATCTACATTGGTTTCGACCATATACGCCACATCAAAAAACAAAACATCTGGGTTGGCCTCTTGTTCTATTCGGGCTATGTTCCTGGTATAATCTTCAACCCCTTCATCGGCCATGGTAAAACGACCGGTTAAGGCATTTGATGTTGCCCCGCCAATCTGTTCGGCAAAAATAAGATCATCCTGAACAGACATGATCATACTCAGCGAATTGGGCAGTGGTAAAGGCTTTTCGTTAGGAGAAAAGGAAAGTTTATTTAAAAAAATGGTTTTCCCTCTTTCAAAACCTTGTGAGGAGAGGTCTGTGCCCAACAGGTTTTTAATCTGTTCACTTTCTGTTGACTTTTTTGAGGGCTTGTTTTTTATCCGGGCAATAAAATCGTCGTTTTGCCCTGCTTGTTCAAGCTCATCATAGCCTACCCCCATTTCGGGATCTAAAGCTATCAATAACGGGATTTCCTGATCTTCGAACTTCTTTTTAAAGCGCGTGGTAAACTGTCCGAGTGCCCCCTGTTCTTTAGCGGGCAAAATATCCTGCATTAACTTGGTTAATGCGGGAATGGCCTGAAGCAAGCGCTCTTCCAAATTTCCGGATTGAACGTTTCTTTGTGCCAGGAGATATTTAGGTAGATCGGTTGTATGGTTAAGGCCAATGCGCTCAAAATAATCAGTGCCGATGATGTTGGGATCGTAGTCGGTAAAAATGAGTTGCAGATCATGCATATCCTGCAATAAGCCAAAAAATCCTTCGAGTTCGGTACTTTCAAGGTTCATTGACTTAACCAGATCGTTAACATGGATTGGCGCTAAGCAACTATCCAAAACCTGTTTTACTGTATTGTCGTAATCGAGTTCGGCCAGTTCAAACACCCCATCGGCACAGGCAATATAACGAATGCTGTTTGGCGTTAAATAGTAACTGCTATTGCTAAAGAGCATACAGTTTTTGGCTAATAATTCATTCAGCTCAAACCTGATATTGTTTTTATGCGGCCAATCTATGAGTTCGCGTACCTGTAATGTTTCCTGCACAACAATAGGTCTGGCTGCAGGTTTTATGGCATTGTTTAATAAGCTAAAACTGGCAAAGGTGCCATAAGGTGTTGCACGAAATTTAGAACGGTTAAAGTACTTCCAGATGGTAAAATGAATTTTAGGTGGAAGACCAGTCAATTCGGTTGCCTTTATGTCTTTTATGGTTTCGTAAAAGGCAGCAGATGAAATGGAAATGGCTTCTTTTAATTCCTCCCAACAATCGGCAAGTTCGGCCTGATATGAAAATTTAGGTGTTCTAAAAATTGCTGTTGGTTGGATATTAAGTTTCATTGCGTTTAAATGGTAGGCGGAAAATTACAAAGATTAATTTAAAAGGCTGGCCATAAAAACAAAAAAGCCATCTCCTAAAAAGAAGATGGCTTACCGGGATGCTAATTTTATTATTTTTTGGTTACTTTAAATTCTGTTCTTCTGTTTTTAGCCCTTCCTTCGGGGTTATCTTTTTTCTTGCGCTTAACCACAATCTCGTTTGGTGCAATCGGCATCGATTCGCCATAACCCTTTGAGGTTAACCTTGAAGCGGCAATGCCTTTACTTTCTAAATAGTCGGTACAAGATTTTGCCCTTCGGTTTGATAAATCGAGATTATACTCATCGGTTCCGATATTATCGGTGTGAGAACCCAATTCAATTTCCATTTCCGGGTTATCTTCCATAATCGGAATTAAGAAATCCAATACTTTTTTAGAAGGTTCTGTTAGCTCGGCACTGTTAAACTCATAATACACATTATCCAAAGCCATCGGAATGCCTAATTTGAAAGGACTTAAGCAGTAATCTTTATAAATCAGGGTATCAGCTTTGGCGAGTTCTTCGTAAGGGTAATTGCGGGTAATGGCAAAGTAGTTGTCTTTTGCAAAAAGCAATTTAATTGGTCTTTTCGAATCTACTTTAAACCTGTAAACTCCATCAGTACCTGTAGTAAATTTTTGAGGGCCTTCTGCATTGGTAAGGGTTACTGAGGCATCAGCTAAAGGGGCTTTGGTTTTACAATCGGTTAAAATACCTGAAATAGAAAGGTATTCTTTTTTCACCTCGAAAAGTTCTAAACAGCATGATGATTCGCGATCGGAACTGATGTAACCTCTTGTTCCCCGATCATCAGTTGCGGTGAAATAAAGATCATCTTTTGATGAGTTGAAAGGATAACCCAGGTTTTTTGGGTTAGACCAGGTAACCAAATCGCCTTCAGCCTCGAAAAAGTCAAGTCCGCCGAAACCGGTTCTGCCATCGGTACTGAATAAAAGTTTTTTGGTTAAAGTGTTGTAGTAAGGCGCACGCTCATCGTCTTCGGTATTAATGCTTGGGCCAAAGTTCACCGCCTGGCCTAAAGATCCGTCTTCGCGGATGGCGCAATACCACAAATCGAATTTACCGTAACCTCCACTCCTGTCAGATGAGAAAAGCAGGAACTTACCATCGCTGGTTACAAAAGGTTGTGCTGAATTAAAATCTTTACTGTTTACCTGCAAGCCAACAGGTTGCGGATCTGACCACTTATCACCTATTTTTTTTGCGCTGTAAATACCGTATTTTTCTTTATCCTTCCAGGCTGTAAAATAAGCTACAGCTCCATTTGGAGAAAAAGCAGGTGCTGCTATTTCCATGTTTTTAGGGAAATTGATATCGACCATTTTAACGGCAATATCGCTGCCACTTAACTCACCTTTAGCTGCATAAATGTTATTGATGAAAGGATTGCTCTTGGTCGACACCTGCACATCGCCAGCATCTGTTTTAACCAAATCGCGTTTACCAGCTACAGCAATTGGACGCGAAGAAGTAAAATAAAACTCGTTATTGACTTTAACAGGAGCATAGTTAGAACCTAAACCGTTTACATTTGCAGGTAGTTTTTTTACTTGTACCATGCGTGGAAAACGCATTTCCTCGATGGCAAATTTGCACGATTCGATTTCTTTTTGCGCCTCTTTAGCCAGTGCATCGCCAGAGTTTCTTTGAATATATTGTTGAAAGGCATCGATAGCCAGGTTGAACTTTTTATTCGCACGTAAACTTTCAGCGTAGTAAAAAAGGGCTTTTCTGTACCTGGTATTGGAAAAAGTAACGGCAACAGCATAATACTTTTCGGCCTCGTTAAATTCACGGTATAAACGGCTCGATTCGGCCAGGTTGTAAACCGACCCTTCGTAATCTTCTATCGCTTTGTTATCAGAAGCTGTTTTTCTTTCTTTACCATAGGGTAAAATAGCATAAGTGCTATCACCAGTAATTTTTAAGGCTCTTTTATAAAAGGTAGAGGCCGCATAGTAATCCTTATTTTCGAAATAAGTATCGGCAACTTTTTTATAATTAACCACAAACTGTGCGTTTGCATAACTGCCAAATGCCACTAGCAAAAAGAGTAATATTTTTTTCATCTTTCTAAATTTGGTTTCAACGGTGATGAAGCTATCATGGTTCGAAAACCATGATGGTTTCATCTGAATAATTATAAGCGTGGACAAAAGAAGTTTGGACCGATGATTCCGTTACGGCCGATTAGCGAAATAGACAATTCTAAACCACCATTGCTATTTGAGGCACGGTTAAAAGTCGAAGTATTTACATCATAGCTCAATCCGAAAACCATATTTTTTAGCTGCAAGCCAACAAAAGCAATTGCGGCATCCTTAGCCCGATAATTACCTCCAAACAAAACGTTTGCTGATGGATTAACGTTTAGCTGCGCATAAGCACCAACAGAAACCTCGTTTGTATTTCCCTGGTACATTACCAAAGCATTGGGTACAATATCTAACAATTGCGAAGCACGGATTCTGGCACCACCATGCGCGGTAACGCGAATCGGAAGTCTTGAATTACTGCCCGAAAAGCGATCCATAGGGCGGGTTAAGTGTGCTGCACTGGCGCCCAGGAAAACGTTCACACTTTTATTGGGGTTACCATCAAAAAACATTACACCTGCGTTAACATCGGGCACTAATGAAGATTGTGATGATAATGTTTCGCCACTCATCATGCCACCGTCGTAGCCCGAAATCGGGTTAAACTGGTTACCAAACCTGGCTTGCGAGAAATCAAAACTGCGGTTGATAATCCCTGCCTGTAATCCGAAGCTGATCATTTGTAAACCTTCGGCACCAAAACGTAAGCGGTACGATCCGGATACGAGCGCGGTCAGGTAGTTAAAATCAAGCTCCCCTGCCCTTTGGTTCATTACTGTGGCACCAAAGGCAAAGTTCTTTTTAGGTGCCATATCAAACGAAGCACCACCGGTTAAGAAAGAGCTGTTCAGGGCACTCCACTGTTGCTTAAAGTTTACCGAACCGCGATAATCGCCGTCAATTACCCCCGTTAAGGCTGGGTTCAGCCATAACGGGTAAGCATAATATTGCGAGAAATGTGGGTCGGTTTGCGCAAAGGATTTTGCTGTACACAGCAGTAATCCGAACATGGCAACATATATTTTTAAAGCCGATAATATTTTCATGGTCTATGATTTTATCTGTTTATTATTAATCCTCTTCTTATCTAATCAGCGTTACTGTTCCTTTTTTCAGTGTTGTTGTTCCATCGGTAAAGGTTACCTCAACCATGTAAACATATACTCCTGTTGGCTGGTTAACACCTTTAAAGGTTCCATCCCATCCGTTAGCAAAATTATCTGATTGGAATATCAATTGACCCCACTGGGTGTAAATACTCATTTTAGCACTTGCAATGGTATTGCCATAGATTAAGAATACATCGTTTTTACCATCGTTATTTGGTGTAAATGCATTTGGTATGTACACCTGGTTGCCAAAAGGATTAGCAGCTTTGCCTGTAACCGGAGTAGAGTTAGCACTGGTTTGGCAATCTAACTGGCCTTTTGCCCTTACCACAATGGTAACACTTTGATCAGGTTTTAAACCTAAGGCTGTATAACTGGTCCCGGTTGGTCCGCTGGTTGGGCTAATCCACGATAAGCCGTTATCAAGCGAAACTTCGTAAGCTGTTGCATTGGCAACCGCAGCCCAGCCAAATGTTACGCTATTAGGTGTAGTATTTTGTACCACTACCACTGGTTTATCGAGCACAGGAAGTACATTTACCGTTACAGCAGTTCTGCTTGGGCTAGCACAACCACCTACCGCAATACTTTCTACATAGTAAATAGTGGTTGCGTTTAATGCAGGTGTGGTAAAGGTGATACCTTCAGCCAATACAGCACCGCCTGAGCTTGCAGCATACCATCTGTAAACTAAGCCGGTTACCGGGTTATTTACGGTTAATATGGTTGAGCTGCCTGCGCAAAGTGTACCGTTTGCTGCCGTTACCGATGCTGGTGCAACCGGTACAGGCAATGCGGTAACATTTACCAGCGTTCTCGAAGCTGATGTACAGGTTCCGTTAGCACCTTCTACGTAGTAAGTAGCGTTAGCATTTACTGCCGGAGTGGTAAAGTTAACTCCGGTTCCTACCGGCGATCCACCGTTTGAAGCAGTGTACCAGTTGTAGGTAACGCCAGTTTGTGGGTTGCTAACCGTTAATACTGCCGGACTTCCGGTACATACACTTACCGATGCTGAAGCCACTGTAGGTACAGTTGGTTTTGCATTAACGGTAACCGTTACTTTAACCCTGCCACCATTATTGGTACAGCCACCGGTTCCTGTAGCAATTACGTAGAAATCGGTTGTGGTGGTAAGCGCCGTTGTATTAAATGTAGTGCCTGAGAATAACAGGTTACCACTGGTTGCAGCATCGTACCATTGGTAAGTTACCCCTGGCTGAATGTTGGTAATGGTTAAGGTTGCAGCATCGCCAGCACAAATACCACCTGCAGGAGCTGATACTGTTGGCGTTGCTGGTGTTGCATTAACAACCACATTTACAGATCTGGCAGTTGCTGCTGAATTTTCACATTTGTTATCGCCTTTAACTGTTACATAATAAGTTGTATTGGCACTCAATGCCGGCGATACAAATACCGGTCCGGTGAATACAACTGTTGTTAAGGACGCATCGCTGTACCAGGTAAATACCGGGTTGGTTACGGTTGTGCTGGTTGCGGCTAAAGTTGCCCCTGTGTTGGCACAAACTGAAGTAGAACCGTTTACCGTAATATCGGTTGCTACTGCAATTGGGTTAACAGTAACCGTTACTGCTTTGGCATTTGCCGCACTGTTTTCGCATTTATTGCTGCCTCTAACCGTTACATAATAAGTAGTAGTGGTGGTTAAGTTAGGCGTAGTAAACATTAGGCCACTAAATGCTATACTAGTTAGTGAGGCATCGTTGTACCAGGTAAATACCGGGCTGGTAACTGTGGTAGAACTGGCATTGATTACTACCGAACCAGAGCCACATATTTTAGCTGGGGTTGATAAGGTAATATCGGCAGCAGTTGCACCTGCATTTACATTTACCGTTACTACTTTCGCAGTAATTTTTGAATTTTCACATTTGTTATCGCCTCTAACCGTAACATAATAAGTAGTAGTTGTGGTCAGTGTTGGTGTAACAAACGATGTACCTACATAAGCTACCGATGTTAAATTAGCATCGTTGTACCAGGTAAAGGTTGGGTTGGTAACTGTAGTAGTGCTGGCTACCAATGTGGTATTAGAACCCGAACAGATGGT
>Ga0308165_1000166_pt1 | contig 161930 bp, 118 predicted proteins | sample PhyWR2_FD_201032 | JGI IMG/M metagenome (GOLD analysis project Ga0308165, IMG submission 201032) | Phyllosphere microbial communities from UC Gill Tract Community Farm, Albany, California, United States - DLSLW.R2 | ecosystem: Host-associated > Plants > Phyllosphere > Unclassified | place...
CATTATCCAATTCCTGTTCTGCTGCAGCTCCTCCGCCGTTTAAGCTTGCCATTGCACTTTGATCTAGTTTAGCGATGGTTTTTCTGTCGATGTTTAGTTTGTTGTTTTTAACTGGTTTCATGTTTTTAGTTTTAGTTTTTTTACAGGCCTACTCTGTTTGAGCTTTTCGGCATCCGCTCATGTTATTTGTTTAGTAAATTGTGGTTACAGTTGTTGCAGTTGTAGTCTGAGTTGTAGGTACCAAAGAGGTAACCGTCCAGAATGTTGCAGTTGTACCGGCATTATCCAATTCCTGTTCTGCTGCAGCTCCGCCACCGTTTAAGCTTGCCATTGCACTTTGATCTAGTTTAGCGATGGTTTTTCTGTCGATGTTTAGTTTGTTGTTTTTAACTGGTTTCATATTTTTAGTTTTAGTTTTTTACAGGCCTACTCTGTTTGAGCTTTTCGGCATCCGCTCATGTTATTTGTTTAGTAAATTGTGGTTACAGTTGTTGAGTGGGATCAATAATTGTTTTAGAGGTTGTTGGGCCCGGCTCGCAGCACAACACGTTGGTGCAATCAAAGAAAGATGTGGTAAACAGACCTTCGTTGATCTGTTGTTGCCCTCCAATAATTCTTTTTTGATTATCATGAGATAAACCGATGATCACTTTCTTATCCAGTTGCAGTTGGTTTTTTCTTTTCATGGTTTTATGCTGTTGGTGCTGGTAATGTTGTCCATGTTGGTACAAAAGTCGTGGTCTGTGGAGAGTCGATACTCGTTGGAATGTCTGCTGTGGTTACAGCCATTTCATTCTGTCCGCCATTGAGACTTGCCATTTCATTTTGATCCAGTTTGGCTACAGTTTTCCGGTCAATGGTTAGTTTGTTGTTTTTGAATTTTTGTTTCATAATGTTAAAATTTAGATATAGTGTTCCCATTTACAGGTTTTTAGCCCTGTATTAATTGTGTTTTTAATGTCGTTTACTGTTAAAAAAGAGTTTGAATAATAACCGTTTTACCTACAGTTTTTATGGTGTGCTCTTTGTATGGATTTTTTGTTCAGTTGTACAATCCAGCTATAATTGTTCAAATGCATCCATTTTGAGTATTTTTCTGTTTGCTGAATAGAGTTGATAAATGTGGAGTTCATAAGCGTTAATTGATATAGGGTTAAGGTGTTTTTTTAATCCGGTTATGCCTATTGATACGCATTAAGAAATCTTTAAATCTAAAAGACCTATCATATGTTAAAATCCTTTTTTTGTAGATTTCTGATCCAAGCCAGATGACCGAGGCAAATGTTGCAGTTAACATGCCGAGCGATAAAATAATATCTGTTACTGGTATGCCAAATGGTAAACGAATCATCACTGCTATTGGTGAGGTAAAGGGTACAATAGATAACCAATATGCTATACTACCATTTGGATCTTGCAGGATGACATTCTGCGCAATCATTATTGTAAATATCAACGGTGCAGTTACAGGCAAAATATACTGTTGCGATTCAGATTCACTATCAACTGATGATGCAATGGCGGCAAATAATGCGCTATATAATAAGTATCCTCCAATAAAATACACCATAAATATCAGTAACATCATAGTTGTATTGTAATAGAGACTGAGATCTGAGAAAATATTTAAAGTAATTTTATCGTTTTGGAAAACCAGCATACTGAGCAGGCCACAAGTAATCCATAAGGTAAATTGACTCAGTCCAACCAGGCCCACACCAATTACTTTTCCAAGTAGGAGTTCAAAGGGTTTTACTGAAGATATAATGATCTCTGCAATTCTGCTTGATTTCTCCTCTACTATCCCCCTCATTACTTGGTTGCTATAAAGAAATATGGATAAATAGATTAATGTAGCCAGTAGAATTCCTATGATCCCGCGCGCTTTCAATTCCGTAGAATTGCCTGATCCGATGATGTTTTTCTTCACAGCGATCTCATAGTTTGTCTGCATTGCACCAACATCCTTCAATAAATAGTTAAGATATTGTTGCTGAAGCCGGTTTTCTATTAAATAGAGCAGTTTCTGATCAATTGCCTTCGCAGCATATATTTCTACAGCGTGTTTTTCGCTAAAGTCTGATGGGATGTATATGGCAAGCATGTTTGGATTATTTTCCAGGATTTTATGAACCTGATTTATACCTTTAGAAGAGTACTCAGAAGAAATTCCATTTACATTGCCAAAATTTAAAAACAAATCTCCTTTTTGTTCAACAACCAGTATTTTTTTAAAGTCGCTTTTCTGATTGTTATTTAATTTTTCTGCACCAATGAATAAGGTATAAATAAGGAGTGGAGAAAGTAAGGTCGTAATCAAAAAAGATTGTTTCCGAACTCGGGTTATATATTCCCTGGAAATAATTAGCGCCAGCTTTTTCATATTTTAGTTCGTTAGATTGACTGTGTTGATGAAGATTTCATTCATAGACGGAATTATTTCGTTGAAACTTACCACCTCAATGTTTTGATGTAAAGTATCTCTAAGAAACTGGTCTGCAGTATATCCGTCTCTTATAGTCATTGTGAAGCTTTTTGTATCGTTATTAAGGTGTTCTGACAGGATATATATTCCTTTATTGGCTCGTAAATCTTTTGAAATGCCACGGTATTGAATAGTATATGTGGCGTTTTTGAAGGCTTCCTTAATTTCATCTACATTTCCTTCTAATATTTTTGCTGATTTGTTAATTAACACAACTGTGCTGCAGAGTTCTTCCACAGTTTCCATTCTGTGTGTAGATAAAATAACAGTTGCACCACTTTGATTCAATTCAAGAATATTTTCTTTCATCATTTCCGATGCCAGAGGATCCAGACCTGTGAAGGGTTCGTCCAGGATGATCAGCTTTGGCTGATGAAGAACTGCTGCAATAAACTGTACCTTTTGTTGCATTCCCTTAGAAAGCTGTTCCAATTTTTTTTGTTTTAGGTGGCTAATTGCCAGTTTGTCAAGCCAGTAATGCAACTGATTTTTAGCCTCTGATTGTCTTGTGCCCCTCAACCGGCACAAATACAAAAGTTGTTCTTCTACGCCCATTTTCTTGTAAAGACCTCGTTCTTCGGGTAAGTATCCTATTGTACTTGTATGTTTCGCCTGGAGTTGTTCCCCGCCAATGGTTATCATGCCAGCGTCTGATGGTATAATCTGGTTTATGATCCTCAGCAGAGTAGTTTTCCCTGCCCCATTTGGGCCCAATAAACCGAATATTTCTTTTGGAGGAACATTGAAGCTTACATTATCCAGTGCTTTATGCCCTGCATACTGCTTAGTAATATTTTTTATTGTTAACATTGCTTTCTGCTTTAAACGGCTACTGTCCAATTCTTTTTTCTTCCTTGTCGATAGATAGTTTTCTGTCAACCTGTTTCTTTACGCGCGCATTTCCAAATCTTCGTGTGTAGGTGAGTGTAAGCGATCTGGTGTCATATCTTGCAATATTTTGTAAATTGATATTGCTGTACTGGGCGGTATAGTACATCTTGTAGCTTTTGAACACATCGCTCGATGTAAGTTTTATACTGGAGTTACTATTCAGCACTTTTGTTATTCCGGCATTTAGCAAAAAATTGCTTTTGTAGTCGTAGAAACCATCAGAATATGGCAATGAGTAAAGCGACATCACATCTGCACTCCAGCCCTTTCCAAGTATTATCCCATTTGTTGCTGTTAAATTTAAACTGGGTGTAGATTTGCGTGTTACAATGTTTGGATACGAGCCTTTAAAATAGCTACTTGCGAAATTTCCACTAAATCCCCACCATTTCTTTATCATTTTGCTCACCGCGATATTCAGGTTTAAAGACTGAGCATTGCTGTAGTTATCAAAATAGCTAACAATTCCTTTGGTTACCGGATCTTGCTTGTAAAACGTTCCATAGAAATCTTTTATGTAATTGTAGCTCAGTGAAGTAAAAACAGTTTGTTTATATGACCATGAAAATTGAAGTTCATGTTTTGTCATCGGATTCAGGTTCGGATTTCCCTGAAAGTAATTATAAGTGCTTTGGAAAATCAGGAATGGATTAACATATTGGTATAGTGGTCTTTCTATGCTTTTTCTGTAGCTCAGTGAAAATTGATTTGTTGGCGATTTTGTGTATTGAAAGGCTATACTCGGGAACAGCTGGAAATAGTTTTTATTAAATTCCGTATCCATAGTGATCGAATTTCCCGTAACATTAGTTTGCTCTCCCCTCAACATCAACTGCATACCAATTTTTTTCATTTGTCTGCTTAAACCAATATATGCTGCACTGATGTTTTCGTCATAAATGAAATGGTTCGTTTTGCTTTGATCAACATTCCAGTTATTGTTGTTGAAATTCTCCCAGGTCACATCGTTATTTGTGGTTGTAAATGCGCTCTTCAAACCCGCAGATAGTGTACCGAGTTTCACTGTTTTCTCATAGTCGGCAGTTATAGATTTTATGCTGATGTAACCCGGAGAATTGTCCCTGATTTGCGTTCCGGAGTGTAGCGACTGATTCTGGTTTCCTAAATAATTGTTCATATAATTATTGTTGGAAGTCTTTCCATATCGATAGTAATCACCGTTTACTGTAAATAACTGTTTCTTTGAAACATCATTAAACTTATAAAACAAATTGGCTGATGGGCTAACCCACGAGGAATTTCCGGTGATGTTTGTCAATATAGTCGAATCCACAGACTGGTTTACCAACCCAATAGGTGTTTTAGATTCATCCTGTCTGTTCCGGTTTGTAAAATTTCCCCTTAGCAATATGCCAACGCTATTTTTAGAGTTGATATCGTAATCGGCGCCGGCCTTTACCGTATTCACATTCATTCCTTTTTCTGAATACTGATCTTCATTTAAAAAAGTTACCTGATTATTGCTTTGAAGAATTCTATTGTTTACCAGTGATGAAAATTGTTTTAGACCCATGAAATTGTAACTTCCATAAATATTGATCTTTTCTTTCCGGTAGTTAAGATTTACACCCGAATTACCCCGGCCAAATTTTCCAGAGCCTGCACCAAGCGTAAAACTTCCATTAGAACCATAATTTAGCATCTTCGTCGTTTTTATGTTAATTATAGCTGATGATGCAGCATCGTATTTGGCCGAAGGATTACTGATAAGCTCTATTTTATCGATTGCATTACTAGGTTGCGCGCTAAGCCAGTTCTTCAATTCCTCTCCACTGAGATAACTTTGCCTTCCATCAATCTGAACTGTTACATTTTTTGAATTCAAGGAGATATTTCCAGATTCGGCCAGTTGGACGCCCGGCGCCTGCCGAAGTATTTCAAGTGCTGTAGTTCCGGCAGATAAGGAGCTCTCTGAGATATTCATCGTTACTTTATCCATGGCCATCGTAATAAGCGGCTTTTTTGATTGAATATTTACCGTTTTCAGATTATTCAATTCTAAAGAGAGTTTTATCGGATTGATGTTGACATCGGAAGTGGTAACGTTTATATTTTTTTGATGATATTCTTTATAACCTACATATTTTACAATCAATGTATATTGACCAGGTTTTGTTGTAAAAACAAAATTTCCGGATACATTCGCTGTGATTGTTTGTTTACTTCCGTCTGAATCGTTTTCTAAAATCAGCCCGGCATTTGGTAAAGACAAATTGCTTACAGAATCCACAACTGTTCCAGATAACTTGATGGTTTCACTTTGTTGTGCATGTACATGTATAGAAAACCCGAAGATTGCTAGAATGAATACGAGTTTTGGCAATATTTTTTTTGTTTCCATAGCAGTTTTTTTATCTGTTCATTTATTATGAATCAAACATATATAAACCGCTTTTTTTGATTAAAAATAATACACTGATTAGCTTAATATGCGGACGGATTGTACTATAATTTAGATCACCTTCTCATTAATGACTAGAAGGAAACCTTTAAAATTAAATTATGCCTAAGTCTGTGGGGCGCCGTAAGAATAATTCTTACAGAACTTTAACGATACTTTATTTGTTATAAAAGTACAGGTGCTATATTTGTATACATGAAACTGGCCAATTTTAAATATCTGCTAATCATTTTCCTTTCACTTGCTTTTTTCGTGAAAGTTGGAAATGTGCTCTCGTATTTAAAATCATCCGTCACAAATACCGAGCTTTCATCGGGCAATGATGACACAGCAGAGAAAGAGGAGAAGAAGATTGAAAATGAACTCTTCACAAATAATTCTTTCTTTGGGCTTCAGGGTTTAATACTCAACACTGCCGAGAAAAAGGTCATCCCTGTAGATGGTGCATTCCGGTTAAACTATTTTCCGGAGGTTTTGACACCGCCTCCTGCAGCCGTATAAGGCTATTCCTCTTTATGCATTGCAGAGCGCAATGCGAATCCATTTGTAAATTCTAAATATATATTAATATGAAACGAGCAATTTCATTTGTAGTCCTTTTGGTGGCTGCAACATTAACGATCCGTGCACAAGAAGTGGTGCAGCAAAATGTAAAACCGGTAGATAATGCGTTGGAAGTGGTATCTAAACTTCAGCCGGTAATCTTTAACTACGATAAAACCTGGGCGCAGAAGTTAAAAATTTCTGATCAACCACAATATGGATTTGTAGGCACAGAAGCAAAATCGGCTGCGCCAGAAGTGACAACGGTAACAGCCAAAACATACCCGGCAGGCAAAAACGCCCAAAATTCTGCCACAATTACTAAAGTGGATTATGAAAAATTAATCCCTTTACTGGTTGGCAGTATTAAAGAGCAGCAAGCACAAATTGATGCGCTGAAACGCGAAATTCAGACGCTGAAGGCTCATGCCGCAAAATAAAAAAAGGGATCAGATTTTTCTGATCCCTTTTTTTGAGCTTTTAACTTCACCCTGTTAACGTCTGTAATTGTGCAACCTTTCTGCGTTTTGTATCCTCCTTTGGAGGGGCAGGGGGAGGACTTATAGTCGTTAAGGTTTTCCACCCCCTTTACTTCCCCCACGGGCGGGGATACATGTTGCTAAACCCCTCAAAGTTTTAAATTTTGATATTTTCTGCGCTTTGTATCCTCCTTTGGAGGGACAGGGGGAGGACTTATAAGGTTTTCCACCCCTTTACTTCCCCCGCGGGCGGGGGATACATGTTGCTAAATCCCTCAAAGTTTTAAATTTTGATATTTTTCTGCGCTTTATATCTCCCTTTGGAGGGGCAGGGGGAGGAATTATAGTCGTTAAGGTTTTCCAAATCCTTTACTTCCCCCGCGTGCGGGGGATACATATTGCTAAACCCCTCAAGGTTTTAAATTTTGATATGTTTCTGCGCTTTGTATCCCCCTTTGGAGGGGGCAGGGGCAGGACTTATAGTCGTTAAGCTTTTCCAAATCCTTTACTTCCCCCGCGGGCGGGGGATACATGTTGCTAAACCCCTCCAAGTTTTAAATTTTGATATTTTTCCGCGTTTTGTATCCCCCTTCCGGAGGGGCAGGGGGAGGACTTATAGTCGTCAAGGTTTTCCAAATCCTTTAATTCCCCCGCGGGCGGGGGATACATGTTGCTAAACCCCTCAAAGTTTTAAATTTTGATATTTTTCCGCGTTTTGTATCCCCCTTCCGGAGCGGCAGGGAGAGGACTTATAGTCGTCAAGGTTTTCCAAATCCTTTACTTCCCCCGCGGGCGGGGGATACATGTTGCTAAACCCCTCAAAGTTTTAAATTTTGATATGTTTCTGCGCTTTATATCCCCCTTCGGAGGGGGCAGGGGGAGGAATTATGCTCAAACAATTATGCCGAAAGCGTACTCAAATTCATGGAAAGGTTTAATGCATGATTAACATGAACACGCATCCCACAAAACAAAAAAATGTTTGTACGCCCCACCTCTTCAAAGAGTAGGAGCATACAGACAAATATTATTATTAACAGAAAATTCTGGATTTAATAACCCGGATTTTGTGGCAAATTCGGATTTGCGATCTGATTATCCGGAATTGGAAATAAAAGATATTTCGGATCATCTACAGCTTTTTCCTGTCTGGCCTGAAGGAATTTCCCAAAGCGGATTAAGTCTTGTCTTCTAAAACCTTCCCAATACAATTCTCTGGCGCGTTCATCCAGTAAAATATCCAGTGTTAAGGTGGTCAAAGCTGAGGCACCGCGCACGGTTCTGATGCTGTTTACTACGCTTAAAGCTTCGGCGTTTTGTGAAGTTCTCAATTGTGCTTCAGCTTTCATCAGCAATACATCCGCGTAGCGAAAATACACCCAATCGTTTTCCATTTGTCTGGAACCCAGATTGGCAATATCAATCGGGTATTTCACTACCCGTATACCTGCAACTTCCAGGTGATTCTGATCTCTTTCTATAATGCTTACTTCAGGTGTAAAAGCCAAATTGTTGCCTCTACGGTCTTTAAGTGCAACACCATTTTGATTAACCTGTTGGCCAACGAGAAATCCGATACGCAAACCATTAATATTCGTTTGGCCGGTATAACTCATTCCGCGACGCGTATCTGAAGCCTCGAATTTATTGTACATATCCGATAGCGTACAAAAACCATTATTTCCGCTCGGATTTTGGTTGTAGTGTAGAGTTGTAGAATAGAGACTAAAAATATCACTTCCGGCTACGCCACCAGTATTTTGTGCCGTAAAAATATTTTCTGTGGAAAGTGTCGCATTTGCGGGCGCAAAGTTGTCGAAATAGTTTGCTGTCAAGGTATAGCCGGATAAGCCAATCTGATTGGCAAGCGTAATAACATTGGCCATATCTGCGGGATCAAATGTTGGAGTGCTACGGTTTAAAAAGACACCTTTGTTTAAGTACAGTTTCATCAGCAGTGTTCTGGCTGCATTTTTATTGGCCACATTTGCGGGTCCATCAGGCAGGTTAGGAATTATTGCTGTAAGCTCAGTAGTCAGAAAAGTTATTGCCTCACTTGTAGAACGTACGTTTGATGGCTGAGTAAGGTCTTCACCAAACACACGGTATGGTACTTTGCCCCATCCATCCAATATTGAAAACTGTGCGAAAGCCCTTAAAAAACGAAGCTGCGCAGCTTGCGATGCTGACGGATTGTAGCCTAGAGCATTTGTAGTTACGTAGGTGATACTGTTCAAATCGCGAAATACATCGGATATTCTGGCGTGATCTGGCGCCCATCGATGTAAAAACAAAGCACGCCATGCGCCATTATCATCCCAATCTCCACCTCGTGTAGGTACAATAGTTTCATCTGATGTAACCTGCTGCAGAGCCTGCCAATTGTATGGACCTTGATAAGGGCCAACCATTGATGCATAACTTGCTGCAACCAAGCCCGTCACATTGTTAGAGCTAATTCCCGAGTTTCCAATCTGGCCATTCAGATTTTCATCGAGTTTGGTGCAGGAAGATGCGGAAAACATGAGCGTGATCAAGCCAATTATATATCTAGTTTTCATATCAGTTAAGTTAAGGTTAAAGAGAAAAATTTACACCAAAATTGAATGTTCTGGCTGTTGGATAAGCAGTATAATCTATACCTGCAGACGGAACGCCACTTACACTTTTATTTACATTTACTTCGGGGTCAAAACCTGTATATTTTGTGATCACGAATAGGTTTTGTCCGTTTATATACACATTAAGCGATTTGATGGATTTACCGATATTCCCAAAATTATAATTGATTGTTGCATTAGCCAGTTTTACGTAGTCACCTTTTTCTATATACCTGGAAGAAGCCGTAATTGGATTGGCGAGAGCTTCCTGTATACTTTGATTCACCAAAAATGAGGCAATATTTCTTGTGCCTAAATTGGAAATGGCCAGTACTGAGTTTGCCGTGTTGTTGTAAATGTCTTGTCCGAAAGCACCATTAAAATTCGCCGTAAATGAGAGTTTTTTGTAGGTAAGTGAGGTTGTAAAACCCATAATTACATTTGGATTTGGATTTCCGACATAATAATTTGTGAAACCATCTGCAGTATACGTAGAGAAGCCATCAGCACTTAAACCATTATATTGCCTGGTTACCATTGCAAATAGTGGAAGCCCGTTTTGGATCACTTCCATGGTTACGCCACTTAAACCTTGCCCGTTTAATGCCCCCGTTCTAATGGTTTGGGGTACATTTTGAACAGTGTTTTTAATAAAGGTCGCATTTCCACCTACGGACCAGCTCAGGTTTTCCTGACTAATCAAAGTACCGTTTAAATTTAGTTCCAGACCTTTGTTTATAATTTGCCCCTGTAGGTTTACCCATGTTGGCACGGCACCGGGAACAGAAGGCACGAATGCAATTTGCGGGAACAATAAGTCGTTGGTTTTTTTGTAGAAATAATCTACCGAACCTGTTAAACGGTTTCCAAATAAGCCAAAATCAGCGCCGATATTGGTTTGTTCATCAGATTGCCATTTCAAATTTGGGTTTGCATTATTGATCGAAATCAAAGTAGGTTGTCCATTTGTGTTGCCGAAATCATACCGCTGCTGTGATGATCCGGAAGGAAAATCCTGATTTCCGGTTTTACCATAACCTGCGCGAATTTTCAGCACATCTAACCAACGCGTATCTGCCAAGAATTTCTCGCTTTTAATGTTCCACGCAGCGGCGAATGACGGGAAATAGCCATAACGGTTAGCTGCGCCAAACTTGGTAGATCCATCTGCTCTGAAAGTTGCAGTAAGAATGTATTTACTGTCATAGCTGAATATTGCACGTGCAAAGTAAGACTGAAGCTCTGTTGTAGGATTGTTAAATGCTGAAAATGTTCTGTTTGCAGGCGCTGTAGTTTGAAAGGCATCTGTATAATCTACGCCTATATCTCCAAACCCCCTTGCAGTGTTGGTTGTTCCTTTATTTATGAAATTTGAATATTCATAACCCAGAACTGCATTCAGGTTTAACTTCGACACAATTTCTTTATTGAAAGTCAGGGTATTCGTAAATTGTTGCGTAATCAACTCCGTGTTTGAATAACTGGCATAACCGCCCAGAAAGTCATTTGTGGCCATTATCCCACTAATGTTTAAGAAACTTCGAGTAGACGATCTTCGTATACCGGTACTGTAATTTACGCTGGCCAACATGCGGTATTCGAGCCAGGGCGTAATTTTATAGTAAGGAGAAACGCTTCCCAAAATGGTGGTTACTTTTGCTTTGTCGCTGTTTGCGGCCAGAGCGGCCAATGGATTAACAATGGTTGATCCATTATCGATAAATAAACTTCCATCTGCATTGTAAAAAGATTGCGTTGGGTTCCATGCCAGAGCCTGACTGATCAAACTGCCTGTAAAGCCAGCATCGGTGGTAATTGGCGCAATATTTTCGAGGTATTGGTTGCTAATCATATTTACATCCAATCCAAGTTTTTTGCTTTCAAGAAATTTAAAATTCCCGTTGAAAGCGGCGCTGTATTTTTTAAAATCGCTAGTTTTAATAATTCCTTGTTGATTCTGGTAACCCAGAGATGCACGATAGGTGTTCCCATTGGTTCCTCCGCTTATGCCCACTGAGTAGTTTTGGTTGTATGCTGTGCGTGTTATTGCATCTATTGCATCCACACTGTTGCCAAAGTTTCCTGAAGTGAGGTTATAATGGCTTAAAGCATTCCGGTATTCATCGCCGGTTAGAACATCAACTGTTCTGGCAATATTGCTTATGCCTGTAGATGCGCCGATATCTACTTTGGTTTCTCCGGATTTTCCGCGTTTTGTTGTAATTAAGACTACGCCGTACGCTGCTCGCGATCCATAAATAGCAGTGGCCGATGCATCTTTGAGGATTTCCATTGTTTCGATATCTGCAGGATTGATAAAGTTTAAGGGGTTTCCGTCAGGAGCAGTTCCAATACCAGCACTACTGGATGGCCTTGCTGAACGGCCATCTAGCGCTACACCATCAACAACATATAAAGGTTGTCCGGTTCCGGTAATCGCTGAATTACCACGGATTCTAACTGTAGATGCACCGCCGGGCTGCCCGCTATTATTGATCATTTGAACACCAGCAACTTTTCCTTGAATTAATTGGTCTGGCGCATTAAGCGGGCCTTTATTAAAATCTTTAGCAGAAACTGTGACAGCAGCTCCTGTTAAATCATTTTTCTTTACCGACGCATAACCAATTACCGTTACCGCTTCCAGATCATTAGTGGTTTTCATGGTTACCGTAATTGTAGTTTGGTTGTTTACACTAACGGTTTGAGATTCGAATCCTACGAAAGTGAACACGAGTTTTGCAGTAGCCGGAGAAGCTACACTGATACTAAATCTTCCCTCGGCATCGGTCTGTGCTTTAGCAGTGGCACCAGCAACCTGTATGGTAGCGCCGGTTAGCGGGAGTTTAGTGTCATCATACACAATGCCCTTTACTATGGTTTGTGCATAAACCGGGCATGAAAACAGTAAAAGTAGAACAGTGAATAAGGCAAGGGCCTTGCTTAGGTGAGGCCAGTACATACGCAATGGTACGCACAAGTTGGATTTTGTCGGAAATGTTCTCATATTTAATCGTGTTATTGGTTAGCATGGGTTACTCCTATTGCAGAACACCTAACAAAGCATAAGCTCTCCCCTGCGGATTTAAATCCGGTTATTGGTTTGAATAACTTTTCTTTGATGAATTATGTGCCCTGTTGAAATTGGTTTTATGCAGATGCCTGTTCCTACTTAACGCCTCCTGATCAGCGATCAAAGGTTTACCAGTACAAATCATGTTCTCCAAAGAGAGAAAATCATTTGTAGCGAGAAGTTTTAAAAAGTAATCCCATCTGACGATTAAAAAAATATTCGGTTAAAAGTTTTTTTATAAACAAAAATGTAGTTTCTTTATTAAGTTAGATCATCCTCCATTCATTATTTATTATACTTTATTAATCTTTTTTATCATTAATAGACACTTATTTTATTAATTAACAATGAGGATTCAATTCGAAATCGTAAAACCCGATGAGGGTTCTTCTTTCAGATTTGTCCGTAGTGATTCATTTGAAGGCAGTCAGCAACATTCGTTTCATTTCCATCCGGAAATTGAATTACTGTGTGTACGATCAGGTGCGGGAACTACGCGCATTGGAAACCATGAAAGTAGCTATATAGATGGCGACCTTGTTCTAATTGGGTCAAATGTACCCCATATTGCAGTACTGCCTGATCATCCAACACATGAACATGTTCGTGTACAGATCAAACCAGAAATCATGGAGCAATGGCTAACAGATTTTCCGGAAATGAAGGCGCTTGCCGGATTAATAGAAAAGTCGAGGCATGGAATTAAATTCTCTGGTAGCGTAAAACGGAACATTACCCTCGCGCTGTTTAGAATGGCACATTTAGCGCCATTAGACAAATACCTGGGATTAGTAAAGGTTTTAAACCAGCTTGCCCAAACTGAAGAATATGAATACCTAAACAATGTACAACCAAAAAAAGATGCTGCCAACAGATACCGTGTCAGGCTACAAAAGCTCTTTTCATTTGTTGAAGAAAACTATCATCGGGAAATAGATATTCGGGAAGTTGCAGCATTATTCAATATTTCTGTTCCCTCTTTTTGCAACTACTTTAAGAAAACAACCAACACAACCTTCACACGATTTCTGAATAATTACCGCATTCAAAAGGCATGTTTGCACCTGCATGAAGATAAGACAATTGCAGAAGTCTGCTTTCAGTGTGGTTTTAACAACGTCACCTATTTTAATAAGATTTTCAAACTTAGCGTAGGAAAAACGCCATCAGATTATCGGGAAGGTAAGTAGACGTGATAAAACCGTACAATTTGACATTGTACGGCTTTTTTTACTCGGGCAACACAGGCGGAATTATCTTATTTACACGCGTACTGATTGATCTTAAAAAGGCTTCAAGCGCATCTTGCTCGGATGCAGAAAGATTTAATTTTTTTAATATTGCCGACTTCTTAACGTTCAGCGAATCTATAATTTTAACATTCCGTTGAATGGTAACCGGGTTACCAAGATTGTAAAACTCAATCACATCTTTCAACGAAGGGAAGTTTCCATGGTGCATCCATGGACCGGTAATATTGGTCTCTCGTAAGGATGGCGTTCTGAATTGTCCAATATCTTCCAGTTTTCTGGTAATGGCATAACGTCCAAAATCCTGCATTTTTGAACCATAGAGCGTTTGCCCGTCGTTATGGAATTTATTGTCACTAAATAAAGGCGTATTGTGGCAGTTGATGCAACGTGCTTTGGTACGGAAAAGGTGTAAACCCAAAACTTCCTGATCTTTTAGCGCATCTTTTTTCCCTTTTACAAAGGCATCAAAACGGGAATTTGTACTCACTATTCCGCGTTCAAAAGTTGCAATAGCCTTTTGAATTTTATCCAGATTGATTTCTGTTGTACCAAATGCTTGCTCAAACAAAGACCTGTAGCCTTTAATTTTTGAAATGTTTTTAACCATGGCTTTCAGGTTATGATTCATTTCTACTTTGTCCTGAACGGGGAAAATTGCCTGGTTCTCCAAACTTGTTGCGCGACCATCCCAAAATAGGTTATCGTAAAACGCAGTATTTATAATAGTCATGGCGTTGCGTTTCCCAATCTGCCTGTCGTGTCCATAAGCAACCCGCCGGCCATCTCCCCAACCCAATTCCGGATCATGACAAGACGCGCAGGCGATTTGTTTTGAAACAGACATGCGCGGATCAAAAAAGAGTAGTTTGCCCAGTTTCTCCTTTTCTTTTGAATATGGATTTGATGCCGGATAAGTTGGACGGCCCAAATAACCAATATCTCTAAAGTTGGCTTTTGCCTCATCATCCAGATCTGGTTTTGGCCATTTGGATTCATCACCACTATAAATTTCACGCAGTTGGGCAATGGAATATTCATCGCTCTGCAAAAAAGCTGTAGTACACACAAAAATTGTGCACACTACAGCAATGTAAAAGATTCTTTTCATACTAAAGTGAAAGTGCTGTTGGGCTTAACTTGTACTGAAAAGTGCGGGTAGTGCCTCCAATTGCCGTTTCGTTAAAGGTAATGGTTAGATCAATCAGTTTCGAGGTTTCATTATATGTGCCACTTCCGCTCAAACCAATTTTAAACGTTCCGCCGTCATTTTTTGTAAGGGTTACATCTTGTGTTTTTACTTTTACAATACCGGTTTTGGCGCCTTCATAATCCGGGAAAAATTGCAATACCTGATCTGCATTGATTTTTGCCGTTTTAATATTTGTGGTATTGGTGTAGGTGCTGTATAACCTTACCATGTCAAACATTGGTACACCGCTATCTACCACATATGGATTGGTAAAGCCCAAATAGCTTGCGTCTGTAAGTGATATCGAAGAAAAATGTCCGGCAATTCTACTTGTCCACGAAAGTGTTGATGGTTCGTAGCGGTACACAAACATTTGATAATATGCCGTAGGCTGATGAAAAACCGACATCACAGATGAAGATGGCGTAGACAGTGCTTGTTCCGGATATAGGTCTGCTTTATCTGCGGGTTGATCTTTTTTACACGCTGAAATGGAAATGATCAGCATAAATATTGGAATAAAAATCTTTTTCATTTTATAATTATTAATAACCTTCATTTTGAACCATTTTGGTGTTTACGTTGATTGTGGTGATTGGAATAGGCATCACCAGGCGATAATCTGTATACGTAAAGTTTTTGACTGTACTGGTTACATCCACGCGTTCTACGTCTTTTTTGCGCCGCGCCAAATCAAAAAGGAAGTTGCCTTCAAAAGCAAGTTCTTTCCGTCTTTCCAATAAAATAGAATTGATGAGATCTGTTTTATTCGTGAGGTTAAGAGTTGTAGCAGATGCATCTGCACGTTTGCGGATGGCATTCAAATCTGCATTAGCTTGCACAAAGTCTGTTGTCGTTTTTTCTGCAGCTGCCTCTGCGCGGATCAGGTAAAGTTCTGATAAACGCAGAATTTTTACCGGCGTTGCAGATGTGCCACCAGTCGCATATTTTTTCGTAAAATAATAATTGGTTCCGCTTATTGCCAGAAGATTAAATAGTGAAGTACGGCTTCTTACATCGGTCGTGCTATATAAGTTTAAAATATCATTTGTTGCAGCAAATTGTCTGTAAGACGTATTGGTTACATCGTAATAAGTACCCAAACTGTTGCCGCTAAAAGCAGATTCTATAGCCAGTTCCAATATGGATTCTGAAGATGGGATTTTTCCGGTCCAGCTGGCCACATAATTGGCGTTGCTTAGTAATGTGTATTTGCCAGATTTAATTAAAGCATCTGACAATGAAAATGCCAGATCCCATTTATTTGCATACAAGTAAACTTTTGCCAGAAGTGCTTGTGCAGAGCTTTTGGTAAAGAAATGTTGTTTGTAGGTGCTGGTAAGAGCCGGCGCTTCGGTAGCATCGAATGCTGTGATTGCTTCTGTTAAATCAGTAATGATGGTCTGGTAACATTCTTCAATTGATGAACGTTGTGGTGAGGCATCAGAATACAATTGTGGTTTCATGACGAGTGCAATTCCTGGCAATGTATTTTCAGACTGGTAGTTGTAAGGCCTGGCGAAAATACGCAGCAGATCAAAATGAATCAGTGCGCGGATCGATTTTGCTTCTGCAACAATTTTAATCCGGTCGGTTTCTGAACCAGATGCCTGTGGTGTATACTGTATCACATTATTCACATTGTTTAGCTCGCTGTAAAGTTTTGTGTAGGTATCGCTCATAGAGGATTCAGTCGGGTTTTGAATCGCATTATACACATCACTTAATATGACAGCACTTTCCTTACTGTATTTCAGGTTTCCCGAAAGCAGTTCCGGGAAAATCATTGTTTTGGTTTGATAATGATCTGTACTCAGCAGATTGCTGTATGCGCCTGCTAAAGCTGTTTTGCTTCCGGCCACATCTTTAAATAAATCTTCTATAGAAAGTTGATCGGTAGGGTCTTTATCCAGAATTTTTTCGCAAGAACTGAATGTAATAATGACCAAAAGGGAATATATAATTTTTTTCATTTTGTTGATGTTATAAGCCAATTTTAATACCTGCAGTTAAAGCCATAGATTCTGGATAAACGAACCGTTTTTCGGCAATTCCGTTCCGGCCTTTTGTTCCTGCATCGTTGTATAGATAAAATAAATTGGTTCCGTTGGCGAAGAGACTTAATCGGCTAAGGTGCAGTTTTTTGACAACGTTGTCTTTAAATGTATAGCCAACTGATACGTTAGACAGTTTTAAGTAACTAACATCGTATACATACCTGGAAGAATTGCTGATTAATGATGGTGTGATGCTGAGTTTAGGGATTTCTGTAATGTCGCCTGGTCTTTGCCATCTGTCTATCAGGTTTACACTCTGATTCCGGTGTTGTAAATTTCGTCCATCAGATTCATCTGCGTTGCTAAAAATGGCATCCGCACCGTAGCTATATAGAATATTGAATGATAAGGTGAAATTTTTATAAGTGAAACGGTTCACCAATCCGCCTTGAAAATCTGGCAAACGTTCGCCCAAAACCTGGCTGTTGCTAATTGGCAAAGCATTTATTTGCGAGGCCGTAAGCAATTGTCGGTTTGGACCATAAAACATTTCAATTCCGGTATCTGGATTTACACCAGCAGATTCATACCCATAAATTGCGGTACTGCTATTGCCAACTTTAAATGCGTAAGCATCATCGCGGTAGCCATATAATGCGCCGTAATCGTTGTTGTAAGCAAGCAGTTTATTGTGGTTGATACCAAAATTAAATGCAATATTCCAGTTGAAATCTTTCCGGTCCAAAACATCTGTGTTAATACTCAGTTCAAAACCATTGTTGCGCATTTTACTGGTGTTTGCAGATATTTGAGTAAAGCCCGTTTCCTGTGCAACATCAACACCTGAAATCATATCGGTAATCGTGTTGTTGTAGTATTCGGCGGTAACCTGAACTTTGTTCAGCAAGGTAAAATCGAGTCCGAAATTGAGCTTATAATTCTTTTCCCAACCCAAATCCGGATTTGGAGCTGCAGTAGACGCCGGATAAGAAACAATATTGCCATCGTAGGTTCCATTTGTTCCGAAGTTGTATAATCCTCTGGCAGAATAATTCCCGATACGTGAGTTCCCGGTTGAACCAAACGTAGAACGAAGACGTAAGAAAGTCAGAAACTTATTACCCTCAAGGAAATTTTCTTTAGAAATGATCCAGGCTAAACCTGCAGATCCATTTAATGATACTTGTTTATCGCCTCCAAAAATGGATGATTTATCAATCCTTGCATTAAAATTGGCGAAATATTTTTTCTTGATGTCATAACCCAGTTGTGAATAATAGGAGACAGTGGCATTTGATGTGTTTGATGACGATGAAGATCGGTTAGTTGCAGAAGTAAGCGTTCTTAAACGGTCAAATGTAAAACCTGTACCTTGACCTAAAAGTAAATCTACTTGTTCATTTTCTACCTGTGTACCAATCAGGAAATTTATGGTGTGGATATCTGCAAATGTTTTATCGTAAGTTCCCTGTAGAAATCCGATGTAGCCTAAACGATTACGGTCATAAATCCGAAGTGATCCGCCTTGCGTTTCTCCTGTAGAATTTAAGCCAGAATTGTACCGTGTTTGCTTGGTTTGATAGGCATTTGCGCCCAATGTTCCGGAGAATTGAATGGATTTGCTTACGCGATAACTTGCATTGGCAATGGCTTGCAAATCTACACCCTTGGTCATATTCTCATTTTGTGCCAATACCGCCAGCGGATTTGGAACACCTTGAAATTTGGCGTATGAGCCATCTGCATTGTATGGCAGTTGATTGGGCGGCAGAATAACTGCACCATAATTTGACAATGCATTTTGTTGGGTAAGTGTTGAGCTCAGGTTAAAACCGATACTGAATTTCTCTGCCACTTTGTGGTCAACGCGCAGTCTCAGATATACTTTTTTAAGGTCGTTTCCATATGAGCTCGCTTGCTGGTTTCTATACCCGCCACTAAAACGGAAGGTGGTATTTTCATTTCCGCCTTCAACCTGTAAACCAGCATTGTGGTAAACGGCATTGCGGTTAGTTAAATCGAACCAATTTACATCATTGGTTTTACTGCCGGCAAGTGAAGATGCATCTGCAACAGATCTTCCGTCGTTAATGTAGGCTTCGCGCAGCAAACTGTAATATTGCGGTCCGCTTAACCATTTGTATTCATTAATAAAACTGGATACGCCGGTATCATAATTAAAATTAAAACGCGTCCTTTCTGCTTTACCTGCCTTGGTAGTGATGATAATTACGCCGTTTGCTGCATTTGCGCCATATAAAGCAGAAGCTGTAGCATCTTTAAGAATTGAAATGCTCTTGATATCATCAGGATTGATGTTTGACAAGGGATTCAAATAACTATCTGTAGTGAACGCTGAAGACTCATTGCCGGGTTGCTGCTCGTAAAGAGGCAATCCATCAACCACGTATAAAGGCTGAGATGAAGTTGTACGCATAGTTGTTCCGTAAGAAGGGAGCGATCCTTGTCCGCGGATATTCACTTTTACCGGCGTATTCAGTTCTGTAGTCGTTTCTACATATACTCCAGCAACCAATCCTTCAAGCATTTTATCAAAACTTTCTATAGGTCGGTCAGTTTGCAAGCGTTCTGCACTGATCTGCGCAATACTTCCAACTACTTCTTCGCGGCGTTTATCTTTGGTATAAGAACCGGTAACTACAACTTCATCCATTCCGAAAGATTCGTTTTCTAGTTCAACATTAATAAATACACTTTTGCCGAGCATGACTTCTTTACTTTTCATACCGATATAGCTCACTACAAATACGGTTTTCTCAATATTTGCAGCAGTAACCGTGTATACAAAAGTGCCTTGCGCATTGGTTACAGCGCCTTGTTTGGTTCCTTTAATAAAAACATTTGCACCGGGGATAGATTCTCCAGTGGTTTGATCCGTCACTTTTCCAGAAATGGTTCTGCTCTGTTTGCGGACGGGTTTAGCACCTTGCCTAAGCGAAATTACTTTGCCGGATAGGCTATATTCTAAGCCTAGCTCTGCTTTAAATGTAGTAAGTAAAGCCGATAACGTTGAAGTGGAATTGGCGCGGATTGTTTGTTTGAGGTTAATCTCGTTTTGATCGTAACTAAACGTAAAACCGCTTTGTTTTTCGACACTTTCCAACACTTCAAAAAGTGTTTTTCCGTTTGATGAAAGTTTTATTTTTGTATTTTCAATACTTTGCTGTGCATAAACCTGGGGTGCACTTAGCAAAAAAAATGTAACGATTAGGAAGAGTAGAAAACAGGGGTAAGGTTTGTTCATTTTTTTGAAATAAGGGTTATTGTTTGGTCTAATTGATTAAAAGTTAAATTTTTAGAAAAGCAAATGCTCTTAATGACGGTTAGATAATCTGTTTTTTCAAAACGACCTGTATAATTCCAATGTGTATTGTCGGCTTTACTCAGTAAAGTGATGCCGTACACATTTAAAAATTTGCTTTGAATGTCTTTAAATGATGCATTGTGAAATGCAATTACGCCATTTGTCCATTCCAGGATGTCATTTTTATCAAAGTTGGTTTTTTCAATTTGATTGGAACTTGCTGAGAAGACGGCCATCTCACCAGGCTTCAAAAGCAGTTTTTGTTTTTGGGCAGCTGCAGAAAATTCTACACTACCTTCAAAAAGTGCAACCTTTATTTTTTCGGTATTCTGGTATGCTGAAACATTGAACTTAGTACCTAAAACCGTCGTTTTGCTTCCCTTTGCATCTACGGTGAATGGACGTGATTTATCCTTCGCGACTTCAAAAAACGCTTCTCCGCTTAATTTGATATCTCTTTTTTGAGCACTAAACTTTTTTGGATACGTTAAAGTACTGTTTGCATTAAGCGTTACTTTTGACCCGTCTGATAACCAGATAATCGAAATTTTTTGATGCCCGTTGTACCGTGTTGCATAACCCTGAACGGTGTTTAGATTTTTACTTTGTTTGTAAATAAAGATGCTGCCAATACTTATTGTAAAGAATATAGATAAAATCAATACAAGTCTTTTGCCGTTGAATTTTTTCGACGGTATTTCTGTTTCTTCAGAGGTTACGGCGTTAAATGAAAGGAAATCTTCGAATCTATTTTTTTCTTCATTAAACTCTCCCACAGGCAAGCGAAGTGTTAATGCGTCAATCAATCTTTCTGCATTTAATACTTCATCTAGCTTTTCCGGGTTTCTGCTAATCCAGTCTTCCCAGAAATGAATAGCAGATTCATCTGTTCTGAGATAATAAGCAATAAAGGATTCATCAGAAGCAAAATCTTCTGCTTGATACAAACTAAAGTTCATTCAAAAATGGTTGATAGGTAAATAATGTTTTTCTGGCTTTCTTTATAGAGTAAGCCACTTCACATTTTTACCAGACATTTTTGGTTTTTTTTTGAAAAAAGATTATTTCAATTCAGATCTTAAACTGCTAATGGCGGAATAAACGTGGTTGTAAACCGTGCGTGGTTTAATATCGAGTTGAAGTGCTATGGCATCGTAGCTTAATCCTTCAAAAAATTTTAACGACATAATTTCACGCTGCATCGGCGTAAGTTTATTTAATGCATCCCAGATGCGGATTTTATCTTCCTGAAGTTGCTGAGACTCAATCAAAAGTTGTTCATAAGAATATTCTTTGAGTTGAAATACTTCTTCATGTTCATCAATTGCATCAATATTTTGATCGAGTTTAATTTCCCGTAAAACGCGGTTGCGTACGCATGTTTTCAAGTAAGCTTTAATGTGTTCAACCTGACTTAGATTTTCACGGTTTTGCCAGACCTCGCAGAAAATCTCATGAAGGCAATCTTTGACTTTATCGGGATCTGGAAGGATACGTAAAGCAGCAGCGTACAAATCCTGATAAGAATCCTGATAAAGGACTTTCATGGCATTTGCATCGCCATTTCGGATTTGTTCCCAAATTTCTGCTTTCATTTCTGGCGCAAAGATAAAAGCTTTTTGATCTTATTTAGAATTTTTCTTAATAAGCTTTTCGTTTTTATGCAAAAACCTGTTCATAAGTAGATTTCGGTAATATTTTATTGTGATTTAGAATTGATCGAAAAAGGCCGGAATATACCGGCCTAACAATTTTTATTCTTCAGGTTTTAGCCCCTAAGGAGATAATTTTTAAAACTATCAAAATCGGTATCTAATTTATCTGCCTGTTTCGGTTGACCTGCAAGGGCAGTTACCTGTTCAGGAATTTGAATTTTTACAGCAATGTCTTCAGGAAAAATATCCGGAAATTTGCAGGCATGTGCCGTTGAGAGAAAAACGGCTGCACTATTGTCTGCGGAATGCTCTGTTCTATATTTTTCTGTTGCCAAATATGCAATTGCCGTATGTGGACAAGCTACATAATTAAATTTTTGATCGAGTTCTTTGATACCTTCCAGCGTTTGTTCGTCGGTAAAACGATATGCTGTAACCACTTGTTTTAAGAGGTCAGCATCTTGTTCAAACAAGTCCATAATCCGTACCCAATTGCTTGGTGCACCAACGTCCATTGCATTAGCATAGGTTTGTACCGATGGTTTGGTATCGTAAACACCAGTTTCCAGGAAACGCGGAACAGTATCATTTACATTGGTTGCTGCAATAAATTGTTGTACAGGAAGGCCGAGTTTATACGCAAGCAAACCTGCACCAATGTTCCCGAAATTTCCACTTGGAACAGAAAATACAATTTTATCTAAACCTTTTCTTTTCAATTGCGCGTAGGTATGGAAGTAATAAAACGTTTGCGGAATCAATCTGGAGATATTGATGGAATTTGCAGAAGTAAGTCTGAATTTCTCATTTAATTCTGCATCCGCAAAAGCTTGTTTTACCAATGCCTGGCAATCGTCAAAAGTTCCTTTAATTTCAATTGCGCGTATGTTTTGTCCGTTGGTTGTCAGTTGCAATTCCTGAATTGGACTTACTTTTCCTTCCGGATAAAGAATTGTTACGCGGGTATTCGGCACACCGAGAAAACCCAAAGCAACCGCGCCGCCGGTATCGCCAGAAGTGGCTACCAAAACATCAAGTAATTGTTCGCCATCTTTTAGAAAATAAGCCATAACCCGGCTCATGAAACGTGCACCGAAATCTTTAAATGCAAGTGATGGCCCGTGAAACAATTCCAAAACAAATGTATTATCATTTAAAGGAACTGCCGGTGCCTCGAAGTTGATGGCATCATCAATTAATACCTTTAAATCGTCAGCGGGAATTTCTTCTTTCAAAAGTGTTGATGCAATTTCAAATGCAATTTCTTGTAGCGTGTATTTCTCAATATTTTCGATGAAATCAGGATTTAATTGTGGTACATCTACCGGCATATATAGGCCTTTATCCTGCGGCATACTGTTAAATACAGCTTCCTGGAAAGAAACGCGTAAATCTTTATTATTGGTTGAATATAGTTTCATTTTGAGGTATCGATTTTGGTATAAAGCTTAAAGAGCGAGGTAATTTTGCTTTAATTCTGGTCTTACTTTAATTAATCTCTCTAGGTCCTTCGGCATTTACTGAAGAAACAAAAGCTTTGCTGTTAATATTAAGTTTATTGAGGTATTGCTGTTGTGCTTTGGTAATTTTTTTCGCGGTGTCTTCATCTTTTGTAAGTGAAAAAACAGAAGGGCCAGAGCCAGAAATCCCGAATCCGATTGCTCCGTTTTCCATGGCTAAACTGCGCAGATCTTCAAAACCCGGAATCAGTATAGAGCGTGTTGGTTCTACCAGAACATCTTTCATACTTCTGCCAATCAGTTCAAAATCGTTCATGAAAAGACCACTCACCAAGCCGGCAACATTTCCCCATTGGGTAACCGCGTCTTTAAGAAATACTTTGTTTCTGATCATTTGACGGGCATCTTTTGTGGGTACATCAACTTCAGGATATACAATTGCCGCGAACATACCTTCTGGTGTTGGTAATGAAATTACGTCTAGCGGATCATAACTGCGAATCAATACAAAACCACCCATAATTGCCGGCGCTACATTATCTGCGTGGCCGTAACCGCAGGCAAGTTCTTCGCCTTTCATGGCGAATGGAACCAGTTCTTTTGCAGTAAGTAAATCACCCATTAATTTGTTAATTGCAAATAAACCGGCAACCGTACTTGCCGAGCTAGAACCCAATCCGCTACCGATTGGCATTTTTTTATGCAGTTCAATTTCTACGCCAACATCCAACCTGTTTATATGCTTTAAGTAATGTTGTACGCTTGCACTCACGGTGTTTTTTTCTGCATTCAGTGGTAAACGTCCGTCATCGCCGGTTATTCTTTTTATTGTTACGCCCGGAGTATTGGTTAAACGCATTTCAACTTCATCGCCGGGTTCATTTACGGCGAAGCCCAGAACATCAAATCCGCAAACTACATTTGCTACGGTGGCAGGGGCAAAAACTTTTATATAGTCTTTCATTTTTTGGCTTATCGCTATTTTATTTTTTCTAATTGGATTTAGCTCAACGAACCTACATTAATAATATCTGCAAAAACTCCGGCTGCGGTTACTTCTGCGCCTGCGCCTGGTCCTTTTACTACAAGCGGTCGGTTTTTATAACGATCTGTAGTAAAAGAAATAATATTATCGCTGCCAGAAAGCATATAAAACGGATGACTATCATCTACCATCTGCAGGCTAATTTCTACATTTCCATTTTCCAGTTTACCAATATAACGCAGTACTTTTTTCTCACTTGCAGCTTGGTTTTTCAAGTCTTCAAAATATTGAGCATTAGCTTTCAGTTCTGCATAAAAATCATCAACGGTTGCCGCTTTCAAACAAGCCTCTGGTAAAATGTTGTCAATCTTTACGTTTTCGGCTTCTAAAGGATAGCCGGCATCACGTGCCAAAATCAACATTTTGCGCATAAAATCTTTTCCGTTTAAATCGTCACGTGGATCAGGTTCTGTATAACCGAGTTCCTGTGCTTCTTTAACGGTTTCATAAAAACCAGCATCGTCTTTAAAATTGTTGAAGATGTAAGAAATTGTACCAGACAAGATGGCTTCAATGCTAGCCACTTTATCTCCGCTCATCATCAGTTCTTTTAATGTACGGATGATTGGTAAACCGGCCCCAACATTGGTTTCGTAATAAAAATCTACGCCAAATTTCCGGGCAGTATCTTTAAAAGATCTGTATTGTGCGTAATCTGCAGAATTTCCTTTTTTGTTACAGGTTACAATAGAAATGCTGTTTTCAAAAATACCCTGATAAAAAGAGATTGGTGCTTCGCTCGCCGTATTGTCTACAAAAACCGCGTTTGGTAAATTCAAGGCTTTCATTTTTTCTACAAATACAGAAAGATTGGCGCTTTCACCATCGTTATTTAGTTCATTTTCCCAGGTTTCTAATGATAAACCATCGGCATTCAGGATCATTTTGCGTGTATTGCAAATGCCGGTAACTTTTACCTGTAAATCATTATTTTCGGCCAAAAAAGGCATCTGTTCTTTTAGTTGGTTGAACAAGGTTTTGCCGATATTTCCGGTGCCTAAACAAAAGATATTCAGTGTTCTCTTCAAATCTGTAAAGAATGCATCATGTACAGCGTTCACAGCTTTGGATAAATCGTCTTTGCTGATAATTACCGAGATATTATATTCTGATGAGCCTTGTGCAATTGCACGTACATTGATACCGTTTCGGCCAAGTGCGTTAAATAATCTGCCACTCATGCCGGGTGTATGTTTCATGTTTTCGCCAACAATAGCCAAAACCGAAAGGTTGTTTTCTACTTCTGGTAATGCAAGTTTGTTGGCATCTAACTCCAGTTCAAATTCTTTTTTGATAAGGGCAATCGCCTGGCTGGCATCAGTTGGTTTAACGGCAAAAGTAATACTATGTTCTGATGACGATTGCGTAATCAAAACAACATTTATTTGTTCGCGGGAAAGAAGCGAAAAAAGGCGGCCGCTGAAACCGGCTTTGCCTACCATTCCACTTCCGGAAAGGTTTATAATGCTGATGTGGTCTATAGAAGAAATCCCTTTGATCGGCATTTGAGACGATTTTACATCGCTTTTGATAAACGTTCCGGCGAAATCAGGTTCAAAAGTATTTTTGATAACGATCGGGATTTTCTTCATAAATGCCGGAATCATTGTTGGCGGATAAATTACTTTGGCTCCAAAATAACTCAGTTCCATTGCTTCGGTATAACTCAGTTCAGATAGAGAAAAAGCTTTTTTCACAATGCGCGGATCTGCTGTCATCATTCCGTTTACATCTGTCCAGATTTGGATTTCACTGGCATGTAATGCTGCGCCCCAAACGGCGGCAGTATAATCTGAACCGCCTCTGCCCAAAGTGGTTACACGGCCGGCGGCATTGCTGGAAATAAAGCCAGTTACAAAAAATACTTTGTTTTTGTTGGATTGATAGAAATCTTTAATCAGGATGTCTGTTAATTCTGTATCAACTTTAGCCTGGCCAAAATTGCTGTCAGTTTTAATGAGTTCAGAACCATTTACAAATAATGCTTCAGGGAACTGTTGAGCAGCAATATGGGCAATCATAAAAGTAGAGCAACGTTCACCATAGCTTATAATCTGATCTTTGGTTTGTAAGCTCAGTTCGCGCAGGTTTGCCACAGCTTGTAAAAGATCTTCCAGCTCATTGAAGAAAATTTTTAATCGGGTAAATACCGGATTTTGTGCGGCCGCTGGCAATAGTGAACGGATAACCGCAAAATGTTTGTTTTCAATGTCTTTTAAGTGTGTTTCATACGCTTCTCCACGTTCTGCTTTTTCAGCAGCGTCTGTGAGGAGGTTGGTTACGCCACTCATAGCCGATAATACAACTACCGGGTTTTCTTGTTGTTTTTCTTCGCCTACAAGGCGTAAAAGCGTTTTAATGTTCTCGGCCGAACCTACGGATGTGCCGCCGAATTTGAGTACTTTCATGGTTTTTTGGGTTTAAAAAAAAACGCCCCGATTTTCATCGGGGCGTTTTCTGTGTTTTATCATTATTTCAACTTACAGCAATTAGCCCCTCTGGTTTCTACCGGTGGTAATAATAATTGATGTAATAATCGAAGTGTTAAAATTCATAATTCTTTTTAGTGTACTTTGTACACCGTAAATATAGAAGATAATTTTTCTAAAATGCAAACGCTTCATCAAATTTATTTGAAATTTTTTAATAAAACGTTTAAGTAGGTGTGAAAACAGCATTTTTATTTTTCTGTGCATGATACAGCAAAACCATTAATAGCTGGAGAATTTTTAGTTTTTAAACCTGATGGGAGCGGGCACGTAGTGCAACGAAGTAAAGCGAACAGCAGGAACTAACTTTAAACTGATTCACGGGTTTTGCTTTTCAAATCATTTTGAGCCTTGTGAGGTTTAAGGCTAACATCTTATATCCTTTTTATACCTTTGTTGCAAATATGCAAGGCTTAGTTATTAAATCTACCGGAAGTTGGTATAGCGTGTTGGCTGATGATGGCGCGCGTTATGATTGCCGGATTGTGGGAAAATTCAGAATAAAAGGGATTAAAACCACGAATCCTATTGCGGTTGGCGATCGGGTAAATTTTGAATTGGAGCCTGGAAGTTCTCAGGGAATCATTCATGAGTTGCTGCCGCGGAAAAATTATATCATCCGAAAATCCATTAATCTGAGTAAACAGGCTCAGATTCTGGCCGCCAATCTGGATCAGGCCATTTTGGTTGTTACACTTGCATCGCCAAGAACTTCACTGGGTTTTATCGATCGTTTTTTGGTTACCGCAGAAGCATATGACGTGCCTGCGGTTTTGGTGTTTAATAAGTTGGATTTATTTAGTCCGCAAGGATTGGAGATTTTACAGGAGTTTAAAGATATTTATGAAAACATCGGTTATCCTTGTTATGAAGTTTCTGCACTAAAAGGAATTAATATTCCATTGGTTCAGGAATTGATTACCGATAAGATTACGCTTATTTCCGGCCATTCCGGAGTGGGGAAATCCAGCTTAATTAATACACTTTTACCGGGAAGGGAATTGCGGACCGGCGAAGTTTCTGACTGGAGCGATAAAGGTCAGCATACCACAACCTTTGCAGAAATGTTCGAATTGCCACAGGGTGGATTTATTGTAGACAGCCCTGGCATTCGAGAACTTGGTATTATTGATATCGAAAAAGAAGAGCTTGGACATTTCTTTCCAGAAATTTTTAAAAAATCTCACGATTGCCGGTTTAACAACTGTCGCCATGTAAATGAGCCAGGTTGTGCAGTTATAGAAGCTGTAGAAGCCGATGAAATTGCAATTTCGAGATACGAAAGTTACCTGAGTATTTACCACGGGCACGATACGCGGCATTAATTTTTCCGGCTCCATTATGTGGATTGGAAAATCATATTGTAATAGAAAAATAGTATTATCTGTTTTGGGCAATTTGCTTAAAACTATAGAAAGGAGAAGTTCCCTTTAAGGGGATTTAGTTGTTATGAAATTCAAACTTGGAGATTTTGTACGTTTTGTAGATGAAAAACGTGAAGGATATGTAACCAAAATAATTGATGCGCAAACATTGGGCGTAACAGATGAAGATGGATTTGAAATTCCGGTTGCGGTAAGCAATCTGACTTCTGTACACGGGCATGGCCCCGATGCGGAACAGGAGACAGAAAATGCTCCTGCAAAAATCTATATTCCGGTATTGAGCCAGATAGATAATGGAATTTACGTTGCAGTGGCTGCAGATGGAAAGGCTGGAAATGTGGTTCATTTTCACATGCAAAACCATACAAGTAGCACAATATTGGTTGCCATAACCACAGAAAGAAAAGAGAAATACAGCGGCGTTTTTAATGGAATTATTGCGGCTCACCAGTCAGAACTAATTTATTCTGCTTCTCTGGCAGATCTGGACGTATGGCCGAGTTTTATCTTTCAGGTGATTTTGTTTAACAAATCTGATGTTAAGCCAGTTAATCCACTTGTTATTCAAAAGAAATTCAGGGCGAAGGATTTTAGTATAGAACAAAAAGAATTGCCGCAGTTGAAAAATAAGGGTTGGTTAATTCGTTTGGATGAATTGGCAGAAATTAAAATTGATGTGCAAAAGCTAAAAGAAAGTTTCTTCAAATCTGCTGAAGAGAAGAAAACTGTTGCTGCACCAGCAAAGGAAATTGATCTGCATATTGAAAAACTGAGAGACGATCATCATTTTCTTCAATCAGATGAGATGGTAAATATTCAAATCGCCGCCTTTAATCATGCAATGGATGGCGCAATTGTGCATCATTTTGATAAGATTACATTTATTCATGGTTCCGGAAACGGTACTTTGCGGAATAAAATACACAAATTGATTAGCCAGAATCCGCATGTTAAAACCTATATGGATGCACAAAAAGAAAAATTTGGTTATGGAGCTACAGAGGTAATCTTCAAAAATTCTTAAAAAAAGGCCGGTACGATTGATCAATATGCCGGCTTTTTTGGAAAAATTTAATATGTTAAGGATGTTCAATCACAACAACTATAGCGTTGTTGCTCAAAGCTTCCAGCTCAATCTCATTACACTCCCATAGTGCCAGCCCATCTCTGGCATGTAGCAGTCTTCCTTCAATTTCAAATGCGCCATCTATTACAAAAGCGAAAATGCGGTTCGTATTGTCTTTTACGGAATAATTGATTTCAGTACGGCCGGAAAATCTTCCTGTGCTCAAGAAAAATGGAAGTTTATAACTGGCAACAACATCAATCAATGTGTTGGGCTTTTCGTCAAAATTGAAGTTAAATGGTTCTTTCTGTTTGAAGAAAAAAGCTTCAGTTTTGAATCCAATTTGCAAGTAGTTCACCGTGTCTTTTGGGTACGGATTGCTGATTTCCAAAACTTCCCCTTTCTCTACCATAAATACCTGAATCTGTCCGGTTTCCACGGCATATTCTTCTTCCTTGGCTAAAATATCGAGTCCGCCGGTAATTGGAAGGAAAATCTGAATAGAATTTTCCTTCGCCAGAAAAAAGTTCAGTTTCCCACCAGCAATAAATTCATCGTTAAAAAGGAAAAGTGCAGATGAAGGTTCGCGGTGTTCATTTTGGTAGCGTTCAAAATTAAAAGTACAGTGTTTTTGAACAGATGCGTTTTCGATAAGGCCACGCTGATCGGCGAGGTAAATTTGTCCGGGATTGAGTTCCATGTTTAATCGATATGCTTTAGAGAATGGATGCTTAAATAAGGTTGCAGTTGAAACAGGTTTGTGAAAAAATCTGTTTCGGGTTGTCCCTTTTCTTGTGATACAAGTAGATAATTATCTACAGTATCGTGCCAAATTAGTGGTTTTGAGAAAAAGTTTATTGCGATTTTATGTTTTTGAACATCGCGCAGATCCGAATTGATGATTTCGAACCTGAAATTTTCGAATGCGATAAAACGCCGGCCTAGGTTATCGAGCACATCTGGTACAATTCCTTTTAATTGCTGCATGTATCCGGTTATTGCCGCACTAACCAAAAAGTGTAGTTTCTCTGCACCCGGAACGTGTATCAATAAATCTGAAAACGAGTTGTATTTTTGTTCTGGATTAAATAATTGTGCCTGCATTCTAAACTCAGAAAAGCTATCTTCATGCACATATTGATCCCAAAGGGATGTATGATTTATGTCGATTATCTTCCGGTAACATAAAATGATAACTTTTCTTGCCATAATAAACGAGATAAAAAAAGACGTTAACCTGCGCTAACGTCTGATAAAAGTAAGACAAACAACAAGGATATTTTCTAAGCTTTTACATTTAATTTAAACGTCAGTTGAAAACCGGCAGTAAGTGAGCCGGTTACTGTTGCAATTTCAACACCTGTGGTATCATCGCTAAAAATATTGTCGGCATTATTATAGGTATAGCCAGTCATGCCTTTTGCATAGCCATTTACCAACGCGAGCGAAGTACCGCTGCCTTCCGGAAATGCAATTTGTGTTACGTTGAGTGAAGTTCCGGCAGAGTTGTATACGTGCACATGTATGTGTGTTGCCCGGCCACTGTACCAACCCGGAAAAATTGAAGTGAAGGTTACCAACCCGTTACTGTCTGTGGTTTGGCGCCCACGCAGAAAATGTACCGACTGATAGTTGGTACCTTGCATACCCGAGCCACCATATTCAGAATAATTTCCTTCGGCATCACAATGCCAAATATCTACAATGGCACCAGAAAGGGCAGCACAACTGTTGTTGATGTTCCCAATCGTAATCTTTATAGATAAAGCATATCCGGTGCGGCCATCTGTAATGTCGCTTCTTACGTAAGAAGCTGGAGATTTTGTAGGAAAAGGCCCTTCAGTTTCCGTAGGTGCAACCGTGCAAGTTCCATTTGTGCTGGTTGTTGTTCCTGCTGTTCCGGCACCTGAAGATCCGCTTGCATCTTCAATACTACTTTTTTTGCAGGCATCAATAAGTACCGGTGTTGATACCGCGCCAATCATAAGGCTGCGGATGAAGTTTTTTCTTTCCATGGCAATAGGGGGTGTTTTGTTTCGTAAAATGAAAGTAGATACCGCACTTTAAAGTAACGGTAATGTGACGATGCAGCGCCGTTTTGTATCGTTAAATGCCCGGAAGTCTCCAACCAATTGCACAATCAGACATTAAATCATCTTTATCTTATTAATATCTATTCAATTATGAAATATATCCTTAATTTTAGCCCTTCATACTGCCAAAGTGACCTAGCCAAATCAATGGCGTGGTTGTTGTAACAAGCAGTTTTTTTTATAACAAATACGATTTAAAATATAATGTTAGGATTTTTAGCGAAGGTTTTCGGAAGTAAATCAGAAAGAGATATAAAAGCCATTCAGCCCCTGGTTGGCAAAATAAACGAGCATTACGCAAAGCTCTCTTCACTTAGTAATGATGAATTGCGTGGAAAAACAATTGAATTTAAAGGGCGGATTTCTGCTTTTCTAAGTGATATTGACGGTAAAATTACCGCTCTGAAATCTGATGCCGAAGCAGAAGATTTAGATCTTCACCAAAAAACGGCACTATACGATCAGGTAGATGCTTTAGGTAAAGAACGCGATGCCGAACTTGAAAAGGTTTTGTTAGAATTGCTTCCTGAAGCTTTTGCTGTAGTTAAAGAAACTTCGCGCAGATTAAGCGAAAACGAATTTCTTGAAGTAACAGCAACACAGTTTGACCGCGATTATGCTGCCAGACGTAACAATGTTAAAATTGTAGGCGATAAGGCACAATGGGCAAATACTTGGGACGCCGCAGGCACGCAAGTACTTTGGAACATGGTACATTATGATGTACAGCTAATTGGTGGTATTGTTCTCCACAGCGGAAAAATTGCTGAGATGGCTACCGGTGAGGGTAAAACTCTTGTAAGTACGTTGCCAGCATATTTGAATGCTTTAGCCGGACAAGGCGTGCACATCGTTACCGTGAATGATTACCTTGCGCGCAGGGATAGTGAGTGGAACGGCCCGTTATTTGAATTTCATGGTTTATCTGTAGATTGTATTGATAAGCACGAACCGAATTCTGAAGAAAGAAGAAAAGCTTATGCCGCAGATATAACTTACGGTACCAATAATGAATTTGGTTTCGATTACCTGCGTGACAATATGTCGCAAACGCCAGATCAGTTGGTGCAGCGTAAACAACATTTTGCAATGGTAGATGAGGTCGATTCTGTTTTGATTGATGATGCCCGTACTCCATTAATTATTTCTGGCCCCATTCCACACGGCGATCAACACGAGTTTTATGAGCTGAAACCACGTATCGAGCGTTTGGTAAATGCACAAAAAGCTTACGTAACTCAAGCATTGAATGATGCAAAAAAACTCATCAACGCAGGTAACAACGGAACTGAAGAAGGCGAAGGTGGATTGGCTTTATTACGCGCATACCGCGGTTTGCCAAAAAACAAAGCATTAATTAAATTCTTAAGTGAGCAAGGCGTTCGCCAATTGTTGTTAAAGGTTGAAAACCATTACATGGCCGATCAATCCAAAAACATGCCTAAGGTTGATGCCGAACTTTATTTCTATATAGACGAGAAAAACAATCAGGTTGAACTTACTGAAAAAGGTATTGAGCTAATTACCCAATCAGGCGAAGACCCACAATTTTTCGTATTGCCTGATGTAGGTACTGAAATTGCTGAATTGGAGAAAGCAGATCTTCCAATGGAAGAAAAAGTTGGAACCAAAGATGCATTAATGAGAGATTATTCTGTAAAAGCAGAACGTATTCACTCAGTTAATCAATTGCTAAAAGCCTACACTTTATTCGAAATTGATGTTGAATACATCATCGATGAAGGAAAAATTAAAATTGTTGATGAGCAAACTGGTCGTATTATGGATGGCCGTCGTTACTCAGACGGTTTACACCAGGCAATTGAGGCTAAAGAAAATGTTAAAGTAGAAGATGCTACCCAAACTTATGCAACGGTAACCTTGCAAAACTACTTCCGTATGTACCACAAACTTTGCGGTATGACGGGTACGGCAACAACTGAAGCAGGCGAGTTCTGGTCTATCTATAAATTAGATGTGGTTGAAATTCCAACCAACAGAAACATCTCCAGAAAAGACGAGCAAGATTATGTTTACCGTACGGTACGTGAAAAATATAATGCAGTTGCAGATGAAATTGTAAAATTAACGCAAGCTGGCCGACCAGTTTTGGTGGGAACAACATCCGTTGAGATTTCTGAATTGTTAAGCCGCATGCTTAAGCTCCGCGGAATTAAACACAACGTGTTAAATGCGAAGATGCACCAGAAAGAGGCAGATATTGTTGCCGAAGCTGGTCAGGCCGGAACAGTAACTATCGCAACAAACATGGCAGGTCGTGGTACCGATATTAAATTGGGTGCCGGCGTAAAAGATGCAGGCGGTTTGGCTATTGTGGGTACAGAACGTCATGAATCTCGTCGTGTCGATCGCCAGTTACGCGGTCGTGCAGGTCGTCAGGGCGATCCGGGTTCTTCTCAGTTTTTCGTTTCGCTTGAAGATAACCTAATGCGTTTATTCGGTTCTGAACGTATTGCAAGCATTATGGTTCGTATGGGGATTGAAGATGGCGAAGTCATTCAGCACTCTATGATTACCAAATCTATTGAACGTGCACAGAAAAAAGTTGAAGAAAATAACTTCGGTATACGTAAGCGTTTATTGGAATACGATGATGTAATGAACTCTCAACGTACTGTTATTTATGCGAAACGTAAAAATGCTTTGTTTGGTGAGCGTTTAGATGTAGACATGAACAATATGGTTTTTGATGTTGCTGAAGATATCGTTACAGAATATAAAGAAGAAGCAAATTACGAAGGTTTCAAACTGGAAGTAATCAAAAACTTTTCTGTAGATACAGCAATAACCGAGAAAGATTTTTCTTCTACAAACATCACTCAGTTAACAGAGCGTTTGTTTGAAGAGGCAGAAGCTTTTTACAACCGTAAATCTGAAGCTATCATTGCGCAATCTTTACCTGTGTTAACCCAGGTATACGATGAAAGAGGCCAACACATCGAACAAATTGTTGTTCCTTTTACAGACGGTATTCGCGGTATACAAGTTGCAGTAGACCTTAAAAAAGCGATCGATAATAAAGGAAGAGAAGTGGTTCGGGCTTTCGAGAAAACCATTGTTTTAGCTTTAATTGACGAAAGCTGGAAAGAGCATTTACGCGAAATGGACGAGTTAAAACAGTCTGTTCAGAATGCGGTTTATGAGCAAAAAGATCCATTGGTGATTTATAAAATGGAAGCTTTCAATTTGTTTAAAAATATGTTGAATGCAGTAAATAAAGAAGTTGTAAGTTTCTTATACAAAGGAGGGATTCCGGTTCAGCAAGATCCTGAACAAGTAAGGGAAGCTCCTGCACCGGTTAAACAACCAAAATTGCAAACTACAAAACAGGAATTTGGCCGCGAAGAACCAGGAATTGAGTTTGGTGATACAAGAGAAGCACTTCCTCAGCAACCTGTTCGCAAAGAAGCAACAATAGGCCGCAATGAGCCTTGTCCATGCGGTAGTGGCAAAAAATATAAAAACTGCCACGGCGCGAGTTAATAAGATTATATTAGTTACTATAATATCGAAGCCCTGGCAATTGCCAGGGCTTTTTTGTATAGAGAAATTTGATCCGTTTGATTATACACATTTTCCTTATTATTTAGTGTTTTTGATATATGGAAACATTGTTGATTAAAATTCCAGATGATAAAAGTTTAATAGTAAAACAGGTTCTAAAAGAATTTGGTGTTACTAGTATTAATCAGGAATTAAAAAGCAATATTTTAAATCTATCACCCGAACGGAAAGTAGAAATCATTTCATCCCAAGAACAAATTAATAATGGTTTGTTTGTGGAGCAGGCAATGCTCGATGATGAAATTGATTTATAGCTAAAAAAATAATTTGGTCTCATAAAGCTAAAATTAGGCTTTACTTAATTCTTGAGTTTTATGCGAGCAGAAATGGAAGCAAAAAATATTCGGCAAAATTGTATAAACTTTTTCAGAAAGAATTAAAGCTTCTTAAGAAGTTGCAGAAATAGGAACAAAAACTTCAATGGAAAAAATAAGGGGCTTAATTGTATTAGATTACATCATTTTTTATGAGTTTGATGATATTCACCTTCTTGTGCACACAATTTGGCCGAAAAATCTAAATCCGGATAAATTACCGATTGAGATTAAGAATGACTGACATTTGCACAACCCGTAAAGAATGCCGAATTTTGTGAAAGTTCGGCATTTTTGTTGTAGCACCTTTCCCGAATGGCAGAAACGATGGTTCGTTGAAAAGTGCCGATATCTTAAAACACATGAAAATAACATTTACTTGTATTCTGGCTTTCTTCTTTTCTGCGGTTGCTTTCGCACAAAAGGGAGAAGTAATTGTAAACAAAGATCCGCTGATTGATAGTTTGATCGCTAAAAGAATAGAAGTTTACCGTTCAACTGGCGAGGTGAAATCCAATAAACCAATTGTATCTTCATTCGGTTACCGTGTTCAGATTTTCTACGGATCAGACCGGCGCGAAGTTTTCAATCAGCAAGCAAGATTTAAGTCGGGTTATCCAAAACTCAATTCTTACATAACCTATAAAGAACCCAATTACTATGTACGCGTGGGCGATTTTCGTACACGTATAGAAGCACAACGTTTAATGAACGAGCTTCGGCCAACTTTTCCTACATTATTCATTTTCAGGGAAAAAATCAATGCACCAATTTTAGACACCACAACCAATGATCAAAAATAAAATCAAAGAACTTGCTGCCGAAATATTTGATGAGATTGTATCTTATCGTCAGCATTTACATGCGCATCCAGAACTGTCTTTTAAAGAATTTGAAACGTCGTTATTTGTACAGCATAAGTTAAAAAAATGGGGTATAGAATTTAACAGCTGCGCCAATACAGGTGTTGTAGGTTTAATTAAAGGAAACTTGCCTTCTGATAAAATCATCGCTCTGCGAGGCGATATGGATGCTTTACCTATTCATGAAGATAGCGATAAGCCCTACCGTTCAAAAAACCAGGGCGTAATGCATGCTTGCGGGCACGATGTACATACCTCTTCTTTATTGGGTACGGCATTTATCTTAAACCAGATGAAAGATGAGTTTGGCGGAACAATTAAGTTGATTTTTCAACCTGCAGAAGAATTGATTCCGGGTGGAGCAAGTATTATGATAAAAGAAGGCGTATTGGAAAATCCGAAACCGCAGTACATCGTTGGCCAACACGTTATGCCAATGATCGATGCTGGTAAAGTTGGTTTTCGCTCTGGCATTTACATGGCATCTGCAGATGAACTTTACGTAACTGTAACCGGGAAAGGCGGCCATGGTGCGCAACCACATCAAAATATAGATCCGGTAGTAATCGCTTCGCACATCATTATCGCTTTGCAACAAATTGTTAGTCGCAATGCAGATCCAAGGATTCCGTCTGTTTTGTCTTTCGGAAAAGTAAATGCAAACGGCGCTACAAATATTATCCCGAACGAAGTTAAGATAGAAGGAACATTTAGAACATTAGATGAAGAATGGCGTGCAGATGCACATCTGCGCATGAAGAAAATGGCCGAAGGTATCGCCGAAAGCATGGGTGGAAGTTGCCATTTCGATATTCATAAAGGTTATCCGTTTTTAATTAACGAAGAAAAATTAACCGCCAATGCCAGAAGTTTTGCAGAAGATTTTCTTGGGAAAGAAAATGTAGTTGATTTAGATATTTGGATGGCTGCAGAAGATTTTTCTTTCTATTCTCAGGTTACAGATGCATGTTTTTATCGCCTCGGAACAGGCAACGCAGCAAAAGATACACAATACTCTGTACATACGCCAAAGTTTGATATTGATGAAGATGCTTTAAAAATATCTACTGGCTTAATGGCTTATATTGCACTAAAACAACTGGGCAATTAAATCTATTTTCGCGCCAGATGTAAGTTCAATCATCTGGCGCGTTATTCAATCTGCATCTTTTCTTTGTCTATCGGTTTTAAATGAAAAAAATAATCATTTGTATTTCTCTAGCTCTTTTTTTCGTTAAGAGTTACGCTCAAAAAATTGAACGTTTTAATCCCGATACGTTAAAAACAATCACGTTAGATTCTACAGTAAATATTAAAGCCGAGAAACTAAATGTTGAAACCTTTATCAATAAAATTATCAGCGACACTTCGTTTTATCAATCTTTTAGAGATATGAAACGATACAGTTTCATTGCAGAGAACCGCATTTTTACGTACGATAAAAAGAATAAAGTAAGCGGAAAAATTTACCGGAAAATTAGGCACCGCAACAGTGGCCCAAATAAAATTGAGTATCTGGTTAAACAAGATACCGGTAAGATGTTTAAAAAGAATGGCCAGTACCAACTGTATACTGTAGAAATGTTTGATTACATTTTTATGAACGCCTACAGTACCGATTTTGTGCCGAACGCACCCATGAGCGGAGGGAAAAATGGCGGAACAAATGAAGGATATAAAGACAAGCTGAAAACATTAATTTTTAATCCCGGCAGACCTGTAAAAGGGATTCCATTTATAGGAAGTAAGACTGAAATTTTTACGGCAAATATGAGGCAGTATTATGATTATAGTTTTGCCTCAGGAACCTATCTGGATTCTATTCCGGTTTATCGGTTTAAAGTTTTGGTAAAACCTGATTTAAGTAAGTGGACCAAAGACGGAATTATGATTAAAGAATTGGTGACCATTTTTGATAAAAGAAATTTCAATATTCTTGGCCGGTACGTAGATATGAAATACAGCAATATGCTGTTCGATTTTGATGTACAGATGAATATCGAAATGGGTTATTTTGGCGATGATAAATTGCCAACTAAGATTACATACCAAGGCAATTGGAATATACCGTTTAAAAAAGAAGAACGTGCCAGTTTTATGGTGCTACATAAAGATTATCAGGTAGGGAAATAAGGTTATCGGGTTAATTTTTTATCTTTAACTACACCCTAAATATCTAAATAATGAAAAATTTATTTTCCCTAAAGTTCTTAATTCTTATCCCATGTTTAATTTTTTTAATGTCGATGAGTTATAAACCAAAACGCATTATATTTTTCGGCGATTCGATTACTCAGCAAGGCGTTTCCAAAAATGGATACGTTACGATAATTAAGAAAAGTTTAGATTCAACACAGTACGAAGTTTCTGGCGCCGGCATTGGCGGCAACAAAGTGTACGATTTGTACTTACGGATGGAAGATGATGTACTGAATAAAAAGCCCGATGTTGTGGTTATTTATGTTGGAATTAACGATGTATGGCATAAACAGTCTTCGCACACCGGAACAGATTATGATAAGTTTCTGAAATTTTATCAGGCAATGATTAATAAAATTCAAGCCGTGGGAAGTAAGGTGATTCTTTGCACACCTTCGGTTATTGGCGAAAAGAAAAACGGCGGAAATGATCTGGATGCTGAACTCGATAAATACGCAGAAGGCATCAGACAATTGGCTGCTAAAAACAAGCTCGCGCTTTGTGATTTACGAAAACTATTTACAGAATATGAACGTGATAACAACACTTCAGATGTAGAAAAAGGAATACTGACTGGTGATCGGGTACATTTGAATGAGAAAGGAAATAAATTGGTTGCCGATCATTTATTGCCTTTAATAAAGTAAAAAATCGTCATTGCAAACAGAAGCATTGATTTGAGGATTGGAGTGAAGCGATCTTTGTGAAAAGGTCAGGTATGGAAAGATTGCTTCGTCGTTCCTCCTCGCAATGACGGATTTTGTACTTTGTCGTAATTGCGATGAAAGAAAATACTATTGAAAATTAAGAATGATAAATCGCGAAACGATAGATAAGATAATGGATACTGCCCGGATTGAGGAGGTAGTGGGAGATTTTGTGCATTTAAAAAAGCGCGGTACAAGCTTAATTGGCAATTGTCCTTTTCATGGGGAAAAAACGCCATCATTTCACGTGTCGGTTACAAAAGGTATCTACAAGTGTTTCGGCTGTGGCAAAGGCGGAGATTCTGTCCGCTTTATCATGGATCATGAAAAGTATTCCTATCCGGAGGCTTTAAAATTCCTTGCCAATAAATACAATATCGAAGTAGAAGAAGCCGAACTTTCTCCTCAAGATACCGAAGCGCAAAATGCCAAAGAAAGCCTGTATATTGTTTCACAGTTTGCGTCAACATTTTTTGTTAAACAACTTTGGGAGACCGACGAAGGGAAAGGAATTGGACTCAGCTATTTCAAGGAACGTGGTTTCCGGGAAGATATCCTTAAAAAATTTGAGGTCGGATACTCTCCCGACATTTGGGAAGCTTTAACCAATAGCGCAACAAATGCAGGGCACAAAATAGAGTTACTGGAAAAAACGGGTCTATCCATCAAAAATGAAAAAGGAAAAATATACGACCGTTTTCGTGGGCGTGTAATGTTTCCAATCCATAATTTTACTGGTAGAGTGATCGGTTTTGGTGGGCGAACATTGAAAACCGACAAAAATGTTCCTAAATATGTAAATTCACCAGAGAGCGAAATCTATCACAAATCGAATGTTTTATACGGTTTGTTTCATGCCAAAAAAGCCATTCGCGATCTGGATAACTGTTATCTCGCAGAAGGTTACGCCGATGTACTTTCGGTTCATCAGGCTGGCGTAGAAAATGTAGTCGCTTCGTCCGGAACATCCTTAACTACAGAACAGATCAAACTTATCGGGCGTTTTACTCAAAATATTACCATTCTCTTTGATGGAGATGCCGCCGGAATAAAAGCTTCATTGCGCGGATTGGATATGATTCTGGAAGAAGGTCTGAATGTGAAAATTGTTTCATTCCCCGATGGTCATGATCCGGATTCATATATGCACCATGTAGGTGCGGGTGCTTTTAAATCGTATATAGAACAAAACCGAAAAGATTTTATCCTGTATAAAGCAAATGTTCTACTTAAAGAAGCCGGCACAGACCCAATAAAACGTGCAGGTATTATCCGCGATATTGTCGAAAGTATTTCTAAAATTCCAGATCCGATAAAAGCATCAGTTTTCGTACGTGAAAGCAGCAGTTTGCTCGAAATTGAAGAACGCATTTTATTAACCGAACTGAATAAAATGCGCGCCTCAAAAGGCAAAAAAAATTACGACAATAACAATAAAACAAATTATGGCAATCCGGCATTCGGTGGCGGCCCACCAGAACCACTTGGTCCGCCAGATGATTTGTGGGACGATCATGCTGGTCCTGGCGGACATACACCAGCGCCTGTAGAAGCCGATGAGAATCAGGAAAAGGAAATCGTCCGGTTACTACTTGCTTACGGCCACGAACTCGTGAACTGGGATAAGATAGATGACATGTATATCGGTTCTTTCGTGATGCAAAATCTTGCCGATGTAGAGTTTGAAAATAAAATCTGTAAACAAATTATCGACTATTATAAAAGCGAGATTGACAACGGACGATTGCCGACTGCGAATCATTTTATTAAACATCAGGATCGGGATATTGCAGATCTGGCGATCACATTGTCGACATCGCCATATGCATTGAGCGAAAACTGGCTAAATAAACACCTTATCTATGTGAAAGATGAAACCATGAATTTAAAAGCGACAATTCTGGGCGGTATTTTTCACCTCAAAAAGCGTAAAGTAGATAAGATTTTGGTTAATTTGCTCAAAGAGATTAAAGAAGAGACAGACGCCGATAACCAGATGATTTTAATGCAACGCTACGGCGTAATTAAAGGTGTAGAAAGAGAAATTTCGAAATTTCTAGGCTCAGTTATCGTAAAATAGATTCGGTGTTTCCTCTCCATGATATTGACATTTTGAGTGAAGTTTAAGATGGCACAACACAATGAATTGGGTGAAAAAGGAGAAGAAATTGCCAGATTGTATTTAGAAAACCAGGGTTATGAAATACTGGATGAAAACTGGGTACATGGAAAAGCAGAAATTGATCTGATTGCCTATATCGATCGGAAAATAATTTTTGTTGAAGTTAAAAGCAGGACTTCCAGCGCTTTTGGTGAGCCAGAAGATTTTGTTAGCCTTGCCAAACAAAAACAGATGGAGATTGCTTCTCTTGCTTATATCGAATTGATGGATCATCAAAATGAAATCAGGTTTGATATCGTCTCCATATTATTTAATAAAGAAAACCAATATACATTAAAACACATAGAAGATGCTTTTTGGCCACAAGATTAAAACCATAAAATACATTCTGCCAATTTTGGTAATCAGCGCAATTGCTGCGTGTAAGGATGATAAAGCAAGTACGTACAGAAGCTTTATTTCGCCGTTAATAGGACAAAATATCTCATCTGGCAAAGCCTTTGAACTCAAGTTGCTGTTTGGTAGCGATAAAAAAGTAGATTCTGTCGTTTATCTGATAGACACCACTAAAATTGCTTCTAGAACCGACACGACAGCGATAGAAGTAAAAACAGATGGCTGGAAACTTGGGAACCATTTGATTACGGCGAGAATTTACGACGGTGCAGAGGCAGATGAACTTACATCGAATATTAATGTACTTGCAGCAAACAGCCCGGAAGAATATACCTACAAAATCATAAAAACGCTCCCGCATGATACCGCTTCTTATGTAGAAGGTTTAGAATATCACGATGGTTTTTTATATGAAAGTGCGGGCGATTATGGCCATTCCAGTTTAAGAAAAGTAGAGTTGAACACCGGCAAAATTCTTCAGAAAACGGAATTGGACCAACAATATTTTGGAGAAGGAATGACTGTGGTAGGCGATAAAATTGTTCAGCTTACGTACAAAGAAAAGATAGGTTTCGTGTACGATAAAAATACATTGAAGAAACAATCAGAATTTCCTTATACAGTTGGTAGAGAAGGTTGGGGGCTGGCTTTTGATGGAGAAAAGATCTTAACTACAGATGGTTCAAACACCATTTATTTTCTGGATAAAAACAATTATTCCAAAATCGGTTCAATTGATGTTTTCGATAACAAAGGTCAGATTGATAACCTGAATGAACTGGAAATTATAGATGGTAAAATTTACGCCAATATCTACACCACCGATACAATTGTTATTATTGATCCTAATAGTGGAGCTGTAGAAGGCCGGATTGATTTAAAAGGTTTATTGCCAGAAAATTATTTCCAGAATGCCGATGCGCGCGCAAATAATGTACTCAACGGAATTGCTTACGATAAAGCCGGCAAACGTTTATTCGTAACCGGAAAAAAATGGCCACATCTTTTCGAAATTCAGTTAATCAAGAAATAAAAGTAAAAACCCAGCCGAAGCTGGGTTTTTGTTTAGTCTTTTTTGGCAGGTTCATCCAGATAGCCATTAAAAAAAATCGCTTGTTTGTTTACGCTGCTTGCAGTTAAAGTTGCATAACCCGTAGTTGTAATGGTTAACGTAAGCATATAATTTTCGCGCTTCAGATCTTTAGTATTCATCTGGATGGTATATGTTCCTTTTTTGTTTTTTGACTCCTTGTAGGTGAAATCTTTCGACGTAAATTTTATCCCACCTTCTGATGGATTATATGGTGCATTAAATGCGCGGCCATAAAATGGGAGATAAGCCACCAGACTATCTTTTGTTACCTTCAGATCGTATTGCTGTCCGGTTAAATTAATTACTGAACCGCCCATTGATCCGGGCATTCTGTTTAGAATCGCACTAACATCATTATTGGATAAAGGCATTGCAGAATTTGCAACAAAAGTATACTGTTTATCCTGTACAATTCTGGAAGTAGTTTGGGCGTCTGTTTGTGCAAAAGTATGCGCAGCAATCAGAATCAATGCTATGCTGAATAGAGATTTTAAATGTTTCATCGTGTTGCTTTTTGTTAATAACAAAGTAAAGATGCTGAGGTTCTTTAAATTCCATAAGAGATTCTTGCCCGAAGCATAAATTTACTGCTTTGTATGCAAATTGCGGCAAGATGAGGTTACTAATCTCACGCCATAAAAAAACCGCCACAACAGAAGTTATGGCGGTTTTAATTGCAATTAGTTGATTCTAATTAAAATCCGTTGCTTTCAATTCAGAATTTACTTTAATATCCTTAACAACGATGTTTAAAGTCTGCGAACCCATTGGGCTTTGCATGGTTTGCGTTATGGCAAATGGGAACATAACGTCACCAACTTTTTTATAATCTGCAAATTCGAAAATCTGAGTGATTTCTGTGCCTTGCTGGGTCATTGTTCTTTCTTCTTTAAGCAATAAACCAGATTTGGCACTGAAGTATTGAACTTTTTTCTTGCCAGTAACTTGTGTTACTACAACTTTATATGCTTGTTCTGTACCTAAAGTAGCAGTTCCGGCAAGTTCCGTTTTTGTACCATCAGTAGCATAATCCAGAATACTAAATATTCTTTTTTCTGTTTTTGCCTCTGCAGTGTCATCTGCACCAAGTTCTTTTTTCTGTCCGCCTTGCATCATGTAACCAGTTGTTCCATTAAATGCCTGCTTCATAACGGTCTGTCCCATCCTGCTCGCTTCTGTGCTACTTAAGTTAGGTGCCAGTTTTTTGGTGCTTAACGCCAATTTTGTTCCTTGCACTTCAGCTTCTGCAGTTTGGTCTATAGAATTTACTTTTTTCAAAGCAGCTTCTCCGCCAAGTGCGGTAATGTAATCTGTAAATATTTGATTCACCGTTTTAGTTGGTACAGCAGAAGTATTGGTTGCTTTTACCGGACTTGCATAATTGTCAAACGGTAAGACATTAAAACCAGATTTTTTAAGTCCGGCAGCAAATGCATTGGTATTTCCAACAACTACAACACGCGTATTGTCATGATTGAAATATTTTTTGGTTACACGTAAAATGTCATCCGTTGTTACGGCATTAATTTTTTGAAGATACGTGCGGTAGAAATCTTTAGGCAAACCATTGATGAGAATGCTGCTGGCAAAAGAAGCCGTTCGTGCCGGGTTTTCCAGTCCCAATGCAAAAGATCCGTTATATAGATTCTTCGCATTTTGTAGTTCTTCAGCAGTTACTTTCTCTGTACGGATTTTATTGATTTCGCTTAGAAATTCAACAACTGCGCTATCAACTTTCTCATTCCGAACGGCTGCTGTTGCAGAGAATGTAGATTGAAAACGCCCGGCACCGGCGCTAGAATATGCGCCATAAGTAAAACCATGTTTTTCGCGCAGATTTAAGAATAATCTGCCATCAGAACCACCGCCTAAAATTTGATTGGCTAGTAATACGGCAAAATAATCCGGATTGCTCATTGGCAAATCAATCAGATTCACCACTGTGATTTCTGATTGTACAGCGTTGCTAACGTTTACGATATCAACTTCAGTTTTTGCTGGGTTGTTTACTTTCGCCAAAGTTGGCAATGTTAAGGCTGTTCCTTTCCAATCGCCGAAGGCTTTTTCTGCCAATGCTTTTGCATCTGCAGGTTTAATATCACCAACAAAAGTTAAATATCCTCTTGATGGTGTAATGTATTTTTGATAAATGGCTTTAACGTCATTCAACGTAATACTGTTGATAGATGCCTCAGTTGTAAACTCACCTGATGGATGATTGATTCCATACGTAAGCGCATTAACCACGCGGGAAGAAATCGCTTTCGCACTTTTCTCATTGGATTTAAGTGAAGTTAAAGTTTGAGATTTTAATTTCTCAAATGAACTTTCCGGGAAAGATGGTTTGCGTATCGCTTCGGCCATTAGGGCGAAAGCCTGCGGGAAATATCTGGTTAAAGCAGATGCAGAACCGCCGCGTGCAGATGCACCAACATCTGCGCCAAGTTGGTCTACAGCTTCATCAAACTGTGCTTTAGTTTTGGTGGTTGTACCTTCATTTAACATACTGCCCATTAAACTTAGTACACCAGCTTTTGAACCTTCGGTAATTGGACCGGCATCAATACTATAGCTTGCAGATACTTTTGGCAATTTATGGTTTTCTACAACCAGAACTGTGATGCCATTGGCCAGCTTATATATTACAGGATCACCAATGGTGATTACAGGTGCTGGTCCGGGTTTGGGTTGATGTGTACGATCTATGGTTTGTGCTGAGATACTTTGGGTACATAAAGCAACTGCAGCGATAAAAAATAATTTTTTCATGATGTTGATAATTGATATGAATGCAAACAGTTGTTATTTTTTTGGTAAGTAATACAATACCACGCGTTGATTTTTATTAAGATATTTTTTTGCAACATCTCTAATTTCTTCGCGGGTAATAGATTTGATCACATCCAATTCTTTATTAATATCGTCTGTATCTTTATGATGGAAAGTATAGCCATTAGCTAAATTTTCTGCCACGCCCAACATTTTACTGTTTGCACTTACATAACTGTTTTCGAATTGATTCTGCAGTTTTTTGTATTCTGTTTCACTGATCAGGTCTGTTTGTAACCGGGCAACCTCTGCATCAATATCTGTTAACAGATCATTTAATGGGGTGTTTTTGTTCGGAAGTGCTAAGGTGATATATGCACCATAATCTTCAAGAGAATAGTTGAATGCCGCCACCTGAAGTGCAGTTTTCTTTTCATCAACCATTTTGGTGCTCAATCTAGAGCTACCACCACCAGACAAAATTGTACTGATCATGCCCAGAACTTTACTGTCTCGGCTTTCCATACCAGGAACACGATAAGCAGCAAAGATGGCTGGAATCTGAATATTTGCATCGTAAGCGGTATCAATAACTTCTTTGGTTATTGGTGCCAGATCATATTTTTTGTGTTCAACTGGGGCACCTTTTGGCACTTCAGAAAAATAAGAATTTACCAGGCCTTTGGTTTTACTTACATCAATATCACCGGCGATGGTTAATACGGCATTATTTGGTACGTAATATTTTTTAAAGAAAGCGATAAACTCTTCCAGCTTTGCTGCATCTAAATGTTCCATTGAACCAATTGGCTGCCAGCGATACGGATGACCATCAAACAAATGGGTAAATATTTTTTCGGTAAATTTCCCGTAAGGAGAATTGTCTATACGCAATCTTTTTTCTTCTTTAACCACTTCGTTCTGTGTTTTCACACCTTGTTGGTTAATTACAGGGTGCAACATTCTTTCGCTTTCCAGCCATAAACCCAATTCCAATTGATTAGATGGGAAAACCTCATAATAAAAGGTTCTGTCTTGCGAGGTGTTGGCATTGTTTTGTCCGCCGTTGCTGCTCACAATTTTCATGAACTCGCCTTTTTTGATATTGTCAGTACCTTCAAAAAGAAGGTGCTCAAAAAAATGCGCAAAACCGGTGCGTTGGGTTTCTTCGTTTTTTGAACCTACGTGGTACATCACAGAAACCGCAACAACAGGGGCGCTTTTATCTTGATGGAGAATTACATGCAGACCATTGTCTAAATCGTACTCTGTAAATTGTACTTTTTGGGCAAAAGTACCGATACAAAATCCGGAGAGGGCCATAGTTAAAAGGAATTTTCTTTTCATTTTGAATAAAAGATATAGTTAAATATTTAGTCTGAAAGTAACTATTTTATTAGTTGCTAAATTAGACAATATGTTACAAAAAAGGCGAACAATCGTTCGCCTAAGAGTTTTTTATGTGTTTTGAAGATTATCTCCAGTTTTTGTATTGGTTAATTAAACCGTTGGTAGAAGAATCATGACTGGTTACATCGTTATCTCCTTCCAATTCTGGTAAGATTTTCTTTGCAAGTTGTTTGCCCAGTTCTACACCCCATTGATCAAAACTAAAGATGTTCCAGATTACTCCTTGTACAAAAATTTTATGCTCGTACATGGCTACTAAACTACCCAACGTGTAAGGCGTTACTTTTTTAAGTAAAATAGAATTGGTTGGTCTGTTGCCTTCAAAAACTTTAAATGGTGCTAGTGTTGCAATTTCCTCATCAGATTTTCCGTCTTTTTTCAGTTCTGCGGTTACTTCTTCATCGGTTTTACCATTCATTAAAGCTTCCGTTTGTGCGAAGAAATTAGACAATAAAATTGGGTGATGATCGCCAAGTGGATTTAAACTTTGTGCCGGAGCGATGAAATCTGCCGGAATGATACGTGTACCTTGATGAATCAGCTGATAAAAGGCATGCTGGCCATTTGTACCAGGTTCACCCCAAATAATTGGTCCGGTCTCATAATCTACCTCATTGCCATTCCGGTCTACATGTTTTCCGTTACTTTCCATATCACCCTGTTGAAAGTATGCCGCAAAGCGATGCATGTATTGATCATAAGGTAAAATCACCTGCGTTTCTGCATTGTAAAAGTTGATGTACCAAACGCCAAGTAAACCCAAAATTACCGGAATATTGCTTTCAAATTCTGCGGTTTTAAAATGATTGTCTGCTGCATGTGCGCCGGCAAGCAATTGTTTAAAATTATCGAAACCGATGCTTAATGAAATAGATAAGCCAATTGCACTCCAAAGAGAGTAACGGCCGCCTACCCAATCCCAAAATTCAAACATGTTTTCTGTATCAATACCAAATGCAGAAACATCTTTCGCATTTGTAGATAAAGCAGCAAAGTGTTTTGCAATATCAGCTTCCTGAGCGCCACCTTTCAAAAACCATGTGCGTGCAGAATGTGCATTGGTCATGGTTTCCTGAGTGGTAAAAGTTTTAGATGCGACCAAAAATAAAGTAGTTTCGGCATCCAGATTTTTAAGTGTTTCTGCAATATGCGTACCGTCAATGTTGGATACGAAATGGATATTCAGGTGGTTTTTATAGTGTTTTAACGCCTCGGTAACCATCACCGGACCAAGATCTGATCCTCCGATACCAATATTCACGACGTCAGTAATTGCTTTACCGGTGTAACCTTTCCAGCTTCCGGAGATAATGGCATTACTGAATTTTTCCATTTTAGCCAATACAGCATTAACTTCTGGCATAACATCTTTTCCATCAGAAAGAATTGGTGTGCCACTTAGGTTACGTAAAGCAATATGAAGTACGGCGCGATCTTCAGTTTCGTTGATTTTATCGCCAGAGTACATTGCTTTTATCGCTTCATCCAATTTACACTCGCGTGCAAGTTGCATGAGTAAAGCAAGCGTTTCATCGCTGATTCTGTTTTTGCTGTAATCCAGTAGAATATCTTCGAAAATGAGCGAAAATTTATTGAAACGGTCCGCATCATCAGCAAATAAATCTTTAATACTTTTCTGATTGATGTCAATAAAATGGTCAGCCAAATACTTATAGGCTTCAGTTTCTGTGAAATTTATTTTAGGCAACATAGTTTTCAATTTTTGTAAAAGTAATAAAGGGAACGTTTACTTCTGTCTTTTTAATGTTCAAAAATTATTAAGAGAATTGGTGAAAGACATAATTACTTATTTAGTTATTGCAGGTAATTAGAGAATCTTTACTTTTGGCAAAATTTGATTTTATGTTTAAAACGCTTTCATTCCTGGGCTTCTTATGCCTTTTAATTACCTCCTGTTTTCTGTCTTCTTGCGAGAAAGATGGATCAACCCTTACAGATACTGTGCGCATAACAGATACTGCTGGCCTCGATCGGCCAATTAATGTGAAGGCAACAAAAGGGATATATGGTACCAAAATTACGATTTCTTGGACGCCAATGCCGCTTGCGCAAAAATATCAGTTGTATAAGTTTGATGATGTTACACAGAAATATTTTTTGCTGAAAGAACTTACTGATACCACTTATGATGATACAGCAATAGGAAAGGCACTAACGAAAAACTTCTACCGAGTTAGAACTTACAATACATCTACAACTTTTAGCCGATATAGCGATGCCGATTACGGTTATACATCTGGCTTGAATTATTACAGAGCGCTTTCTTTCGGTAGCGAGGGAAATGGATTAGGTCAATTCAGCTTTGCTTACCATGTTGAAACAGATAAAGTAGGAAATATATATGTAAGCGACGAGGGATCGAACCGCGTTCAGAAATTCGGTTCGAATGGTAGTTACATTGAATTATTTTATGCCGGATCCGGAGCAAGGGGGATCGGTTTTTTTGATAACGGAAACTATGTCGCGACAAGAACACAGAGCTCCAGCTATATCCAACTTTTCAACTCAAACAAGCAACTGTTGCGGGAATGGGGTGTCTATGGAACTGGCGACAATGGATTTGGAAATGTTGAAGAGCTAACAATTGATGACGATCAAAATATTTGGATTGTTGATAGCTTAAATGATCGAATTAAGAAATACAACTCCAGTGGGCAACTTTTGCTGGTTTTCGGAACAGAAGGCAAGAATAATGGGCAATTTTACACACCTATAGGAATTTGTTATTTTAAAGGAAATATTTACGTTACAGATGCAGGCAGGGTTCAAGTTTTTGATAAGAATGGAAAATACTTGCGGACATGGAAAAGTTCCGATAATTATATGGCGATAAAAGCAAAAGGAGATTATTTATATATTGCTGCTATTAAGTACATTATTAAAACAGACGCAAATGGAGATGTCCAGGAGAAAATTGGTGCTGGTCAATTGGATTATGCACGTGGAGTTGCTGTTGGACCAAACGATGAAGTTATTGCATGCGATATATATGTACGTAAAATTGTAGTTTATAAAAAGGGATAGCCTACTAACTTAAATGTATAATTAAGAGCTAGTTGTTTTACGGACCTAGCTCTTTTTTTTGCCTTCAATTCGTTAAATTAGGAATCTAAACCTAAACCAACCTGTATGAAGAAAATTTACCTTTCGCTATTGTCTTTAATTGCGCTTCAATCTTTCGCACAAAAACCTGATTTAAGAACTTTAGTTTCCAAAAAAGCCGATGCTTTAGAACAGAAAGTAATATCCTGGCGGCGCGATTTTCATGAACATCCTGAACTTGGAAATAACGAGTTTCGTACCGCAGGAATTATTGCCAAACACCTGCAGTCATTGGGTATCGATGTGCAAACAGGAGTAGCAAAAACCGGAGTGGTAGGTGTATTGAAAGGTGGTAAGCCGGGGCCCGTTGTTGCGCTCCGTGCAGATATGGATGGTTTACCCGTCACAGAAAGGGTTGATGTTCCTTTTGCATCTAAGGTCAAAACCCAATATAATGGACAGGAAGTTGGCGTCATGCATGCTTGTGGCCATGATAGCCACGTTGCCATCTTGATGGGAGTAGCAGAAGTATTGGCTTCGATGAAAAAAGACATCCAGGGAACAGTAAAGTTTATTTTTCAGCCCGCAGAAGAAGGCGCACCAGAAGGAGAAGAAGGCGGAGCGGCACTGATGATTAAAGAGGGTGTGCTGGAAAACCCCAAAGTAGATGCAATATTTGGCCTTCACATTAATTCTCAGACGCCAGCAGGCGATGTGACATACAAACCTGGTGGTACAATGGCCGCAGTAAATGATATGAAAATCACTATCAAAGGCAAGCAAGCTCACGGCGCATATCCCTGGAGCAGTATCGATCCAATTGTGATTTCCGCGCAAATTGTTAATAATCTGCAAACCATTGTGAGCAGGAATCTCAATGTAACAGAAAACCCCGGCGTAGTAACCATTGGTGCAATTAATGGCGGTGTACGCTCAAATATTATTCCTGAGAAAGTTGAAATGCTTGGCACTGTACGAAACTTTAGCGCCGAAGATGAGAAAATGTTCATCAGCCGCATTAAAACTATCGTGACAAAAACTGCAGAAGCTGGCGGTGCAACTGCCGAAGTTAAAATCCCATATAGCAACCACTATCCGGTTACTTTCAACAATGTTGAACTGACAGAAAAAATGCTTCCAAGTATGCAGGCAACTGCGGGGAAAGAACACGTAAAATTGAGACCACCCGTTACCGGTGCAGAAGATTTTTCTTTCTTTCAGGAAAAAATACCTGGACTATTTGTTTTTCTTGGCGGAATGCCAAAAGGACAAGATCCGTTGAAAGCGCCGTCTCATCACACACCAGATTTTTACCTGGATGAAAGTGGTTTTGTACTTGGCGTTAAACTTTTGAGTAATCTCACGTTGGATTATATGGCTTTAAAGAAATAGATGTACAGGCCGGTTGACCATTCGCTGTAACGGGCGAATTTTATATATTTGCATTTATGACCAAAGAGCAATTGCAGGATTTAAGGGACAGAGTAGAGTCCCTGAGGAGGTATCTTTGACGTTGAAGAGCTCCTTTATGAAATTCGGGAAGAAGAAAAACTGACCATGGCCCCCGATTTTTGGGATGATCCCAAAAAAGCCGAAAAAATACTCGCGCAAATTAGCAGCAAAAAGAAATGGACTGATGGTTTTACACAAACCAATAGTGCAGTAGAAGATGCTGTAGTATTGTATGAGTTTTTTCAATCCGGAGATGCCTCAGAAGCAGAGATGGAAGATCAGTTCGAGATCAGTAAACAAGCTGTTGTAGATCTCGAATTAAAAAATATGCTGCGCAATAAAGAAGATCAGCTTTCTGCCGTAATGCAAATTACTGCAGGAGCCGGAGGAACTGAAAGTTGCGATTGGGCAAGTATGCTGATGCGAATGTATTTAATGTGGGGCGAGAAAAATGGATATAAGATTACCGAACAAGATAGTCAGGAAGGCGATGTTGCTGGTATAAAAACCGTAACGCTTCAGTTTGACGGGGAATTTTCTTATGGATATCTAAAAGGCGAAAACGGTGTTCATCGTTTGGTGCGAATTTCTCCGTTTGATTCTAACGCACGCAGACACACCTCTTTCGCTTCTGTTTATGTATATCCTCTTGTTGACGATAGTATCGAGATTGATATCAATCCCGGTGACATTGAATTTGAGACATTTAGAGCTGGCGGTGCCGGCGGACAAAATGTAAACAAGGTGGAAACAGCGGTGCGTTTGTATCACAAACCATCAGGTATTATAATCAAAAATCAAGAATCGCGCTCGCAGCTGCAAAATAAAGAAAATGCAATTCGCCTGTTAAAATCGCAATTGTATGAGATCGAAGAACGCAAACGCAATGAAGCCATTGCGGCGGTAGAAGGTTCTAAAAAGAAAATAGAGTGGGGTTCGCAAATTAGAAGTTATGTTTTGGATGATCGTCGCGTTAAAGATCACCGCACAAATTTCCAGACATCTAATCCGGATGCAGTTTTGAATGGTGATATTAACGATTTTTTAAAAGCATATTTAATGGAATTTTAAGTTTAAATTATGGTAAGGACAATTCTTTTTTCTCTCTTGTTGTTTATGGCATCACAATCTAATGCGCAGCAAATCATCCCCTTGTACGCGAATGATGTGCCAGGTGCAAAAACCTCTGAAACCTATAAAGAGAAATCTGATACTGGTGGAGATGGTGTAGAAAGAATTTCAAAAGTAACTGTCCCTACCTTAACTTATTTTCCGGCGCCAGCCGATAAAGCTACCGGAACAGCTGTAATTATTTGTCCGGGCGGTGGATATTCCATTCTGGCAATTAATCATGAGGGATACAATGTTGCCAAACGTTTTAATGAAATTGGTGTTGCAGCATTTGTACTGAAATATAGATTGCCGAGTGATGAAGTTATGGTAAATAAAACTTTTGCTTTATTACAAGATGCTCAGCAAGCTATTTATCTCGTGCGTAAAGATGCCCGGAAATATGGAATTAAAACAAACAAGATTGGCATAATGGGCTTTTCTGCCGGCGGGCATTTTGCGTCTACTTTACTCACCCATTACAGTGATGTGAAAATTACGGAATCGAAAAAAATTAGTTTAAGACCTGATTTTGGTGTATTGATTTATCCGGTAATTAGCTTTGAAGAATCTGTGCACACCGGAACCATGAAAAACCTGTTGGGTCCAAATCCATCAGATTCATTAAAACATTATTTTTCGGCCAATAAAAATATTACCAAAAAAACACCGCAAACTTTTTTAGTGCACGCCAAAGACGACAAAACTGTTCCGGTTGCAAACAGTATTTTGTTTAATGATGCGCTTAAAAAAGAAAATGTAGCTACAGAATTGTATTTATATGAAAATGGCGGACATGGCTTCGGACTTAAAAACAAAACCTCTGATGTAGATTGGTTTAATTTGTTGAGTGTCTGGATGAAAAAAGAAAAGTTCTAATCCATACGGAAAAGAAATTTTTGCTACTTATCTGATGATTTGGTGTTTTTCGCTGCTTTTATCGTCAAATCAATAGCATCTAAAAGACCATCGGTGTACGTATCATCATTTAATTCCCAAAACATAATGCCATTTAGCTTATTATCAATTACATAATTGGTTTTGAAGGCGAGAGATTTGGCATCGTCAAAAGATGCGATGGTTTTGGTTTCCGCATTGTAAAAGTACGGTGCTTTGGCTACATCATCCCAATAGTATCTGAAGCCTTTTTCAGTAGAAAAATCCTTTGTGAAATTACGAAACGAAGTGCCGTAAGTGTATTTTGTGGGTTGATAAAGTCCATTATTGGATTCAGTAGAATTGGTGAAAACCTTTGCATAAAATGCGGCACCCAAAGCAATCTTAGCTTTTGGAACACCATATGCAATCATTTCTTTAATGGCATAATCTGCAGATAATTTTTGCTCAGGAGTAGAGAACAAAGGAGTATGATGTCCGCTTATTGTTGCATATCCATTGACCAAATCGTAGCTCATAAGGTTAACCCGATCTACCAAGGGCATAACTTTTTTCCATTCAAAACAAGAATCGATACAGTTTTTACTTCCGCCTGCGGCAAAACTAATTTCAGCTTTTTTACCAAGCGTTTTGCGCAACTCTTTAATTAAAGCTGTAAAATGGAATTTGTCTTCTACAGTATAAAGATGCCCCGGATAACCTTCAACTGCAGGATATTCCCAATCGATATCAATCCCATCGGCATGAAAAAAATCAAGTAAACTTTTAGTTGTTTTGGCAAAGGTTTCGCGCCCTTTCGCGCGGCTAAATACCTCAGAACAATTTGGGCACGCGCTCCAGCCGCCCATTGCCAACATAATTTTTAATTCAGGATTTCTCTTTTTCAGGCCAACCATTTGAGCAATCAATGCAGAATCTTTTGCGTTATGAATATACATACTATCACCTTTTAAATGCCCGAAACTATAAATCAAATGGCTCAATTTTTCTATCGGATATTTATCAATTTCGGTTCCATTTCCTGTATAATAGGCAATTACATTAGGTTTGGAAGTTTGTTGTGCACGCGCCGGAGTATCGAAAATTAAGATAAAAGACAATAAAGCGAGTACGGATGAAATAGAAAAATTTGGGATGATTTTCTGCACGATTGAAGATTTGGAAAGGTGTATTTTAAGCAATAATTTCTTGAAGAAGGTTCAGTTCGGCAACTTTATCTGTTGCGCCTGCATTTTCGTACGCAGAAACCAGATTTCTTATTACACGGCGAATAATATCTGTATTGGTACATGGGCGATAATATTCTGGAATTGCTTCAAGATTGAGCTGTCTAAGAAATTGATCCACATCGTGTTTGCCAAAAATATTACCTCGATTAAATGCATTGATGTAAAACAGAACACTATAATCATTTGGATCTTGTTTACTTTCGTCCGTATATCCTAAAATAAAATGCTGTGGCAAATTGATGCCATAAATAGGCAAATCTAGTTTTTGTGCAAGTGTAGAGTAAATAATGGCCAAAGAAATCTGGTTGCCTTTTTTACTTTCTAAAACCTGACTGATATATGAATTTTGCGGATCGTGGTGATTTTTGGTGTTTCCGCCAAAACCATGTTGTTGGTATAAAACATGGTTAATCAATTTAACCTTTTCTACAGAACTCATTTCGTACTGTAAACCCATCCAGATATCGCGTTTTATTTCTTCAATTTGATTGATTACTTTTTGCTCGTCAAGGTCTGGATATTGATATCTGTTAATAATCATAGCGCCTTGAAGCAAATCAAAGGCGCCGCTCAGATACCATAATTTTAAATCTTCTTTTACATTGTTGAACTGAATCTGGTGTACAATATTTTCAATACGCTCTTGCAATAAGCTGTCAAAAGATTGTTCCCAGGCATTTTCCAGAAAAGAAATTACTTCTCCTCCATATTCCAGCAATTTTTTTTCTACGTGATGATATACTTCTTCATCCGGATCATCCAATAACCTAACTAATGCACCAATCTCTGTGTTATTCTCCATAAAAATGTATTCCTTTAGTGCGTTTGCTTACTTTTGCAAAATGCATTTTCAATTTTTTGCTGATTATTTAAAACATCGGTTAATTGCCAACAATAGACACGGAACACATTCGCCATTTGTTTATTCACTAGCCGATGAGGTAATTTACGATTTTAGCCATAAACCTGAATACAAAAGTATTGAAGCTTTACGAAAAAAACTTTTGAATGACGATTCTGGTGTTCTGTTGCAAGATTTTCTACCTGATTCAGGATTTGCGCCCGAAAAAAACTATAAGATATCCCGTTTATTAAAGCTTCTGATGAATGCATCCAAAATAGATCAATTATTGTTCCGCATTATTCGGGCAGCGCAAACTGAAACCACATTTGAAATGCATTCAAATTTCGGAATTACAACAGCTTATTTGGCTGCGGCAAAACCATCATCAAAAGTTATTGCGATAGAAAGCGAAGAAGCACTGCGCGAAATTGCTACTAAAAATCTTCAATCTCTAAAGGTTGAAAATGTTCAACAGTTGCCAAATGGATACACTTTAGAGAATACTTTAACGAACATTTCGAAACTCGACGTGCTTTACATCCACGCTAAAAATTCTGCGATTGATATATTTCGTGAATTTGAAATGTGTTTGCCAAAAATACACGTCAACTCATTTTTGATTTTTGATCACATTTATGCAGATAAAAAGCGGAAGGCTTCATGGAGTGAAATTAAAAACCATCCGCAGGTAACGGTTACAATTGATCTTTTCTGGATTGGCCTGGTTTATTTTAGAAAAGGTCAGGCTAAGCAGCATTTCAAGTTAAAGCTGTAGTTTCTCCCGCTGGTTTGTAACGAATGGGCTAAAAGTTTGTTTAAGGCGATGTTTTTACTCTGCTGGATTTTGATACAATCGAAGCGGAATCTACGCACGCGTTAGAAACGAGCGCAAGAAGATAGAAAACTGTTTGCAAGAATATTTTATTGAGAAAGCTTTTATAATGGAAGCGCTACTTATGCACTTGTCAATTTCTACTAATACACTGAAAGTTTTTGAGCTATATTTCCTTTAAGACTGAGATAAGAATCTAACAGTTTGCCTATTCTACCGGAGCATCATCGGACATTAGTCGGAACTTCATCGGAGTTTGTTCGGGTGGAGCCGATTAAACTTAGTTCTTAATCCGATTTATTCCAATATTAATTCATTAGATATTCTTAATCCGTAATAAATTTTTACCAAGAAGTTTAAATGTATTGATTTTAAATACTTTATGTTATAACTTATTTTTTAGTTTTAAAACTGAAAAATAAGTTATACATTTGTTTATGGAAGAATTAACTAAGTCAGAAGAACGCATAATGCAGGTTTTATGGAAGCTCGAAAAGGCGTTTGTTAAAGATATCATCGAACAGTTAGAAGAAATTCCGAAACCACCTTATAATACGATTTCTTCGATCGTTAGATTACTAGAGAAAAAAGGTTATGTGACGTATAAAGCTTACGGAAAAACGTATGAATATTATCCGGCTGTTGCCAAAGCAGATTATGCAAAAACCAGTTTCTCGAAGTTGTTTTCTGGTTATTTTGATAACTCGCCTAGTAGCCTGTTATCTTTTATGGTGAACGAAGAAAAATTAAGCGAAAAAGATATCGAACAATTAAAAGCATTAATCAACAAAAAATAGTAGTTATGGAATGGATCAACTATTTGCTTAAAGTGAGTGCCTGCAACGCAGTTTTTTTTGCGTTTTATGTTCTCTTTCTAAGAAAACTAACCTTTTTTAAAGTGAGCCGTTTTTATTTGCTTGCCACATTGTTGCTAAGTTTTACAATTCCGGCATTGCAGATCAATCTTCATCGGGAGGTTAATGTTAAGTCAATTGTCGTAGAAAAAGGAGAAAAAACAATTGCGATAGATGAATCAACTAAAGCTTTAGATAAAAAGGTTTTTCAGCAATTGGTGCAGAAAACGGAATCATTTAACTGGCTTTCAGTATTGCCTTGGGTTTACACTTTTGTTGCCTGCGTTCTCCTTACCATAGCTTTATTCAGGCTTTCTCGCTTACTTAGTTACTTAATAGGTAGCGGTAAAAATATAGACGGATTGAAAATAATAAATAAAACTTCTGGTTTTACCAATTGCTCATTCTTCAACTATGTATTTGTTAATGAAGACGGTTTAGCCAAAGAGGAACTTTCGATTCTGTTAACGCATGAAAAAGTGCATGCAGAACAACTTCATTCTGCAGACAAATTGATCTTGCTTTCGGCTAAAATTTTGTTGTGGTTTAGTCCGGTAATTTACTTTTATGATAGTGCCTTAGAACAGCTTCACGAGTATGAAGCCGATGAAAAAACTTCTGCAGATTTTGGTAGTCAGAAATACGCTAATTTACTGTTGAAGTTGGCTGTTGATCATTCGGGAATTTCTTTCGTCCATAATTTGGTTAAGAGTCCAATTAAAGATCGAATTAAAATGTTGTTTAATGCTAAGTCTAATAAATCCAAGAAAATGAGTTATTGGGCAGCATTTCCATTGGGCTTTGCTCTCCTTTGGTGGTTTAGCGTACAAATTGTGTATGCTCAAAAAACAGAGATGTATCTGGATGACGAAATAAAGAAGGGAAAAGAACTTATCAATGAGCCATTATATTCTAAAAATATTGATGGTATTGAACGAAGTAAATACCAAGATAATAAAAGCTCTGTCGGGGTTTCTTTAAAAGTAAAGTCTTTACCCGTAGCTGAACAAAAACCAGAGTTTCTTGCACAAGATAAAATTGATACTTCAAAAGTATCTAAAGTCGCGGTGCCTAAAATCATTTCTTATACTCATTTGGAAGGAAATAAGCAAAGCAGTACGATTTATATGGAAAATGCTGTCGTCGATTTTTTCGCAGGACTGTTGAAAGCGGAGTATGTGGAATATGATAGGGCAGACAGTACTATTGTGGCCAAAAAGGCAAGCCTTTTCAAAAATGGGAACCTTATCAAAGCAGATCAAATGAATTTCAACTTTGCCAGGCAAACAGTTAGTTTAATTAACGATGGTGAACAGCAGGGTAAGGTTTTTCAGTATAGTGCAGATACCGTTCGTTTTAGTAAAGATAAATCTCAAATCATCCTACTTGGGCGTGCGCAACTGACCACGGATAAAGGAATTACAAATGCCGATAAAATTGTTGTGAACACGAAAGTAGATCCAAATACCGGAAAAAGTATTATCAATCTGATCCGGTTTGAGGGTAATATAAAAGGGAGTTTGAATAATTAGAAACTTCGCGCAAGCATAATTACTTTCCCGCTCGTTTATACCGAGTCGGAAAGTAGTTTATCGTTAAAAACGAGGATTAAATATTCTGCACTTTTAGGTTTCGATACAATCGAAGAGATATTTATGCGCTAGTTATAAACGAGCGCAAGCCGTATAGTTTTCTCCCGCTCGTTTATACCGAGTGGGGAAGTAGCTTATCGTTTAAAACCAAAACTAAAAAAACTCCAGATTTTAGATTTCAATACAGTCGAAGAAGAAACGAGCGAAATTTTTGTTACTGCGTAAAGTTCTGCCTAAAATGCCTCTGCCAAGCTGATATATGCACCACTTTGACGAGGTTCATTTGCTCTTTTCTCTCCAATGCCATAATCTAACCTAACACTTAAACCCTTTGCCGGATCGAAGAAGTAGCGGATACCCGCACCATAATTTGGTTTAAACGTATCCATAGCAAATGCCGAATGTCCCCAAACCGTGCCTGTGCCAGCAAAAATTACTGCCCCAAAACGATTGCTATACCGGTAACGAAGTTCTGCCTGTGCGGCCAATAAATTTTTATCGCGGTAGCGACCAGCATAATAACCACGCATCAAAGCATCGCTACCCAATTGTTGCAGCATGTAAAATGGTGTGTCTTTACTTTGTATAGTAGAATAAAAGCCTTGCGCAGCCAGAACAAATTTTGGCCCAACTGTCCAGAAGTTTCTTAAATTTAATTTAATCTGGCTTCCATTGAAATTATCTCCACCGAAAAAATCAGGCGCGTACTGATACGTAACCCGGCCAAAAAAACCTTTAGTTGGATAATTGTTAGAGTTACGTGTATCATAACTTTGGGAAAGCCCAACTAAAATAACGTTTCCACCGGTTCTGCCTAAAATTCTATTGTCCTGATCGAAAATTCCTCCCGTTGTGCGGTCTTCAAATTGGTAATCCTCAAAACCTAAAGAAACACCAGTGTAAGCATTTTTTACAAAAGTTTTTTCCAGATCGAATGCAAGTTTTATTTGTTCTTGTACCAAAGGATCTTCATCGGCATTATGTGTGTTATTGCCCAGTCCGTAAAAATCAAAAGGCATTCTTCTAAAGCGAATTTCAGTAATTGCGTGATACAGATTTCCCTTACTCCAGGCATCGCCTTTAATCGTCAGGTTATATGTTTTTTTTGTAGAATAAGAAGCTGCGCCATAAAAATTAGAACTCCGGTTGGTTGTATCTTTCCGGTCTACAAAGAAAGAATACAGAACGCCAACCCCCAATTCCAGACCGGTTTCCTGAGCATATCCAAAAACGGGGATGGGCATGAAACTGGCCTTACGCGTAGTATCTTTCGTGTTTGAAAGCATTTTTCTGATCAATTTCATCTGTGCCTGTCCGGTCAGCGAAATTGTACAGAGAAAAAGAAAAAGAGAAATACGTTTCATGCCGCAAAGAAAAGGAAATTTAACGATACGTAAATTGAATAATTGTCTTAATTATAAAAGTCTATGTTTCTATATCTGATGAAGTATTGCCGGCAATTTGTAGAGTTAAACAAAAAACCGCTATTTTTGCGCCAAACAATATAAAAGGAAATGAGCAATACTAGAGGACCAATTTCTCAGTTTATGGAGCGCAATTATCTCCATTTCAATGCTGCAGCTATGATGGATGCGGCTAAAGGTTATGAATCGCATTTGGATGAAGGTGGTAAAATGATGATTACCCTTGCCGGTGCAATGAGTACAGCTGAATTGGGTATTTCACTTGCAGAAATGATTCGTCAGGATAAAGTGTCGATTATTTCATGTACAGGAGCAAACCTTGAAGAAGATATTATGAATTTGGTGGCGCACTCTCATTACAAACGCGTGCCTAATTATCGTGACCTGAGTCCGCAGGACGAATGGGATTTATTAGAGAATCATTATAATCGTGTTACAGATACTTGTATTCCGGAAGAAGAAGCTTTCCGTCGTTTGCAAAAACACATCCATAAAATATGGAAAGATGCAGACAGCAGTGGCGAACGTTATTTTCCACATGAGTTTATGTACAAAATGCTTTTAAGCGGAGATTTGGAACAGTATTATGAAATTGATCCAAAAAATTCATGGATGTTGGCGGCGGCAGAAAAGAATTTGCCAATTGTGGTGCCAGGATGGGAAGATTCTACTATGGGTAATATTTTTGCCTCTTATGTAATGAAAGGTGAACTTCAGGCTACCACGATGAAAAGTGGAATAGAATATATGGGCTGGTTGGCCAACTGGTATATTGCCAATAGCGAAGGTAAAGGAATCGGCTTTTTCCAAATCGGTGGAGGTATTGCCGGAGATTTCCCGATTTGTGTCGTTCCGATGTTATATCAGGATATGGAAATGGAAAACATTCCGTTCTGGAGCTATTTCTGTCAGATCTCAGATTCTACTACTTCTTACGGTTCATATTCTGGCGCTGTACCAAACGAAAAAATTACCTGGGGTAAATTAGATATTCATACACCTAAGTTTATTGTAGAAAGTGATGCAACGATTGTAGCACCTTTGATGTTCGCTTGGATATTAAAACAATAATTATATATTAGGTTTAGACCTTCGATAATTTTAAAAATGCCCGTTTCCGAAAATTCCGGAAATGGGCATTTTTCTTGCCTGACAGGCTTGAAACGCATTTGTTTAGAATGATTATAAATTGTATTTCACGTCAGTATTATGTCATGGGATTTATTAATAAGTTATACTTTTGTTCAAGTTTTGAATAGGCCTACACAGTTCTATTATCAATTTCACAACAAAAAATAAATTAAATTAGTATAAAGTGTTCATTATGAGAGATATCTCGATGATTTTAAAAAGCGTTTGGAAGTCGTTATTCGTGTTTTCAGCCATTTCCGTAATAGCGGTTTCTACCGTAAGTGCGCAAGATGCTGCAGAGGGAAGGACACTTTTCAAGGCTAAATGTTCTTCATGCCACGCATTAGATGCAAAATTAGTTGGTCCGGCTTTAACTGGAGTAAGTGATCGTCACCCTGAAGAATTCCTTTTAAAATGGATTCCAAATTCACAAGGTCTAATCGCTGCAGGAAATCCGGAAGCGGTTAAATTGTTTAATGACAATGGTAAAGTAGCGATGACTTCTTTCCCTGAGTTAGACGAAGCAAAAGTAAAAAGCATTTTAGCTTACATTAAAGAAGGTGAGCCTAAGAAAGCTGCAGATGCGAATGGTGGTGCTGTGAAAGATGATACAACTTCAGGTTTATCAATCGCAGGTATTGTTGCTATTGTTCTTATCGCAATTGTGATCTTGATTATCTTAGGTCGTGCAAGTAAATTGCTTGAGCGTTTAATTCTTCAAAAACAAGGTATTGAGATTGAAGAGGATGTTCCTTTGAAAGTTGGCGTTCGCAAAATGTTCAAGAACAAGAAGTTTGTTATGTTCTTCATTTTGTGTCTGATCATCTCTTTAGGATCATGGGGTTGGATGAGTATGTGGAATACAGGTGTTCACACCGGTTATCAGCCAGTTCAGCCAATTAAATTCTCTCACGAGTTGCACGCTGGTATCAATCAGATTGATTGTCAATACTGTCACTCAGGCGCATTCAAATCTAAAAATGCATCTATTCCTTCATTAAATGTTTGTATGAACTGCCATAAAGCGGTACAGGCAAGAGATAATTATGACGGTGAGATTTCTCCGGAGATCAAAAAAATCTATAATGCATTGGGTTACGATCCTGAAACTCAGAAATACGACGAGAGCAAAGCAAAACCAATCGAATGGGTACGTGTACACAATTTGCCAGATTTTGCTTACTTCAATCACTCACAACACGTTGTGGTTGCTGAAGATGCAATCCGCCAGGCAAAAGGTTTACAACCAAACGAGCCAGTATGTTTCGCTTGTCACGGTCCGGTTAATACAATGGAAGAGATTTATCAATATTCTCCATTAACCATGAAATGGTGTATCAACTGTCACAAAGAGACTGATATTTCTGGTCAGAAAAATAATGCTTTCTACGCTAAGGTTATTGAAGCGCACGAGAAGATTAAAAAAGGCGAGAAAATTACCCCGGCATTGTTGGGTGGTTTAGAGTGTGGTAAATGCCACTATTAATAGAGTAGAGTTTAGTAAGAACATTCGAATAAACAGTAATATAGCTTAAATGGAAAGCAATAAAAAATACTGGAAAGGCTTAGAGGAGTATAACAATACCCCCGATTTTGTTAAAAACAACAAAAACGAATTTGCTGAGCCACTTCCAATAGAAGATGTTTTAAATGAGGCAGGTTTAAGTACCGTAACGCCACGCCGCGACTTTTTAAAGGCGCTAGGTTTTGGTTTAGGTGCGGTAACTTTAGCGGCTTGCCAGAGTACACCGTTAAAAAAATCAATCCCTTATCTGGTAAAACCTGAAGAAGTAACTCCAGGTATCCCTAACTATTATACATCTAGTTTTAACGGACAGAGTATCTTAGTAAAAACAAGAGAAGGTCGTCCAATTAAAATTGAACCGAATCCAAATGCAGGTGAATTTAACTGCGGTACGGATGCGAGAGCACAGGCTTCAGTTTTGGATTTATACGATGTATCTAAACTAAAAGCGCCAGCTTTTGTAAAAGATGGCAATGCCGAGGAAACAACCTGGGCTAAATTAGATGCTTTCGTAAAAGACGGTTTAACTAAAGCGCAAGCATCGGGTAAAAAAATCCGTATTGTAGCTTCAACTGTAAACAGTCCGTCTACAAATGCAGTAATTGCACAATTTATAGCAAAATATCCGGCAGCTAAATTGGTTCAGTATGATGCAGTATCTTATACAGGTATTATTCAGGCAAACCAGAATAGTTTCGGAAAAGCTGTATTGCCAAAATACAACTTCGATAAAGCAGACTTAATTGTAAGTATTAATGCTGATTTCTTAGGTACCTGGATTAGCGGTGAGGAATATACTTCTCAATATACTGCTAACCGTAACTATAAATCGTTAGAGAATAAAAAAATGAGCCGCCACATTCAATTTGAAAGTGGAATGAGCTTAACCGGTACAAATGCAGATACCCGTATTCCAATTAAATTATCGGAAGAAGGACCTGTTTTGATCGCTTTATATAATGCCATTACAGGTGCTGCTTTACCAGGTGCTACACTAGGTAACAACACTACTGCCGATAAGGTTGTTAAATTGGCAGCAAAAGAATTGTTGCAGGCAAAAGGTAAAGCGCTTGTAGTTTGCGGATCAAATGATGTTTCTACCCAGATTTTGGTAAATGCAATCAATGCAGCAATCAGCAGTTATGGTACCACAATCGATTTAGATAATCCTTGTTATTTATATGCAGGTAACGATGCCGAATTTAATGGCTTAGTTGCAGAGATGAGTAAAGGTGAAGTTGGTGCAGTATTGTTCTTGAACAGTAACCCTGCATATGATTTTGCAAATGTTCAGGCATTTAAAGATGCTTTGGCGAAAGTAACCACTAAGGTTTCTTTCTCAGATCGTGCTGATGAAACCGCATCGCTTTGTGATGCTGTTGCCATTAACCATAACTACTTAGAATCATGGGGTGATGCAAATGCTTATGAAGGATATTACTCTATCGTTCAGCCAACTATTCACCCGGTATTCAATAGCCGCCAGGCAGAAGAAAGTTTATTAACCTGGGCAGATGCGCCAGTTAAAGAATATTATCAGTTTGTACGCAGTAACTGGGAAAGCAAAATGCTTCCGGCTATTGGCATGAACTGGGAAGATGTTTTAGATAAAGGTGTAGTTAAAGTTGCTGCAAAACCTGCGGGAGCATATAGCTTTACTTTATCATTAACAGCAGTAGCCGCTTCAATTTTGAATAGCAGCAAAGCTTTATCTAAAGACATTCAACTTCAGGTTTACGAAAACGTGCCAATGCGCGATGGTAAACTGGCCAATAATGCATTCCTTCAGGAATTGCCAGATCCGGTTTCTAAAGTAACATGGGATAACTATGTTGCACTGGCACCGAAAACTGCAGAAGGCTTAAAGGTTAGCGAATTTGATGTTGTAACTGTAAAAGGAAGTAACGGATATTCAGTTGATCTTCCTGTGTTAATCCAACCAGGCCAGGCTCAAGGTACAGCTTCAATTGCTGTAGGTTATGGCCGTACCAAAGTTGGTAAAGCAGGTGATAATGTAGGTAAAAATGCTTTCCCGTTTGTTTCATTCGTAAATGGAACAATGCAGTATGCAACTACAGTAACCATTACACCAACAGGTGCTACATATGAACTCGCTCAAACTCAAACGCACCATTCATTTGAAGGTCGTGCGGTAATTAAAGAAGCATCATTCAAAGAATATCTTAAAAATCCATCAGCTGGAAACCATAAAGGTGACCATAAGGATTATGATCTTTGGGATCAATATGAGAAACCAGGAAACAGCTGGGTTATGGCAATCGATTTGAATGCTTGTACAGGTTGCGGTTCTTGTATTGTGGCATGTAACGTAGAAAATAACATTCCTGTTGTAGGCCGTGACGAGGTTCGCCGTCGTCGTGAAATGCACTGGATTCGTATTGATCGTTATTACAGCTACGAAACTCCAGAAGGAGATGTGACTAAAGAGAAAGAAATTGCAAAATTATCAGACTTAGATCACGTATCTGTTGTGCATCAACCAATGTTGTGTCAACATTGCGATCACGCACCTTGCGAAACAGTATGTCCGGTATTGGCAACAGTACACTCATCAGAAGGTTTAAACCAGATGGCGTATAACCGTTGTGTAGGTACACGTTACTGTGCAAATAACTGTCCGTATAAAGTACGTCGTTTCAACTGGTTCAACTACTGGAATGATTCACGTTTCGATAACTATTTGAACAACGAATTTACTCAATTGGTATTGAATCCAGATGTAACAACCCGTTCACGTGGTGTTATGGAAAAATGCTCAATGTGTGTACAACGTATTCAGGCTGGTAAACTGGAAGCTAAAATGGAGAAACGCCCATTGAAAGATGGCGATATCAAAATGGCTTGTCAAGAAGCTTGTTCAGCAAATGCAATCATCTTTGGTGATGCAAACGATCCAAATTCAGAAGTTTCAAAAGCGTTGCGTTCAGAGCGTATTTATTATGTTCTTGAAGAAATCAATGTGAAACCAGGTATTGGATATATGACAAAGATTAGAAACACAGACACAACAGTACAAGCGTAAGCTTTGGTATAAAGAAAATACAAATTATGTCAGGACATAACGAATCAATACTTAGAGAACCCTTAATTACCGGAAACGATATCACGTATGCAAAAATTACGAATGATATCCTGATGCCGGTAGAGAATAAGCCAAATAAGGCATGGTGGATCGGTTTCATCGTAGCTTCATTGGGTGCATTACTTTGGGTTGTTGCTGTGAGCTATACCTTTTGGAATGGTATTGGCGCATGGGGATTAAATAAAACAGTTGGATGGGCTTGGGATATTACCGGTTTCGTTTGGTGGGTAGGTATCGGTCACGCAGGAACGTTGATTTCTGCAGTACTTTTACTCTTCCGTCAAAACTGGCGTAACTCCATTAACCGTTCAGCAGAGGCGATGACCATTTTCGCGGTTATTTGTGCTGCAACATATGTTGTATCGCACATGGGCCGCCCTTGGTTGGCGTATTGGGTACTTCCTTTACCAAATCAGTTTGGTTCACTTTGGGTAAACTTTAACTCACCATTGGTATGGGATATGTTTGCAATCTCTACGTATTTCTCTGTATCCTTATTATTCTGGTATACAGGTCTACTTCCGGATATTGCAACCATCCGTGACCGCGCTACAGGTATGCGTAGAAAAATATATTCAATCTTTTCTTTCGGATGGTCTGGTAGTGTAAAAACCTGGCAACGTTTTGAGGCTGTGTCCTTAATTCTTGCAGGTATCTCTACTCCACTGGTACTTTCGGTACACACAATTGTATCTATGGACTTTGCAACTTCGGTAATTCCGGGGTGGCACACAACAATCTTTCCTCCTTACTTCGTAGCCGGAGCGATTTTCTCAGGTTTCGCAATGGTACTAACACTTTTGTTGGTAGCCCGTAAAGTATTGGGACTTGAGAACTACATCACTATGTTCCACATCGAGTCGATGAATAAAATCATCATCTTAACAGGATCAATTGTAGGGGTAGCTTATTTAACTGAGTTCTTTATTGCATGGTATTCAGGTTCCGAATATGAACAATATGCATTTATCAACCGTTCTACTGGTCCTTACTGGTGGTCATACTGGATGATGATGACTTGTAACGTGATTTCACCACAGTTGTTGTGGTTCAAGAAAATTCGTTTGAGCATCAAAGCAACATGGATTTTATCCATCGTTGTAAACATTGGTATGTGGTTCGAACGTTTCGTAATTATTGTAACTTCACTACACCGTGATTATCTTCCATCAAGCTGGGCAATGTTTTACCCTACTTGGGTTGACATTAGTGTATTTGTTGGATCAATTGGTTTGTTCTTTACTTTGTTTCTTTTATTCTTAAGAGTGTTGCCATCTATTGCTATTGCCGAGGTGAAAATCATTCTGAAGTCTGCATCAGAGCAGGCGAAGAAAAAAGTTATCGCTGAAGGACACGAGAATAAAGAATACGTTAACGAGTACATCGAGTCGTTAGAAAAATTTGATAGTGTTAAACAAGAAGAATACGCAAAAATATAACAATGAGTAATATCAAATATATTTTAGGCAGCTTTGGCGATCCTGATGAATTGATGCATGGCATTGATAAGCTTCAGGAAAATAACATCAGCATTTATGATGTATATACCCCAATGCCTATACACGGAATAGAAGCCAAATTAGGAGTTAAAAGATCAAGAATTGATATCGCTGCATTTTGCTTTGGTATTACAGGAACTTGTGCTGCATTCTCTTTAATTTACTATTGTGCAGTTATAGACTGGAGAGTGAATATTGGTGGCAAGCCATCATTTGCATTGCCGGATTTCATTCCGATAATGTTCGAATTAACAGTATTGTTCTGTGCATTCGGTATGGTATTGTCTTATTATGCATCAACACACCTTTTCCCGGGTCGTGCACCACGGGTGATGGATCTACGTGCAACAGACGATCGTTTTGTTATTGCAATTGATGCAAAAGACAATACAGAGCATACGGTTATTGATGGTTTATTAAAAGATGCTGGTGCTTTAGAAGTAAAGTATAATGAAAGGAAGTACATTAGCTATGAATAAGAAAAAATTTGTTTTTGCCGCGTTTCTAGCTATTGCATTCGCAGTTAGTTTTACGGCTTGTAGAGATAAACGCAGTACAGGTCTGGAATATGCCAGAAACATGTATGATGCATTAGCTCCAAATCCTGATCAGCCACTTTCGACAACGAATCCTGATCTGGCCAGTTTTAATGGTCATACGGCGCAAGTGCCACCAGCGCATACAAAACCTGTTGGTTTTAAAGAGTATGATGAATATCCGAATACAAAAGAAGGATATGAAGCAGCAGGTGTAAGCATGGTTAATCCATTACCTGTAGACACTGTAAACCTTGCACAGGGTAAACACCTTTTTCAGGTGTTTTGCAGCCCTTGCCATGGCGATAAAGGTGATGGTCAAGGACACTTGGTGAAGATTGAAAAATTCAGTGGTGTACCTTCTTATTTTGCAGGTGCATCTTCAAGAGGAGGAAATATGGCTGATCTTACTGCCGGTAAAATCTACCACACTATTACATATGGTGTAAATAACATGGGCTCACATGCCTCACAAATTTCACCAACAGATCGTTGGAAAGTTGTGATGTATGTTCAACAATTACAAAAAGGACAATAAGTAAAGTAGAATATAAATGGGAACTCACAATTATAATTTTAGTGAACAGTTTGAGTTTACAGGTAAAGTAAAGACCTTGAGCATGGTCGGTATCGTTTTAGGTATCGCAGCTATTGCTTATGGTTTTGTAAGTGGGCATCAGGAGCGCACTTTTGCAAACTTGTTGCTTATGGGATATTATTTTGCATGCGTATGTATGTCTGCATCATTTTTCCTTGCTGTTCAATACGTAGCACAAGCAGGTTGGTCTGCAGCAATTTTGCGTGTACCACAAGCTATGGCTAGAACATTACCTATTGCTTCGGTTATCTTAATCGTAATCGCAGGTTCTGGATTATTGTTACATCACGATATTATAGAACATGGTCAAACGGTTAGTGCTCCGTTTCTATACAAACACTGGGCAACACCAGGTTTAGCAGAGGCTGGCTCTGAGCACTATGATGCGATTATTGCCGGTAAGTCTGTTTTTCTTAATGTACCTTTCTTCTTAGGTAGAATGGTTATCTTCTTAGGAATTTACAGTTTCTTCGCTATTAAGTTTGTAAATCTATCTTATAATGAAGATTTAGCAGGTGGTTTAAACTCTTACAGAAGCAGTTTTAAAAACGCATGTATCTTCCTTGTAATTTATGGTTTCACTACCCCAATATTTGCTTTTGATACAGTGATGTCATTAGAGGCACATTGGTTCTCAACGATGTTTGGCTGGTACAACTTCGCTGCAATGTGGGTGAGCAGTTTGGCTGCGATATCTATCATTGTTATTCTATTGAGAAGAGCAGGATATATGCAATGGGTTAGCAATAGCCACTTGCACAACTTAGGCCAGATGGTATTTGGCTTCTCTATTTTCTGGACTTATGTATGGTTCGCTCAATTTTTATTGATCTACTATGCAAACATGCCAGAGGAGACGGTTTATTTCTATAAACGTTTTGAGTATTACAAGTTCTGGTTTTTCTTAAACCTTGCGATGAACTTCCTTGCACCGGTGTTATTGCTGATGGACAGAGATAATAAACGTAGCGATAGAAAGCTTTTCTTTGTAGCTATAGTGGTATTGTTGGGTCATTGGGTAGATTATTATCAAATGATTATGCCTGGAACTGTAGAAGACGGACACAATGGTTTTGGAGTTATTGAGATTGGTACTGCCTTAGGTTTCGTAGGATTGTTTACCTTTACCGTTTTAACATCGCTAAGTAAAAAACCTTTGGTTGCAAAAAACCACCCGTTTTTACAGGAAAGTTTGCATCATCAACTCTAAGCGTTGATTAAAATAGCGAATATTTAATTTTTAAAATAATTAGCAGTACATCAGTACTACTTTTAAGAAAATGAGTTTAAGAAAGTTTATCACGAATAAAACGACCGCAGCTTTAGCAGTTCTAATAACTGTTTTTGCTCATACGAGTGTATTTGCTCAAGATGCAGCAGCAGGAGCTGCAGCGGCACCGAAAGTTGATATGGGTGAAGTGTACAAATCAGTAATCTTTTATGTACTGATTTTCCTGGCTGTTTGTTTATTCATCTCCATTATCGGAAAGTCAATCAGGGTTTATGAACTTAGCCGTGAGGCTCAAGGTAAACCAGTAGGTATAAACTGGAATAGGGTTCATGCAAGTTTATTTGCATTGTTCCTGGTTTTAGGTTTGTATGGTGTGTATTGGGAATACACGGTGCATGGCGCCATGTTATTGCCTGATGCAGCTTCAATTCACGGAGAACGGATCGACAATATGTTCAATTTGACGCTGATCATTACAACGATCGTGTTTATTGCAACACATATCTTATTATTTGGATTTGCTTACATCTATAAATATTCAGCTAAAAGAAAAGCATATTACTATCCACACAACAATACAATTGAAAAAATCTGGACAATTGTTCCAGCATTAGTTTTAACAGTATTGGTATTAATGGGTTTCTTAACCTGGAGATCAATTTTCTTTAAAGTAGAAGATCCCAACAATAAACCATTGCAAATTGAAGTTACTTCGGAGCAGTTCAAATGGACAATTCGTTATCCTGGGGCTGATGGTGTTGTAGGTAAAAGAAACTATAAATTAACCACTGCAAGTAATGTTTTGGGTATCGATTTCAAAGATCTTAAATCACGTGATGATTTAATGGCTGATGAAATGGTTATTCCTGTAAACAAACCAGTAAAATTGCTTTTAAATAGTAAAGACGTTATTCACAGTTTTTACATGCCGCATTTCAGGGTTCAGTTAAATACTGTTCCGGGTATGCAGACCGTTTTTGAATTTACGCCGACTAAAACCACGCAGCAAATGCAGGAAGAAACGAATGATCCGAATTTCGCATTCCTTTTCTATTGCGCAAAGATTTGCGGTTCTGGTCACTATAACATGCAAAAAGTAGTACGTGTTGTTTCTGAGAAGGAATACGAAGAATGGTTAACAGAACAAAAACCATTCTTGAACGACGATTTGAGAAAAGAATTTAATTTGCCAGGTGCCCCTGCTGCGCCAGTTAAGTCTGTAGCAGATTCTTCAGCAACTGATTCAGCTGCTGCTAAAACTAACCAAGTGGCTTTAAATAAATAATATTACTGCAGAGCGAAAAGAATTATGTCAACAATAGCATTACAAGACAACCACACACACGATCACGCAGATCATGGACACCATAAGGAGACTTTGATTTCAAAGTACATCTTCAGTATGGACCACAAGATGATCGCGAAGCAATTTCTAGTTACGGGTATCGTTATGGCCGTAATCGCGATGATTTTGTCTATCTTATTCCGTATTCAATTGGCATGGCCAGATAAATCTTTCCCTTTTCTTGAAACTTTCTTAGGAAAATGGGCTGAAGGTGGTCGTATCAAATCTGATTTCTACCTTGCACTGGTAACCATTCACGGTACCATCATGGTATTCTTTGTATTAACTGCCGGATTGAGCGGTACCTTTAGTAACTTACTTATTCCACTGCAGTTGGGCGCAAGGGATATGGCTTCGCCATTCCTGAACATGCTTTCTTACTGGTTCTTCTTTACAGCGAGTGTGGTTATGATGGCTTCATTCTTTGTACAAACCGGACCCGCAGCAGCAGGTTGGACCATTTATCCACCACTATCAGCACTTCCAACAGCCATTCCGGGATCTGGAATGGGGATGACACTTTGGTTGGTGAGTATGGTGCTTTTTGTGGCTTCGCAGATTATGGGTGGTATCAATTACGTAAGTACAATCTTAAACATGCGTACTAAAGGTATGGACCTTTGGAAAATGCCTTTAACCATCTGGGCTTTCTTCTTGACTGCTATTCTGGGATTATTATCTTTCCCGGTATTGGTAGCAGGAGTTGTGTTATTGATCTTTGACCGTAGTTTCGGTACAAGTTTCTACTTGTCTGATATTGTTATGGGAACCAATATTTTGCCAAATGAAGGTGGTTCGCCAATTTTGTGGCAACATTTATTCTGGTTCTTGGGGCACCCTGAGGTATACATTGTAATTATGCCAGCGTTGGGTATTTCATCAGAAGTAATTTCTGTAAATGCACGTAAACCAATCTTCGGTTACCATGCGATGGTGTATTCATTAATTGGTATCACTGTTCTTTCGTTCATTGTATGGGGTCACCACATGTTTGTTACGGGTATGAACCCGTTACTTGGCGGTGTGTTCATGATTACCACATTGATTATTGCGGTTCCATCGGCAGTAAAAACATTTAATTATCTGGCTACTCTATGGAGAGGTAACATCCGTTTTACGCCAGCAATGTTATTCGCTATCGGTTTGGTATCTTTCTTCATCTCTGGTGGTTTAACCGGTATCTTCTTAGGTAATGCATCGTTGGATATTAACTTACACGATACTTACTTCGTAGTTGCCCACTTCCACTTGGTAATGGGATCTGCAGCTATCTTCGGTATGCTTGCAGGTGTTTACCACTGGTATCCTAAAATGTTCGGTAGAATGATGAACGCGAAATTGGGTTATTTACACTTCTGGTTAACTTTTATCGCAGCGTACCTGGTGTTCTTCCCGCTTCACTTCTTAGGTTTGGATGGTGTACCTCGTCGTTACTATGCTTTCACTGAGTTTGAGTTCATGAAAAAATGGTTAACAGTAAACGTATTTGTTACCTGGGCTGCTATTATGGCTGCGTTGGCACAGATTGCCTTTTTGTTTAACTTTTTCTACTCTATTTATAAAGGTAAAAAAGCGACTCAAAATCCTTGGGAATCTAATACTTTGGAATGGACAACTCCAGTTGAGCACATCCACGGAAACTGGCCAGGAGAAATCCCTACGGTTTACAGATGGCCATATGATTATAGCAAACCAGGACATGATGCTGATTTTATCCCTCAGGATGTTCCTTTCTCAAAAACCATGAGTTCTAACTTGCCTCACGATTTTGAAGGAAATGAAGAAGCAGAGAAAATTCAGCAACAGTGGGAACTTGCTAATCCTGTAGAAGCGAATAAAGGCTAAGCATTAAGCTTTAATATAATTTTGGAGGGGTATCTGATTAAGTTTCTGCTTATCCGATACCCCTTGTCTTTTTAATATATATATGGTCAGCAGATCAGAGAATAGATTCATAAAGGTTAATTTTATAACGATTATCGTTACATTACTGGTTGTTCTGGCCGGTGGTATCGTGAGGAGTACAGGTTCAGGTATGGGCTGTCCGGACTGGCCAAAATGTTTCGATCAATACGTTCCACCTACTGATGTTTCTCAGCTTCCTGCCAACTACAAAGAGAAATATGTAGCCGGCCGGATAAAAAAGAATGAACGTTTTGCGAAAGTATTGGAACGGATGGGCAAAACAGAACTGGCAGATAGTATCCGTCACGATAAAAGCATTCTCGTTCCGGAGGAATTTAATCCGGCAAGAACCTGGACAGAATATTTGAACCGTTTAGCGGGCGTACTGGCAGGGATATTTTTACTGCTTACAGCGGTTTACTCATTTACCTATCGTAAAACGGCAAAGCGTATTGTAGTATTAAGCATATTGAATATTTTTGTTGTGGGTTATCAGGCTTGGTTAGGTTCTATCGTAGTCTCTACTAATCTTGCACAATGGGTTGTTACGGTGCACATGCTTTTAGCACTTGTGTTGCTGGCAATTTCCATTTACACTTACAACTATGCTAAGCAATTGCATAAAGAACCATCGGTGATTATGTATCGGATTTTGTGGCTGAAAGGTTTTCTGTTCTTTACAGTACTCTTGAGTATTGCACAGATTGTAATCGGTACTGATGTTCGGGAAGCAGTAGATCTTATAGCGAAATCTTTGGGAGACGGAAGTAAGCATCTCTGGATTTCTAAAATTGGGTCTATTTTTTCATACCACCGCGACATGGCAATTGCCGTAGTTGTTGCAAACGGTATTGTGTATAAAATGGTTATAGATCGGTTCAGTGGAAAAGCTGCTCCGTTAATTACAGCTCAGGCGATTTTAGTAGCTTTGTTTGTTCAGTTGCTTAGTGGATTTGCACTTGCCTATATTTCATTTCCACCGCTTGCTCAGGCATTGCATATATTATTTTCGACCGTGTTATTCAGTTTACAATTTTATCTGTACCTGTTGGTTTATCGCACACGTACTTATAAACAATAATTATACAGATTTGAAAAACTATCTTTCGGATTTCTCAAAACTCATCAAATTCCGGCTCACCTTTACGGTGGTGTTTTCTGCGTCGATCTCTTTTTTGATTGGACAGAAGATGCAGATTGGTCGGGGTAACATTCCATCTATTGAGTGGGGAAACTGGTTCATCCTTATTGCTGGTGGCTTTTTTGTTACTGCTGCTGCAAATTGTTTTAATGAGATTATTGAAAAAGATCTGGATAAACTAATGGCGCGTACAAAAGACCGACCAATGCCTGCCGGCAGAATGACGACCGGACAAGGTTTGATTATGGGGATTTTTATGGGCTTTTTAGGAACCTGGTTGCTTGGGCAATTAAACCTCGAAACCGGATTGCTTTCTGTTTTTTCAATTTTACTATATGCTTTTGCATATACACCAATGAAACGTAAAAGTCCGATTGCTGTTTTTGTAGGTGCGATTCCCGGTGCTTTACCACCACTAATTGGTTATATGGCTGCATTTGGTAGCTTAAAAGCCGAGTATTTTCATGAAGTAGATTATCTGATTGCCGTAGTACTTTTCTGTATTCAGTTTGTATGGCAGTTCCCACATTTTTGGGCCATTGCATGGGTTTTGGATGACGATTACAAAAAAGCGGGCTTTCGTTTATTACCGTCAAAGAAGAGAGATACCGTTTCTGCGGCGTTTACCTTCCTTGGAACCTTGATTCTGATTCCTGTAAGCCTTCTGCCAACTATTTACGGTTTCGGGGGTTATTACATTGCCGGAGTTTCTGTAATTGCCGGTTTGGTTTTCGCCTGGTTGGGACTTAAACTGTTACAAAACAAAGAAATTGCCGATGCCAGAAAAGTTATGTTCTGCTCGTTTTTTTATATACCACTGGTACAACTGGTGTTGTTGTTTGATTTTATCGCTAAATAATTTTTATGGTTTTAACAATGGAGAATATTCCTACTACGTTTGATGCGAAACCAAAAAAGTTCATCGTTTGGCTATTTGTTGTTTCGTCAACAATTATGTTTGGTGGATTTACGAGTTACTACTTGGTATTCGCAGCCTCTAAAGGCAAAGGTCATGGACTGGTTTTACCAGATGCCTTTATTTACAGTACTGCTGTTATTATTTTAAGCAGTATAACCTTATTTTTAGCCAGTCGGGCTTTAAAGAAGTTGCAGTTTTCTACGCAGCGTACGTTGCTTTGGGCAACAATGATTTTGGCACTAATTTTTGCCTATATTCAGTTTGATGCCTGGGGAAGTATGGTGCGCACAGGTGCTACACTTGTTGGGAACAACGCCGCTATCTCTTTTATATACATTGTTTCTGGTATACACCTTTTGCACATTGTTGCAGGTTTAGGATTTATTATCAGCGGATTAGTTGGTAGCTACCGTAATATTCCATTGGCGAAAAGCCAGTTCCGTATGGAGGTTGCCTCTATTTTTTGGCATTTTATAGATATATTATGGATATATCTGTATGTTTTTTTACTTTTGAACCGTTAAATTTGTTAACAAACTATTATACTTTTTCCAAATGAATTCAGTATCACAATTAGATCAAGTTAAAACAGGACCATGGAATGGTGGTCGTTCGCCCTGGTCGGTAGAATATGGCAAAATCATGATTTGGTTCTTTCTCTTAGGAGATGCTTTTACCTTTTCATCTTTATTGATTTACTACGGCGCACAGCGTTTCTCTAAGTTAACCTGGCCAGATCCGGATTTGGTTTTTCAATCTATTCCAGGAGTAGTAGACAGCGGAGCACCTTTGGTTTTCGTGGGTATCATGACCTTTATTTTGATCATGAGTTCTGTTACAATGGTATTGGCAGTAGAAGCTGGTCACAGACGTTCTAAAAAAGAAGTGATTGGCTGGATGGTTGCAACAATCATCGGTGGATTCATGTTCTTAGGCTGTCAGGCTTTAGAGTGGACACACTTACACCACGAAGGTTTTTGGTGGGCACATATTCCATCTGCTGAAGAGTTGAAACACTTCTTCAATGGTGAGGTATCTTTAGTTGCTGCACAACAATTTGCAAACTTATTCTTCACCATTACTGGTTTCCACGGTTTCCACGTATTTAGTGGTGTTTTGATCAACATCATTATTTTAATTATGACCATTAACGGTACGTTTGAAAAAAGAGGTCATTATTTAATGGTAGAAAAAGTTGGTTTATATTGGCACTTCGTAGATTTAGTATGGGTGTTTGTATTTACATTCTTCTATTTGGTTTAATTATAGTTTATAAAAATATTGTCATGTCAGAACATCACACACATACAACAGACGGGCACGATCATGAAGAACATGCGGGCCTAACAAAAGGAAAAATTTGGCAGGTTTTCGGCATCTTATTGCTGATCACAGTTGTCGAGTTTATTATCGCACTTTGGGTATTGCCACACGGCTATATGTCTCATGGTGTAGGTAACTTCGTTTACATTGCATTAACTCTATTAAAAGCATTTTATATCGTTGCGTATTTCATGCACTTGAAATATGAGAAACTGGGCTTACAGCTTTCGTTAACGGTTTCATTTATCTTCATCATTTACTTTATTGTATTGATGTTGATTGAAGGGGGACATTTGAACCTGAATATGATTAACCATTAATGAAACGAATCCCGATAAAAAAGGTATCAATCCTGGTATGCATACTTGCTATACCGGGATTTTTATTTTTCTACTTATTGCCAAAGTTTGCAAAAAACCGGTATAAGTCTCTCCCGATTTTCGGTGAAAAATTTGTTGCTAAATCCACTCATACGGTTAGAGGTAAACAAATTCCCGATACAATTTATCATCAGGTTCCGGATTTACAATTTGTAAATCAGAAAAGCGATAGTTTGTCCTGGAAGAATTATCAAGGTAAGATTATCGTGATCAATTTGTTTTATACCAAAAGCCCAATTACGCAGGTTAATGCGAGCATTGCAGATTTGGCCGAATATTATGATAAAAATTCATTGGTGAACTTTATCAGTTTAAACATCGATCCAAAAGACAGTTTAGCTCAAATTGCAGCGTTCGCAGATCAGCAAAAGGCAAAAGCCGGCAAATGGGATTTGGTTACTGCAGATACCGCGATGAGTTATCCTTTTATACGCAAAGGATTGCTTTTAGATGTGGTTGCTGTAAAAGGTGAAGAAAGTAAGTTTATCTACGGAAACCAGATTTTGCTTTTAGACAATCAGCACCGCATACGTGGATTTTATGAAGCAACCAATGCTGAGGCTGTTTCTAAGTTAGACGATGAAATTAAAGTCTTAATTGCAGAAGACTTGCGCAACATTAAAGACGGGCGCTAAAATAAAGCCCATTGATCACAATATTAGAACTTCATTCAATATGAGCAATTCAAGCCCATTAGAGAAAAAATATAAAATCTGGATTATTCTGTTGTCCATTATAATCCCAATAGCTGTAGCGGTCTTATTTGTGGTGAAAATACCTAACGCTACTCCATTACCAATGTTACCGCCAATTTATGCCACTATCAATGGAATCACTGCTATTCTACTTGTTTTAGCTGTACGGGCAATCAAAAATGGTAAAATACAGCAACATCAAAATCTGATGAAAACCGCCATCGTATGTTCTTTGGTCTTTTTACTGATGTATATTGCGTATCATATGACTACACCTTCCACGAAGTTCGGCGGAGATGGGCCAATTAAATATGTTTACTTTTTTATTCTGATTACACACATACTATTGTCTATCGTTATTATCCCGTTGGTAATGATTAGTTATGTACGAGCATTGGCAGAGCGTTTTGATGCGCACCGTAAAGTTGCGAGGATTACCTATCCATTATGGTTGTACGTTGCCGTTACCGGCGTTGTGGTATACTTAATGATTTCTCCATACTACATCCATTAACAGGATTTATAAAACATACTGAACCCTCTTTTTGAGGGTTTTTTTGTTTCTGACAGATTTTGCGCCTTTAAAAAGTTAAATATGTTCTGTAATTTGTTTTCGTTTGTGTTTTTATGCACTTTTATGGAGACGCTTAATCGATTTAATAAATGTTTTGGTGCTAATACTGATTAACTAACGAATGGCTCTTGATGAAAAAGAACAGATTTTGATAGGCAAGATTGTGGAAGGTGATGAAAAGGCTTTTTCAATATTGTTTTTTAACTATCTGCCGGTTTTGCAGCGTTTTGCACTCAAATTTACAAAGTCTGAAGAGGCTATGGAGGAAATTATTCAGGATGCATTTCTACGGATATGGCTTAACCGCGATAAATTACAGGATGTAGAAAATATTCGGGCATATTTATACAGATATGTCTCCAATGAGTGTTTAACTTATTTACGCAAAACACTTAAGGAAACAAAAATCATCAATACACTTAGAACTCAGCAAATCATTCACAGCAATTCTACCGAGGATTCAGTGGGTTTAAATGAGATTAGACGGTTGGTAGGTACTATTGTTTATCAAATGCCGCCCAAACGCAAACAAATTTATCAGATGAGCAGACAAGATGGAAAGTCTATTCCCGAGATTGCCGAAACTTTAAAGGTTTCGCCTAACACAGTAAAAAATACGTTGGTTGAGGCTCTGAAAACCATTCGCGAGGGTTTGGAAAAGGAGGGTATAGTATTTGTTTTCTTGATCTCGCTCTTTTTCCTAAAACGGAGTTAAGCAAAGATTTTTTTAAGATTTATTTAAATTGATAGCTTCAATTACCGCTAAAATATTGCTATATATGTGATCTAATTCGGTTGATGTAATACAATATGGCGGTATAAGATACAGTACATTCCCCAATGGTCGAAGGATGAGATTTCTCTCTAAAAATGCGTTGTAAAGTTGCTTACCAATAGTATTAAAATAGGACGAAGCAGTGCTGGTTGCCAGATCCCAGGCCAATATCGTTCCAGTTTGACGGACGTTTTCTACATTTTTCGTTGCCTTAAGTGTTTCTGCAAATTTCTGATGTTTCTTACAAATCAAATCAATATTCTTTGCAGTTTCTTTTTTTAATAAAAGTTCAAGACTTGCAAGTGCAGCTGTGCAGGCCAAAGGATTAGCGGTGAACGAATGACCGTGAAATAAGGTTTTATATGTATCATCAGACAAGAAAGCATTGAAGATCTCATGTGTAGAGGTGGTTATGCCCATTGGCATTGTACCACCAGTTAAGCCCTTAGAAAAACACATCACGTCTGGTTGTACAGAGAGATAGTTGGCTGCGAATAACTTTCCGGTTCTGCCAAAACCTGTAAAAACTTCGTCCTGAATACATAAAATATGCTGTTGCTTGCAAAATTTCAGCAATGCTGATAAATCATCCGCTGCATGCATTAACATACCAGCGGCGCCTTGTACCAACGGTTCATAAATGAAACAAGAAATTTCACCTTCAACATCTTTAATTTGGCTTTTCAGGTGTTCAAGATTTTCAGCGGTAGGTGTATCAATAAAAATCACTTCAAAAAGCATTTCGCTGAAAGGCTTTGTCCAGGCACTTCTGCTGCTTACAGCCATTGCACCAAAGGTATCGCCATGATATGAATTTTTAAAAGCCAGAATTTTATTTTTTGGCTTTCCGTGGTTATATGCAAATTGAGTACACATTTTTAAAGCTACTTCTACAGCGGTTGAACCATTATCAGAATAAAAAACCTTTTGCTGGTTGTCTGGTAAAAGTTTAAGTAAATTCTCAGAAAGTTGAATGGCCGGTTCATGTGTAAAACCAGCAAAAATTACCTGTTCCAAAGTGTTCAATTGTTCGGAAACTCTTTGAGTAATGTAGGGGTGCGCATGCCCGTGCAACGTTACCCACCAGGAAGAAACGGCATCAACGTATGTTTTTCCGTCTTCGCCATAAAGATAAATTCCTTTGCCTTTAACAATTGGTATAGCATTTTCAGCGGTTTTCATTTGTGTGTAGGGATGCCAGTTTACCGCTTTATCTCGTTCTTTTAAATTCATAATCTATTCTTTCTAAGAAGTATGGTATGTACAAGCCAGTCCTTGAATATCAATTATTGTACATTCATCTGGTCAACTAATTTTGCGATACTTTCTCTCGAAATTGTTTTCAAATGGGGTATCCTGATAATTTTTGTTTCCGGTGCAATGCAATGAAGTAAAATTCTTTCTGTATGATGTGGGAACTTGCCATTCAGAATTACATATTCCAATGGTATATTTTTGTGTTGAAGCGCTAAAATGGAAAGTAGAGTATGGTTGATACAGCCCAGATAATTTCTAACCACAAGAGCAACGTTTATATTTAGTTTTTCGATCAGATCGATGATCACGTTTTCGTTGTTCAGGGGAACCATTAAACCTCCAGCGCCTTCTATAATGATATTGTTTGAAGTTTTAGGGATTTCAAATTTATTAAGCTTGATGGTAATTCCTTCTGCGTGTGCAGATTCGTGGGGAGAAACAGCAAGTTGCAAACGATACGTTTCTGGATGACAGATCAGATCTCCGCCAGACCAATCATAAACTTTCGCCGAATCGGAAGAGTCCAAATCGCCAGATTGTATTGGTTTCCAGTAATCGGCCTGGAAATGCCTCATTAAAATCGCGGAACAAACCGTTTTTCCTACATCTGTTCCTATTCCGGTGATAAATAGTTTTTTTTGAATTTTGCCCATGCTTTTCCTCTTTAGATACTTTTTAATTGAGAGCAATTTCTTAGATAGTTTTTTTAATGATCTTCGCCAGGTTTATGATTTCGGTTTCTGAATTAAAACTATGCAGGCAAATTCTTAATCGTTCTGTACCTTCTCTCACCGTTGGACTAAAAATCGCATAGGTTAGCAATCCCGCTTGCATTAAGGCATCTTTCAGCGTTCGTAAACGGTGTTTTTCAGGTACTATAATCGCCTGAATCGGGCTGTTATTTGCCGATGGTGAAAACAGATTTTGTTTGCGGAAAGTGTTAATATTTTCATGGAGCATTGTTGGCAGGTTACTGTTCACTTTTAGAAACTGATAACCAGTTTTTATACTCATCCACAGGAAATCATGTGCAGAAGTAGTGTAAATAAATGGCTAAGCAAAATTGGTAAGGTATGATTTGATTATTTCTGTAGTTAAAACTGCTGCTCCGTGCGTACCCAAAGCTTTGCCATAGGTAACAATTGTAGCCAACACATATTGCTGCAGATTTAGCTTATGCACTAAACCATATCCGAAAACACCAAATGCATGTGCCTCATCTACAATTAAACCCGCACCGAACTTTTCAGTAATCTGTACAATTTCTGCAAGCGGTGCAAGGTCTCCATCCATTGAAAACAAACTTTCGGTAATTACATAACAGGTTCCAGTTTGCTTTTTTAAAATTTCTGCTAAATGCACCGGATTGCTGTGTTTAAACTTTAGCTTTTTTGCAAGAGATATCTTACAGGCATCGTGTACCGAGCGGTGAACCTGTTCATCAACAATAAGGGTGTCATGCCGGGTTGGAAGTGTCGAAATCAAAGCTAGATTTGCATTATAACCGGAATGAAAAAGTAATGCGGATTCACACTGATGTTCATTCGCAAGAAATTCTTCTGTTTCTATAACGCATTTAGTATTGCCACTAATAAGCCTGGAACCAGTACTTCCTGAAAGCATTTGTGGTATTTCTGAAACGTTATTGAGCAGCATATTTTGCAAGTCTTTATTCCTGGCAAGTCCCAGATAATCATTGGAATAAAAATCTATGCCATCGTTTCGTTTGGCCAGAACTCTTAGCGTTCCATCAGCTGAACGTTGTTTTAGCGCTTCTTCAAAATGCTTTAAGTTTTTAAACATATTTAGGTGAGGTAATTTCCAGGAAAACGGCCTCAAGCCACGCGAGATGAAGTTCATCTTCTATTTTGGAAACCGCTTCTGCGTGAATTTTCCAACTGTTTGAAAATTCTTTAAGTTGATTAATCATTTCCTCGAGGTGACCTTCCTCTTCCAGAATAATCGATTTTACCATAACTTTTGAATCTGTTTGTGTTAAAACCTGTTGATAAACAGGATAAAGTTTATCGGCCCGTACTTCAATCGCATAGGTAACAAAAAGATAAGCAACATATTTTAGTTGTTTAATATTCAGTTGAAAAACGTTTCGAAGGTATTTGCAAGCTTTTATATCTAAAGCATGTAGATATTGCTTAGTCGCAATTGGCGCCAGAAGTTCAGTATTGTTGTATGTTCTACATAATGTCGGGTTAATTTTTCCAATCTGTTTTTTGAGATAATAGGCATGTCGGTGTTCCTCTGCAGCATGTTTCAATTGAATTATATTTACCTCGGTAGAATGTTCGCATGCCGAGATTTTTTTCGCCCCGGCATTTTCCATAAAAGATAATGTGTTGAGCCATTTTGCATGTAAGTCGCTGCGTTGAACAATTGTTTTCAGAAGCCTGTAAACATCTATTTTTTCCATATTGCAGCAAAAATACTTGATGAACATTTCCATTTTAGAGACCAGTTTCGATATTTTGGGTGGTCCGGCTTATCTTAAGGCTATGTTTCTACATAAATTTACCCTTTGAATATATTTTTAAAAAAAATAAAATAGAGTAGTCCTTATTTCCTTTTGCTGCTTCTTAGTATAAGAATTGCATGGAGAACCGCATAAAGTATTTATTAGATCAGTTTGAATCTGGCGCCATTAGCGGTGCTGAGAAGGAAGAACTTTTAGACTTTACTCAGCGGGCAGAAGGTGGTGTTGCCAACGAGATTTTATCAAGAATAGAAGCACAGGAGACAGAATTAGCGGCTTTGCCTAATAAAGACTGGATACCTGTATTGAAAAGAATCTTTGATGTTGACAAGGCCCTTATAGCCAAAAGAAAATCTATTTACCCGGTTTTAAAATGGGCAATTGCCGCAGCAATTTTAATTGCACTTGGTACAACTTTTTACACGGTAAAAATTGCGCATAGAAACCACGATTTTGTAACCAATATTAAACCCGGTGCAAACAAAGCAACACTTACACTAGCAAATGGAAAAACCATTTCACTGACAGATGCTTCTACCGGTAATTTGGCTAAAGAATCTGGAATTACCATTTCCAAAACTGCCAATGGTGAGCTCATTTATAGGGTAGAAAATCTGAAGGACAATGATGCCGCGCTAAGAAATAAAACCAACACTATTACTACGCCGAAAGGGGGGGAGTGGCAAATCCAATTGCCAGATGGTACACGGGTTTGGCTAAACGCAGCCTCATCATTGGTTTATCCTTTGGTGTTTAATACCGGAGCAAGGCGTGAAGTTACTTTAACCGGAGAAGGTTACTTTGAAGTTGCAAAAGATCCTTCCCATCCATTTATTGTACATACCGCATTGCAGGATGTACAGGTTTTGGGTACGCACTTTAACATAAATAGTTACACGGATGAAGGTGTAACTCGTACCACCTTGCTAGAAGGAAGTGTTAGGGTATCTATCCCAACTGCGGCAAACAGCGCCGTTTTACGTCCAAATGAGCAATCTACATTGAGTAATGGTACGCTTGAAATTAACAATACAGTAGATGTTCAGGAAGCTGTTTCATGGAAGGATGGTTATTTTATGTTCAACAATGAGCGGCAGGAGAGTATTATGCGCAAAATTGCGAGATGGTATAACCTGGAAGTAGAATACACCGATGAAGCTGCAAAAAATGTACGCTATTATGGAACGATAAGTAGATTTGATAAAATCTCTCAGGTACTTAAGAAATTTGAACATACGGGCGAAGTACGCTTTGATATCCGTGGCAATACACTCCTTGTGAGTAAAGATTAAAATACAGAGGCTTAACTACCCTCTTTAATACAGAACCACTAATAAACAAAATAAATCAACAACTAATCTAAACCCAACTATGAAGAAATCTAAAGAAAAAAGCTAGCCTTTAAAGAGATAGACGTAAAAAAGGAGTGCTCGTAACACCCCCTTTTTGATATCTGTTGATCAAAAATCTGACAATCGAATTTCGATTAAAATCAAATTATTTCATGGATTAACCGCGAAACGCTTTTTAGCGCTTAAACAAATTGCGTTCGCTTAAAACAGACTAATAAATGTACAAAATTTATATCAGAATTTTATGTACCCGTTTCAGCTACATACCTAAATTACTATTGATGATGAAACTCATTGCGGTCATTTTACTGGCTTCTCTAATGCAGGTAAGTGCGGCATCATTTGGCCAACTGGTAACCCTTAAAGAAAGGCGCGTAACCCTTGAAAGGGTATTTAAAGAAATCAGGAAACAATCCGGTTTTGATGTTTTGGTTTCTACAGAACGTATAAAAAGTTCTACTATAGTTGAAGCCAATTTTTCGAATGCAACAATTGATGATGTAATGCAGAAAATCCTTAACGGGCGGGATTTGACTTATTCTATTGAAGACAAAACCATCTTGATTAAAGCGAAGCCAAAAACGGTTTTGGATAAAGTAATCGACTACTTTTCTGGGGTGCGTATAATCGGTAAAGTACGAGATAAATCTGGCGCGCCATTACCAGGCGTTGTTGTCAAAGAAAAGGGAACCAATAACGCCGCTACTACCAATGAACGTGGAGAATATCAGATTAATGCCTCAGAAAATGCTACCCTGGTCTTTAGCTTCCTGGGATACAAAACAGCAGAGGTTGAGCTTAAAGGAAAAACAACTCTAGAAGTTACGCTTGAGGAAGATGCCAAACAACTGAATGAAGTGAATGTAGTATCTACAGGTTATCAACAGCTAGACCGTAAATTGTTTACCGGTTCTGCCACCAAGGTTAAAGCAGAAGATGCACAAAGAAATGGTGTTCCGGACATCAGCAGAATGCTTGAAGGGCAGGTTGCCGGAGTTTCTGTTCAAAATGTTTCCGGTACGTTTGGCGCGGCTCCTAAAATCCGTATTCGTGGGGCAACTTCAATCTCTGGAGACAATAAACCATTGTGGGTTGTAGATGGGATAATTTTAGAGGATGTTGTAAACATTTCAAATGAAGCGCTTTCTACAGGAGATGCCAATACACTGATTGGATCTTCTGTTGCCGGTTTAAATCCGGATGATATTGAGAGTTTCAATATTCTTAAAGATGCTGCAGCAACGGCAATGTATGGTGCAAGAGCCATGAATGGTGTTATTGTAGTAACCACAAAAAAGGGAAGGCAAACCCAAGGCGCACCAAGAATAAGTTACACCGGGAATTTTACAACCTACTTAAAACCAAATTATTCTCAGTTCGATATTTTAAACTCTGCAGATCAGATGTCTGTGCTGCTGGAACTGGAAAATAAGGGTTATTTTCAGCACACCAGTGCTTCGCGTGGTGCCAACGGCGGCCCGTTCTATAAAATGTATAATGCCTTGTACGATTATGACGAAGCTACAGATACTTATGCTTTAAAAAATGATGGTGCAAGCCGAACAAAGTTCTTGGAACGTTATGCAAATGCAAATACAGATTGGTTCGATGTTTTATTTAAAAATTCATTGCTGCAAGAACATTCATTAAGTATTACATCGGGTACCGAGAAATTTCAGACCTATGCATCTACTTCGTATTTACATGACAGTGGACAAACTTTAGGAAACAGTGTAGATCGTTTTACCGGGAATTTCCGTGCAAACTTTAAGTTGAGCGAGAAATTTAGCGGCGAAATTCTGGCCAATGGTTCCGTTAGAGACCAACGTGCACCAGGTACATTAACCAGAAATTCAGATCCTGTGTATGGAACATTTTCAAGAGATTTCGATATCAACCCATATTCTTATGCTTTAAATACAAGCCGGGCGTTAACTGCTTATGACCAGAATGGAAATCTTGAGTATTTCAACCGCAACTATGCTCCATTCAATATCATAAATGAACTTGAAAACAATTATTTAACTCTTGGTCAAATAGATTTTAAAGTTCAGGGTGGTGTTAAATATAAGATCATTCCATCACTAACCTATTCGGTAGATGGTGCTTATCGCTATGCGAAAACAGACAGGCAACACTATATTCTGGAAAATTCAAATATGGCGGGCGCATTTCGTGCAGCTTCAGATGCAACCATTATTGGCAGCAACCCATTCCTATATACCAATCCAGATGATTTAACCGCACTGCCAACGGTTATCTTACCCGAAGGTGGATTTTACAACGTTACCTACGATAATTTGAAAAATTACTATTTCAGACAGAATCTAGAGTTCGATAAAACCTTTAGTGTAGACCATCGCTTAAATGTTTTCGGCTCAATGGAGGTTCGATACATCGATCGGCAGACTGCTAATTTCGATGGCGTTGGTTATCAATATTCTAACGGCGGTATTGTAAATGCCAATTACAATTACTTTAAAAAAGCACAGGAATCTGGCGCTCCATATTATGGAATGAGTTATGGCGCAGACCGTTTCTCTTCTTTCGCGCTTCGCGCTGCTTATTCCTATAAAGATAAGTACAGTATTAATGCAACTACTCGTTATGACGGATCTAACTTAATGGGTAAAAGCACAACGGCGAGATGGCTTCCAACCTGGAATGTTTCTGGTGCATGGAATATTGATCAGGAATCTTTTTGGCCAAAAAACGATGTTTTTAGTTCGGCACGTGTAAGGGCAACGTATGGTTTGGTTGCCAATTTGGGTAATGCAAATAACTCTATTGCCACTTTCTATAATCAGGTTTCGAGAAGACCTTATGAAAATGAAAAGGAAACAGTTACCTACATTTCAAGTTTAGCCAACTCAGAACTCACCTGGGAGAAACTGAAAGAGCTGAATATTGGTACTGACCTTACCTTCTTCAAAGACCGGATTAATATGACTGTTGATGTTTACCAACGTAATATTTTCGATCTTATCGGCTCAATAAATACTTCAGGTATTGGCGGTCAATACACCAAAACAGCCAATTATGGAAAAATGAGAGCCAAAGGTATAGAATTTACGCTGGCAGGAAATGCCATAACCGGTGGTGACTTTAAATGGAGAACACAGTTCAATTTCGCATTAAATAAAAATGAAATTACTGAACTGGAAGTTAATCCAAATATTTTTAGTTTGGTTGATGACAATGGCGGGGCATTGGTTGGCCACGCACAGGCTGGTTTGTATTCTATACAGTTTGATAGATTGGACCACAATTATGGATATCCGTATTACATAGATGAAAATGGTGTACGCAATACATATGTAAATCTGCAAAGTACAAAAATTGAAAACCTCAAATACGAAGGTCCAATTGATCCTACATTTACCGGAGGCTTTTACAACCAATTCAGGTACAAAAGTTTTAGCTTCTCTGCACTATTTACATTTGCTGCCGGCAATTATATCCGGTTATCGCCAACATTTTCTGCTACGTATCCAGATATTTATTCTATGTCTAAATCTATGTTAAACAGATGGATTCAGCCTGGAGACGAAACAAGGACAACTGTTCCGGCACTTCTAGATCCTTTTACTGCAAGTCAGGTTATCGTAAACGCTGATGGTTCTACCGTTTCTGCTACATATCCGTACAATCTGTACAATTTCTCTTCGGAGCGTGTTGCGAAAGGTGATTTTATCCGCTTTAAACAAATTTCTTTCGGATATGACCTTCCAAAATCATTGATGACTAAACTGGGTTTGGCCAATGCAACGGTATCGCTCATTGGAAACAACCTTGCGCTATTGTATTCAGACAAAAAATTAAATGGACAAGATCCGGAATTTTTTGGAAACGGTGGAGTAGCCCTGCCAATACCAAGACAGTACACACTATCATTAAAAGTTGGATTTTAAAATTGAGTGAGATGAAAAATAATTATAAAAAAATTGTGCTGGCAGGTTTATCATTTATGATTCTGGGCCAGTCATGTAACAAATATTTAGATAAGGCACCAGACAACAGAACCGAAATAAACTCTGTAGAAAAAGTGGCTCAACTTGTGGCTACAGCTTATCCTACAGCAGATTATTTAACTTTTACCGAAGCCGCATCAGACAATGCTGAAGATAAAGGAAACGGAGTTGGCTCAATAGATGATGTAACTACACGGCCGTACTTCTGGCAAGATGTTATAGGGTCGGGAACAAGTTCAGCTACGGCTTACTGGAATGGTTGCTACGAAGGGATTGCTGCGGCAAACCAGGCGCTCGAAGCCATTAATACGCAGAGTTTTGGTAACGAAGTATTGCCTTATAAAGGTGAAGCTTTGGTAGCCAGAGCTTATGCACATTTCATGTTGGTTACACTTTATTCTAAAGCTTATGTAATTGGTGGAACTAATGATTCGCCTGGCATTCCTTATGTAACGGAACCAGAAACTGAAGTGATTAAACAATACCAACGAGGAACGGTTGCCTCAACATATGACAAGATTGAGAAAGACCTTACAGAAGGCTTGGCTTTGCTTTCGGCATCTGCATATAAAGTTCCAAAATACCATTTCACACCAGCTGCAGCGCATGCATTTGCTTCCAGATTTTATTTGTTTAAAGGCGATTGGCAAAAGGTTATTGAACATGCAAATGCGGTATCAAGCAATTTTGCTACAGAAATTCGCCTTACCAATAGTGCGTTGTTTAATCTCAGTACAGATGAATTTAACCAGGCATTTACCAGGTCAGATCAAAAATTTAATCTTTTACTTGCCAATCAATATGCTGCATATCAACGTCAATCCTCACCGAGATATGGCTATGGTGAAAAGTTGGTAGCGATGTTTGGCGTTTCGGGTAATATTACCGGAAAATCTTACGCAAATAAAATTCTCAGTTATGGTGTACCTAACTATACAACCTATAAATACCGCGAGTACTTTTTTGTAACCAACCAGATTTCGAATATCGGTTTGCCGTATATGATGTCGCCTTTAATTACAACAGATGAGACACTGATGAACAGGGCGGAAGCTTATGTAAAATTGGGGCAATATGCGAATGCTTTAGCAGATGTAAACACAATGTTAAGTGTAACGGTAAGAAGCTACACCGCAACAGATGCTGCAACACTTGCCAAAGTAGCCACATATTACAAAACCACAGACGCCGCGCAAGGTTTAATTTCGCTCATTTTGGATGTGAAGAAAGCGCAATTTCTTCAAGAAGGAATTAGATGGCTAGACATTCTGAGAAATAGAATTACTGTAAGACATAATGTTTTCGATGCTCAAGGTGTAGAAACCTTTATTGAACTTACACCAGATGATAACCGCAGAGTATTTCAAATACCGGAAGAAGCATTGCTTTCTGGCGTTCCATTAAATCCTAGATAATAATGTATAGATTATGAAAAGAAACTTATTTACAATTTTCGCATCAATCCTTTTCATGGCAACACTATTGTCTTGCCATAAGGAAGAACCACTCAATGTAGATTTAAGTACGTACAGTGCAGATAATCCTACAACCAATACAGAATTAGACGTTTGGTTAAAATCTACATTTCTGGATGAATACAACATGGATGTTATTTACCGCTACAACAGCTATTATCATGATAACGACAAAATAGTTGCGCCAACTAAACTGGAAACCATCAGACCTCAGATGCAGACGGTTTTGGACGGATTTATTTTGCCGTACAGACGTGTTGCCGGCGCACCGTTTATAAAGAAAATGGTGCCTAAGGAATGGGTTTTATATGGTTCTGGCGCATATCAATCTGATGGCTCAATGATATTGGCTACGGCATCTGCCGGAAGGCGTGTAACGATTTATGATTTGAATAATTTCGATGTGAACAATTCTTCGCTTGTTGTAGGGAAACTGAAAACCATACACCACGAGTTTACACACATTTTGAATCAACTGGTGCCCATGCCTACAGACTTTCAAACCATCACAAAATCGACTTATAACGCCACCTGGACAACCGTTGCAGATGCTACCGCGCGAGATAATGGCTATGTTACACCGTATGCTTCCAGTCAGCCTGGAGAAGATTTCGCCGAAACCGTTTCGCATTTACTTGTTTTCGGTCAGGCTTGGTTTGATGCCCGTGCAAATGCATCAACAGCTGTTGGTAAAGCCGCCTTAAAAGCTAAAGAAGCGAGCGTGGTGCAATACTTTAATGTAAATCTGGGTATTGATTTCCGGACTTTACAGCGCGATATACAGAATGTTGTAAGAAACCAGTATAAATATCAGCAAGCAAGTTTCAGATATTGGGTAAATCAAGGTTTATTCAAAACCGTAACAATTAATCTGGAAGACGCTGTTTACAACTCAAATGCAATTTCTGCTGACTTCGCTACAGCTTACAATGCGTATAAGGCAGCAGTTTTAGCGTACAGTGCCACACAAAAATATCATGTAGACTACATTCAACTGCGATTTGAGAATGCAAATACCGTAACTGTACGGTCTGCTTTCTCCAATGCAACAACCCAATATTTTGGCGATTATACTTTTTCTTATGCGCTAAATACGACAACTGGTGCAACAACTTTTACGAAAGTAGCCAATGGTACAGGAACAACATATAACAATGGTGCCATATTCGCCACGTCGTTTACGAATACCATACAAGCGTACCTCACCAATAAAACCTTTGTAGCCGATTGGATGCCAGCAACCATTTCAGCAGGATTATATAACAGCTATGGTGGTTTTTATCAAAACGGTAATACAGCAAACAATTTTTATGGATTATTAGGGCAAACATTATAAAATTATGAGAAGAATAATATATTTATTTATGGTTCTGCTTGTATTTGCAGGCTGTAAAAAACAGTCATATGTTGCAGATTTTGATGAATCGCCAGAAGAACGCATGACAAATGCGATTGCATTGGTCAATACTACCTTAACATCCGCTCCAAATGGATGGATTGCTACCTTACCTACTTACGCCGGTGGAGGCTACGGATTTTACATGTCTTTCGATAAAAACCAAGTGGTTACCATGTATGCAGATGTAACGGATGAATCGTCATCAAAAGCAAATACAGCAAACTATAGAGTAAGGTCTGGTTTGGGCGCTCAATTGGTTTTTGATACCTATAGCTACCTTTCTATACTTACAGATCCAAATCCAGATACGTATGGAGGAGTAACGGGCGCAGGTTACGGTAGCGATAGTGAATTTACTTATCAACGTTCTACAACAGACAGTATTTTTTTCGTAGGTAAAACCTTTCGCCAGGTATTGGCACTGGCCAAAGCTACCGAGGCACAGAAAAATGCTTACCTGGCCGGAAACTTTAAAACTGCTATAGAAAGTTTGAAAACTTTCTTTGTCGATAATAAAAACCCGTACATAGAACTTACTTCCGGATCGACAACAAATCAAGTTATGCTCACTTTAAATTCTTCGAATGCGCTGGTTACAGGTAAACAGGTAGATTTAACCGGTTTGGAAGCCGACGGGAAAACTGTAACCTCTGCTAAAACCAAGTTTGCCTTTACCATAAACGGAGCAGACTTTCTAGACGGGGGCGTGGTATACAAGGGCATAACCTTTGTAAAAATGATATGGAAAGATAGCAGTACTTTGGCTCTTTACGACAGTACGGGAAAAGAGTATATTGTGAAAAATGCCGCTGTGCCATTAATTCCACTATATAAACTCTGGGGCTCAAAATACAATGCATTGTATTCTGAGTATAAAACTATTTATCCGGGTACATCGGCCAGCGGAGCAGTAATTTTAAATTACTACCACAACGGTTTAATTTCTTCTGTTGTTGGGTATAACTTCAATTACGGGAACATCAGTTTAGTTTGGGATACCATAAACAAACGTTTAATTATAGATGGGTTTTGTAGTCAGAACGGCGGTGCTTCTGGGTGGTCAACTACATCAAATTACAATTATACGGTTGATGATAATGGTGTATTTAAGTTTACACAGAATGCTGCACCGAGCGGCGGTTATGTTGTAAATGCCCTGAGCAGGTTATATCCATTCATTCTCAACAATCATATAAAATTCGATTATTATATAGACGGGGGAAATATTTATGGAAAAATGACCAGTGTGGAAGACCCTTCAATTGTGATGACTTTCGTTCTGCAGTAAATATGCATTTCAATATGAAATCTATTAATTAGTGTTTGATTTCTAAATTTCCTAAAACCTTGAACAGTTATACGGCTGTTCAAGGTTTTTTTATGACATAATTTTTAAACCTCCCCCAGCGTTAAATCCTTATATTTGTTTCTTATGAAAAAGAAAATTGTCTTCATCGTATTTTTAGTGGTTTTAAGCTTTGCCATTATGCCTGCAGTTCATGCTCAATGCGCTATGTGCAGCATTAATGCAGAGCAAGGCGTTAAAAATGGCAATACGGTTTCTGCCGGTTTAAACACAGGTGTACTTTACCTTTTGTCAGTTCCTTATTTAATGGCTATGATTGTGGGTGTTATCTGGTATAAGAAATACCGCAAAAAAAATATTCAACTGAATATGAAAAAAAATCCCTTTAATCTAAATTAGATTAATGACTGGAAAAACCTCAAAATTTTCTGCAATAGTGCATGCTAAATGTCCACATTGCCGCAGAGGAAATGTTTTTACGGGAAGCATGTATGGCTTTAATATTCAGCATACCAAAGAGATTTGCGGCCATTGTGGCCAGAGGATAGAAATTGAACCCGGTTATTTTTATGCGGCCATGTATGTAAGTTACGCAATGAATGTTGCAGAAATGTTAACCGTAAGCTTTCTGACTTATTTTACTGTGGGGCCGCTTACAGACGATACCTTCTGGACTTACCTCATTGCCATTTTTACCGGCTGTTTTATTCTATATCCATTTAATTATCGCTATTCCAGGATAATATTGCTTCATATTTTATCGCCAAATATAAAATATAAGCCCTATTACGACCAGTAATTCCGTGCTTTTGCACCAATCATGCCTGTTATTATGCTTAAAAAAGAAACACTCCAATTTATAAAAGATGTTGCCGAAAACAACAATAGAGAATGGTTTGCCGAACATAAAAACATTTACGAAGAATCTAAAGCAGATGTGTTAAAACTCGTTTCAGAATTAATTCCGGAACTTGCTAAAGTTGATCCGCTGATTCCAGCTTCTCTTGATCCGAAAAAATGTCTGCTCCGTATTTACCGTGATGTACGTTTCAGCAAAAACAAAGATCCGTATAAAAACAATTATGGGATATGGTTTTCCAGCAAAAGTAAAGGCGGAAATGAACCTGGCTATTATCTTCACATACAACCGGGAAATAGTTTTGTAGCCGGCGGATACTGGATGCCCGATTCTGATCACGTTAAACTTATACGGCAGGAAATAGACTATAATATCGGAGATTTTAAAGATGTGATAAATCAGGATGCTTTCAGGAAAAATTTTGTTCTTGGTAAAGAAAATGCGCTTAAAACGGCTCCCAAAGGTTACGATCCCAATGATCCGAACATAGAGTTCTTGAAGCTTAAAAGTTTTGAAGCCACAATGAAACTGGACGATGCCAGCTTTTTCAAATCTGCACTCGTGGATAAGTTGATAAGTTCTTTTAGTACGGTACAACCATTAGTTGCATTTTTACGCAACGCCATCGATCAATAATGGCCAATGTAAGACATATTGTATTAAACCCTACAAATTTATATAAATGAAAAATACCTTTTTAAGTTTTGCCGTTCTCCTTTTTCTAACCGCATTCAGTTCTTGCGTTGTGCTTTCTCCCAAAAAATATAAGGCTTTACTTGGCAGTAAAGATTCTCTTTATACTGCTTTTAATGAAGGTTTAATTAAAATTGAAAACCTGGAAAAAGAAGTAGCGAAGTTAAAGAGAGATACTGCTATGATGGGAGAGGAGCTGCGTGATATTCAAAGCAGTTACAATACCGTAGACGCCAATTATAAAAAACTGAAAAGCAATTCATCTACAGAAATTACCAAACTGTCTGGAGACTTAGCTGCCAGAGAAAGGCGATTAAAAGAGGTTGAAGAGGTTTTGCGTAAACGTGATGAAGCAACCAATTCATTAAAAGAAAAATTACAACAGGCACTCTTAGGTTTTACCAAAAGCGGTTTAACTGTAGAAATTAAAAACGGGAAAGTTTATGTTTCCTTAACCGATAAGCTGTTGTTCCCATCCGGAAGTATTATTATTGATGAGAAGGGAAAACAGGCACTTACACAATTGGCAAACGTTTTGAAACAACAGCCGGAAATCAATATCGCGGTTGAAGGGCATACAGATAATCAGAAGATCAACAATCTGGGGCAGATCAAAGACAACTGGGATTTAAGTGTGCTTCGGGCTACATCTGTTGTGCGTTACCTTACCGATAATGAAAAGGTTGAAAGCGTAAGGATGACGGCAACTGGTAAAGGTGAATTTCAGCCTTTAGGATCTAATGCAACTCCAGATGGAAGGAGTAAAAACAGAAGGATTGAAATTGTGTTGTCTCCAAAATTAGATGAGCTTTATGATTTGATAAAATAATGCCTTTATCACATTTAAGCGGGCCGGCGGTATGATTTTAATATCTTAAATGTATGCTCAAATTCCAGTCCGCTTAAATTTGCATAATCTGGCATCGATATTTTGTGGGTGCCAAGAAAGGTTAGAAGATCTTTAATCGAAGTAGAGACTTCTTCTGAAGTTTCACTGGCCTTTAATGCTTCAATTTTAATTAAGGTTAATGTTATTTCGAGCGATTTAAAATTGCTTTCCCGGCAAATAGCTAAACCAGTTTCCACCTCTTTTAACGTTTCTACGTAGTTTTGAGTGTAGTTGTAGAAATTCGCTTTCAGTAAACTTACTCCTGCCAGTACAAAACGCGTATGGTACGTGTAGTCGCTTCCAATAATCTTTTCCAGAAACTGAATTATGCGTAGCGCTTTTTTCAGGTAATTTAATTTCAGATAAGTTTGTGCAAGGTGCATTAAAAGAAACGGAGAGAATACAGAATGTCTGATAAAGAAAATATTAGGATACTTATTTAAGATAGCCATAATAAAGCGGTGACATTCCGCATAATTTTTCTTTGAGAATAGCACCTGCAATACCATCCTGTAACAAAGAACTTCAAGACTGCTCAGTTCATCATTACGCAAGGGCCGGCTTCTGTCTATTTCATGGCAAAGTTTTATAATCTTATCGTCCAATACCTTACTTTCTGTAGGTTTATTGGTTAAGTTGTTGTAGAAAAACAGCAGCAGATCATATGGGTTAATAGGAAAAAGTTCACTTAAACGTTTATAGGATCGTTTAAGGCTTTGCATCACGTTGGCCAGCGCCACTTTATCTATATCTACCAGGTAAATATTGGCCTCAATGATGTGCAGCATAATCTGAATGTCTTCATTAAGCACATGATCAGAAATGGCACGGATGGTTTCTTTATATAAACCACTCATCGTTCTGCCCACAGCCATAATATCTATAAAATCCATATTTATAGATTGCTTATTAAAGCTTGAGCCAGATCTATTCAGTTCATACTTGGAAACGCTGCATATAAAATCAAAAGATTTATTTTTCTCTTCGTTAGAAAATGACACTTTGAAAATATGTTTAAGAGCGGCAATTTCATTTCTATTGATACAATAGCGGATAGACCAGTTTAAAATCGTATCCCGAAGGGTTTTGTCGTTTTCTAATTTTTTCAGTATGTACAAGAAAAATTCCTCGCAAGGCTGATACTCAAATTTCTCCGTAATCTGAACAAAGAGGAAATAAGCATAAATGTCTGTATTCAGGAATCGGACATATTCTTTGGGTATAGAGGTGTTGATGGTTTTTTCCTCAACAATAATTCCATTCAGTACCAGATCATCATAAGTAGTTCCGTAAGTATTAATTGTATCCAGGATTTCTTCCTTGTCAATTCTAAAATCTTTTTTACGCTGGAGAATCAGATTGCTGATTTTTTTAAGTATGGAGATTTTCTCTGTACTTTTTTTCGATTGAAAAATTTTCTTCTGAAGGAAGTAATGAATAAGTTCATAACACAACAGTGGATTACTTAACTCTAAAGATTCATATTCATCTTTAATTTTGAAATAAACCTGTAACCAGAAGGGTGATTTAAACTGAGCCAAAAGTTCAGGTGAAATATCCTCAGCACGAATGGTTTTTCCTTCAATAATACTCAAGGTATTAAGAATCTCTTCGGTATTTAAAGATGGAACATTACTTAGTGAATCGGAATCATAAAATAAACCTTTATACCAGGCGTTTGCTAAAAATGCGGAACCATTAATTACAGGTTGCATGTTAGACCAGGTGATGGTTCTTAATCCTAAAACAATTTTAATAAAACTGGACTCTTCAATTCCGTATAGAAAATCGATAAAAGTATTGAAGTAAGATGTTTTATTCAGTATTTCATCAATACCATCAATAATCACTACAAATCGTCCTTCGCGCTGTTCAGGGTTCTTTTTGAAAAAGGAGATCAGTTCGCTGATACTTCCGAATTTAAATTCTTTTAAAAACCAGTCTTTAAGCGTTAATCCGTTTTGGATCATCGAATTTAAGACGGTAGCATTAATTAATAGAACGATATCATTTTTATAGACCGCATTTTCGGAGTAAAAGAAGTGTTCCACCATGTGTGCAATCAAAATTGATTTTCCGTTTCCGGGTTGCGTACTAATGGTGGTAAACTGATAATCGTTTCTTAAAAAGTAATCGAAATCAGGGTAGAAAAAAGAGCGGTTAGCTGTAGCATTGAACGGTACACCAGAATTGTTTTTCTTTGCAATAAGCGAAACATCCGTAATGGCATGGGTTTTAAGACGAAGATCTTGCCAGACACTGGAAGCTGAAATCACCTGGGTTTCCTTATCCTTACAAAAGGAATCCCAATCCGCAAAACCAATGTATTGCGATAAGCTGTTCAGAGTAAAGAGGGAGAACTTATGCAGCGTGTTTGCAAAACCAAAGAAGCGTTTGATCGTGGTTTCGCTGACATAATTTTTCGTCTCTCTAAATACATACTCAGAAATAACCTTACAATGCGACGGATCAATATTGCGTAATCCCGATTTTATCAGTACAAACTTCCTGAGTTCAATAAGGAGTTCGTTAGCGTTCATTAAACTATATAGATGAAGACTGTGCTAATGTCATTAAAATTTAACAATTGCCGAAATCATTTTTAGTTTAAGCCATTGTATGAACAAAATGAACGTGATGAACAGTGGCGATAATGAATAGTAATGGATATGAGACAGGTTGGATGTAAATGTAGATTTGTCATAATTATCTAATTGGATAATACTACAAAGCAACAAGCTGCCTATAAGTCACCCTAATTAACGCTGACATGATGAAAACTTTTACCTCTCGTTCATTCAAACGATCTCTAAGCAACACCTATTGTGCTGCCCTCATCATTGTATTAACGCTCTTATCTTCTATTTCGTATGCACAAACTAAAGTTTATGCTACGAACGCTACAACAACTACACCAACGCATGTGGCGAACCTAGGTAATGCGGCTACTACAAATGACAATAGTTTTGCTACGCTATCCTCAAGTGGTGGTATAGCAGTTGGTCTTGGGGCATACACTGGTGATATTACCTTACAATTTCCAACCGCAGTTCCTGCAAATAAGACCACTTATATCAGGATAAATTCAAGTCAGCAGTTGCTTAATGCATTGTTAGGTGGAACATTAGGTGGTACTTTAGGAAACCTGCTCCAGGGCGTTGTATTAGGGGCGCATCAAGTAGCAATTGGGGCCAGAAATGGAACAACAGATGTTCTCGTAAACGATGGAACAACTGGTTTCGACAATTTATCAAACAATAATGGCAATGGAACCATACGGCTAGTTAAAGACAAAAACGGTTTCACTTATGTTGCAATTACCCCGACCAGAACTTACGATCGGGTTTTTGTTGTTGATAGAACACTTGCTTTATTGCTGAGTACAGTAAATACTACTGAAGTTTATTACGCTTTTCATATTGACGGTGCAGACAATTGCGATACAAATGTATTTGCAAATTTTGACGCTACCGGAATTTCTCTTGATGCTTTGAACCTTGGATCAAGCGAAACCAATAACTTTCAAAACCTGATCGATAATGATCCAACAAACTTTTACAATTTAAGTACTGGTGTAATTGGTGTGGCCGCATCAAAAACCATCAATATTTATTATCCAAACTTATCGGCCACTGCAGATAATATTAATCTTCGATTACGGATTCCGCCAGCGGTTGCTAACGTAGGTTTATTAAGCAATTTAACACTTCGGGCTTTCAATGGCACTTCTGAGGTATATTCGGTAAGTGGTTCCAGTGTACTTGGGCTAGATTTGCTTGGTTTGCTGAATAGCGGGCAGGTAGCCACAATTCCAATAGCTCCGGGTGTGTCTTTTGATCGCGTAAGTTTAACTTTAAGTGGTTTGGTGAGCGTAAATGTTGCACAAACACTTGAAATTTATGGAATTACAAGAAGTTCTGCATTCCCAACTTTCGTTGCACCGGCGTCAAACACCGTTAATATCTGTTACAATACAGCAGCAAGCCTTACGGCTACAACCGCAGCTACGAATCAGCTGATTTGGTATGATGTAGCCGATGGTGGAACTGCATTAGCAACAACAGCTTATAATGCGGCTTATCAAACAGCTGCCTTAACTGCAAACAAAACATATTATGTAGCTTCAAGAAAAATCGGATGTACGTCAGAATCTGTACGTGTACCGGTGAATGTTGTGGTTAATCCGGCGATCACATTTACGGGGTCTACTTTAACCAACGCTACTGTCGCTTCAATTTATTCTAAACAACTGACCGTTGCCACAGGTGGCACACCAGGATATACATATACCTTGGCATCAGGAAATACCTTGCCAGCCGGATTAACGCTCTCCACCTCTGGTGTACTCTCAGGAACGCCAACTGTTGCAAATACTTATCCCTTCTCGGTACTGGTTACAGATACGAAAGGTTGTACAGCAACTGCAGCATATACCATAACCGTAACTGCAGCATTGGTACTTACACCAGCTGCACTTCCAGAAGGAACAACAGGTGTGGTTTATCCTACTCAAACTATTCCAGCAGCAACTGGCGGAACCGGGCCTTATACATATTTTGCTCAGGCCTTGCCTCCTGGATTGTCTTTTGATCCGGTTACGAGACAAATTACAGGTACACCGACTCAGGTTGGAAATTACACGATTCCGGTTACTGTGACTGATGCCAACGGAAATTCTATTACGTCTAATTATACAATAAAAGTAGTTGATCCATTTTTATTGCCATCGGCAACTTTGGCAAATGGAACTACGGGTACAGTATATACGCCTCAAATTATCCCATCTGCCACAGGAGGTTCAACACCTTACACTTATTCTGCTACAGGATTGCCTCCGGGTTTAACATTTAATCCTACAACCCGTGCCATTACAGGAACACCAACTGTAGCCGGTCCATATACTGTAGCGGTAACTGCTAGTGATGCAGATGGCAAAACGGTAACGACCAATTATGCGATTACAATTAATAATCCGCTAGTATTGCCAAATACTACATTACCAGGTGGTACCGAAAATGTAGTTTATGCTGCACAAACTTTGCCTGCAGCAACAGGTGGAGTAGGGCCTTACACGTATGTAGCAAGCAATTTGCCTCCGGGAATTAGCTACGATCCAATAACCAGACAAATCTCTGGTACACCAACCACTGCGGGTAATTATTCTATCGGAATTACAGTTACAGACAGTCAAGGTGCAACTGCCAGCAATACTTATGCATTAAGAGTTGCCGGTACATTAAGCTTGCCAACACAAACGCTTCCTAACGGAGTTGTGAACAGTACGTACACACCAGTAACGTTACCTGCAGTAAGCGGCGGAACAGCACCTTATACATATGCTGCAACAAATCTTCCTCCGGGAATTGTTTTTGATCCTATAACGCGGATTATCAGCGGAACGCCAACTCAAGGTGGAACTTTTAATATTTCAGTTACCGCCAGAGACGCAAACGGAAATAGTGCAACAACAATTTATCCTTTAACAGTAACCGTTAGTGCTCCAATTGTAGCTTCTGTTACGGTTTGTTCCGGAAGTCCAGCAACGTTAACCGTAAGCAACAGACAAGATAATATCACTTATAATTTATACGGATCTACCGGAAGTACGCCAATTGCTTCAAATACAACTGGTGTATTTACAACTCCGGCCGTAACATCATCAACAGTATTTTACATAGAAGCCGTTTCAGGAACTGCCGTGAGTACAAAAACTTCGGTAAATGTTTCTGTTAATCCACCGGCAACTTTAGCTACCGTAACAACAAACAGCCAAACCATCAGCTCTGGTCAGACTGCAACATTAACTGCAACCGCAGATGCCGGCAATACAATTGCATGGTTTGATGCAGCCAGTGCAGGTACTCAGGTGGCAACAGGGGGTAGTTTCACTACACCGGCTTTAACAGCTACAACAACTTACTACATTGAAACCACAAGCAGTAACGGATGTAAAAGTGCAACCCGTGTTCCGGTTACAGTAAATGTAACTCCAGGTGGCGGTGCAGCTTGTAATGCAGCAAGCGCGCAGGTAAGTGGTATTAACGGTGTATGTTTATTGTGCGGAATTACAGGCGCAGGAAACTCAACGGATGCTGATGCCAGCAATTTCACCAGAATTAATCTGGCTGTAGGTGTAGGTGCAACAGGTTTCCAACAATTAATTTTCCCTACAACTGGCGTGGCTACAGATAGTATCCGTTTAGATTTGGGATTACCAAGCGGACTTGCAGATGTAGGTTTACTAAATAATATTACTGTTACCGTATTAAATGGAACAACAGTTGTAAGAACCGTTCAAATCAGTGGTTCTGTTTTAAATTTAAGTTTACTTGGAGGCAACCGCTTCGCGGCAACAGTTGTTGCAGGTGGTGCTTACACCAGCGTTCGGGTTAGCTTTGGAGCAGTAGTTTCTGCGCTGAGCAGTTTGGATGTGTATGGTGCAACAGTTGTTTATCCAAATCCTACAATAACTGCCGGTGCGCAAACGGTATGTTCTGGTGCTCCTGCAACTTTAAGTGCAACTGCAAACGGTGGCACAACACTTACCTGGTTTGATGCACCAACAGGTGGCAACCAGGTAGGTAGTGGTTTAACCTTTACTACACCTGCATTAACAACTACAACAACTTATTATATTCAAGTAAGTAAAGGAACTTGTAGTAATGTAACACGGGTTCCGGTTACTGTAACAGTAAATCCGGCAATTGTTTTCAATGGTGCAACTTTAACAAATGCAACTCTTGCTTCTGCATACAGTCGCCAATTGCCTGTTGCAACAGGTGGCACACCAGCTTTCACTTACGCAGTTGCTGCAGGAAGTGCATTGCCAGCTGGTTTGAGCATGTCGGCTTCCGGATTAATTACCGGAACACCAACAGCAACAAGTAACGGCAGCTTCTCTGTGGTTGTTACAGACAGCAGAAATTGTACTGCAACAGCTGTATTTAATCTAACTGTAACACCTGCGTTAGCATTAACACCTGGTGCATTGCCAGACGGCGTTACCGGAACACCATATACTACCAATGGTATTCCAGCTGCAACTGGCGGAACAGGTCCATATACATATTCAGCAACAGGTCTTCCTCCGGGATTAACCTTCAATCAGGCTACAAGAGAAATTTCAGGTACGCCAACTCAGGTTGGAAATTATACCATTCCGGTAACCGTTACCGATGCCAATGGAAATACCATTACATCTAACTTTACAATTCTCGTAACCGATCCATTGTTATTACCAGCTGCAACTTTAGCAAATGGAACTACAGGAACAGTATATACGCCACAAACCATACCATCTGCAGTAGGCGGAACAACTCCTTATACGTATTCGGCAACAGGTCTTCCTCCGGGATTAACTTTCGATCCGGCAACTCGTACAATTTCAGGAACGCCTACTCAATCTGGACCGTACAGTGTAACGGTAACAGCAACAGATGCTACAGGTAAAACTGCGACAAACACTTACGCAATTCTGGTGGTTGATCCTTTAACTTTACCAAACGCAACTTTACCAGATGGAACTGAAGGTACTGTATATGCAACGCAAACTTTGCCATCGGCAGTTGGTGGTGTTGGTCCGTATACATATGCTGCAACAGGCATTCCAGCCGGATTAACTTTTGATCCTGCAACCAGACAGGTTTCTGGAACGCCAACTCAAGCAGGTAATTATTCAATCACATTAACGGCAACAGATGCAGAAAATAAAACTGCAACAAACAATTACGCACTTCGTGTAATTGGTGTATTAACATTGCCTTCTGCAACTTTACCAAATGGTACTGTAGGTGTAACCTATCCAACGCAAACTCTACCAGCCGTAACAGGTGGTACAGCGCCATACACTTATCTGGCAACAGGTCTTCCTCCGGGATTAAATTTCAATACTGCTACTCGCGAAATTACCGGAACGCCAACACTTGGTGGTACATTCGCGGTGTCTGTAACTGCTACAGATGCATCCGGAAATAAAGCCACAACAACGTATAGCATTACTGTAAATGTAAGTGCACCGGTTGTTGCGAATGCAACAGTATGTTCTGGCAGTACGGCAACTTTATCTGTAAGTAATTTACAGGCAGGCGTTACCTACAACTGGTATGCAGCTACAGGAAGTACACCTTTGGCAACCAATAATACTGGCGTATTTATCACACCGGCAGTTACTTCATCAACAGTATTTTATGTTGAAGCGGTTTCCGGAACAGCTGTAAGTTCAAGAACAGCAGTGAATGTTTCGGTTAATCCTCCGGCAACACTTGCAACAGTTACCACAAACAATCAGGTAATCAGTTCAGGTCAAACGACAACTTTACAAGCAACAGCAGATGCAGGCAACACAATTGCCTGGTTTGATGCAGCAATAGCAGGCAATCAGGTTGCTACAGGCGCATCTTTCACAACACCGGCTTTAACAGCTACAACAACATATTATGTAGAAACTACAAATAGTAATGGTTGTAAAAGCGCTACACGGGTTCCGGTTACAGTTACCGTATTGCCAAATAGCGGTGGACCAACTTGTAATGCAGCAAATGCACAAAACTCTGGAATAACCGGGATTTGTTTACTGTGCGGAATTACTGGCGCAGGAAACTCTACAGATGCCGACGCCAACAACTTCACCAGAATTACATTGGCAGTTGGTGTAGGATCTACAGGTTTCCAACAATTAATTTTCCCTGGTGCAGGTTCAGTTGAAGATAGTATTCGTTTAGATCTAGCTTTGCCAGGTGGTTTAGCTGATGTTGGTTTGCTAAGCAACGTAACTGTAAACGTAATGAACGGTGCTACAGTTGTCAGAACTGTTCAGTTAAATTCGTCATTATTAAACCTACAACTTCTTTCAGGTAGCCGCTTCGCTGCAACAGTTGCCGCAGGAGGTGTTTACGATCGAGTTCAAATCAGCTTCGGTGGAGTTGTAAGTGCATTAACAAGTTTAGATGTTTACGGTGCAACCGTACTTTATAGAAATCCAACAATTACTGCAGGCAACCAAACCATTTGCTCTGGAAGTACTGCAAGCCTGGCTGCAACAGCAAGTACGGGTACAACTTTAACCTGGTATGACGCTGCAACTGGCGGAAATCAAGTGGCTACTGGCGGAACTTTTACTACACCAGCTTTAACCACCACAACAACGTATTATATTGAAGTAAGCAGAGCGAACTGCCCGAACCCAACAAGAGTTCCGGTTATAGTTACTGTAACGCCAGCGCTTAATACGCCGGTATTGGCAACAATTCCAACAGTTTGTTCTGGTTCTACTGCGACTTTATCTGTTGCAAATCCAGATGCAGCAGTAACCTACAGATGGTATGATGCGGCCACAAATGGCAACTTGTTATTTACAGGTTCGGCATTTGTTACGCCGGCACTTAATGCAAATGCAACTTATTATGTAGAAGCTGCGCAAGGCAACTGTGTAAGTGCAACACGCACCGCTGCGACAGTAACGGTAAATCCTCGTCCGGCATTGCCAACAGTGAGTGCAAATGCCTCAACCGTTAATCCTGGTCAAACGGCTATTATTACTGCAAGTTCTGCAGATGCAACTAACACCTTTAACTGGTATGCTACTGCAGATGCAACTTCACCGATCTTTGTAGGCGCAACTTATGTTACACCTCCATTATTGACAACAACAAGCTATTATGTTGAAGCAGTTTCTACAAATGGATGTGCTTCTTCAAGCAGAGTACAAATTACAATCACTGTTGATGGCAATGGATCGCCAAATCCGGTACCTTGTGAAGCGGCAACAACACAAACCAGTGGTGTAACCGGTATTGCGGTATTGGGCGGCGTATACAACCAAGCTTTGGCCATTGACAATGATACGCAAACTGCGTCTTCATTAGTCATTCCGGTTGGTTTACTAAATGCATCCGTTTATCAACGTGTAGGTTTTGGTTCACTATCTAAAGTGGGTGATACTGTGCGTGTATTGGTATCTGCTCCAGGTAAATTATTATCACTGGATTTATTAGGAAGTGCACAAATCACCACATACGCAGGATCTGCCAGCAATGGGGATTCGAGATTTTTAAATAACAATACTTTAAATATTCAATTGTTGAGTGGTAGCTCACAAGCCTTAATCACATATGTTCCAACAGCGCCATTTGATGGAGTTGAAGTGAGATTAAATTCAGGCATTGTAGGTGCCTTAACATCAATTGATTTCAATTATGCACAACGTATTTTGGTTGCGCCAACTGTAGTATCTCCAAATGTTACTGCTTGTGTTGGCTTAACAGCACTATTACAAGTGAGCAATCCATCATCCGGACTTACATACAGATGGTACGATGCTGCCGGTACTTATCAAACAGGAAAAGATGGCATAACCTTCACCACTCCGGTATTAACAGGAGATACCAGGTTCTTCGTAGCAGCGGTTTCTCCAACAGGTTGTGTGAGTTATAGAACTGCAGTAAACGTGACTACAAGTCCGGCCGCAGTTCCACCGACTTTACTTTCATCAAATGTTACCACTTGTCCGAATACAGCTGTTACTTTACAGGTAGGCAATCCGACAGCCGGAAATACCTATAACTGGTACGAGTCTGCAACATCTACAGACATTCTATTTGTAGGAACATCATTTACTACGCCGGTAATCACTGGCGCAAGAAGCTATTTTGTAGCGGCGGTAAATGCTTGCGGTATTGAATCTACAAGAACAGAAGCAACAATTACTGTAGGCGCAATCGGTGTTCCGATTTTAACGCCTTCAGCGGTTACCATCACCTCAGGTTCTGTTGCAACTTTACAAGCAACATCTAATACTGCAGGTGCAGTAATTACCTGGTATGATGCTCCAACAAATGGAACTCTATTATTCACAGGTGAAAACTTTATTACACCGGCATTAACCACTACAACAACTTACTATGTTGAAGCAAATGTGCCAGGCGGTTGTACTGCAACAAGCAGAGCTTCGGTTACGGTAACTGTAGTGCCTAACGGCGGTCCGGTGCCAACACCTTGCGGTGCAGCAACAATTGATGCGGCCAGCGGTACAAACGGTATAGTAATAGCAGGCGGCGTATTCAACACAGGTCTTGCTGTAGATAACGACATCAATACCGGATCAAGTCTGGTTATTCCTGTTGGTCTATTGGGATCATCTGTTTACCATCGTGTGGGCTTTACTGCACTGTCTAGCGTTGGCGATACTTTAAGAATCAAAATCACCAATCCAGCAGTGCTTCTGTCGGTAGCGTTATTACAAAACTTAACGGTTACCACATATCAAGGCACAACCAGCAATGGCGATGCAGTTTCTATATCCAATCCATTAATCACGTTAAACTTATTGGGATCGGCCAATTCTGCCATCCTAACCTATGTGCCAACGAATAGATTCGATGGTGTTGAATTGAGGTTAAGCTCTGGTTTATTGGGCGCATTAACATCGGTAAACTTTGATTATGCACAGCGTGTAATTACTAAACCGGTTGTTAACTCGGCAACAGCATCTGTTTGTCAGGGTTCTTCTACGAATTTAAGTGTACAAAATCCTAGAACAGGCGTAACGTACAAATGGTATTTAGGAACAACTTATCAGGCAGGAAAAGACGGCGCGACTTTCGCTACGGATCCTACACTGGCTGCTGGAACTTATACCTATTCTGTAACTGCAACTTTTGAAGGTTGCGAAACTTTAGGAACTGATGTTGTTGTAACGGTATTACCTCCGCCAGCAGCACCAATTCCTGCAACTACCAATCCAGCAACAACCTGTATCAACACACCGGTAACACTAAGTGTGCAGGCAATTGCAGGTGTGACCTACAATTGGTATGACGCAGCAACTGGCGGTAACATGCTGGTAAATAATAACAGCAGCCTAACCACCTCTGCATCTCTTGCACCGGGTGTGTACAATTACTATGTTGAGGCTGTAAATGCGACTTCGTGTTCAAATCCAACACGTACACTTGTTTCAATCACAGTGCTGCCACCATCAACAGCTGTTGATATTACAATAGCAGGTGCAACATCAATTTGTGCGCCAGGCATGGCCACTTTAACTGCAAGTTCTACTACTGTAACATCACCAATCTTTACATGGTATAATGATGCAGCATTAACTTCGGTTGCCTTTGTTGGTGCAAGTTTTACGACACCTACATTAAATGCAACAACAACTTATTATGTAACTGTTAGCGGAACAAATAAATGTGCGAACCTGCCGGGAACTGCTGCAAGCGCAACTATTACGGTTAATCCGACAGCAACCGCTGCAGATCTTAGTGTTTCTGGTACGGGTACAATCTGTTCTGGTAATGCCGTAAGTCTTACAGCAACCAGCACAACGGTAACTAATCCGGTATTTATGTGGTATAGAGATGCCGCCCGTACAGATTTAGCTTTCACAGGTGCAACGTTTAATATTGCATCGCTTACTGCAACAACAACATTCTATGTAACTGTTAAAGGCGACAATAAATGTGAAAATGCTGCTGCAGATGCGCGTACGGTAACTATCACAGTTAATCCGGGTGCAACTGATGCAGATGTATCACTAAGCGGATTAACAACCATTTGCAGAGGTTCACAGACTTTATTGTCGGCATCAACTGCAACAGTAATCAACCCTGTATTTAACTGGTATACTGATGCGAACTTGTCTACACCACCTGTCTTTACGGGTGCAAATTTCCAAACACCAGTTCTGAATGCCACAACAACATATTATGTTACGGTAAGAGGAGATAATAAATGCGAAAGCACAGCAACACCTAAATCAATAACAGTAACTGTTAATGAATTTGCTACTGCTGCAGACATTACAGTTGCCGATGCGCAAATTTGTTCAGGAAGCAGTGTATTGTTAAGTGCATCAAGCCTGACAGTAACTCAACCCGTATTTACGTGGTATAATGATGCTTCATTAACTAGTGTAGCTTTCGTAGGTCCAATATTTAATGTTAGCGGATTGACTGCAACAACTACATTCTATGTAACTGTTAAAGGTAGCAACAGATGTGAAAGTGCAGCGGCTGATGCTAAAACAGTAACCGTAACTGTAAATCCTCTGGCTACCACAACAGATATTATTTTGAGTGGAGGCACAGAAGCTTGCGCAGGTTCTGGTACAGTATTAACAGCAACATCTCCAACAGTTACCAATCCGGTATTTACCTGGTATTCTGATGCTGATTTAACGAATATCAGTTTCATCGGAGCTGTTTTCACAACACCAGCTTTAAATACAACCACAACTTATTATGTGACTGTAAAAGGCGATAATAAATGTGAAAATGCAAAAGGTACGGCTAGAGTAATTACAATTACAGTTAAACCGGTTTCTACCGATGCAGACATTAACGTAACCGACGCTACAGTTTGTGCTGGTTCCGGAACAACCTTGGTTGCGACCAGTACAACGGTAACAAACCCAGTATTTACCTGGTATAGCGATGCTGCTCTGACAACTGTTGTTTTCAGTGGCTCATCATTTAATACTGGTGCACTTGCTGCAACAACCAAATATTACGTGACCGTTAAAGGCGATAACAAATGCGATAATTCTGCCTTAACTGCCAAAGTGGTTACGGTTACAGTAAATCCATCAGCAACCGCTGCAGATATTACCTTAACAACACCAACTGTAGTTTGTGGAACAGGTACGGCAGTAATCTCTGCAAGTTCTACAACGGTTACGGCTCCGGTATTTACCTGGTACAACGATGCATCACTAACCAGCGTAGCATTTGTTGGCCCGATATTTACAACGGCAACTTTAACTGCTACAACCACTTACTATGTAACTGTTCAAGGAACAAATAAATGTGCCAATGGCGTTGCCGATGCAAAACAGGTAACCATTGTGGTAAACCCAATCGCGGTAGCCGCAGATATTATTGTAAACAGTTCTACAAGTATTTGTGGAGGTACAGCTGCGGTGCTTACAGCAAGCTCTACTACTGTTACCAACCCGGTTTTCACTTGGTATACTGATGCAGCATTAACAAATGTGGCCTTCGTTGGCGCAACATTTACTACTCCGGTATTGAATGCAAATGCAACTTATTATGTAACCGTTAAAGGCGATAACAAATGTGAAAATTCTGCAGCAACAGCAAAATCTGTTAATGTAGTTGTAAATCCGGTAGCTACTGCCGATGATGTTACCGCTACTGATGCAACTGTTTGTGCAGGAAACACCACAATATTAACCGCAACAAGTGCCACAGTTACCAATCCAATATTTACCTGGTATAGTGATGCTCAATTGACCACTTCGGTTCATACTGGCGGATCATTCACTACACCAGTACTAACTGCCACAACTACATATTATGTTACCGTAAAAGGAGATAACAGATGTGAAAGTTCTGCAGCAACAGCAAGAGCAGTTACGGTAACTGTAAATCCGGTAGCAACAGCTGCAGATATTAACTTATCTACACCAGCCGTAATCTGTAACACAGGTAGGGCCGTAATTTCAGCGAGTTCAACCACAGTTACAGCACCGGTGTTTACCTGGTACAATGATGCATCATTAACCAGTGTTGCATTTGTTGGCCCAACATTTACTACGCCAACGCTTACTACAACAACAACCTATTATGTTACTGTAAAAGGAACAAACAGATGTGAGAATAGTGCAGCTGATGCTAAACAGGTTACTGTGACAGTAAATCCAATTGCTTCTGCAACAGATGTTACGGTAACAGGAGGTACAACTACATGTGCAAACAGTACAGTTACTTTGACTGCAGGCACTACAACGGTAACCAACCCTGTATTTACCTGGTATAGCGATGCTTCATTAAGTACAGTTGTATTTACCGGAAGTGTTTTCACAACGCCAGCACTAAATGCAAATACAACGTACTACGTAACCGTTAGAGGAGACAATAGATGTGAAAGCAATGCAGCTTCTGCAAAAGTTGTTGCCATAACAGTTAATCCGGCACCGATAAATCCGGTAGTAGCAACCGCAGGAACAAATATTTGTTCTGGCGATGCAGCAACACTAAACATCAACAATGCGCAAACAGGCGTAACATATGAATGGTATAATGCAGCTGTTTCGGGTAATTTATTGTTCACGGGTACAAGTTTCACTACTCCAGTATTAACCACCAATACCACTTACTATGTATTGGCAGTTGGAACAGGAGGATGTAACAACGCAGGTGGCCGAGTAATGGTAACCGTAACCGTAAATGCACGTCCGCAAACACCAACTGTTGCATCATCAACTGTAAATGTATGTACTGGAAATGCAGCGATACTTTCAGTTACCAATGCAGTTGGTACTGCAACATACAACTGGTATACAACCGCAGTGAATGGAACACCGGTAGGTAGTGGAAGTACATTTACCACGCCAGCTGTAAACGCAAATATTACCTATTATGTAGAAGCAGCTTCAGGATCTTGTATCTCAACAGCCAGAACTGCAGTAAATGTAATTGCACTTCCAGTTCCTGTAGCTCCGGCATCGGTAACTCCTGACAACGGAACCCTTTGCGCAGGCAGTACCGCGGTATTAACAGTTAATAATCCGGTTACGGGCTTAATCTACAGATGGTATGATTCAAATACATCAAGTACAGTATTGGCAGAAGGTGTAACCTTTACAACACCGGTGTTAACATCAACCAGAAGTTACTTTGTAGAAAGCGTAGCGGTAGGCGGATGTGCAAGTCCAACAAGAACCCAGGTTACAATTACTGTACTGCCAATTCTTTCTGCGCCAATTGTTGCGGTTCAAACTACGACGTCTAACAGTGTAACGTTTGCGTGGCCAGCAGTTGCCGGCGCTACAGCTTATGAAGTTTCTTTAGACAACGGATTAACCTGGATAGCACCTACGAATGGCCCAACAGGAACAAGTTATACCGTGATAGGCCTTAAACCAGATCAGTCTGTAACCTTAATTGCCCGTGCAAAAGGTCAGTTAGATTGCCAACGCAGTGCAAACTCTAATCCGGTTGTTGGAAAAGCACAGAATCCACTGGGTAACGAAGTGTACATTCCGAATGCATTTACACCAAACAATGATGGTAAGAATGATTTCTTCCTGATCTATGGAAATACCATTCAAAGTGCACGTATGAATGTATACACACAATGGGGCCAATTGATCTTCCAGTCTGATAACGTAACGAGAGGTTGGGATGGAACATTTAAAGGTGTCAATCAGCCAATCGGCGTATATGTGTACATGGTAGAAATACAGTTTAACGATGGAACAAGTACAATGAAAAAAGGTACAATAACTCTCCTGAGATAATATGAACGGATTAATTAGTAAACAGATAAAATCAAATACCATGAAATTAACATCATCAATAAAAATATTTGTTGCTGTATTAGTAGCGTTAATTTATTCAGGGAAGGTAAATGCACAAACAGACCCACACTTCTCCCAATATTACGCATATCCGCTGTGGCTTAATCCCGCATTAACTGGTGTAATTGATGGTGATTATCGTGCATCTTTAAATATTAAACAACAATGGAGCGCCTTAAACAATTCCTTTTTAACAGGAGGCGCTTCATTTGATGTTGCCCCCAAAAAGAACTTTGCCTTTGGTGCAACCATTTTAAATCAACGCGCAGGTGACTTGAATTTCAATTACCTTACCGCTTTGGTTTCCGGATCATACCGCCTTCGTTTCGGATCTACTGGTTTGCAAACCTTGAGTTTTGGTTTACAGGCAGGTATCATAAACCGTAGTTTCGACCTTTCATCCGCTCGTTTTGGCAATCAGTTTGATCCACTTACGGGTTATAACGGGGGCTTAATGAGTAATGAAACTTTTTCTGGTCAATCTACTCTAGTGCCAGATGTAAACGCCGGAGTAATGTATTTCGATGGTAATCCGGATCAGGCAGTAAATGTTTTTTTAGGCGCAAGTGCAGCACATCTGAATCGCCCTAACGATCGTTTTTCGGGCACAAACTCTAAAATCCCAGTTCGAGTAACCGGTCATGGTGGTGCAAGAGTTCGTGCATCAGAATTGCTGGATATTGTTCCCAACGCCTTGGTGATGTACCAGGGGAATACCCGCGAGATTTCTGTTGGAGCCTATGCTCAGCTTAATGTTAATCCATCCTCAAACATCCTTTTTGGTGGCAATTACCGGGTTAAAGATGCTGCAATAGCCTTTGTAGGTCTTCAACTTAAAAACATGGTTTTTGGATTAAGTTATGATGTAAATACATCAACTTTTAACCGTGCCTCTAACAGTAATGGCGGCTTGGAACTGTCCATTTCACTGATTGGCCGTAACGGAATCATTGGCCCGAACTTCTTTTGTCCACGCTTATAATTAACATTCAAAATGAGAAGAATTTTACTTTTTTTATTGCTCGTATCGGCCAACTTTGCGCATGCACAATACGTTGCCAATTATAAGAGAGTTGCAGATACGTATTTCGAAAATAAAGACTACTATGCTGCCGCTACATTTTATAAGAAAGCGCTGAAGATTACTGCTGATACCGCACAAGCCATTCTACCTTATGGAAAAGAAAGAAAATCTGTTGGAGATACAAAAAAACTTGAAGATGACTATGAAGAAGCTGTCTATAATCTTGCCGAATCAAGCAGATTGTACCGTGAATTTTATGATGCCGAAAGGTATTATAAAATAGCAGCTGCATTTGGCAACACACGTTATTACAAATCTTTGTTCTATTATGCAGAAGCTTTAAGAGCCAATAAAAAATACAATCAAGCTATCGATGCATTTGAACGCTTTATTGCTGCGAACCCGGGAGATAGTTTGGTAACAGATGCTAAGAAAGAAGTTGCTTCGTCAAAATTTGCTTTGGAAGAAATGCGTTTCTCGCGCATGGTACAGGTTAAAAAAGTACCAATGGGCATTAACGGACTTGGCTCTAACTATGCGCCGGTAAAATTTAAGTATGAGTTGTATTTTACTTCATCCAGGCCAGTAAACGTAGCCGGTAAAAAAGATGTGGTATCTACAGAAACCGGACAAATACAGGTTGCAACCAAAGCAAATCCCTTTATAAATAATATTTATGTAGCTAATGGAAGTCTTACTGCAGCGGAAGTTGCTGTGAGAAAACTCGATTTTGGTTTGCCGAAAGACATGGAAATTGCCGCTTCAAGCTTCAATCCGAGCGGAACAACAGTTTATTTTACCGCATGGAAAGAGAAAGAAAAATACGGTATTTACAGTTCAAAACGTATGGGCGAAGGTTGGTCTGCACCACAATTGTTAGGTTTGCAGGTAAATAGTAAAGATTTCAATGCCACGCAACCTTTTGTTACGGATGATGGAAAATATCTGCTTTTTTCATCCGATAGGGAAGGTGGATATGGAAAATATGATTTGTGGTTCTGCGTAATCCGAGAAGACGGTTCTTTAGGCGAAGCCGTAAACATGGGATCAACAATTAATACCGAAGACGATGAACGCGCACCTTATTACAATACTGCAACCAGGAAGTTATTATTTAGTACCGATGGAAGAGTAGGCTTAGGTGGATTAGATTTTTTTGAATCTCAAGGTGATCTGGTTGAGTGGACAAAACCTAAAAATATGGGTTATCCATTCAATTCTTCTAAAGATGATGTCTACTTTACGCCAACAGATAGTTGGGGAAATACAGGTTACATTAGTTCAGATCGCGAATCATCTTGCTGTTTAGAAGTGTTTTCTGTGAAGAAAGAGTTTTTCACCATTTCTGGTACGGTACTTAATTGTAAAACAAAAGCGCCATTAGATAGCGCGAAAGTTACACTTACAACGGCAGAAGGTATTCAAAAAATGACTACAGGCGCCAATGGAAAATATATGTTTAAAGTTGATTCAAGAAGGCCGGTTAAGTTGTTGCTGGCCAAAGATAATTTCTTCTCAATCACAAAAACATATGCCTATGAAGAGATGGCAAAGGCCGATACATTAATCGACAAAGATTACTGTTTAAGTCCGTTTAAATTGGGTATTCCTATTGCTTTAGATAACGTATATTACGAATTTAACAGTGCAGAACTTACAGAACCTTCTAAAAAAATTCTCGATGCTTTAATTCCAATTATGGAAGATAACCCGGAAATGGAAATTGAACTTGGTGCCCATACCGATGATATTGGTACAGATGAATACAATTTGGATCTTTCAAACAGACGTGCGCAATCTTGCGTAGATTATTTGGTAAGTAAAGGAATTGCAGCATCTAGAATGACTTCAAAAGGTTACGGTGAATCTATGCCGATTGCACCAAACAGCATTGGAAAAGGTAAAAAGAAAAAAGACAATCCCGAAGGACGCGCAAAAAACAGACGTACAGAGTTTAAAGTCACCAAAAAATAATAACAAAAATCAACTAACCAAATGTATAAGGGCCGACTTCATTTATTGAAGCGGCCTTTTTTGTTTTTCTAGCCTCTGCTTTTTTCATATATCTTCGTAATTTTCAACAATTATTTCAATCTATGAAACTGAGCATCCATCCAACCGTATTATTCCGTACACCAAAGTTTCCTGTTCACGCGGCCTTAAAAGATTGTTGGGACGAACTGAAAGCTGCTATCGCGATTTCATCTTCAGCTTTTTATGAAACTATTAAAGATGTATCTGCAGAAGAATTAGATGGTTTGGATAGCAAAGTTTCCTTCACCATCTGGAAATATTTTAATCGTGCGAAATATCGCGCGACACCTTATGGCACATTTGCCAGTTTTGGTTTAATCGAAAATGCATTTTCAAACATGGAATCCGAAATCAGGATTTCAAAAGAACAAATAGAGCATACCTTTGCAGATTGGCCTTATAAAAACGATATTATATTTGATTTCAGCACGGCTGTAGCCAATAACGCCGTTCTTTTTAGCAATACCAGTTTCTATTACGTTGGCGATACCATCAGATACATTGCGTGTGCAGATGGCATATTCGAATTGTCAGAAATCGAATTTAACGAGCATGTAGATAAAATTTTAAAGACTTGCCTGCAACCAATCCCGATTGCTGAATTAATCCAGACATTAAATATTCCGGATAATGAAGTTGAAGATTTGTACGGTTTGCTGGCCGATATGCATGAATTGCAAATGCTCTTTACAGCGTATGATCCAAATATCATCGGAGAAGATTATTTTGCCCGGGTTGGAGTTGATCAGTCGTCGTTTCAGAACAAATACTATATTTCTGAACGGCCTCTTTTATCGGGACAAATTAATCAGAAACTCATTCAGCACGTACCGGCATTGGTTGCTTTTATGCATTCTGCGTTGCCAAGAGGCGAACGGCAAGGCCTAAAGACATTTGCAGATAAATTTAAAGGTAAGTTTGACCGCCAGGAAATTCCGCTCCTTTCTGCACTTGATCCTGAGCTGGGCGTGGGATATGAAAATCTGGAACAGGCCGGTGCAGGTGGTGATTTCGTACAGCAATTTATTGGAAAGCAACCGAATGTGCCCGCCGATTTAAAATCTGCTCTGAAATCTCACCTCGGTAAAGCCGATTTTCCACGCAATGAAACACTTTACTTAAATAAATTAGGACTAAATACTCAACCGGCAAACACAAGCCTACCCAATACTTTTAACCTATTGATGTCTGTCGTAGATGATTCCCTTAAAATCGAATCAATAGGCGGAGCAACTGCAAATAGTTTGATGGGGCGTTTTACCTTAGCCAGCACTGCTATGGAGGAGTATTGCCGGGAGATTGCTCAGTTTGAAATCGATTCTAATATAGACATAGTTTTTTTTGATGTTGCTTACATGGTAGAAAATTCCGTCGATAATGTAAATAGAAGAAAAAATATCTACCCATACCAGTTATCGATATTAAACCTCGATACTTCAGCCAATCCCCTTTCTTTCGAAGATATTCTGGTTTCTGTAGTCAATGGTAAAATTGTTTTACGTTCTAAAAAACTTAACAAAAGACTGGTGCCGCGTATGGCCTCTGCATATAATTATACCCGTTCGGATTTATCGGTATTTAGGTTGCTGTGCGATTTACAACATCAGGAATTGCAAACTGTATTTTCGGTCTCATTAGAGACTATTTTTGAGGGGTTGAATTATTATCCCAGACTACAATTTCAGAATATTATCCTAAGCCTTCAAAAATGGAGACTTCGAAAAACGGACTTCTCAGCGGCAGATAGGAAATCTTTTGATGTTAAGACCTGTCGGGCCATTCTCAATGAAATACAGATAAGCAGGTATTTTAAAGTTGGAAATGGAGATCAAACCCTTTGTTTTGACCAACAGAGTGATTGGGATATGCAATCCTTTATCGAATTTTTCGGTAAAAAAGATGAGCTCCTGCTAGAAGAGGTCTTACTGCCAGAGAAACATTTGGTTGCTGATGAAAGCGGGAATGAGTACCTATCACAATTTGTGTTGAATGTTAAACACGATCGGCAAATTTATTCGGGAATTAAGGAAATTGACCAAAAGCTAAGCATACAACGTATTTTTTTGCCAGGCACGGAATGGATATACTTTGAAATATTTTGTCATCAGCAAAGATCAGATCAAATTCTTTTGGAAAGAATCTACACCTTTGTTCAGGAACAACAAGAATATATTGAAAAATGGTTTTTTATCCGTTACGATGAAAACGGAAACCATCTACGATTCAGGATATTAGTCAAGGATTTGAATGCTACTCAAATCCTGACTCAAAAATTCGTAAAAGCGATTGATACAGACATTCGACACGGTTTGGTTTCGGATATACAAATACGAACGTATAAGAGAGAGATTGAGCGTTACGGTGCAGATTTGATTGAATATCTTGAAGGTCACTTTAGCAATGACAGTAAATTTGTGCTCTCCATACTGCAAACAGGCACCAACGATTATCAGAAATACAGTATATGTCGTACTCTTATATTCGAACTGCTTCGGAGGAATATTTTCCCCGTAGACGATTTTATTGAATTAATCGGGCAAATTTCGGGTCATTTCAATATCGAGCACCACCTGGGTTCCGGTGACTATAAAAAGTTAAACATAGAATATCAACAATACGGAAAACTGGAAGAAATATCTTTTAGTGAAGAACAAGCCATTATGTGGGATCTTTTCTTTCAATCATTTTTTAGCGCACTCAATCAGTCTAAATCAGAAAATAGAAGCCGCTTGTTTGGCGACATGATACATATGCACGTAAATAGATTGTTTAGTCACAACCAGAGAACCCACGAGATGGTTATGTATTATTTTCTATTTAAAGATTTACAAAAACGAAAAGCACTTGGATTGTTAACGGTTTAAATTTAATAACGGGTTGTTTATCTGCACTTTAATTTCTGTGATGTAACGGTTGGAAGGGTCTTTGAAATATTCAAAAGTTACATCAGTACCATAAAATGTATGAAGTCTTTTCGCTACATTTTCAATACCCACATGATGGCTGTCTGTACTTCTGCTTGGAACCTCATTCACCATATTGATAGTATAGACGCTTAATTCCTCGCCGGTATAGTTTATTTTAACCAAAGCCTCCTGAGCGGAGTGCGACACATTTCCGTGTTTAAACATATTTTCAACCAGAGTCAATAAAATTAATGGAGGAAAACGTACGCCAAATAAGTCTCCGGTTACCTGAAGTTTCATATTAATTGAATTACCGGTTCTCAGACGGTGAAGATTGATAAGGTGTTCAATCTGTTCAACTTCTTCGCTTAAAGGTACCATTTCTGCAGCCTCTGGTCGTTTTAGGGCATATCGCATCATTTCAGAAAGGTTCATAATGGCGTCTGCAGCCATTGGAGCTTTCTTTCTGGCATCATTATAGATAAAATTTAAAGTGTTAAATAAGAAATGGGGATTGATCTGGCTACGGAGATAGTTGTTTTGCGATTCAACCAGATCGTTTTCTAAAGCTTGTTTTTCCAATTGAGTGACAAGAGTTTGCCGTTCCAGTTCTTCAACTTTTTTACGTTCTTCGAAAGATTTAATGATATAAACATAACCAGTGGAGAAACCAATGAAATATAGCGAGCGATAGATATAGGTCACTATGAGTTCGGCGTTGAAGGCAATTGGCAGAGGTAATGTTATGAGATTTGTGTATTTCAGGAATATCCTCAAAAAATACATTACAATAATGTACATAGCAATTTCAATAGAGGTTATTGTTATGATTACTAATGTTTTTTTTACAATCTCATTTTTTTCCAATGCATTTTTAAAAAGAGTCGCATGTGTGTAGAAGAGTAATATGTTCATCATATACCCCGTAATATAAATTGCTGGCTGCCCGAAAGACTTATTGATAAGACCAACAATAAATACCTCATAAACGATATAAATTGTCCAAGTTAAAATATGTATTTTATAGCGTGTGTATAACTTTGAGATATTCATTTTTTAACATTTTGTTTTCAAATGTGAGATTTACTAGCTGAAAAGCAGGGTTTGGTGTAAAAAAGTATTTAGAATGAACAGCTAATCTGATCTTTGGGTAACAAACAAGATAGTTAAACACACTTAAAAATAAGAATATGAAAACTAAAATCACACTTACAAAGAAAACAGCTTTCACATATAAAAATGTTAAAAATCAATATAACTTTAACATTGCAACAATAGATCCAACTATACCTATGACCATTATTTCAAATATAGCTATCCAACTATAACAGTCTATTGTCCTCGGCTAGATTTCAATAAACTGCTTTGAACATATGTGAAGAAAGCATCTTTGTATCCTTCACCGATTTGTATCATTTCATTGTTGTTAAGCCTGATGATATTGCCATCTACTTTTTTAATCGCCGATTTGGCCACAATATTAGATTTGTTTACCCGGATAAACTGATGGTTTTCTAAAGCCTTTTCAATTTCCTTTAAGGTAAGATAAGTAGTGTGAGTTTCACTCTTAGTAATAATCTGAATATAATTTTGCAAAGCCTTAATGTATAGGATTTCATCAATAGCTATATTAGAAAATGCATATTTATGATCTCCTTTGATATAGAGAGCCGAAATCTGTTCGGTCTCTTTAGGTGCAGAACTCAACGCAGCTTCTTTTTTTAGAATCCTATCTATTCCCAGAGCAAATTTCGCAAAAGAAATTGGTTTTAGTAGATACTGGTCAGACTGCACGTCAAATGCCTGTAGCGCATAGTCTGGATGTGCAGTCGTAAATACAAGGTACTTTGCCTTTTCCCGAATATTTTTTGCCAATTCCAATCCATTTATTCCAGGCATATCAATGTCCATAAACAGGATGTCTATTTCGTCTTCAATGCTAATTTCTGTAAGTGCCTGTACCGGACTGGTAAAAGTTTTGAAAATTGTTAGTCCAGGCATTTCCGAAATGTGATCCGTCAATACTTCGATTGCATGTTGCTCGTCATCGATAACAACGCATTTTAAATTCATGATTTTATATTGATAAGTGTGTTTGGAATGAATTGAACGCAAGTTAAATAAAAAGAATGAATTCCGTTACCGTCTACAAAAAATGTTTTTGGTAGATTTTCATCTACGAAACTTGGGGTTTCGTGTAATAAAACCCCGGGGTTCGTGTAAAAAAATTAAGCAACGTCAATTCTTTTTCAATCTTTATACTGTTTGCCAAAAACAAATAATCAAGTCTTATTGTTACGACAATAGTTTGATGAAAACATCTACCTGCCCAGATTTGTGTAGCCTGGAAAAAGCAAAACAGGCCATACAAATGGGGGTTTAAAATTTACGGAACGAAAAACAAAATTTCTCTACACCAACTAAAAATTACCTGACGATGAAGCTCAACGATTATGAATATCTTTTGAATAAAATTTATCAAAATGGTGTTTATCAAGCCAGTAATATCGATGCCGATTTCTATAAGAAAATGCAGATGGAATACAAAAACCTTAACCTTGGTTCACTAGGTGCGAATCAAATGGATGGAGAATTTGCATTCAGAAAGTCTTTTCTAATAGTTCGCAACTATGTTCAGAAGGCAATTCAGGATGGTTTAAGGAATTTTAAATATACCATGGATGCTTCAGACATTAATAAGTTGTCTTACATGGTAGCGTTACTAAACCGTAATTTCTTTGATAAAAGGGGGTTAGATCAAATCATTTCCACAGCAAATACAGTTTTCAGTCAATATAACGTTAACTAAAATATTTCTAGATATGGAACTTAAAGATGAAATCGGCCAGTTTGCCGCCAGAATTAAAAAAATGCTTCCACAGGTTCAGTCTGAAGATTTAACCCGTAATGCTTTGGTAATGCCTTTTATCCAGATTCTAGGATTTGATCCATCTGAAGTTCAGACAGAAGCAGTGTTGGATTTTGGTGTAAAGAAAAGTAAAAAGGTAGATTATACCATTATGAAAGATGGTGAACCTACAATTCTAGTTGAGTGTAAACACCATGATGATAAGCTTGACATCCATGATTCACGCTTATCAAAATATTTCCGTAAAACAAAAGCCAAGTATGGTCTTTTAACCAACGGATTAGAGTATCGCTTTTATACAGAGAAGATGGTTCGCAGTAAGAAAAATCAGGAGCCTGAATTTGAATTCAAAATAACAGATACTAAAGCAGCAACAATTGCGAAGCTTATTGAAGACCATAAAGATTACTTCAAGGTTGATCAAAAAAGTATAGAAATTTAAGACATCTTTCTAACCCAATATAAAAAAGCCTTCAATTTTAAATTGAAGGCTTTCTTTTTTGTGAAAATTTTCAGATTCCCCTCATAGAATCTACGAGGGGAAAACGCTTCTTAAATTAATTCGACACTTCTGCTTACGAATGCCGTGAGTTCTGCGCCGGTTAACATACCTTGAGCCAATAAAGCCAGGTCTACAGCTTGTTTAGCTAGTATTGCTTTTTCTGCATCGTCAGCGTTAAGGATTTTGCTAATCAATTTGTGATTGCCATTTATCGCCACTTTGTAGTTATCGGGCATTTGACCATAGAATCCCATTCCACCACCCATTGCCGCCATCTCTTTCATTCTACGCATAAATTCATCCATAGTAATGGTTACAGGGAGTTCCTCAGGATGTAAAGCTACAACTTCAACTTGCATTCCGGCTTTGGTGATTGCTTTCTCAAAAATTCCGGTTACTTCTTTAACCTGATCTTCGCTAAGAACGTGCTCATTTTGCTCTTCTTTTTCGATCAACTTATCTACGACACTAGAATCTACACGTTTAATAGTTGTTTTTTCAAGCTTTTGCTCCAGTTGATTAATAAAGTGATTATCAATTGGGGAGTCTAGAACTAAAACATCATAATCCTTTTTGTTAGCAGATTGGATAAATGCATCTTGTTTAGAAACGTCATTAGTATAAATGTAAACCACGTTTCCGTTTTTATCTGTTTGTAAGCCAGATACTTTTTCTTTGTATTCTGTTAATGTAAATAGTTCGTTTTTAGTATTTCCAACAAGAGCGAAATCTTTTGCTTTGTCATAAAATTTCTCCTCACTGATCATGCCATATTTTACAAATAAACCAATGTCTTTCCATTTGTCTTCAAAGGCTTTTCTGTCTTTGTTGAAGAGCTCTGATAATTTATCAGCAACTTTTTTGGTAATGTAATTGTTAATCTTTTTAACATTACTGTCGGCTTGTAAGAAGCTTCTTGAAACATTTAGAGGGATATCTGGTGAATCTATAACACCATGTAACAGCATCAAAAATTCTGGTACTATATCTTTAACCTCGTCTGTAATGAATACTTGACGCGAAAATAACTTGATCTTGTTCCGTTGCATTTCGAAATCATTTTTCAATTTCGGAAAGTACAATACACCGGTTAGGTTAAAAGGATAATCTACATTAAGGTGAATCCAGAACAATGGCTCCTCGCTAAATGGATAGAGTTCTCTGTAAAAACTTAAGTAATCTTCATCTGACAATTCTGCAGGTGCTTTTGTCCAGATAGGATGCGTGGTATTGATAATGTTATCTTTCTCAACATCCTTATATTTTTTCTTACCTTCTTCGTCTTCACCATCCTCCGCACTTTCTGTCTTTACGCCGAATTTAATTGGTACAGGGAGGAATTTCGCATATTTGTCTAAAATAGCCTGAAGTTTGCTTTCTTCCAGAAACTCTTCCGAATCTTTATTAATGTGTAAGATGATATCTGTACCTCGGCTGGTTCGTGTCCCTTCTGTAATTTCAAATTCGGTGCTGCCATCGCAAACCCATCTTGCAGGTTCAGCACCATCCTGGTAAGACAAAGTCTGAATTTCTACAAGGTCTGCTACCATAAATGCAGAATAGAAGCCAAGTCCAAACTTACCAATGATTTCATTCGCATCTTTCGCATCCTTGAATTTTTCAACAAACTCACTTGCTCCAGAGAAGGCAACTTGATTAATGTATTTTTTAATTTCTTCAGCAGTCATCCCTAAACCATTATCACTAATTGTAATGGTTTTTGCTTCCTTATCTACAGCAACCTGAACTTGAGGATTTCCAACTTCGCCATTAAACTGACCCAATGAACCCAATCTTTTAATTTTCTGAACGGCATCAACTGCGTTGGAAACCAATTCACGAAGAAAAATTTCGTTGTCAGAATATAAAAACTTCTTAATTATCGGGAAGATATTTTCGGTATGTATAGAGATATTTCCCTTTTCCTGTATGCTCATATTTAAAAATGTTTAATCTGGTTTGTTTATAACAAGGTGCGTTCCAATTGCTTTTGTTTGACAAATTGACAGAGGCAGGTTCAGTTCATGAGAATAAATAAACAGAAAAGCGAGGCTAATGTGGACCAAACTAAATCTAAATGAAATGAGCCCGACAAAATATCGGGCCCATCATTATAATTAATTTTAGCTTGTTCTAATTTTTGGGCTTCCGTCCAATATTAGTTTTTGCTCTTTAATATTTGTGTATGCATTAGTTAACCAAAAAACTCGGCTTATCTTCTTCTAAGGAGAGTATTTTTGTAATCTTTTTCAACAAGACATCCATTTGGAATGGTTTTGAAAGGAAATCATCTTGTCCATAATTTAGTGTAGTAAAATCTTTTGGATCGTACAATCCTGAAATTAAAAGAATAGGAATTTTTGCCGTACTTTCGATGGATTTCAACTGCTCGCAAAGGACTCTGCCGTCAATATGCCCAAGGGAAATGTCTAATAAAATCAAATCGGGATGAAAATTTTCTATGCGGTTAAATACCTCTTCACCATCATTCAAGGCAGATACCTTAAATCCACCGATTTCCAATATCAATTGTATGGTTTCTAAAACCTCAATATCATCGTCAACTACCAGTATTTTCTTCATATTCGCGTGCATTTATATGCTATTAAACTTTACAACAAAAAGGATGTAGTAAAGTTTACAATCTTAAGAATATTTTAACAATAAATTTACACCTCGAATAAATATATCATACCGTAGTATTTTCTACGTTTTGATTCTGGATAATGTACTTAAAGAGGTCTTGGATAGGTTTTTGCAGAATTTTACCAGCTTGAATTCCATTTGCAGCCAGCACTGTACGTAGTTCATCTTGATAGTAATATGCAATTGAACCTACAAAATGACAAGGTACGGCGGTGTATTTTGGATAGTCTCTTACATTTGTGTCTATAAATTCTTGAAAACCTTTATGCAAAATTTCCTGAATAAATGGATGAGATTTATGGTTTGCCATAAATCGGCTAAAACCTGCCAGATAAATATTCGGAAAAGGTTTTTGATAGACATTTGTTATGATGGATTCCTTTTCTGATGGAAAAGCTTTTTTAAATTCCGAAGCCAGATCAGCAGGCATTTTTTTGTAGAGGTAACTTAATAATACTTTCTTGCCGAAAAATGTACCGGAACCTTCATCTCCCAACACATAACCCAGGCCGTGGTGGCCATCATGAATTTTTTTACCATCAAAATAACAAATGTTGGAACCCGTACCTAAAATACAATTTAACCCTTCGGCATTGCCACAGGTTGCGTAAACCGATCCCAAAAGATCGTGATCTACAGATATGAAGGCATTTTTGAATATTGCAGATAATCCATTAGAAACTACTTCATGTTTATCCGGAGATGAACAGCCTGCGCCAAAAAAGTAAATTTCTTTTACATCATCCGCATATTGAAGGATTGTTTCGTTTTTGGCAATGAGCTTACTGATATCCTGCTCACTTAAAAAATATGGGTTTATCCCTGGTGTATTGAAAGCAATGGTTTCTCCATTGTGATAACCCATCCAATCCGTCTTTGATGAGCCACTATCTGCAACTAATATCATGGCTTTAAATATAAAAATTAATTATATAAGTTTATAGCTCCGCTAAGTTCTTTTAACATAATTTCAGAGAGTTTTGCCTGATATTTCATTTCTATAAAACGGTTTTGCGCATCAATAGCATTGCGTTGTGCTTCCCTGAGTTCCAATGGCGCTATGCTTCCGAGTTTATATTTTGCCAGGGTAATATCGAGATTGTCATTTGCAATGTCTACGTTACGTTGTTCAAGTTTAACCAGGTCTAGGTAGGTTGTATAATTCTGGTACGCGGTGAGCATTTGTGCATTCACGTCTAGCTTTGTTTTACTCAAATTTAACGTAGAATTGTCAATATCAACTTTCGCATTTCGTTCTTGTTGCCTTTGCAAAAAACCATTAAAAATATTTAAGCTTGCAGTAACGCCGTAAGTAAATCCATTGGCAGAATATTTTTGGTTGAAGCCTGTTGGCGTTGTACTATTTGATCTGCTGTACCCGGAATTTAGGCTCACCGATGGATACCTTGCTCCTTTAACTGATTTTAAGTTGAGCTGGGCAACTCGTTGATTGATGAATGCATTTTGCACATTTGGATTTTGTTTTTGGGCAAGATCTGTTAACTCTGTAAGCAACAATCCTGTATTTACGTCCAGAATATTGCTTACAGAATATGGAATTCCAATGTCACGTACCATAAGCTGGTTAAGTCTTACCTTGGCAATTTGCAAAGCATTTTTTACCTGAAGATAATTTGAAGTATCTGTGTTGTAATCTACCTGAGCAGTTAAAACATCGAGTTTAGAACCTTTTCCGATCTGGAGTTTTGTCTTAGCTATGTTTGTTCTTAATACAGAAACATCCATCGCACTATCTGCAGCCATGAGTAATTGTTGTTGACGTACTACATCGTAATATGCAGCAATAACATCAGAAACTGTAGTCATAATTGCAAGCTTTGAATTCACTTCGCCTTGTTTTTGCAATTCCTGAAGACGGTCATAGTTTGCAAACATACTAAACCCATCAAAAATTGTCCAGTTTAGGTCTACACCATAATTCTGGTTATTGCTTCGGGCACCGCGAATTACACGGTCATCTCCAATAGCTGGAGTTTGCCGGGTGTTCTGTCTGCTTCCACCATAAGAGTAATTTCCCTCTAAAACAGGTAACATTCCTGCATTTCCAATATTTGCATTATTCTCTGCAATTTTGATATTGTTCTTGCTGATTTTAATGTCATAGTTATTTTTGAGTGCAATGCCAATTGCCTCTTTTAGATCGAGATGTTCCTGAGCCGTTGCCGTAAATACAGAAAAGCAAAGGAGTAGGAATATTTTAAATTTCATTTCCATTTTATTCAGCGGTTTCCATAGCTTCTTTTTCAAAACGTGCAGCATCTTTCAATTGTGCATTTGGCTTGTAGGGTTTGGCCCAGTAAGAATAAATTGCCGGGATTACAAAGAGAGTTAAGATTAACGAAAACAATGTTCCGCCAACAATTACGGTTCCCATACTCATTCTACTTTTTGCTGCGGCACCTAATGCGAGTGCAATAGGTAGGGCGCCAATCGCAATAGCTAAACTGGTCATTAAAATTGGCCGCAAACGAGAAACTGCAGCTTCGCGGATTGCTTCAGGAATGGCAATACCTTTTTCTTTTAGTTGATTGGCGAATTCTACAATCAAAATTCCATTTTTTGTTACCAATCCAATAAGCATAATGGTTCCAATCTGGCTGAAAATATTCCAGCTTTGGCCACATAACCAAAGTGACAAAAAAGCACCCGCAACAGCCATTGGTACGGTTAAGATAATGATGATAGGATCTTTAAAACTTTCAAACTGAGCGGAAAGAATAAGATAAACGAGTAAAAGTGCCAAACCAAAAGCGAAAAACGTATTCGAGGAACTTTCTTTGAAATCTCTCGATTCTCCGCTTAAATCTGTCGAGAAAGTTTCATCAAGAACTTTTTTAGAAATGGCATCCATGGCGTCTATACCTTCGCCAATACTTTTACCTGGCGCCAATCCGGCAGAAACAGTTGCTGCAATAAAACGGTTGTTTCTGTACAACTGCGGCGGACTGCTTTCTTCTTTTGCTGTGACCACATTATCCAGCTGAATCAATTCGCCTTTATTATTGCGTACATAAGCCGAACTTAAATCAAGCGGCGCTTTTCTATCGCTTCGGTCAAACTGGCCAATTACCTGATATTGTTTTCCATTCATAAAGAAATAGGCAAAACGTTGGCCACTTAAACCGAGATTTAAGGTTTGCGCAATATCTGCGATAGACACACCGAGATTTTTTGCTTTTTCCCGGTCAATGGTTAAATTAATTTCTGGTTTATTGAATTTCAGGTTGACATCAGAAACTGTAAATGTTGGATCTTTTGCCACTTCATCCATAAATAACGGAACTTTTTCGCGCAGTTTCTCAAAATTCTGCGCCTGTATAATATAACTTATTGGTAAACCACCACGCCGGCCAACAGATATTGTTGGTTGTTGGCTCACAATGGTTTTTGCTTCAGTATAATTTTTTGTAATTTTTGTTAAGGCGTCTGCAATTTCTTTTTGAGACCGCTCGCGCTGATCAGGCTCTACAAGCCCCATTCTGACCAATCCGGAATTTACAGATCCGGAACCACCAAAACTTGGAGAAGTAATGGTAATGTTCACATTTTTTTCAGGAACCGAATCAATAACCAATTGATTTAGTTTCATAATAAATTTATCTGTGGAAGTGAAGGATGTTCCCTCTGGCAGCGTTGCATTGATGTTTATTGCACTTCTGTCATCGTAAGGCGCGGTTTCTTTGGGTAAAAGCTTCCAGAATAAGAAAATCAAGCCCATACAAACCACAATAATTGGAATGGAGAGCCAGCGTTTTTTAAGAAATTTATTCAGGTTTTCTGCGTAAGAATCGTTCAGTTTTACGAAATAAGGCTCTGTCCAATTGTAGAATCTGGAAGGTTTATGTCCGCCTTTTTTCATTAAATATGCATTTAACATCGGTGTAAGTGTTAACGATACAAATGCAGAAATAAGAACGGCTGCGCCGATTACGATCCCAAACTCGCGGAATAAACGACCAACAAAACCTTGTAAAAAGATAACAGGCAAAAATACGGCTGCCAATGTAATAGAAATAGAAATAACGGCAAAAAATATTTCATTAGAGCCTTTAATTGCTGCTTCAAAAGGTGTCATCCCTTCTTCTACTTTTTTGAAAATATTTTCAGTTACTACAATTCCATCATCAACAACCAGTCCGGTAGCCAATACAATTGCCAGTAAACTGAGCACATTGATAGAGAAACCGAAGGCGTACATAATAAAAAACGTAAAAACCAATGAAACTGGGATATCAATTAGCGGCCTGAATGCGATTGCCCAATCCCTAAAAAAGAGGTAAATAATTAAAATTACCAATACCAAAGAAAGGCCGATAGTCTCAGCAACTTCGGTTACAGATCGTTTAATAAACAGTGTATTGTCCAAAGCTACTTTCAATTGAATGTCTTTGGGCATATCGGCTTTCAGTTTGTCAAACCTGTTGTAAAATTCTTTACTGATATCGAGATAATTTGCACCGGGTTGAGGAATAATTGCGACAGCAACCATCGGTTTACCGGATTCGCGCAATACCGTTTCTTCATTTTCGGAGCCGATTACTGCGTATCCAACATCTTTCAGTTTTACAACCTGATTGCTGTCTGTCTTCAGGATCAGATTGTTAAATTCATCTTCGCTGGTTAATTTTCCAAGTGTTTTAACTGTAAGTTCTGTCGTTTCGCCTGTTATTTTTCCGGATGGAAGTTCTACGTTTTCATTGTCTAAAGCGGTAACAATATCTTGTGCTGTTAAGCCATATGCGCTTAGTTTATTCGGATCCATCCAAATGCGCATAGAATATTTTCTTTGCCCCTGAATCTGTACACTGCTCACCCCCGGAATAGTTTGTATCCTATCTGCAATTACATTTTCCGCAAAGTCGGAAATTTGCATAGTATTCCGTTTATCGCTTTGAATAGTCATCGATAAAATTGGGTCAGAATTTGCGTCGGCTTTGCTTACAATTGGCAATCCATCAATATCTCGCGGCAGTGTACGCGCCGCCTGAGAAACTTTATCGCGCACATCGTTAGCAGCTTCTTCAATATTTTTATCGAGGTTAAATTCTATGGTAATGTTACTTGCACCCTGGTTACTTGACGAAGAAATATTACGTATCCCATCTATTGCATTAATGGATTTCTCGAGAGGTTCTGTAATTTGAGATTCGATAATATCTGCATTTGCTCCAGGATAAGATGTACGGACTGAAACTACCGTAGGATCAATTGACGGGTATTCCCGTACGCCGAGAAAGTTGTAGCCAATAACACCGAAAAGAACGATGAGCAGGTTCATTACAATGGCTAAAACCGGCCGTTTTATACTCGTGGTTGAAATACTCATAATTATTCTTTATCCAATTGTACTTTAACCGGACTACCTTTTTTTAACGACATTGAACCGGAGGTTAAAACGGTGTCGCCAACCTTTAGTCCAGAGGTAATCACGATATTTTCATCCGTACGGGTTCCGGCCTGAACCATTACTTCTTCTGCTTTGCCGTTTTTCTGAATGAATACCATTTTTCCTTTAAGTACCGGAACGATAGCTTCATTCGGCACCAGAATGGCATCATCTACACTGTTTAAAGCTAGTTTAATAGTTGCAAAAGCGCCCGGGAGGAGCAATTGATTTTCATTTGGAGCTAACGCACGGATTTGTAACGTACGCGTTGCTGTATTGATTCCGGGCTCAATAGCATAAACTTTTCCAGTATTTATTTTGGCAGAGCCATCCGTAGTGAACGAAATTTCCGATCCTATTTTTACCTGCCCCGCATATTTTTCCGGAATTGAAAAAGTAATTTTTACCGGGTTGGTACTCACCAGATTGGCAATTACCGTGTTGGGTGTTAAATAAGTTCCTTCTGAAATATTGCGCAAACCAATACGCCCAGAAAACGGAGCAAGAATAGTAGTTTTAGCAAGTTGGGCGCGAATCAATTGTGATTGTGCCTGTAAAGATTTTAAATCTGCCAGAGCAATATCATACTCTTCCTGACTAACAGCTCCTTTTGCCAACAGTTGCTTTGCACGGCTCTCATTGGTTGATGACAATTTTTGCTTGGTTAAAGCATCTGCCAACTGTGCTTGTATATCTCTGTCGTTTACTTTCACAAGTGTGGTCCCCTTGCTTACCGTAGACCCTTCCTTGAAAAAGATGCCCGTAACCAAACCCGAAACCTCACTTCTTAAAACAACAGATTCATTTGCTTCGATGGCGCCGCTTATTTCTAGGTTTGTATCAAACTTCGTTGTTTTAATAACAATACCATCCACAACCATTGCTGATCCTCCTTTATTGCTTTTTCCATCTTTACCTGATGTTGCTCCGGAGCCATTGCCAGACACTTTTTTGTTTTCGCTGATTCTGTAATAAATCAAGTATGCCAAACCGAGAGCTAGCACAATATATATGATATACCTTTTTTTCATTTGTGTAATGGGATAACTATCCGTTGTATTAGTTTTTGATTAGATTTTCCGAATAGTTTGTAAAAATATTCAATTCTATAGTCATACATCCGTTGTATTAAGGATGTTACAGCACATCTCACTGAATGTTACATTGTCAGAAATTTGTTATCAATTGCATGTAATGTCTGCAAGTTTCTATTGCTCACAACTATTTTACAGCCAATTTTTGATTTTAATTTTTATCCGGCACGATTAAATTTATTTTTGTGGCAAAACAACTCAAGTATGTTTAATAAAAAAGCAATTTTAAGTTTAGTTGTATTACTAACAACGGTTATGGCGGCAAAGTCTCAGATAAAAATAGGATTTGAGGTATCATTTAAGGAACCACAGGCACATTATGCTGAGGTACAAATGGATATTTCAGGATTGACAAAAGAATATATTGATGTTAAGATGCCCGTATGGACACCAGGGTCATACTTAATTCGTGAATTTGAAAAAAGTGTTGAAGAGTTTAAAGCAAGTGCATCGGGCAAGAATCTGCGCGTTGAAAAAGTTAGAAAGAATGCCTGGAGGATTTTTACCAATAAGGCTGCGAATGTTCAAATAAATTATCGCGTTTACGCTTTTGAAATTTCGGTACGTACCCCTTTTATTGATGAAACACATGCGTTTTTGTCGCCAACAGGTATCTTTATGCATCCTGACGGGATGATCAAATCCCCAAGTACGGTGAAAGTAATACCTTTTAATACCTGGAGTAAAGTTTCTACAGGTTTAACCCCGGTAGCTGGTAAAGCGTTCACGTATCAGGCATCAGATTTTGATATTCTTTATGATAGCCCGATTGAGGTTGGAAATCAGGATGTTTTCGAATTTATGGCCGCTGGTGTACGTCATGAAGTTGCAATGTATGGCGGTGGTAATTACGACAAAGAAAAATTAAAGGTGGATATGGCCAAAATTGTGGAAGAGCCAACAGCCGTTTATGGTGAAAATCCAAACAAACATTATGTATTTATTGTGCATAATTTCAATCGAGGCGGAGGGGGTTTAGAACACTTAAATTCTACAACTTTGGGTGCATCCAGAAATGCGTATGCTACAGAAAGTGGTTATAAAGGTTTTTTGGCTTTAGTTGCTCATGAATATCATCACTTATGGAATGTTAAACGTTTGCGTCCGGTAGCTTTGGGTCCATTTGATTATGACAATGAAAATTATACCACAAACCTATGGGTTGCAGAAGGCTTTACTTCGTATTATGAAAATAAATACATGCACAGAGCTGGTTTTAATGACGCAGGTACTTTTGTAAACGATCTTACTGGTGCAATCGGAACGGTTGTGAATACGCCGGGAGCAAAATATCAATCGGCAGCATCTTCAAGTTACGATGCCTGGATTATTGGTTACCGTCCTAATGAAAATTCAAAAAATAATTCCATTTCTTATTATAACAAAGGAGAGGTTGTTGGAATTTTGATGGATCTGGAAATTATCAATGCTACCAAAGGCACGAAAAGTTTGGATGATGTAATGAAAGCGATGTATCTGCAATGCAAAACCTTAAAACGCGGGTATACCGATGCGGAATTTAAAGCAATGGTTGAAAAAATTTCCGGAATCAGTTTTACCGATTTCTGGGCAAAATACGTAAATGGCGTGCACAATATCGAATATGTAAAATACTTAGATTATGCGGGTGTACATGTGACGACAGAAAACGCTACGCCGGGGAAGCCGGTAACCGGAGCAAGCGGTCAACTTACAAATAATGGAACCATTTCTGTAGGTGCAATTGTCAGAAATTCAGCTGCGTGGATTGCAGGTTTAAACGTTAATGATGAAATTGTTTCTTTAGATGATGTTACGGTAAATGATGCTTTACAAAATATACGTTTGAAAAGCCCAAGTTTATCATTGGAAACATTGCCTTTGGTTGCGCAAAAAAATATTGGAGATGTATTAAAGTTAAAAATAAAACGTGATGGTTTGGATAAGGAAATTAGTTTAACCCTAAAAGAAAATCCAAATGTGCGTTTAAAGGCATCAATAAATGATAATGCTACTCCTGCTCAAAAAGCGGTATTTGCAAAATGGCTTGGAAAGTAATTTTCTTTCAGGCATAAAAAAACCGGACATTTATTTGATGTCCGGTTTTTTTATGCCTTATATTTAGATTATAAAGTAAACTTGAATCCAAAACCAAAACGGCCAGCAGCGAAATCGCTATCGTTATCGCCAATGTAAATGGTTGGTCTCCAGTCAAAAGCAAATGCAATTGGAGCCCCAGGGATTTTAAAGTCCAAACCTGTCATAGGCTTTAATGCAAAGGTTGTATTGTTATAACCGTTAAAGCTAAAAAAGTTTAAAGAAGGACCACCACCTACAAACCATTTTAAGCCAGACGCACCCTTAATATTACCATGGTATTGGTAAAAAGCATTAATTGTTGTTAGGTGCGAACCAAATAAAACCTCTGCCTGTCCGGCGTCATTTGCAGTAAAAAAATGTTTCACAGATGGGCCAACCAAAGTAGTTCCGTCTCCAAAATCTAAACCAAGACCAAGCGCAGTTTTATAGCTCTGTGCTTTTACAGCAGTTGTAGTTAATGCAAATAGTGCCAGGCAACCAAAAATTTTAAGGAATGATTTTTTCATAATAAGATTTTTAATGTTTTTAAAATTATTACCTGCTTAGCAACTATAATGCCGAAGATGTTTTTTACATAAAAGTAACAAGGCCTAAAAAACAATGCTTGCATAGTAATGTTGTTATTGTTAAGTTTATTCCCAATAAAAACTCAGGGAAAGTTTGACGATTAAAAAAACGGTCTAAATATTTGTTTTAAGCCGTAGAAATCTCAGATTTTTAAGTTTGTTTTTTTAACTTAACCAAATATATTTAATCTTATGGCTGCAGAAATTAAAAGGGTTTTTGACCTCTTGAAATATAGCATGGAACGCCCTCAACAAGAATTCATCAATGGAAAGGTGAACGGAAAGTGGATAAATTATAGTACAGAAGCTTTTTGTGAGGCTGTTGATAATTTAAGCCGTGGATTAATTAAATCTGGTGTTTCAAAAGAAAGCCGGGTTGGGGTAATGTCACACAATAGACCCGAATGGAATATTTCAGATTTTGCAATTAATCAGATTGGTGCATATCAAATTCCGCTATATCCCACGCTTGCAGAACATGATATCGAATTCATTCTCAAAGATGCGGAAGTATCAGTAATCTTCGTGGCCGATGAAGATTTATATAAAAAAATTAAACCCTGTACAGAAAAAGTAAATCCTGAGATTAAAATCTACTCATTTAACGAAATAAACGGCGCCGAACATTGGATCAAATTAGTGGAGGCCGGGAAAAATGCTACAGATGTTAATCTCGATCAATATAAAAATGAAGTTCAGCCAGAAGATATTCTAACATTAATTTACACTTCCGGAACAACAGGCACACCTAAAGGAGTAATGCTAACCCATAATAACCTGGTATGTAATTTTGTGAAATCATCTGTGGTTATTCCTGACGGACTTGCCAAGGGACTAAGCTTTTTGCCTCTGTCTCATATTTTTGAACGGATGATTATTTATCTGTATCTCTTCAACCGCACCGCTGTTTACTATGCTGAAAGCATGGATACCATTGTTGCCGATATCCAATCTGTTAAGCCAAATGCTTTTTCTACAGTTCCACGTTTGCTTGAGAAAGTATACGATAAGATTATGGAAAAGGGGAAAGCACTAACTGGTGCAAAAAAAGGGATTTTCTTTTGGTCAGTTGCTCTGGCAGAAAAATTTTCTACTGATGCAGGTTGGTGGTACAATTTCAAACTAGGTATCGCACGGAAACTTGTCTTTAAAAAATGGCAGGAAGCGCTTGGGGGAGAAATTGTTGTAATTGTATCTGGAGGTGCAGCGCTGAATCCGCGTTTAGCAAGAATATTTTGGGCGGCTGGAATGCCTGTTTTTGAAGGTTATGGTTTAACTGAAACATCGCCTGTAATTACAGTCAATCACTTTGGAGGCACTATGTTTGGCACGGTTGGAGAGGTAATTGATGGGGCAGAAGTTAAAATTGCTCAGGATGGCGAAGTGTTAACTCGCGGGCACCAGGTAATGAAAGGATATTATAACCGCCCGGATTTGACCGCAGAAGCTATTGACCAGGATGGATGGTTTCATACCGGAGATATAGGAGAGTTGGTAAATAATAGATTTTTGCGGATAACGGATCGGAAAAAGGAAATGTTTAAAACCGCCGGTGGTAAATATGTTGCGCCTCAAATTTTGGAAAATAAATACAAGGAATCTATATTTATCGAACAGATTATGGTTTTAGGTGAGAACCGAAAGTTTCCGGCAGCTTTGATTGTGCCCAACTTTGAAACCCTTAAAACCTGGGCGAAAAGAAAAGGTATCGATTCTGGCAGTACTGATGAATTGATAAAAAATGATCAGGTTCTGGCAAAATACGATGAAGTGATTCGTGCTGCAAGCACTGAGTTTGGTAAGTGGGAGCAAGTAAAACGTTTCGCTTTATTGCCAAAAGAATGGAGTATTGATGGAGGCGAGCTCACTCCAAAACTCAGTTTAAAGCGAAAAATAATCTTAGAAAAAAATAACGAAATCATAGAAAAAATCTATAAAGATGCCGAAAACTATAAAGCCACTGAATAAATTCAAAAAAATATCTGGTTATTTTTTGTCGGCATTAATTTTTGCAGGTTGTGCCAGCGGGCAGTTGGCCAAAAATAATAGTGGCGAATATAGAAATGGAATGGTTGTTTCCGCACATCCGGAAGCTTCCCAGGTTGGTATAAATATTCTCAAAAAAGGAGGGAATGCAATAGATGCGGCAGTTGCTGTACAATTTGCATTAGCGGTTGTATACCCTAATGCCGGAAATATTGGTGGCGGTGGGTTTATGGTTTATCGCAGTTCAGCGGGAGAAATTAATGCATTGGATTTTCGTGAAAAAGCTCCATTGTCATCCTCCCGAGACATGTATTTGGATACCGCTGGCAATCCAATTGTTGAGAAAAGTCTTTACGGGCATCTTGCATCAGGCGTTCCAGGCAGCGTTGATGGAATGGTTGAAGCGCATAGAAAATATGGTAAACTGAAATGGGCTGAAGTACTGCAACCAGCAGTGGAACTTGCCGAAAGCGGTTTCAAAATTACAGCGCGTCAGGCTGCAGAATTAAATGGTCTACATCGTAAGTTCATGGATTTTAATCCTGATGGAACCGCCTTTGTAAATTTGGAACATACTTGGGCAGCAAATGATTTACTCGTTCAAAACGAACTTGCCAGTACACTGAAAAATATTCAGGAAAAAGGTCGTGCTGGTTTTTACGAAGGTGAAGTGGCTGACGCTATTGTTGCTGAAATGAAACGCGGAAAGGGATCGATCACTAAAGCAGACCTTTCGAATTATCACGCAAAGTGGCGAGCGCCTGTTACGGGCAACTACCGCGGATATAAAATGATCACAATGCCACCAACATCAAGCGGAGGAATTGCTTTAATTCAATTGCTACAATCTGTAGAACCTTACCCGATGAAACACTGGGGCTACAATACGGATTCTACCATCCAGGTTATAGTAGAAGCAGAGCGGCGTGTATATGCTGATCGGGCAACTCATCTTGGCGATCCTGATTTTTACAATGTTCCGCAGAATGAATTGCTCAACCCGAGATATAACAAACAACGGATGTCAAATTTCAGCTTTGCACATGCAACGCCAAGCAGCGAAGTGCTTGCAGGAAAAATCAAAGGTGCTGAACATGAAGAAACCACTCATTTTTCTATTGTAGATAAAGCCGGTAATGCAGTTTCGATTACCACAACTCTAAACGGATCATACGGCTCTTTGGTTGCTGTAAAAAACGCCGGTTTTTTGCTTAATAATGAAATGGACGACTTTTCTGTAAAACCGGGTGCACCAAATATGTATGGTTTAGTGGGCGGAGAGGCAAATGCGATTGCACCAAATAAAAGGATGCTCAGCTCTATGACACCAACAATTGTTGAAAAAGATGGAAAGTTATTTATGGTTGTGGGAACTCCTGGTGGATCAACAATTATCACCTCTGTATTCCAGACCATCATCAATGTAATTGATTTTGACATGGATATGCAACATGCCGTTGCAGCAAAAAAGTTTCACCACCAATGGTTACCAGATGAAGTGTATGTGGAAAAGGACGCAATTGATAGTTCTACACTTCATAAACTGGAATTGAAAGGATATAAAATTAAAAGCCGGTCTGCTATTGGAAGGGTAGACGCCATACTTCGCACAAAATGGGGTTTTTATCAGGGCGGCGCTGATCCAAGGGGTGACGATCAGGCAATTGGCTATTAATTGTTGATAAATATTTTTCAGAACAAACAATTTTGGTATGCGCATTGTCTTAAGAGGCTAAACGCTTATTCTGTTAATCTAAAAAGTATGAAAACAAAACTATTGAGAGCAATGCCGGCAGTCCTAGCAGGTATTTTAATGGGTTCAGTTGCGCAGGCACAGGAATCTACCCCAACAACATCATCTACAACTTTCCGTACCTGGTCTATCGGTGTTAATGCCGGTGCAATGACTGCGGTTTCTCCTCTAGGTGGAAAAAATGATTTCAGCAATAATAAAGCTGGTTTTGGTTACGGTTTGTATGTTAAAAAACAATTTACTCCTTATTTTTCACTACGTTTAGACGGAGTGCGCGGAAAATTAAAAGGAGATAACTCTGAACCTTTCGAAAGCGGTTTGGTAAGTAGTTCGCCTGTGCGCGCTTATGATACCCAATTGTCTTACTCGGCCACTTTAAGTGCTGTAGTGAATATGTTTAATATAGACATGTTCAGAAAAGAAAATGTACTTCAAATATATGCTTCCGCGGGTGCTGGTTTGGCAGGTTATAAGCCAACCATTACTACTGCTGCGGGTACTGCTCCATTTGGCAATGGAAATAACATTAGCGAATTGGTAATTCCGGTAGGATTAGGTGCGAAATTTAAAATTACTGATGCTGTGAATTTTGATTTAGGTTGGACTATTAACTATGTAGATGGAGACAACTTAGATGGATATTACAAAGCAGGTAATGATAAATTCAATTATGCATATGCAGGTTTGGAATTTGCATTGGGTAAAGGTAAACAATTGGCTTACCACAATCCGGTTGCTTTGACATATGACGAAGCTGTAAAAGCCAGACAAACTGCTGATGCTTTAAAATCTGATTTAGATGCGCAAAAAGCTGAAAATGCGAAACTGCGTGAAGAGATGTCTGATTTGTTAAAAGATACTGATGGCGATGGTGTTGCAGATAAGTTAGATAAATGCCCTGGCACTCCAGCTGGTACAGTTGTAGATGGTTCAGGCTGTCCATTAAAAGTACCTGCGCCAGTTGTAGAAAAAGTAATTATCACAGATGAAGATCGTAAAGTAGTAAATGAAGCGATTAAAAATCTTGAATTTGATTTAGGCAAAGCAACTATTCGTTCTAAATCATTTACGTCACTTAACCGTGTTGCAGCTTTATTGATTCAGAAAAACTTCAGCTTGAAATTAGCTGGCCATACAGATAATACAGGCTCAAAAGAATTGAACTTACGTTTATCTAAAGAAAGAGCAGAATCTGTTAAAGCCTATTTAGTTTCTCAAGGTGCAAATGCCTCAAGAATTGAAGCTACAGGTTACGGAATGGGACAACCAATTGCAACAAATAAAACTGCAGCTGGCCGTCAGAAAAACCGCCGTGTAGAGTTTACTTTATACTAATAGAAATATAAAAATTGTGAAAGCGCCCAGATTAATCTCTGGGCGCTTTTTTTGTGATTCGAAAATAAAAACTTTAACAAGGTTCCCCCATCTTTGCTATCTATTTACAAGCTAAAATAATTGACAAATTTTTGAAATTTCTGTTTGCATTAACAAAATACATTCATTAGCTTTGTTATGCAAGCATAATAATTTTAGCCAAATGAAACATCAGACCCTAGATTATCACATCAAATTCGCCTGGCAAAATATTTTTAATAAATACAATCAAATGGCTTCAAGTTTTGGGATTACCCAAGCCATAGGTTATATGCTGATTAATATCGATGATGAAGAAGGAACAGCCGTTTCAAACCTGGCTGGGCTTCTCGGTGTGAAAGCAACAAGTTTATCCCGAATGCTGAATAATATGGAAGAAATGAACCTGATTTACAGGAAAACTTCCGTTGGTGATAAAAGATCTGTGAAGGTCTTTTTGAGCGATTTTGGCAAAGAAAAAAAACAGTTGGCAAAAGGCGTAGTCCGGAAATTTAATGAATACCTGGACGAACATTTTACCAAAAAGGAAAAAGAAACATTTATTGGGCTTTTAATTAAGCTGAATGATGTAACAATGGCGTATACCATTGATTAATATGAGCTTACGGTAAGGACTTTTAAAAACCAAGTATAAGTGTCCTTACATCACTTAAAACGAAAAATATATTCTGATGAAACGAAGCATTAATAAAGTTGCTGTTTTAGGTTCGGGGATTATGGGTTCGCGTATTGCATGTCACTTTGCCAATATTGGGCTGGAGGTTTTGCTATTAGATATTGCGCCCAAAGAACTCTCGCCAGAGGAACAGTCAAAAGGATTATCCTTAGATCATCCAGCGGTGAAAAACCGGATTGTTAACACCGCTTTGCAAACAGCCATTAAGAGTAATCCGTCACCGGTTTATTCAAAAAAGGTTGTAAATAAGATTAAGACGGGAAATTTTGATGATGACATGTCGAAAATTTCTGGTTTTGATTGGGTAATTGAAGTGGTTGTTGAAAATCTGGACATCAAAAAGAAAGTTTTTGAACAGGTTGAGCAATTTAGAAAACCGGGAACACTTATCACATCAAATACTTCTGGTATTCCAATTCATCTAATGGCAGAAGGCCGAAGCGATGATTTTAAAGCCCACTTTTGTGGAACACACTTTTTTAACCCACCGCGTTATTTAAAATTACTCGAAATTATACCAACTCCAAATACACAACCTGAAATCGTCGATTTTCTGATGCATTATGGAGACAAGTTTTTAGGTAAAACCACTGTTTTATGTAAAGATACTCCTGCATTTATTGCGAACAGAGTAGGTGTGTATTCAATGATGTCCTTGCTCCACTTGGTAGAAAAATTGGATTTGACCGTTGAGGAAGTAGATAAATTTACTGGTCCGGCTTTAGGCAGACCGAAATCAGCGACTTTCCGAACCTCTGATGTAGTTGGTTTGGATACAATGATTAAAGTTGCCAAGGGCTTGCATGACAATTGTCCTGATGATAAGGCGCATGATCTCTTTAAACTTCCAGACTATGTTCAGAAAATGGAAGCGAATAAGTGGTTGGGAGATAAAACCAAACAGGGCTTTTATAAAAAAACAAAAACGCCTGAAGGCAAGACAGAAATTCTTGCTTTGGATTTAAAAACGCTGGAGTATAAACCTCAGCAAAAAGTTAAATCGGCTACATTAGAACAAACAAAACCTATTGAAAATCTTCGTGAAAGAATGAAGGTTTTTGCCAAAGGAAAAGATAAAGCGGGAGAACTGTTTCGCCATTCCTCATTCGGGTTATTTGAATATGTATCAGATCGGATTCCGGAAATTTCTGATGAATTATATCGCATTGATGATGCACTTCGCGCGGGTTTTGGCTGGGAGTTAGGTCCATTTGAGCTTTGGGATGCTGTTGGTGTCGCAGAAGCACTTGAAGGTATGGAGAAATACGGCAATAAAGCTGCTGCCTGGGTTCAAGAAATGCTGGATGCCGGAAATACTTCCTTCTATAAAGTCGAGAATGGCGTAAAAAAATATTACGATATTCCCTCAAAAAGCTATAAAGCACTTCCTGGAACGGATGATTTTATTATTCTGGATAACATTCGTGAAAATAAAACACTTTGGAAAAATTCTGGTGTTTCCATTATTGATCTTGGCGATGGCATTTTGAATGTAGAGTTTCATACCAAAATGAACACGATTGGTGGCGATGTAATTTCCGGTATCAATAAAGCGATAGATATGGCCGAAAAAGACTACCGAGGCTTGGTTATCGGAAACGATGGAACAAATTTTTCTGCCGGAGCTAACGTTGGGATGATTTTTATGATGGCAGTAGAGCAAGAATGGGAGGAATTAAATATGGCCATTCGCATGTTTCAAAATACCTCAATGCGTATTCGGTATTCGTCAATTCCTGTCGTTGTTGCTCCTCATAATCTTACACTAGGCGGCGGATGTGAATTTAGTTTACATGCCGATCACGTTCAGCTTTCAGCAGAAACTTATATGGGATTGGTTGAATTTGGCGTCGGTGTAATTCCTGGTGGTGGCGGAACGAAAGAATTCGCTTTGCGTGCTTCAGATGAATTCAAAGATGATCAGATTGTTCAGAATGCTCTGAAAGAAAGGTTCCTGACTATTGGAATGGCCAAAGTTTCTACATCGGGTTACGAAGCATTCGAATTAGGATATCTTCAAAAAGATAAATTCTCTATTTCTATGAACCGGAACCGTTTGCTGGCCGATGCAAAAGCGAAAGCAATTGAATTGGCTGATGCCGGATATACCAAACCCGTTCAGCGTACAGATATAAAAGTATTGGGTAAACAAGGATTAGGAATTGTTTATGCTGGTGCAAATAGTATGTATGCCGGTCATTTTATCTCAGAACACGATAAGAAAATCTCTGAGAAACTGGGTTATGTAATGTGCGGCGGAGATTTGTCATCACCAACAGAAGTGAGCGAACAATATCTGCTTGATTTGGAAAGAGAAGCCTTTTTATCATTGGCCGGAGAAAGAAAATCATTGGAAAGAATTCAATCGATCATTACAAAAGGAAAACCATTGAGGAACTAGTTATAGAATCTAGATAAGGTATCGAGATATGAATATCGAGTATTGAGATGTGATTGTTAAATATCTGTTTCGAAATCCAAATGATGGTCAAAAAATTAATATAAATATAGAACAAGCGATGATTTGGTCGGAAGTATCTTGCTACGCACAATTAGATACTAAAAACAATCGCTACTAGATATTAAAAAAATATGGAAGCATACATTATAGCCGGATACCGTACTGCAGTTGGCAAGGCGCCACGCGGTGTATTCCGTTTTACCAGAGCCGATGATTTGGCCGCAGAAGTGATTAGAGCTCTGGTGGCATCGGTTCCGAATTTAGATAAAGAACAAATTGATGATGTAATTGTCGGCAATGCTACACCAGAAGCAGAGCAAGGTTTAAATATTGCCCGCATGATTTCTTTAATGGGTTTAGATACCGATAAAGTTCCGGGTGTTACGGTAAATCGATACTGTGCATCAGGTTTAGATACAATTGCAACAGCTGTGGCAAAAATTAAAGCTGGAATGGCAGATTGCATTATTGCCGGTGGTGTTGAAGTTATGAGTGGAATGCCTTTCGGCGGATGGAAATTGGTTCCGAATGCAGAGGTTGCGAAAAATAATCCCGATTGGTATTGGGGAATGGGTTTAACCGCAGAAGCTGTAGCTAAAGAATACAATGTGAGCCGCGAAGATCAGGATGCTTTTTCATTAAAGTCGCACGAGAAAGCTGTGCATGCCATAAAAAATGGTCATTTAAAAGATGGGCTTTTGCCAATCACTGTAAATGAAAATTACCTGGACGCAAACCTGAAAAATAAAACGCGCTCTTATGTAGTAGACACAGACGAAGGACCGCGTGCAGATACAACGCTTGATAAACTGGCAAAATTGAAACCGGTATTTGATGCTGTTGGAAGTGTAACCGCTGGTAATTCTTCACAAACATCAGATGGCGCCGCCTTTGTTTTAGTGGTTTCTGAGAAGAAAATGAAAGAGCTAAATGCCGAACCAATTGCTAGATTAGTCAGTTATGGAGTTGCTGGTGTTCCACCAAGAATTATGGGCATCGGCCCGATTGAGGCCATTCCCAAAGCTTTAAAACAAGCAGGTTTAAAACAAGATGATATTGACCTGATTGAGTTGAATGAAGCTTTTGCGTCTCAGTCGCTTGCAATTATCAGAACATTGGATTTAAATCCCGACATCATCAATGTAAATGGTGGAGCGATAGCACTTGGCCATCCGCTGGGTTGTACAGGTGCAAAGCTAACAGTGCAGATGATGAACGAACTCAAAAGACAAAATAAAAAATATGGTATGGTTACCATGTGCGTAGGAACAGGGCAGGGCGCAGCCGGAATTTTTGAGTTGCTGTAGGTAATTTGTTCAGCCCATTGTCATTGCGAGGTACGAAGCAATCTATTTAGCGAGAGAGATTGCTTCGTACCTCGCAATGACGACCGTGTTAGAATATGTAAAAAATAAAATTAAGCGATTTTCAATGTGTCGCAAATAGATACTATTAAAATGGAAACAACTGAAAAAAACACAATTAAAGGCGGTGAATTTTTAATAAAGGAAACCGTTTACCAGGATGTATTTATTCCTGAAGAATTTGATGAAGAGCAACAGATGATTGCGCAAACATGCCGCGATTTTCTCGAAGCGGAAGTCTATCCAAATTTAGATAAAATAGATAAACAGGAAGATCCGGAGCTTATGCCTTCGCTTCTAACCAAAGCTGGAGACTTGGGTATTCTCGGCGTTTCCGTGCCTGAAGAATATGGCGGTTTTGGTAAAAATTTCAATACCTCAATGTTGGTTGCCGATGTTGTAGGGGCTGGCCACTCTTTCGCAGTTGCACTTTCAGCACATACTGGAATTGGAACCTTGCCCATTTTATATTATGGAAATGAAGAACAAAAAGCAAAGTATATTCCCAAATTAGGATCTGGAGAATGGAAAGCAGCATATTGCCTAACTGAGCCAAACTCTGGGTCTGATGCCAACTCCGGAAAAACTAAAGCGAAGTTAAGTGATGATGGAAAACATTACATCATCAACGGTCAAAAAATGTGGATCACAAATGGTGGATTTGCAGATGTATTTATTGTTTTTGCGAAAATTGACGATGATAAAAACCTCACAGCCTTCATCGTAGAAAAGGAATTCGGCGGAATTACAATGAATCCTGAAGAGCATAAGATGGGAATCAAAGGATCGTCTACAAGACAGGTTTTCTTTAATGATTGTACCGTTCCTGTAGAGAATATGCTAAGCGATCGCGAGAATGGATTTAAAATTGCCGTAAATATTCTCAACATCGGCCGGATAAAATTATCTGCGGCAGCTATTGGCGCATCAAAAGCGACACTAAATACAGCCATTAACTACTCTAATGAACGCATCCAGTTCGATCGCCCGATTTCAAAATATGGAGCAATCCGTTATAAAATCGCTGAAATGGCATCGAAAATTTACGCAGTTGATGCCGCAAATTATCGCGCCGGACAAAACATCGACGACACATATGACGCTTTAGTAGCTGGTGGAATGGAATCTGGGAAAGCAAGATTAAAATCCGTTGAGCAATTCGCTGTCGAATGTGCAATCTTGAAAGTTTGGGGTTCAGAAGTATTGGATTATACAGTGGACGAAGGTGTGCAAATTTACGGCGGGATGGGATTCAGTGCAGATGCACCAATGGATCGTGCTTACAGAGATGCCAGAATTAACCGGATTTTTGAAGGTACAAATGAAATTAACCGTTTGCTTACGGTAGATATGATGTTGAAACGTGCGATGAAAGGTGAGTTAGATCTGATGACACCTGCTACTGCTGTGGCTGCCGAGTTAATGAGCATTCCGGATTTTGGCGAAGAAGACACTACATTATTTGCTGCCGAGAAAAAAGTACTTGCCAATTTGAAAAAAGCAACACTGATGGTTGCCGGCGCAGCGGTACAAAAATTGATGATGACATTAAGTAAAGAGCAGGAAATTCTGATGAATATTGCAGATATGGCCGGTTATGTTTATGTACTTGAATCTGCGTTATTGAGAACCGAGAAATTGGTCAGTCTAAAAGGAGAAGAAGCTACAGCAACGCAACTTGATTTGTTAAGGATTTATTTGGTTGAGGCTGTAGACGCCGTTAACAAAGCTGGTAAAGAAGCACTTTGGGCTTTCGCAGATGGCGACGAACAACGGATGATGCTTGTGGGTTTGCGCAGATTCACCAAAGTTGAGCCTTTTAACGTTAAAGACGCCAGACAACGCGTCGCTCAAAAACTTATCGAAGAAAATAAATTTATCTTTTAGTATCCAATAAAAATTCTGCATTAGAATTTTAGGTATTTTTAGATATTAAGGTTTAAAGCGACGAAATTTAAAATCGTCACTTTAAACCTTTTTCTATTTGGGGAGAAGCAAAGAAAAACTATTTTTGAGGATGACTAATTTCAAATATCTATCTGCAATTTTACTATTCTTAACTATTTTCTCTGCGTGCAAAAAAGACAACGACCCTGAAAAAGAAATTACTGACTTCATTAGCAGCAATAATATTAATGCCATTAAAGATAATTCAGGATTGTATTACCAGATCATTAATCCTGGATCAGGAAACTTTACTTATCCTGCAAATACTAAAATCACTATTACTTATGAAGGCCGGTTGTTGAACGGTAATGTATTTGATAATGGAGGAGGGAAATCGCAAACATTTAACCTTGTAGACTTGATTGAAGGATGGAGAATTGGAATACCGAAAATCCAGAAAGGTGGTGAGATCAGATTAATTGTTCCACCTAACCTGGGTTATGGAAGTAGAGCAATAGGAAGCATTCCGGAAAATTCTGTTTTAGATTTTACCATAAAGCTAAGTAATACCCAGTAAGATAAGGAAGAAACCCATAATCCAAAAGCTGTAGATCAGGGGTTTTTTATCACCAGCAACTGCCAATTTAAAAAGCATGTGTTAAAATAGGTTAAAAATTGTACCGTACGTATTAAAAGCTTATTTTTGCGGACTGTGGCGTTGTTTGAACAGGCCATTGTAGACTCAAACACAATAATTTATAATGAAAAAATATACCTTAGCTTTATTTTCACTTCTGATCTCTGCTACTTTATTCAATTCCTGTAAAAAGGAATATGAAACTATAGAAAGTGTGGATGAAGGTAAAATACAGGCTTACATTACAAAGAATAATTTAACCATGACCAAAGATGCGAGTGGTGCCTATTATCAAGTGTTAGAGCAGGGAACGGGAGATCTTTTGGTTAACCGCGATTCGGTACTTTTCACCTATACCATGGTTGGATTGGAAGATGGAGTTACTTATTATACTACGCCAGGCTATTCTAACTTAGGTACATATTTTGGTTATCTAGGATCTTATTATAATGAAGCATGGGCATCTGCATTTGCAGGACAACGCCAGGGCGCTAAAGTACGAATGCTGATCCCATCATATCTGGCTTTTGGAAAAAATGGAAGTACCACGTACAACATTCCATCAAATGCAGTTTTGGATACTTATGTGACCACCTATAGCACCAACAAACAGTGGCAAATAGATGATCAGCGAATTCAAACCTATTTAACATCAAAAGGTTTGTCAGCAGTAAAAGATGCTTCAAGAATCTATTACATTAATAATACTCCAGGTACAGGAGCAGATGTTATCACTCAAACAAGTACAGTAGTGTATAAATATACTGCTAGATTTTTGGATGGAACTGTATTTGACTCCAGTACTGACGGAACATATTCTACAACATTGGCAGGCGTTATTGTTGGCTGGCAAAAAATTATACCAAATTATAAAGCCGGTGCGAAATTTAGAATCTTTATTCCTTCGGATTTAGCCTACGGTACAGGTGGTTCTGTGAATTCAACAACTGGTGCAACGGTTGTTCCAGCTAATACTGTTTTAGATTTCGATATTGAAATTGTAAGCGTTACGAATTAGCCAGCGCTTCTTTAAAAACTTTTAAAACCCTTTCTCTTGCAAAAGTATGCTCAACTATTGGTTGGGCATATTTTTTTGTGCCAAATTCTGGAACCCATTTTTTGATGTATTCAAATTTGGGATCAAATTTCTTAGTTTGCAGTTCGGGATTAAAAACTCGGAAATAGGGTGCGGCATCGTTTCCGGAACCTGCCGCCCATTGCCATCCGCCCACGTTACTCGCCATCTCATAATCCAGAAGTTTTTCTGCAAAATACGTTTCTCCCCATCGCCAGTCGATCAGTAAATGTTTGCTTAAGAAACTCGCCACTACCATTCTAACACGGTTGTGCATCCACCCGGTTTCGTTCAGCTGGCGCATACCCGCATCTACAATGGGATATCCGGTTTCTCCTCTACACCAGGCTTTAAATTCCTCTTCATTGTTGCGCCATTTAATTTTGTCATACTGTTTCTTGAATGAATCAAACGCAGAATAGGGAAAGTGCCAGATGATGGTCATGTAAAATTCTCGCCAGGCCAATTCAGAAAGCCAAACCGAACTTTTATGTTCAATTGCATCAGCTGCTGCTTTTCTAATGCTTAAAGTGCCAAACCGTAAGTGTAAACCAATATGCGTAGTCCCGTTTAAGGCTGGGAAATCACGCTCTTTGGCATAATTATCCAATTTGCTTTCATAGCTTATTTTCGGGAAATCTACCGAACTTTTTTCGAAATGCATTTCTTTCAAAGTGGGGCAGGGAAGGTGTTTTGTTTGAAAAATATTCTTTAAGTATTTTTTTGTTGGATAAGGCTTGAGGTAAAAATCGTTCAGTTTTGCATGCCATTGTTTATAAAATGGCGTGAAAACCGTGTAGGGGCTCTTGTCCGCTTTTAGAATCTGCCCTTTTTCAAAAATAACCTGATCTTTAAATGTTTTAAAGGCGATGTTTTCACTATTTAAAAATTCGTGCATAGCATCATCGCGTTCCCGTCCGTAAGGCTCATAATCATGATTACTAAAAACGGTTTCCACCTGGTATTCCTTCAAAATGTCGGGCCAGATTTTTTCAGGTTTTCCATATTTAACCAATAGATCGGAACCCTGTTTACGAAACTTTTCCTTTAGATCTTGGATAGCCTGGAAAATAAAGGTAACCCGCGCATCGTCTTTTGGCAATTTATCTAAAATATTTCGGTCGAATATAAAAAGTGGCAATACCGGATTTTTAGCTTTCAATGCACGATAAAGGCCAGCATTGTCTTCAATTCTCAAATCGCGGCGAAACCAGAAAATATTGATCTTTTTATCCATTTGTTAAGTTGTAAGGCGTCGGCTAAAGTACGTCTATTTTTTATACAGTTGGCTTAAAGCATCATCAAGATGTGTGAACTGGAATTTAAAATCGGCATCAAGAATCTTTTGAGCGGAGGTATTGTTGCTCATCAAAACGGCTTCGGCGCGTTCGCCCATCAAAAGTTCAATTCCTTTTTTCGGAACTTTTATGGGCCAAAACGGACGATGCAAATGTTTCGCAATAGCTTTTGTTAGTCCTTCATTTGTAACGGGAAAAGGTGCGCAGGCATTATATGCACCTTCCATATTTATGTTTTCTATGGCGTGAATGTACATGTCTACCATATCATTTAAGTGTATCCAGGGAGTCCATTGTTTTCCGTTGCCCAGCGCAGCGCCAACAAATAACCTTACAGATTTATCGAGTTGAGGTAATGCACCTCCTTCATTACTTAATACAATCCCTGTTCTTAATTTCACTACGCGTAAACTCAGTTTTTTAGCTTGATCTATGGCATTTTCCCACAACTGGCAACAATCGGCCAGAAAGCCGAATCCTTTATTGCTATCTTCTGTTAAAATTTCATCACCGCAATCGCCGTAAAAACCAACAGCAGAAGCAGAAATAAAAGATTTAATCTGGTGATTTGGATTGGAAACGATTGCATTCAGTAAGAGTTCTGTAGACATTACACGGCTATCAATAATCTGTTTTTTGCGTTCATCCGTCCATTTTTTATCTGCTACAGGTTCACCTGCTAAGTGAATTATTGCATCAACACCATCTACACAATGGTAATCTATGGTCTGTTTATAGACATCCCAGATAAATGTATTAGGCAAGTTGCCAGGTTTTCTTGATAGGATATTTACGAGGAACCCCCTTTCCTGCAAACGCTTTCTCAGCGCAGTGCCAACCAAACCGGTGGCACCGCTAATCAGAATTTTTTTCGCCATATTTTACAAACACAGAACCAGCTAAAGGGTTTTATAATCTATAGCCCTGAGACTGGTTTGTTTTTTGGCGCTTTAACCGAATAACTCAGTTTTATAGTTTTGGTTTCATTTGGCGCCAGTTTAAGTTGCCAGGTTAAGATTGCCGTTTCTTTATTAATTTCTGCACCACTATGATCTAGCAACTCAATTTCAATATCACTGGCCATTGATAAAGGATATTGATCTTTCAACGTAAGTTCTACAGCTTCTTTTTTCGTATTCCTGATTTTTATCAAATAAGAAAAAACCTGTTTCTTATTTGTACCAATAAATTTGGTGCTGCTAAAATCTTCCTGTTTTTCTTTCGTTACAATAATCTTTTTGTCTTTGCCTAAACTCAGGCTTAAGGTATCCAAAACGTTTTCCGGGTTGATGTATGATTTTCCCGTGTATGTGCCTTCGAAAATAATATTGGCATTTCCGGCCTGTAGATTCAGTTTTTCCCAATCGGTTACATCGGCCAGCAAATATGCATCTGAGCTTAATTTTGGCGCGATGTAATATTTGTATTTCGCGGGTACTGCATACTCTTTGAAAGCAATTGTGTGCGGTTTGTTGTCGCTGTTTACATCATAAGGAATGTCAATATCAAAGGTCACACCGAGCTGACTTTCATTTACTGATGTATAATTATTTACTGTAGATGGTGCTGCAATTTTGGCTTCTGCACTAGAATAACCGCGTACAACTACGACGTCACTTAAAGCCTGCGTACTTTTTGCCATTTGTAATCCAGCAATTCTGCCCTCCAATGACGCGACAGTTTTAGTGTAGGTCGATACAAACCAGGGGTTTAAAGTTGGAGCGGAAATATTATAAGAGGGATTTCCTGTGGAAAGTGAAAGTTTAACTTTTTTCCAGTCTAAACCCGTATTTTGAGAAATGGCAGCTTTATATATAAAGGCAAGAGGAGTGGTGGTATTTACTGCTTTGATATCATAACTGGCTGCCCAGCTTGCACTTGGCGTAACATAAGAAATATTGTAACTGGCATCGGTATTTTCTTTCGCCATAAGTTGCAAAACCAATTGCCCCAATTGCTGATTGGGGTTGTTCCTCAATTCAGCAATTTGATTGTTCAATGCTCCAAGTTTTTGATTTTGCTTTTCTTCGGTTTCCGTAAGTGTAGCAATTGCATTGCGGATCTCTACATTTTTACTTCGATAGTATTCCGTTAGTTTAGCCAGTTCTACTACATTGGTTCCGTTGCTGGTACCACCAGATTTTCGGTTTTCATCCAATAAAGCCAAAGTTTGTTCTTCAATTTTCTTCGCATTTTCGGTTTTGGTAATTGCGGCAGTAACGTATTTAATACTGTCTTTCAGTTTTATGATTGCTGGGTTTGTATCGTTGGAGTTCAGGAAGTCACGGTTGAACTGAACAGAGAGTATCGTAACTCCTGCAGAAACCCCAACCTGAATCGAACTTTCATTTACTCTGCCTGCAATATTTGTGATTATAATTTCAGACGTGCCGCTTGGCAAGGCAACTTTTCCATTATGTATAAGTTGAGCTCCATTGTTGTAGATGGTAACCTGTTGCAAGTTGGCTTTGGATTTTATTTGTTGTTGAGCAAATAAAGTGAACGGAAGAAATAGCGCGCAAATTAGTGATTTCATAATTTTTTTGTTATAATCGATAAATGATGGACATTTTAGAAATAGATGTAATTTCTGTTTCAATTCCATAAATACATGCTTTTTTGTTGCCTGTATGTAAAGAAAGAGCACTGTTTTTGATGCCTTAGAAAAATTAAGATAGATTTGTATTGGTGTTATTTGCACCTTTTTCCATAAAAGATGTCCAAAAAAATTTTAGTCTGGTTTAGAAATGATCTTCGTTTGCATGACAATGAGATGCTTGTTGAGGCGATTCTGAAATCAGATTCGATTCTTCCGGTTTATATACTTGATCCACGGATTTTTGGAGATACCAAATATGGAACACTAAAAACCGGTAATATCCGAGCCAAATTTATTCTTGAAAGCGTAGAATCTTTACGCAACTCTTTAAAACAAATTGGTGGAAACCTTTTAATTGCCAATGGGCAACCAGAAGAAATTATTCCATCATTGGTTGAAGAGTATGAAATTACCGAAGTTTATCACCATCGTGAAGTAGCGAAAGAAGAAACCCATATATCTTCCCTGGTAGAAAATGCATTGTGGAAACTTCGAATCAATTTAAAGCATTTCATAGGACATACCTTATATAACAAAGAAGATCTGCCTTTTCCGATAAAAGATATTCCTGATGCATTCAACCAGTTTAAGAAAAAGATAGAGCGCGATTCAATTATTAAACCCTGTTTTGCGGCGCCCGATCGTGTGAATGTAGCCGAAGTAATTGATTGGGGTAATTTACTTCCGATAGAAGATTTCGATTTACAAGAACCAGAACAAGATAAGAGATCGGATTTTGAGTTTTTCGGAGGCGAAGCCGAAGGTTTGGCGCATTTACAAAAGGTGATTTCTGCCATGCAACAAGCTGCAACAACAAAGAATTTGATTTTAGCATCTAAGCTTTCTGCCTGGCTGGCTATGGGCAGTCTGTCGCCCAGAAAAGTTTATTGGGAAATTAAAAAGATGGAATCTACACCAAATGCGAAAGCAATGTATAACCATGTATTGTTGGGCTTGTTGTGGAGAGATTATTTCCGATTCATGTTTAAGAAATATGGAAATGTTTTTTTCAATCCCGATGGTTTTGGAAGTCAGGGAATTGTAGATGTTGAACATCAGGAAAGTAATTTTGTGAAGTGGAAAAATGCTCAAACAGGTTTTGCAGTTGTTGATGCGGTAATGAACGAGCTGAATCAAACAGGATATATCTCCAATATTGCCAGACAAACTGCAGCTTTGTATCTGATCAATAACCTGGAAGTAAGCTGGGTTTACGGTGCTTCTTACTTTGAAGAAAAATTAATAGATTACAATCCCGCGAGTAATTGGGGCAATTGGGCAAATATTGCAGGTGTTGGTAACGATCAAAAATCAAAAAGTGTTTTTGACCTGGATAAAAATATCAAAAATTTAGATCCCAAAGGCAATTATGCAATAACCTGGGCATCATAATTGCGGGGTATTGGCAGTGAATAAATTGAATGATTGAATATCAAATTGAGCGTGCAATTTTTTAATCTGAAATGTAAGCATGATTATCCCCATTTACATCATTTACGCATTCCAAAATTTTAAATAAATTCATTCATATTTTAATCGAAATTTTTGCCTTTTTTACAAGGTAAAAGCCTAATTTTGTATAGTAAAAAGTTAATAATGGATAGATTATCTTATCTTAATGGCGCAAACGCCGAATATATAGAATCATTATATCAGTCGTATCAACAAGATCCTGAGTCAGTAGAATTTGGCTGGCAGAAATTTTTTGAAGGTTTTGATTTTGGAAGGAATGCTGAAGCACCCTCCGTTTCAGTAGAAACGCCGGAACAGTTTCTGAAAGAAGTAAATGTATTGAATTTGATTGATGGCTACCGTACGCGTGGCCATTTGTTTACACACACAAATCCGGTGCGAGAACGCCGTAAGCACTTGCCAACCTTAGAACTTTCTAATTTTGGCCTGGCTGATTCTGATCTGGAAACAGTATTTAATGCTGGTGTGGAGATTGGAATTGGTGCAGCAAAACTGAAAGATATTGTTGAAGTTTTAAAACTTACCTATACAGGTTCTATTGGTGCAGAATTTAAGTTTTTGCGTACACCAGAGGTTTTAAACTGGATTCAACAAAAAATGGAAAGCGCACGCAACAAAGCAAGCTTTTCTATTGATGAGAAAAAACGCATTCTGAAAAAATTAAATGAAGCGGTAAGCTTTGAGAATTTCTTAGGTACAAAATTTTTAGGGCAGAAACGTTTTTCACTGGAAGGCGCAGAAGCATTAATTCCTGCTTTGGATTCGGTAATTGAGAAAGGAGCTGAATTGGGGATTGAAGAGTTTGTAATTGGTATGGCGCATCGCGGAAGATTAAACGTGTTGGCCAATATTATGCAAAAAACCTATAAAGATATTTTTGCTGAGTTCGAAGGTAAAAGCTACAATGCGGACACCCCTTATGGAGGTGACGTAAAATACCACTTAGGTTATTCTACCGATGTAACTACAAACTCTGGCAAAAATGTGCACTTGAGTTTATGTCCGAATCCGTCTCACCTCGAAACTGTTGATGGTGTTGTGGAAGGTATGAGCCGTTCAAAAATTGATTTCAAATACGCAGGAGACAACAGTCGCTTAGCACCAATATTGATTCATGGTGATGCATCGGTAGCTGGTCAGGGAATTGTCTATGAAGTAATTCAAATGGCCGGACTTGAAGGTTATAAAACCGGCGGTACCATTCACTTGGTTATCAATAACCAGATTGGTTTTACAACCAACTATAAAGATGCCCGTACCAGTACATATTGTACTGATATTGCCAAAGTAACTTTATCGCCGGTATTTCACGTAAATGGTGATGATCCTGAAGCTTTAGTTTATGCAATTAACCTGGCGATGGAATATCGTCAGAAATACCGTAACGATGTTTTTATTGACATTCTTTGCTACCGTCGTTTTGGACACAACGAGTCTGATGAGCCCAAATTCACTCAGCCCTTGTTGTATAAAACAATTGAAAAACATCCGAATCCAAGAGAAATCTATGTAAAACAATTAACCGAAGAAGGTAAATTGGAAGCAGGTTTAGCTAAGGAAATGGAAAAAGAATTCAGGGGAATTTTACAGGAACGCCTGAATGAAGCTAAAGAATATGTAGCGCCTAACAGCGAAGTTAAATTTGGTGGTGCCTGGGCAGATTTGCGTATGGCTACTCCAAAAGATTTTGAAACATCACCAGTAACTGCTGTTAAAAAATCAACTTTACTTGAGATCGGTAAACGTATTACCACACTTCCATCAAATAAAAAATTCTTCAAGAAAATTGAAAAATTATTCGATGAACGTCAGAAAATGGTTAATGAAACCAATATTTTCGATTGGGCAATGGGTGAGCAACTGGCTTACGGAACATTATTATCTGAAGGTAAACGCGTTCGTCTAAGTGGCCAGGATGTAGAACGTGGTACGTTTTCTCATCGCCATGCTGTATTAACTTTGGAAAATAGCGAGGAGGAATATGTACCATTGGCGAACATTTCAGATCAACAGGCACCATTTGACATCTATAATTCTCACTTGTCAGAATATGGTGTACTTGGATTTGAGTATGGATATGCAATGGCAAATCCTAATGCACTGACTATTTGGGAAGCACAATTTGGTGACTTTTTCAATGGAGCACAGATCGTTGTCGATCAGTATATCGCAAGTGCTGAAACGAAATGGCAGCGTGAAAATGGTTTAGTAATGTTATTACCGCATGGTTACGAAGGACAGGGACCAGAGCACTCATCTGCACGTATAGAACGTTTTATGGAGCTTTGCGCAGATTACAATATGCAGATTGCAAATTGTACAACACCTGCAAACTTTTTCCATGTACTCCGCCGTCAGTTTAAACGTGATTTCCGTAAACCATTGGTTGTATTTTCGCCGAAAAGTTTATTGCGCCATCCAATGTGTGTATCTAAACTTGAAGATTTCACTGAAGGTGGTTTTAAAGAAGTCATTGACGATGTAAATGTGAAAGTTGCTGATGTAACCCGTATTGTTTTCTGTAGCGGAAAAATTTATTACGAGTTATTGGAAAAACAGCAAGCTGACCAAATTAAAAATGTTGCAGTTGTAAGGGTAGAACAACTTTATCCTACGCCAATAGATCAGATGGAAGCCATCCAGAAGAAATATAAAAATGCTAAAGATATATTCTGGGTACAAGAAGAACCAGAAAATATGGGTGCGTGGCCATACTTGTTCCGCAGGTTATTTAAAACAGCATTAAAAGGTATCGATGTGATTTCAAGAAAAGAAAGCAGTAGTACCGCAACAGGTTTTGCGAAACAACATGCTACTCAGCAAGCTTACATTCTTGCTAAGGCATTTGATACTTCAGTAACTGAAGAAGATAAAGACATCGCCAAAAAAGCAACCAAAAAATTAGTACAAATTGATTAAAATTTAAATATGGTCAGGTATATTAGATGGAGACGATCCTCAAAATAACCTGACCATACGCATATAACGACAAGAAACATAACGTTACAAATATTATGAGTTTAGAAATAAAAGTTCCGGCGGTTGGAGAATCAATAACCGAAGTTGTTTTATCCCAATGGTTAAAAAACGATGGCGATTTTGTTGAAATGGATGAAGTTATTGCTGAATTAGAGTCTGACAAAGCAACTTTTGAATTAACAGCAGAACAAGCAGGAACTTTAAGGACTATTGCCGCTGAGGGAGATACTTTAGCAATTGGTGCAGTAGTTTGTCAAATTGAAGATGGAGGTGCTGCGGCACCGAAAGCAGATGCACCGAAAGCAGAAGCAACGGCTTCTGCCCCTGTTGCGGAAGCTCCTAAAACGGAAACTTCTTCAAAAGATTCTTATGCTACAGGCACACCTTCGCCAGCTGCGGGAAAGATTCTTGCAGAAAAAGGTGTAGACGCAGGAGCGGTAAAAGGTACAGGTGTTGATGGGCGTATTACAAAGGAAGATGCGATTAAAGCGGAGGCTGGAAAAGCTAAAGCAGAAGCACCTAAGTCAGCTCCAGCTGCACCGGCTGTAGCCGCAGGGCCTCGTTCTGAGCGTCGCGAAAAAATGTCTCCTTTGAGAAAAACTGTCGCCAAACGTTTAGTTGCTGTAAAAAATGAAACGGCTATGTTAACCACATTTAACGAGGTTAACATGAAGCCCATCATGGATTTGCGTTCGAAATACAAAGATTCTTTCAAAGAAAAATATGGTGTTGGCTTGGGCTTTATGAGTTTCTTCACTAAAGCAGTTACTGAAGCATTGAAAGACTTTCCTGCTGTAAATGCCCGTATTGAAGGTGAAGAGTTGGTTTACAATAATTTTGCAGACGTTTCTATAGCTGTTTCTGCACCAAAAGGTTTAGTCGTTCCGGTTATTCGTAATGCAGAAAGTATGAGTTTAGCTGAAATTGAGAAATCTGTTTTGGCTTTAGCTGTAAAGGCTCGCGATGGTAAATTAACAATTGAAGAGATGACTGGCGGTACATTTACCATTACAAATGGTGGTGTTTTCGGATCTATGATGTCTACTCCAATCATTAATGCACCTCAATCTGCAATTTTAGGAATGCATAATATTATCGAACGTCCTATTGCTGAGAAAGGCGAAGTTGTGATTCGTCCGATGATGTATGTTGCTTTGTCATATGATCACAGGATTATTGACGGACGTGAATCTGTCGGATTCCTTGTTCGGGTAAAACAATTGTTAGAAGATCCGGCTAGACTATTATTAGGCGTATAATTATTTGATCATTCAGAAATATAAAACCTCGGCTTCGGTTGGGGTTTTTTTATGTTTTGAAATTCCTCAGTTGCTCTTGTTGCCGTTAATAGTTGGGCTTGTTTTGAACAAGTGTATTCATCGCTGATCGTTTTTATCAATTAATAAGTATCAAATGCTAAGAACGTGTTAAAATTCTATGTGTTATAATTTTTCGTTTACAGCGACAACAAGGCTTCATATGGATCACCAGACAAACCTAGCAAGGCTGCAAATGCAGGTTCCGTTTTGTACCCTTGTTTTTTTAAATTAATGACTTTATTCCGAAAGTCTGAGCCATATTGAATTAGGAGTTGATATTCTATGAGCATGTGTTTATAGCCGTTTTGCTCAGTCGTAGGAATGCCTTGTCCAAAAATTTCGACCTCTTGGCCGTCGATATAAAAATTAGCCTTCACGGCCTCAAATTTTGAGTTGTGACTAAGATTAAAATGATCAAAATATGAAAAGTGAAGGTTTAAAATTTCGGAAAACCGATGCCGGTCCGGAGCGAAACAAACGATATCAATATCGCTGTTTTCAATATCAATTTCAATTGGAATGGTGCCGACGAGGATCGGATCAAATTCTGCCAATAAGTCTATGATACGATATTCCTTTAATAAACTGTAGGTGTTCTTTTGTCTTTGATTTCCAAAAGTGAGATAGGATATATCGAAAAAATTTATCATGATTCTTTTGATGATTGTCGAGTAAACTTATTGGTAAAAGGCAAAAAAAAAGCTCATTTTCGCTAAAGAAATGAGCTTTTTATGATATAATTTTTTGAGTTAATCTTCTACAATCTCACTGTTTAAACTTACCTCATCTTTTACATCTTCCTTGAAATAATTTTTTTGAAAGATCAGAATCAAAATCACACCAACAGAAATTGCGGCATCTGCAAGATTGAAAACCGGCCTGAAGAATACAAATTCTTCTCCTCCCCAAATCGGTAACCATGTAGGGAAATGACCTTCAGCAATCGGGAAATATAGCATATCCACTACACGGCCATGAAACCAATTTTCGTAGCCATAAATCTTCCCATAAAAAACCGAGTCAATTATATTTCCCAAAGCACCAGAGAAAATGAGCGCCACGTTAAGAATTAAGCCTCTGTGGTATTTGTGCTTTATCAAATAATGAAGCCCATAGCCAATTGCGCCAACGGCCACAATTCTGAAAAGCGATAAGGCGAGCTTCCCAAATTCTCCGCCAAATTCCATTCCAAAGGCCATTCCATTGTTTTCTGTAAAATGGATAATAAACCATTTGCCCAGAATATTAAATTCCTGGCCAATGTACATGTGTGTTTTAATCCAGGTTTTCAAGACCTGATCGGCCAGTAAAACCAGGAATATTAGAAGTAAAGGTTTTGTATAGCCTTTCATTAACCTTGCTTTAGTTTTGCTTCCATGCTTAAAGTTGCATGCGGTACAGCGCGTAAACGTTCTTTTTGAATCAATTTTCCTGTTTCACGACAGATGCCGTAAGTTTTGTTTTCGATGCGTACCAAGGCATTTTCAAGATTGTCAATAAATTTTTTTTGACGGGCTGCCAACTGGTTAATTTGTTCTTTTTCCATTGTTGCAGAACCATCTTCCAAGGTTTTGTAAGCACCAGAAGTATCTTCAGTTCCGTTTGCGTTAGGATTACTTAAAGATGCTGTTAAAGCATTAAGCTCTTCTTTTGCAATGCGTAATTTATCTAGGATTAAATCTTTAAATTCTTGAAGTTCACTGTCTGAGTAGCGTGTTTTATTGCTGTTTTCCATTTTATTTATCTAATTTTCTAATGTATGGATTCTTTATATTTTTTCCACTGAAATGCTTAACTCAACATCGTCGATAACGATTTTGTTTGCATTTAGTATAGCTTCTGTCAAATCAAATTGATCAGCCAATATTTCTGCGCAAATGTAAGGCTTATTTGCAGCGAATGCTTCGGCCACCAAGATATCATTTTGTAATGAAACTTTAATCCTATCGGTCACTTCAAAATTAAGTTCTTTACGTAAATTCTGAATCCGGTTTACTAATTCACGAGATATTCCTTCTTGTTTAAGAGCTTCGGTTATGGTTACATCTAAAGCAACGGTAAGATTACCCAAATTTGTTACCTGCCATCCCGGAATGTCTTCTGCAAATACTTCCACATCGTTATTCAGTTCGATAGAATAACTGGCCCCATTGCTTCCCGTAACAGAGATCGATCCCTCCGTTTCCAAAAGGTAAATGTCTTCCTGGTTAGCCTTTTCTAATGCTTCTTTTACCAGGCTCATGTCTTTACCAACTTTTTTACCAAGGGATTTGAAATTTGGTTTAAGTTTTTTCTTAACAATGCCTTGTGTATCAGTAATAAATTCAATGTGTTTAACATTTGTTTCAGAAAGGATATAATCGGCAACTTTTGCTATTTTCTGCTCAAAATCAGCATTTAATGTTGGGATTAAAATTTTCTCTAAAGGCTGGCGGACATTGATGCTTGATTTTTTACGCAATGACAATACCATTGATGAGATGTCTTGCGCATAAAGCATTCTTTCATTCAGATCGTTATCGATTAGATTTGAATCTGCATCTTGCCACAAGGTTAAGTGCACAGATTGTTGCGCATGTTTATCCGTAACCGTTAAATTTTTATACAACCAATCGGCAAAGAAAGGAGCCACAGGGCTCATCAGCTGTGCTAATGTTTCCAGGCAAGTGTATAAAGTTTCATAAGCTGCACGTTTATCATCAGTCATTTCGCCTTTCCAGAAACGGCGGCGACTTAAACGAATATACCAGTTACTCAAATGTTCGTCTACAAAAGATTGGATCATTCGTGTAGCTTTAGTTGGTTCATAAGTATTGTATGCCTCATCAACTTCGTTAATCAGGTTTTGCAATAAAGATAAAATCCAACGGTCTAGTTCCGTTCTGTCTTCAACTTTGCTCAGGTTATTTTTATCGATTTCGAATTTATCGATGTTTGCATATAAAGCAAAGAATGCATAGGTATTGTAAAGTGTTCCGAAGAATTTACGGCGAACCTCTGCAATTCCCTCAATATCAAATTTTAGGTTATCCCAAGGATTCGCATTGGAAATCATATACCAACGTGTGGCATCGGCTCCATATTCATTAATGGTTTGGAAAGGATCAGCAGCATTGCCTAAACGCTTAGACATTTTTTGCCCGTTTTTATCCAGTACCAAACCGTTAGATACAACATTTTTGTATGCAACTTTGTCAAATACAAGCGTTGAAATGGCATGCAAAGTATAGAACCAACCCCGTGTCTGGTCTACACCTTCAGCAATGAAATCTGCAGGGAAATCTTGATTTTGATCAATGGTGTCTTTGTTTTCAAATGGATAGTGCCATTGTGCATACGGCATTGCACCAGAATCAAACCAAACATCAATCAAATCGCTTTCGCGGCGCATCGGTTTGCCAGATGGAGAAACGAGTGTGATTTCATCTACTACATTCTTGTGCAGGTCAATCAATGCATAATTTTCTTCAGACATGTTTCCGATTTGAAATCCTTTGAATGGATTTTCTTTCTGGAAACCAGCGGCGATAGATTTTTCAATTGCTTGATACAATTCCTCAACAGACCCGATTAAAACTTCCTCTTTTTTATCTTCTGTTCTCCAGATGGGTAAAGGAATACCCCAATATCTTGAGCGTGATAAGTTCCAGTCGTTAGCATTTTTTAGCCAGTTCCCAAAACGACCTTCGCCTGTAGATTTTGGTTTCCAGTTGATGGTTTCATTCAAATCGAACATTCTGTCTTTAACATCCGTTACTTTGATGAACCAAGAATCTAAAGGATAATATAAAAGTGGTTCATCTGTTCTCCAGCTGTGCGGATAACTGTGAACATATTTTTCAACTTTAAAAGCTTTATTTTCTTCTTTAAGAAGGATTGCAATTTCTACATCAACTGATTTTTCAGGAGCTTCGCCAGCGGCATAATATTCATTTTTAACATATTTACCAGCAAAAGGGCCAACGTGTTTCGTGAATTTACCTTGCAAATCTACCAAAGGAACAGGAATTTCATTGTCGTCTAAAACCAACATTGGCGGAATTTCCGGTACAGCCTCTTTAGAAACTTTTGCATCATCTGCACCAAAAGTTGGGGCAGTATGCACAATACCGGTACCGTCTTCTGTGGTTACAAAATCTCCTGAGATTACACGAAATGCATTTTCTGCATTTTGGTAAGGCAGAGCATAAGTTAAAAGTTGCTCATATCTAATTCCAACCAGATCCGTTCCTTTACATTCAGCAAGAATCTGATAAGGTATTTTTTTGTCTCCCGATTTAAAATTTGTAAAATCGTCAGCTTCATTGCTTTCAAAAAAGATTTTGCTGAATTGTTTCCCAACCAGATTTTTCGCCAGAATTACATTTGTTGGTGAAAATGTATATTGGTTGAATGTCTTAACCAAAACATAATCTATTTTTGGACCAACAGTTAATGCTGTATTAGATGGTAAAGTCCATGGCGTAGTCGTCCACGCCAGTAAATAGATATCGCCGAAAGATTGTAAAAAAGAAGGCAAGCTTGCTGCTAGCGCTTTAAATTGCGCAACAATCGTAGTATCTGTTACATCTCTGTATGCACCCGGTTGGTTTACTTCGTGAGAGCTTAAACCTGTTCCGGCTTTTGGAGAATATGGTTGAATGGTGTAACCTTTGTAGATAAGGCCTTTATCGTAAATTTGTTTCAAAAGCCACCAAACCGATTCCATGTATTTCGACTTGTAGGTAATGTACGGATCGTCCATATCTACCCAATAGCCCATTTTTTCAGTTAGATCGTTCCACACATCGGTGTAACGCATTACCGTTTTTTTACAGGCTTCGTTATAGTCTTCAATTGAAATGGTCTTACCAATATCGTCTTTTGTAATCCCAAGTTCCTTTTCTGTGCCGAGTTCAACGGGTAAACCGTGGGTATCCCAGCCGGCTTTTCTTTTAACCTGAAAGCCTTTAATTGTTTTATAACGGCAAAAAATATCTTTGATTGCACGAGCCATTACGTGGTGAATGCCAGGCATTCCGTTTGCGGATGGCGGTCCTTCGTAAAAAGTGAACGGATTTGACTTCGGACGAGAGGAAATGCTCTTGTCAAAGATGTTTTCTTCTTTCCAAAAATCTAGTATTTCTTGCCCTATTTTGGCAAGATCCAATTGTTTAAATTCCCTATACATCAATCAAGTACCTTCAAAAAAATTAAGGTTGCAAAGTTAAAGCTTTTCGTCCAAATTTGGTAGTTTTGATGTAAATACTTTAAGATGAAAATATTTAATAGCGGCCTCGCCATGATGGTTATTGCTGTGGTTGCTTTGCCCGTGGTTGCAGTGATTAATCCTGTCAACAGAGATTTTATTTTGTACAGTTTTTATTTTTGCGGGCTATTAGAACTTATCGGACTTATCTTTGTTTTAGTTCATATCATCTCATTAAAAAGAAAGAACCCATGATTAGGCTGCTAAAATTACAGAAAGCTGTATTTGTGATCATTGCCGGAATTTTATCTTTTATTGCTTACAAAGTATTGGATAATAATCACGTTAATGGCGCTATTTATCTTCAGATGCTTGCTGGTGTATTGTTAATCATTGGCGCTTTCTGGTTTTTATATCCCATCATATTCGCAAAGAAAGATGCAGACGGTAATGCCGAAATTGTAACCGATCCTACGGTTGATGTACCTGAAGATGAAAGTAAGGTTTCTGAAAACTAAACCAGGAGTTTGATCATTGATATCTCCATCTGAATAATATCTAAAGTATTCTTTGTATTGATTTTTTTGGGCAAAAAGGCGTATTTTAGCCATTAGTAGATGTTATGTCGGGAATATAAATTCAGTTAAATCACTAGCTTTGAACTAAAAAAAAAATCATGTTGCACAAGGTTCGGGGCATTGTTTTAAAAACGACAAACTACAGTGAAAGTAGTGTGGTGGTTCAGGTTTTTACAGATAAGTTTGGAATGCAGTCTTATCTGATAAATGGTGTGAAAAAACCTAAAGCAAAGATTAAGATGAATATGCTGCAATCGTTGCATCTTCTTGATATGGTGGTTTATCATAAAACCAATACCAATATACAGCGGGTATCTGAAGTTCGGCAAACGCCGGTTTTTAAAAGCATTCCTTATGATGTGGTTAAAAGCAGTATGGTAATTTTTCTGAACGAAGTATTGTATAAAAGCATCCGGCAGCAATCAACTGATGAAAGTTTATTCGATTATATTTTCAATTCCATTGCCTGGTTTGATGAACATCAGGAAGCTTATCCCAATTTTCATTTGTCTTTTTTATTAAAACTCACTCGTTTTTTAGGTTTTTCCCCTAATGAACGGAGAAGACCTGATCAGATTTTCTTTGATTTACAAGAAGGCGAATTTCTTTCGCGGCAGCCTGTACATGCTAATTTTTTACTTTTAGACGATGCTTTGCACTTTATTTCCCTATTTAATTCTCCTCTCGAAAAAATTTCTGAAATTAAATTGAGCAATGTTCAGCGTCGGTTTCTATTAGATAAGATATTGGTATTCTATACCTTACATACGGCGTCATTTGGCGAAGTGCAATCGCACAAAATCCTTGAAACATTGTTGAGCTAAAAAAAATAAAAAAAGATTTGCAGAACAGTTTTATAGCGCTATATTTGCATTCCCAAACGAAAGGAAGGGGAAATTAGCTCAGCTGGTTCAGAGCATCTCGTTTACACCGAGAGGGTCGGGGGTTCGAATCCCTCATTTCCCACCAACTTTTCAACTGATGTTGAAAGGAATTTTTGAAATAACATTACCCCAGGGAAATTAGCTCAGCTGGTTCAGAGCATCTCGTTTACACCGAGAGGGTCGGGGGTTCGAATCCCTCATTTCCCACCAAAAAGCCTTTTATTGAAAAATGAAAGGTTTTTTTGTTTCGTGTGGAGTCCTAAAAAAGGTTGACCAAATCTTAAAATATGGTCAGTAATAAATTAAAGACACTGCAACGTCCATATCGGATTTACAGTGAGAGTTTCAAGCGTTTAGTTGTAGAGGAATATGAGAGT